>JAABUO010001290.1_pt1 | contig 33769 bp, 39 predicted proteins | sample 5559291 | NCBI WGS metagenome assembly JAABUO01 (sample SAMN10711878, study PRJNA513372) | rock metagenome | isolation source: Antarctica rocks | place: Antarctica: Victoria Land, Finger Mt sud | reverse complement strand
CAGCTGTGGTAGCAGCTGCCTGAGAAGCAGCTTCAGTCACCTTCTTGCTGGTTGCAGTGCCGGGAGCCTTTGAAGGCGGGATTTTGGCGCCAAAAGGAAAAGGAAACACAGCTGGACTGAGCAGGTGCAGCTTGGCGGTGGCCCTCATGGCAGACTGGAAGATATGGCATTTCCCTCCATTGAGCATCACCTATGCATCACTGGAGCTTTTGACTACCAACCATGCATATCAATGCTGCTTGCACATATGTAGATCATCTGTGTCATCACAAAGAATGCAAATCATGATCATACTGTGCAATCAAACCAAACAAGCAAATGTTGCCATGAATGGCAAATGCATTGCCTCATTCAAAGTGACTTCTGACTTGTGCTATGGTGAGGCTGTTCAAGGCAGTTTACAACAAAATAGCCCTGTCAAAGCGCCAAACGTCTGCAGCTACTACCCCTGTTTTCATCCAGAAAAGTACAACACACTGCCAGGACACACACCTGTTGACCTGGCAATGACTTGCTCCATCTCACATAAGCTCCTTTACTGCTGATCTTAGGTGAGCTGAGATGAATAACTCCAGCGCATCTACAGAGAATTGCCTTTTTAAGAGTTTGCTTTACACATGTAGTAAGTGCAAGAGCAGGTGTCGAATAAGCAGCGTGCAGTGTTCTTGACCCAAATATCCCCTTTGTAACATGCACAGTAGACTGCGGAATGTGTTTACCATGCAGTGCTTTGCTGCAAGGAGCAGTCTGCATGTAAAATGCAAACTTTCACCCCACCTTGGCGTGCAAGAAAGGGATGCTGCAGTGCCTGTCCATGTGCGTAAACAAATTGGCATGCACCATGCATTGTGCCAACATGTCATTGGCACCAGGCTTGAGACAATGTGTCAGTACATACTCACAGCTCAAGCAATACCAAAACAGAGTTGCTGACAGTGGTTTGCTGCTGGTGGTGAACTACAACACTGCGCAAGAGGTATGGGCTGCAATGCCACCAGCTTGCTAGCAGATGCCGCTCAGCACACAACTCACTGCAGTACCTCTATGTCCATGCAAATATGAGCCTAAGCACAGGATGATTTGGAAGATTCACTGGGAAATCCGTCAGCAGCTTGGGAAATTCTATTGGTGAGTCTAAGCAGGAGGGCAAACAAGCCAGTCAAATGCATGTTGAACAGCATTGTCAAGGCAAGTGACGTCAGTTCAGGGTGGATGGTCCAGACCACACCTGCTGGGTTGCTGCTGCATGTAATGGCACACAGGGTGCTTGGCTATGGCGCTGACTGCATGAGTACTTGAGCTGTCCAGAAGCAGAAGCAGCATGCCACTAGCCTTGAAGTGGACCAGATACCCCCAGATGCCCATGTCAGTCTTATCTTTGCTACCTGCGCATTACAGCACATCACAGATGAGTAGTGAGCCACATGAGTAGCACTGCCATGATCTAATGTTTGAGACCAGCTGCTTGAAGCAGTGCAGAAAGGGGCAATAGCACAGCTGTGTGGACCAACGCAGTGCCAAAGACAGGTCTGGCCTGCCCAACATGGGTCCGTAGTAACAGCAGGGAGTCAAAAGAATGCAGGTGGCCGGAGCCAAGCAAGAGTGCTATGGATCTGCATCTCATGTAAAATGGCATAAACACTATGCATACATGCATGTACAGCTGGCTTGCATGGCAAATTACGTAGCTACAAGCATGTATGTGTTCACCTTTACCAGGCAGCCCATGTTTCTGCTGCAGGTACAGGGGGTTCCCGCCATCTTGCATCTGCACCCACTCTGCCTTGTGTGGCTCCTTCCCGCCCTTTGCATCCGCCAAACCTGCGCCCTTTTGGGAGCTGCCTTTGCCATGCACTGCACTAGTATCTGGTCTGGGCTTGGAATCCTTGTCAGCCCTGCTTAGTCGCTGCTGCTGTTGCTGCTGCTGCTCCCGTTCCTGCTGCTGATTTTGCTGCTGCTGTGGTTGATGCCCCTGCTTGCGCAACTTCACACCAGACTGTGCTGCTAACAATCGCCCAGCTGTCAGGCCAGACATGCCTGTACTTGAGCCAGGTCTTGCTTTGACAGCAGGTACTCTTTTCAGCAGATCCAGTGCTGCTAAGTGGGTGGACACAGCCCCTGAAGCAGCAGAACTGGCGAACAGACTGTCCAGCTTCTCAAAAGCAGCTAGCTGCTTCACGGGACCTTGCTCTGTGTCGCTGCTGCTGTTGCTTGCATCAGAATCACTGCTGCTGCTGTTGCTGTCACTGGTGTCATGACCGTCACTGCTGTTGCTGCTTTCCCCACTGCTCCCACTGCTGGCGGCGTTGATCAGGCTTGGGGGCATCTGAGCATGGTTGACAGGAGCAGTACTCTGCTCATGGACACTATCAGCAGCATTGTCAACATTAATGTCATCACTTGTGTTGCTGGAAGTGTCGCTTGTAACATCTCGACTAATGACGTCATCCACGCCAATCTGAATACCAGCCTGCCTTCTGCCCAATGCACTGACATCAGCACTGCTTTTGCTGGGTATGATGAGGTCTTTGTTGCCTGGCTGAGCAGCTTCATGCTGATTGTCTGCTGGTCGCAGCCATGCAGGGCAGGGCCATGCCAAACCACCCTGTTGCAATGCAGCTATATGCACGTGCCCATCCTGCAGCAGAACAAGTTGATGGAAATAATGTGCAGAGCATGGTAGAGTTCATGTAATGATGCAGTTGACAAAGGCAGCTGACTGTTACAGTTGATAGTCATGACTGCAGTCTAGGAACAGCACCCCCCCAGCCACAGCAAGCAGCAAGTCTCGTAGGGACTCAACAGATGTAGTCAAAACTTGCATCTGCATCTATGCTGATGGTATATGTTGCACCTGTCAAGACTGCATGGTAGTCACCTGCCTGTTACCATACCTCATAGACTTGAGGCAAGTCCCATTGAGAGTGCTCACTTGCAAACACCCTGGGATGCTTCCACTGCACAAAGTGACGCAAGCCGTGTAAGTTCGCCGCCAAGCCTGCATTGCCATGCCAATTGTCTGTCATGTGAGGCTGCTTGCAATGAAAGGCATTTGCCTGCAGAAGGGCACTCTATTGCAGCAGTATCTTGAGTGAATAAGGTCAGAAGGAATCCATATAGGAGACTCCTAGGGATGGTATGCTTGTTATGTCAGCTGTAGTACAGCAATGCACGTTGCTGATGGCATGACATCCCTAACCTGCTTGGTGCGGAGCAATGATGCTTGCATTTGCTGCCTGATTTCTAAGCTCTCCAAGGTCTGCGATGTCTTGAAAACATGACCAAGCCGGTTTGTGGCATGACGCACAGCACATGAAGGCAAGACATTTGGGTGGTGCTCACCTTTAGGGCCGTGAACTTGCAGCTCCTCGTGTCCATCCTGGCGAAGTCTCATTATGAGCCCTGCCAAGCCGCCCTGCGACCCGCGTCAGAAGCTTGGGCCTTGCTTGCAAGTATGATTGAGACAACAGCAGTGAGCCACACAAGGCTTGGGTGGCAAGAAATCTGTGGGTAAGATGATGGCATCTGGGTACAAATATGCAGCATACTGTACGCCCAGCATGAAGCTTAAGCACTGCTCTGAATGAAAAGTACAAGTGCTGAATGCAATTCAGAGTTCTTCGGCATGATGTACAGCAAGGTGCTCACCGCAGCATGCGGCTGAAGCTGCGTTAGAAACGCAGCCCGCAGGTGCTGACTTGGGCGGACCTTGTGCTCCAAGACAAGCCTGGCAAACCCCTCAGGTGCATTGAACAGGTACTGCATGACAAAGGCGTATCAGAAGGTATCCAGCCATTTCGAGACAAAACAGTAATGGTTCACTCCTGTGTGATGCTTTGTTAGCTTGCAGTGCCTGCACTGCAGTCATTCCCGACGACAACAGCCTGAGGCGGCCACAAGGGCAAACCTGTTACCTTGGGGCCTTTGGCTTCGCCAACTTGCACAATCACGCTGCCGCTGCTTATGCCGTCCGCGGGACTGCTGAAGCAGGTCAGCTCAAACCCGCTCATGGTCCGGAAAGATCAGGTTCTTGCGGTAGGCAACATGATTGCTGGTGCGATGCAGATCACACGGCCCTTCAAGCAAGATTGCTTATTGAAACACTAACGCCCGCTGCCTACTTTTACGAGCTCTGCAAAATAGGCTGTGAGCTCGTTCGTCTTTCCGCGACTGTGCAGGCGTTACGCTGTTTAGGGTCAGCTGCCGACTCAGAGTTACGATCAGCCTTGTTGGCCGGCTGAAGCATTGTAATCCCTCACGACACAGCGTCGTCTGCTTGTACCCGGTCTCCCTACGAAGCTCATGCTCCCTTTGCACACGCTACAGACAGTCATATTCACCACTCACACTTTACACGCGTTGTGCTAGTGCTGAGCAACTTCGCCCATTTGCGCTTGCACTGTGCTGGAAGGTGGCCCTGGTAGCGGATGATCCGCAGGAACGCTCGATTGAGGAAGGAGTACTTGTACAGGAAAGGCTTGGAGGGCAAAGAGAGGACCGCCTATGAGCACAAGCGCAAAGTCCGGCAGGCGTTAGAAGGTAAAACCTGCAACATCACACACTAAAGACGTACAAGCAGCATCACAAGTCATAAGTATTTGTAATGGATGCTTATCCCCTTGCATTGGCTTCTTTGCTACCCTGACGCAGGGTCCACGGCATCTTTCCCAGCGTGACCTCCCATCATACAGAGATTTGCATAAGGTCCTTTACTCGATTTGGAGAGGCCTGCCAAGAATTCCACAATGTTTGTCGTGTGATGCAAAGATGGTCATATAGTGTTCATCCTTGTGCAGAGGGTAAGCCACTCCCAACAGAACTCAGAAGGGAAGAGGCAAAGTTGAGGCATGATGTGGAGCTAGAGGATGACAACACAGCAGTGCCAAGGACTCACATTGATGATGAGTACGCTCATGCTGGCGAGCGTGATCCCAAGATCTTGATCACTACATCAAGAGACCCCAGCACAAGACTGGTGGCTTTTGCTAAGGAAATGAAACTGGTGTTCCCAAACGCACAGCGTATCAACCGCGGTGGAATGGTAAGGAACACATGCGCAAGACTGCAAGCGTCATGTTTGCTGTGTCATTGGTGTTGAGACTGTTCTGTGAATTGCGTGCTGGTGGGGAGCAATTCACAAATCCAGCAAGGCAGCATACAGATTTTTTGGGCGCCCTTGCTTTGTGGGCAGCTAGAGACCACAGCTGCTGACTGCTGTTACTCTTTGCCTGCCTGTGGCCATCGTGTGAGGCCAGGTTGTGGTCATTGCATATCCCCTTTCTGGTCTTTATGTTCATTCAATCATCCAACACACAAGCGTTCTACATGTTATGACATCTACACGTGCAATTCTGCAAAGCACCTCATCAATGCGCCATGTGATTCAATAGTTGTCGGTGAGCAAACTCCCTGATGAAGCAGCAGTGTCTCTGCAGGTTGTGTCTGAGCTGGTGGAGTCAGCAAGGAACAATGACTACACAGATGTCGTCATGATCCATGAGCATCGCGGTGAACCAGACGGTCTGGTTGTGTGTCATCTGCCATATGGGCCCAGCGCGTACTTTGGCATCTTCAATACGGTACTGCCCTGTGTTGTCTCCATGTATGACATGAGCGCGAGACCGAAGCAGTGTACACAAGCATGTGACTTCTGCCTTACCATAGCAGACAATTTGTATTATGGCTTCATGGTGTCTGTTGCATTTTTTCTACAAGCCTTGTTCATTCTAGGATTTCTTCAACCACCCCATAGGCCTGGTCTTCCTATAGCAGAACTGATGCCTTCTTGGGGGTCAATGCTGTCAGGCACTTGTTGAGTGTGCACCTTGACGTGCGCAGCTCTGCCAAGAAAGCCAAGCTACAGGTGCTGTGAGGGCCTGACAGCATTGAGCTTAACTCTGCCGTAAGCACAACTGGTGTAGGCAATGGTGAACTCAAGCTGGCAAATCTTGTACACATTGCTACATAGCGGTGGCTTCAGCATCTGGAAGTTGTGCCTGCGCCTTATACGTTGTTTGCCATTAGCTGCTGCTTGCTGGATTGAGTTGAGTCATGATTGGCCTAGTGTACAAGGCATACCCCAATGGTTGCCGTCATGAATACACATTCCTGCCAAGGCTAAGGCCCTACCCCATGAGGGGGCATTGGCTCTTATAATTGTTTGCTGGACTCCTGCAGGTGTTACGGCATGACATAGGCGAGAAGAAGAAGGTGGGGACTGTCTCAGAAGCCTACCCTCATCTAGTACTTAATAACTTCAGCACAAAGCTTGGAGAGCGAGTACAGAACATCTTGAAATACCTGTTTCCGACTGCAAAGGATGACAGCAAACGTGTCATGACGTTTGCCAACAAAAACGATTTCATCAGTTTTAGGCATCATGTGTATGAGCAGCCAAAAGGAGTGAAATCTATCACACTAACAGAGTGTGGTCCCAGATTTGAGCTGAAATTGTATCAGATCAAGCTTGGGACGATTGATCAGCCACATGCTGAGAGTGAGTGGGTGGTAAGGGCATATACCAGGAGTGCCAAAAAGTCCAAGCTGGCTGATGCTACTGCAGACGATGACCAAATGCAATGAAGCTGGCATGCATAAGGATTCTCCTGTTTATGCCCTGAATGAACACTCAAACAACAGATGACATAATCAGACACCCTGCAGCACACTGATTGTTGCTGGAACCAAAATGAAAGATTTGACCTATTTCCAGGCTGCGATTGATTGACAATTGTTGGCTTTAGTTGTGCCCGTTCCATGCTGTGCTTGTTCGAATCAACAGCTGACTTTGAAGCTATGTCAGTTCTCATTCCACTTGACACAGACCTTTTTGACCTGGATAAGTTTTTGCACAACTAGTATGTGGCCGTGCTCAAGCAAAGCGGCCATTGACACAAGAATACGGCCATCGACACAAGAATACGGCCATTGACACAAGAATATGGCGATTGACACAAGAATACCTGTGCCTTACCTCCAGTAAAGTTTCTGCGTACATGTATGGATCCACACCTGGGAGCACTGTGTAGTGCGAACACCAACAAAGAAAAGTCTAGAGGACAAGGTAACATGAGCAGACCTGAACAGCACATATCACCTAGTTGATACTGTTTGATGCTTTGCTCAAACACATATTGGGGCTGTGGGGACATTGACCCCAGGTCTACAGAAGATGCTATTGGTTGATGTTTGACTGGGGACCCTTACAACGTGCAGATGCAGCTGCTGACAGACTTGCTCATCAGTTTCTTCTTTTGCTGTCCCGGCCATTGCTGTGATCCCTGGAGCGCTTGTGGCCATGCTTGCCAGATTCCTGCAGCTGCTCTTTCAGATCATCAATCCTTTTGTCCCTAAATTCCAAATCCCTGATGTACTGACCAGCATGCTCGTCAACCGTTTTAATCATGTCTTGGACTTTTTTGTCAAACCCTTGTTCCTGCTCTTTGCACGTACCCTCCAGCTGCTGACACCTGTTTTGTGTTGCTTGCACCTCACTTTGCAGGTGTTCAGAGGTTTGCTTGAAGTCATGGCACTGCCTCTGTGCGTCTTGCAGCTCCTGCTTTGTGCTGGCAAGCTCAGCATCTCTGCATTTGTTATCAGCTTTTAAACTGCTGGCTTTCCTTTCAGCCTCTGCTAGTCGCTGCCCTGCTGTGCTGTCCTCTGCTTTGACCTTCTCAAACGCCTTAATCTTCTGCTGAGCTGCAGCCAGCTCTGATCTAAATGCCTCCAAGTCTGCTTTTGTGGAGTCAAGCTCGATTGACGCGTCTGAGCCTGAAGAAAGGCCTTGCGGCTGAGCCTGTGCTTGCGCAACTTTGAGCTGGTCCTGAGTGCTCTTTGCATAATACTCTTTCCAAGCTTCAATAGTCTGTTTGGCCACCTCTTTATCACACGTTGAGTCTCGCAGAGCAGAAAGGTCTGCTTGATGCTGTTGGCTCCTGGCTTCAAGCTCTGCTGCATGAGTCTGCTGCTGTTGCGTGAGCTGTGCCTTCAGCTCTTCACTCTCATCAGTGACAGTACGCAGACTCGCTGTCAAGACCTTCAACTGAAACTCCTTGTCGGCCAACTGCTCCTTCAGACTGCTGCAGCAAGCAGAATACATGCGCTTGAGCAAATGCATTACTGATCCTTGTTGTGACGCCCACAGGGTTGTGTAGGATGAGAATGGATGACAGCTGATGGTGCTGCTGTTGCTGCAATTGCGGTGCGTGCACATTAACCCAAACAAGTGTAGAAGGGGAACATGTGGCTTACGTCATTTCAGCATTCTGCATGCGTGGGCCATTCCCAGGGGGAAGAGGCAGAACTGCAGCAGAAGGCGGCTGGAGTGACGCAGCTGAAGGTGGCAATGGCAGTGCTGATGAAGCAAGAGGTGGTGACAAGGCTGCGCCAGTGGGTGGAAGTCTAAGCGCTGAGGCTGAAGGTGGTTGTGGCAAACCTACAGCCAGCCAGTATGTCAGAGTCAACCAAGAGCCGGTAACATAATATCAGACCAAAGGCAACAAGCCAGACTTTTGAAGTCAAAATGTCACTGGCCCCACAGGTACAACCTGGTAAGAAAAATCTAGTTGTCTGCTTGCAGCTCGTGACATACCCAGTAGGGTAGAAGTAGTATGCTGGGGTTGCCGTTGCAGCTGACCGCTTACCTGACCGACTTGTGCCTTGGCCTGCATCGCTTGGAGGAGTGGGCAGCCGTAAAACCGGGGTATCCCGGTCTGTCTTCCCGCGCAGCATGGCAAACTGCTGAAGGTCGCACACTGACTGAGGCCCGAATGTACAAAGGAATGCAGACAGTTACATCGCAGTCGATGCGCTGGGTGCCGACGACGAGTTTGCAGGGATCGGAAGCTTGGAGCTGTTTTGGCTTCAAACTTAGACAGATCGACTGCGACCCCAGATCAGACGAAACTGTCGATAAGCCAGCGCGATGCAATTTCCGGCGTCGCGCGTTTCAAGATGGAACAGCTTGAGTAAGTCACAGCACGATTGTCAGCTCTTACAGTTCTGCGCGCATAAGTCAACTGGTCCGATGCGCTGCAAGCACTCGAAATGAATCGCCCTACAGACTGTCTACTCGCCCCGCCCCTTGCATGGCTAACTTCTACAAACAATGTCCTAGGACTGTCACAGCCTGCATTTGTCGCAATACTATTATCGTTGTATGCACACATCAATATTGATCAATGCTTCAAGCAGCATCACAACGCTATGTTATTTACGTAACACACACATGAGTTCAAGCAGCAGTAAAACGCTAGCTAGGCTCCTCAGTCAAGTTGGCAGAAGTGTGATCTCTGCACAGACGCTGTTGCATTAAAATTTTGCACGACCTCTTTAGGCGTGCAGCCAAGGAAAGTCTAAGCACTCACAGGTCGATATTTTGGTTGTAGCGCATGCATGTCACATTGACCTTACGTACTTGGTGTCCACATCCTGCGCTTGCTGAACGCTGCAGCGAGGCACTCAGAGAGGTTCCCGAAACGGCAAACGTCAATTGGTCCGATGCGCTGCAGTTGACCTGGCCCTGGCTCTCGAGTCGAATCGCCCTACCATGGTCTACTCGCCCTGATGAAGCATGAGCACAAGGAGTTGTCGTGCGTTACGTCTGGGTGTTTCAGCCACCAATCCGTATCGTTGATCGGGAGCGTTCCGCGCTTTCACTGATCTCGGTGAAAGTAATGAGCATCCCGTACTTGCAGCTTGTCATACAGTTCAGTCTGTCTGTGTATGCGCTGCATACATATCTGGACATCCGACAGCTCAAGGTGACATGATCATCTACCGAATGCAACATGCCTGACCAGTGTATGCAAGCGGCGACCTGATCTGCAAGGCAGCTCCTGCAAGCTTCTTTTATATCGGTGTTGCAGGCACTGCAACGGAAGAAGCCTCCGCCACAGTTAGCGGATCACTTGACGGATGAGCAGTACAAGAAGGCGCAAGCCTATAATGTTGACAAATGGTATTTCTCTCCTGCAGGCTTGCTGCCACTTCAGCAGCTGCTGCAAACTCAGTAGCATAGGTCGAGCTTCACATTCAGCCTGCACAGTACTCAGCATGCTGCTGTGTGCTGCAGGTGGTTCTCCTTCATTAGCAACCTCTTCACCACTGCAGTGTCTGTTTTGCTTTTGGTGAACTGGTACATGCCAAAGTTATGGTCTGCATCGACGGCCCTGGCGGTACACTTTGGTTACAACAGTTCCCATGAAGTCCTGATAACCGTCATTTACAACCTGCTGGACAGCGGCAAGGATCTGCTTCTAGGTCTGCCTTTTGGCCTTTATAGCACTTTCGTGGTAGAACAGCGACATGGCTTCAACAAGCAGAGCCTTGGGCTCTTCATCAAGGACCAAGTCATTGCGGTATGTTCAACACACCAGCATTGTGATGTGTAGCCTCAAATCCAAATTGATTTACAGGTCAGACATGGTCAGCATGTGTTCTTGCTTCTGTTGACGACAACTTTCTAGCCCATCTTTGCTCAGCCACACACAACACAAGGTCAACACACACTATCTTGGCCACACACTTCGTAAGGCAGTACTTGCATTCAACATGCAAGCTTGTTACATGTGAAGCTTTTCAGGCAGACGCAAAAAGCTTCATGCATTGATAGCAGTTTGCGCAAACTGCAGATAGGTCTTGGGATTGTGCTTCTTCCACCAATCGTTGCGGCAATTACCCTCATTCTGAACAACACAGGACCTCTGGTGGCCATCTACCTGTGGTTCTTCATCCTAGTTGTGTCCATCTTCATGATGACCATCTACCCAGTTGCCATTGCTCCACTGTTCAACAAATTCACTCCCTTGCCTGAGGGCTCTCTCAGGTATGCTTGCTACCAGACATGCCCTGTTTCTTCTCAGCCATGCTTACTACCACCTTAGGCATATCATGGCATACTTCACGAGATACTTGTTGCTCCCAAATGAGTAATTCCAGCCGAAAAGTGCCTTGCGCATGCGTGTATGTGTTGCTCAGAACAGGCTTCAGACCCTGCCCAGAGTGGCACACTTCACTTGCAGGGTGCTGTTGCACTGATATTAAAAAGCTTTCATTTTATACAGTGTAACTCCTGTGTTCTAATAAAAAGTAAAGGGCGCCACTGTTCACAGAAGTAAATCATAAACCCATAGCGCATTTGTTGGCAGCTGCTCAACCAGTTGGACACCTGTGCAGCTGAAGAGTGCACAGTTTTTTGTGCCCATCTGCATGCGCTGGCACCCTCAGTGAAGCACAGGAAGGTACAAGCAGCTTGACAGCGCCGTCCAGGAGAGATGCTGATTACAATAGAAAGCTGTACAGCATGCATGTGTTCTGCCTGTGCCTCTTGACTGATCTGTACTGCTGTAGGAACAAGATTGAGAGTTTGGCAGGTTCCCTGAAGTTCCCACTGACCAAGCTGTTCCTCATTGATGGCTCAGTGCGCAGCGCCCACAGCAATGCCTACATGTACGGCTTCTTCAAAAACAAGCGCATTGTGCTGTATGACACCCTGGTGGAGCACTGCCAGGAAGAAGAAGTCACAGCAGTGCTAGCTCATGAGCTGGGTGAGTCACTGTTGTCTGAAACTTGGCTGAGCAAGACTGGATGAGCTGTGCTGCACCATGCTGTGCTGTGCTGTGCTGTGCTGTGCTGTTCTGGGCTTAGTCATGGTCCTGGTCATGCCACTGCATCTTATCCTGTTCCTCTCCTGCACCATGCTACGCTGTGCTGTTCTGTGCCAGGCACTGCTGAGTTCTGCGAGGCTTGTAGGGATCATACTTTGGTGGCAGGGATGACATGGTGCATGTAGCATGGCCACATGACTGACTCATGCTTGCTCATCAACACTTCATCACTCATGGTTTATCCCTGCTTTTCTGTGCAGGGCACTGGAAGCTAGGTCACACTCCCAAGAATTTTGTACTGTCCCAAGTGGTGATTTTTGCACAGATGAGCCTCTTCACCTTCACAAGAACTGCCCCAGGGCTGTTTGAATCGTTTGGCTTCATCAAGGAGCAGCCTGTCTTCATGTCCATTGTGCTGTTTCAGCTTCTGCAAGGGCCCATAGATGAGGTGCGCACTCAATCGTTGCATACAGCTTTCAAAGCGATTGCCCTGTAGTACAGGGCGCTCACCCTTGTGTCTGGATTTGTGTACATGACACAGCATCAAGATTCTTCATCTGACAACAGAACAGTTTTGACTTGTGCAAGTTTTGTTGCCCCAACACATACCAGCTGTGATGACAGTAGATGCTCCTCCTGTTCATGAACATAGGCCACATCTTCTCATTTGAGTGCGTGGCACGAAGGTGGTAATGTGCAGGCAAAACAGAGACAGCAGTGTGCTGTCAAGCACCTTCATTGATCATGCAGCTTGTGAGGAAAATGTAAATGATGCTGTTGCAGGTTCTTGGGCTGCTCATCAACCAGCTCAGCAGAAGGTATGAGTTTCAGGCAGACAACTTTGCAGTCACACTGGGCCATGCACCTCAGCTGAGAGAAGCACTCAAGAAGCTAGACTCAAACAACAAGTCAGCCCCCAATGTTGATCCTTGGTATTCAGCGTATCATTATTCTCATCCTCCACTTCTGGAGCGCCTAACAGCTATTGACGTAGCATCCAAGAAGACACGATAGTACCACAGTATAGTCAGCTGCAGCTGCAAGACAGCTCATGGCTGTAAATATAGCAATGCCCTCAAAGTAGTTGATGCACTGCTTCTAAATCATGCAGTGTAACATGTCTTTCACAACATTTATGCCATGCAAGCACCAACATGCGTTGATCGAGATATGCGTATTCCCAACCTGCAGCCAATATCTGTATGATCCAGGCATTTTACCAGGCTCTGCAAATCAGTGCATTCATGGGACGTGTATCTGAGATACGATCTATCGAGACAACCTACATCCAATTTGCTGGACATGATTGCACAAATGAATGCTGTAAGCTGATCCTCGGTAATCTAGAGTGTCTCCTTGGGCATTTCATCAATACAAGCCCGTCAGCAAGCCATACTTCAACCAAAAGCAACAATAAGACGTCAACTGACGTGAAAGACCAATCACGTACAGAGTTACCAATACAGCACAAAGTAAGGTCTGCTAGCATGCGTGGTTTCTGTTGCATTTGAATTGATGGGTGCCAGGCTGCATCACATCACATGCCTGATTGCGGTAGTCATTGCTTGACAGCTTTTGTAGACAAGGACGGGAGCCTCCAGGCGTGTTAACAGTATCTGCCAACACAAATCCCCACACACTGTCCAAGGCAAACTCAGAGCTCTACCAAGGTGTCTTGCCAAGACTTGGCTCAAGTGATCGCCAGGTCTGAGGGAAGTTGCTGCAGCTAATGTAGTCATGCAGATAACCCAGCCATTGATTCCACCAAGCTCTGGCTTGCCACTGATTCCTCAGTGTCCACCAGTTCACGATGCGCATCTACTTCACAAGAGGGCGCTGCTGGTGCCATCACATAACTATCTCGTCATACAGCTATCTGTAGAACCGAATGTGCAGTGAGGTGCCATGCAAGCTGTGTGGTCAGATTTTGTGGGCCTGATGCTGATCCTGGCAAACAATTCATGCTTGCTGCCAAGAACAGGTGACTATCTATCAAAGAGCAGTAGCATGTTAAATCAAGACCTGCATCACAGGCATGCAGCAAGGAAGCATCACTGTTGTGTAAAGGGGAAGCCGTATTTCCACAGGAAAGAATACTCAATATTCCATGGGAAAACGTGTCCAACTGCAGGCTGACCCTGAGGGGAGGTAGTGATGAGGTGTTATCAGATCAGCTCAGCTTTGATCCGCTTGAGGGCTGCTGGCATTGTGCACGGGAACCTGCACCTGCGCAACATCCTAGCTAGCCTGGATGGCTCCACATGGCAGCTGGCAGACTTTGGCTGCGCTTAGCAGTGCCCTGCCTTTCACCACAAACACCCTGCGCTCTGTGGTGTCCCGTAAGCGCAAATTGGTTTTGCAAGCGCAACACAACTAGACTGGCTCCACTACTGCTCTTGTAACTTCTCCAGTTTGGTCTACTTAGAGTGTATGGGTCCATGCTGGATGCAACTCTGTTGTTGCTCACATGCTGAGCTCTGCCTCAGGGTGCTTGTGCTGGGTTGGATGCTGCCACATGCAAGTGGTAGATGTCTCCTCTGCTTAAAACATGTCAATTGTGCCAGGCCTCATGCCGTAGTTGCTCTGTGCTAGTGGCTGTGACTGAGCAGCATGTCTTGGTACATGCAGCTGGGCTTGTGGCCTGATGCCACCAGAGGTGGTGCTTCAGATGCAGCGAGATGGTAAGTAAGCTTCTGATCAAACGCTGCAAGATGTGGCGTCATAGTCATGACTCCTGTCTGTGCGTTCATGTGCATGCACATGTATGCATGCAACTGAGAAGTCTTTGCACCAATGAAGCGCTTGCAGAAACTGACAGCGATGCGCTGACTGTAGGTGTACCTGCCTGCTATGCCAGCTGGCAAGCATTACAACGAGCTGCACAGAGTGATCAAAAGCTGCCTGTACCATGATCGGACGTGTGATCTTCAGCATGTCACCTGAGCACGCCAACAAGACGCTGTACAACATCATAACGGAGGAACAGTGGACCAACTTTATCTGATCAGCATTCCATGGCAGCTCCTATCAATGTCAGCAGATACTCTTGTTAATGGAGCCTGGTGTGACACAGATGCACAAACAGGCAAGCTTTAGGCCTTGTAGCAGCGCTAGTGCTTAAAGCCAGCGCTGTTTGGCATCCAAAGCTGCTGTCAGGCAGACTGAGGAGCAGCTGAGTATGTCAGCGTACACCTAGCTGTTCCGCCAGAGTTTACATGGCTGGTCCTAAGCCAAAGGCATTTGTCAGCTTCAGCTTGAATCGACTCTTCAACTATCTCTCACTGCAGTTTGGTTTATAGCGAAACACAGGCATTGTGGTGCATGATAGCAGTCTGCCATAATTTGTCCTGGCAGAAATGCTGGCAAGGAATTGAGATGGATGTCTCTGTGACCCATGCCTTGAGGCTATGGTGTGTGTCCAAATATTGGAGAGACTTGCTCTTTGCCTAAGATCAGAACTACTGAGTTCGTGCTGCTAGCCTGATCACATCAAGGTCCAACATTGCCGTAGATGATTTCCTGCTTTGCTTGCAAGCAGCTCCACTGGTTGGCTTGCAAGCATCTGCAGGTCTGTGATGAAGGCAGTCTAGAGTTACTGTCATCCTTGCTTGGCAGCTCTTCATATGAATGCATGTCAAGAGTGAAGCCAGAGGGATCATATGTTCAGTGTTTACCGGGCCTAACTTTTGCTCAAAATCATCAAGGCCAAGCAAAATCAGCTTTTCACTCAAGCATTTGGCTATCTGACACAGTCCAGATGCTGCACTGCAACTGGCCCTGCGGTGTTCTGGATATGCACCCCATGTTGTACTCATGTCCAAACACTAGCTCCTTATGCCTAGCTAGGCATATGATAGCATTGCAGCAGCTTTGCAGCATGTGCCGAGAGCATTGCATGCGTGGCATTACACAGATTGAGATAGATGATCGCAACCTTGCTACTTTGCATGAATGTCTCGAGGTAGTATAATAGGAACTCTCTAGGTAGTACAGAAGGAACTAACATACCCTGTATGATATGCATGGTCATGCTACACAATCTGTGTACAGGTAGCTACAGCCTGACAGCTGTGCACGAATCGCCTCTTCGCTTGTCCGCATGGATTACACGAATCTTACGAACAGCATGCAACTGCTCTTCCACGAGGAAGCTTCATGAGGTGTTGGTAGGACTTGGGGGTGGCGCTGATAACTAATGCAATCTTAGTCATGCACTGCCAGTCTGGCAGAGCCCAGCATGCGAGTTTCGACCATTGGCAGGAAACCCTACAGGGGGTTTGGCCGCAATAGCGACAGTGCGCGGAGCTAACGCATCTCACCTCTGGGCGCGAACAGCTTTGCATCACTCTGTTGCCGTGAGTAACACCGCCGCTGTGACATTTGAGGCTTTGTTGCTTGCACTTGTCCAAGACGGCTGACAGATCAGCTGCGACCGCAGCTTTCCGTCAGGATGTTTAGTCCTGTCAGGTTGTATGTTGTCCTCGCGGTCGTCGCTCTCGGCACTCAGCTCAGCGACGTGCAAGCAGTAGCACCAGCTCCAGCCCCAGGAACTGTTCTCGAATCAGATGCAGCCGCTGCACAAGCATACCCAATCTCGACTCAGGAGGCACTCCCACTGACCGACTCAGCCACACTACCCGTTACCTGCAACATCACTTTAATCGGGTTACCCGCCAGCAGCACCCCGGCTGTTTCAGCAGCTGGTCGACGGCTGCAAGCTGCCACCAACACCAGCCGAGGGCTGCAGACAGCTGACATCCATTGCGTGGGGAGTTACAACGTTACCATCGTTGGAGGACCAGCTCTTGAATCATTTGCCTCAGGCTGGACAGGTAAGCAGCATATATGTTTCAGTGGCGTTGATGTTTTGCTGTGATCAGAATTTATTGGCTAAATTGCGCTCAATCGTCGAAAAGGAGGCATGGTCGATGGCCTGCTTCTTGCCATGCTATTGCTAGTTTTGATCGTCGGAATTCTGTAGACAGCATCAACGCAACGTTCACTCCGACGTCACAAGCTCAAGTCGTTTTGCTTCGTCCAGCGCTCCAGTCTGCTACTTGCAGGTGTGAACTACAACTTGGACAATGCCCTGCCACAAGGAACTATCTATTTGGATGGTGTCAGCATCCTGTTCGAGAACTCTTACTTTGCCAACTTGATAGAGTATGGTGCTGGGTCCATCACATTTCAGGACAGCACTGTTGCATTCCAGAATGCCACCTTTGTGAACAATACACAGTCCACAGCTGGAGCCATCTTTGCGAACAACACTGTCCTCTCCATAGACAACAGTGTCTTCACCAACAACTATGGGTTCCAGTCAGGCGCCATTCAGCTTCTGGGGAGCAACAGCATGATGTATATCAACGGAACCACCTTTCTGAACAACACTGGTATGCACTGTTGTCAGCTGAAGCATCTGAATCTGAGTCTACCTTGCCATGCATATACCCGATCTGCATGCGGCTGACTGATGTATGCCTCATACCCACAAGCACCCAATCACCCTGTCTACGCAACAGGAAGCTTTCTGCTTGATGAATCCAGACACGCTGCCTAAACACACAGCAATTGCAACATCAGCCCAGATCCCCACGTGTGTTTCAACCAAACCTGGTGGGTGTGTCATGAACCTGCAGGCTCATTGCTCCCAGGGATCACTGTGACTGCCACTTTGACCAATGGATGCATCATAAGACAAACCCATCCCATCTTGCTAGTTGTGATAAGACATGCCACCCTGACCTTCCTGACTGTCATCAGCACAACACAGCAAGGTGGGTTTTGCCTGCAGGGTCCCAAGGAGGAGCTGTATACATGATCAATGCAACAAGCTTGGCTGTTGAGCAGTCCAGTTTTGTGAACAACACCGCACTGACAGGTGGCGGGATCTATATGTCCCGAGTCACAGACACTTACATCTATGACACCCTCTTCTACAGTAACAATGTCACACAGGAAGGTGGTGGCATCTATTCAGGTATCCCTCCTTTTCATGCGGCCCTACGTGCGCCCGTTTCTACTTATCTCCAAATCATGAAACTCGCTGAACATGCAACCAGCTCACTACGTTTGATGGACATCTGTAAACCCTTCAGACAGGATGCCTGCACAAAGCAGTCACCAATGCATGGGGTGTGTTGTTGCATAGTCGTGTCAGCATTAGTCAATGTGAGCAGTAAGTGTGAAGGCCCAATACAAGCATCGCAGAGTTTGCAGCTGCATTGCATGTGGCTTCAATCGCTGCAACTTCCCACTCTCTTGAAGCATACATACCTAGCTCAACACTTTCAAATAATGGCTGCCTGCACATTGCATGATGGGTGTTACGTACAATTCAACATGTGAGTGGCTCCAGATTCAAACATCATGGCAGTGTCAGTAGGAAGAAGCATGACGGCTTCCTGCCTTGCTTGTCTCTTCCCCTGCTCATCTGAATGTCTGCATGTGTGTCTGTTGCAGCCAACTGCAGTGGTGATCTGATAGACAACGACTTTGTCTCCAACTTCGCCACGTCTGGCGGAGGAATCTGGCAGACACTGTCAGCCAACTACATCGTCTTCAACAACCGGTTTGAGGGGAACAATGCCACAAGTGGGTCAGGAGGATATGAGCTGACGAACTCCACCGTGCAATTCAGCCTGAATCAATTTACCTTCAACAAGGGACAAGAGGGAGCTGGCCTGTATCTTGGAGACTCCACAGGCAACATTGACTCCTGCTACTTTGACAATAACACAGCGAATGCGTATGCCGGAGCACTGTTCATGGACACAGACTTCGGCAACATCACAAACTGTGTTTTCGACAGCAACTCTGCTAGTCAGATTGGCGGTGCAATATATGGTCAGAGAGGCACGGGCAACATTGCAAGCTCCACATTCAGTGGCAACTCTGCTCGCTATGGCAACTCGGTCTATTGGAACTCGTGGAATGGCCTGATCAACACGAACAATGTCTTGGCAGCTGGGGACTTGCTGGACGATGCAGGCACAGGCAACACTGGTGGCATTCAAGGGACAGACTCTTTTGACACCGGCAACACATCACCTGGGACATCATCATCATCATCATCATCTTCTTCATCTTCAGGAAGTGTTACCACCGCTGATGGAGTTACCAGAGACACCAGCACCGGGACAACAACCACTTCCCCTGCTTCAACAACAAGCAGCAGCTCACCAGCAACTACAACCAGCTCAAGCAGCAGCACGCCAACAAGCACAACTGCAGCTCGGAGCAGCACCAGTTCCAGCACAGGCTCAATCAATGTAGGATGATCTGGATTTGATCATGCACATGATCGCATCGGTAGTGCTCTAGTAGCATCACAGGCTCAAGCAATGCAGGGTGATCTGATTGTGATGCACTTAACCTTTGGTGATAGTGGTCTAGTAACATCATAGAGTACCAGCTTGAATTCGAAGCTGAATTCAGCAGCTGATGATGATGCTGTAAGCCGCTTTTGTATAAGAATGGTTTTCCCCTGGCCCCTAGCGTGACAATGTGTTCATGGCCTAGGCACGCCATACATCAGTGCTTGTGTGCCTGTTCAAACTTCTGTCTTGGCATGCAGTTGGTAGTGTATTACCTCTGTATGGTTTATGCTCATCTGCTCTTGGTATTATGAAGGTCTTGGATACTTGCTGGGCTATATGTTACCATAGGTTTTGGGAATGGGGGAATGAGTTTGTGTCATCGTAGCTGCTGTGGATGGTGTGCCTTAGCTCTTCTTATTGCCTTTTGCCTTTACAACTTGAACTTGAACTTGAACTTTGTGTGCATGAATAAATGATGCATGAAGAGTATAAAGTGTTCATCTGCAAGTCAACTCAGCAGTTTGCGTGGGTTTTGCTGTTGCTCTTGTGTTTTGAGAACTAGAATTGGTTGATTTGTCGTCACAAGGGGATGCAATAAGCGATTCAAGAAATGCCGTGCAGAAGGCTTAGCTCCCTATCAATGTCAAAAGTGTGGCTACTCATAACCACTGGTCTCTTGATTGCAAGCAACCAAAGTGTCGGTATACAAGCTGAACTGTGAGCTGTCAGCTCATGCTGAGGCTTATGCACGTTCGTGTCTGCCTATGCATTGAAAAGGTATCCGGGACAGATACCTTCATTGATGCAGGTATAATCTGCTGCACACTATCAATGCACAGGCCACTTCCTCAACTGCTACATTCTGCTGCGCAATTTGCTGCTGATGCGCAGAGTACAAACATCAATGTCAGTACACTAGGCACTCCAGCACTTTCAATCCCAGGCCCTAATACAGCTAAATGCTTTATCCCCTAGTAAATTGAACGTCCTCTTTGCCTGCCAATGTGCTGTTCAGAGTAGGCGGGTCACATGCTGCATGCGAGGAGCATGACCCAAGGCTTACTCCCACTCTATGGTTCCAGGAGGTTTGCTAGTCACATCGTACACCACTCTGTTGACGGACCGGACTTGATTGCAGATCCTGGTAGACACTGCTCGTAGGAAGGCTGGTTCAAATGGGTACCAGTCAGCTGTCATGCCATCTGAGCTGGTGACTGCTCTGAGGGCGACCACATGGCTGTGCGTTCTCTGATCCCCCTGCACCCCTACTGACCTGCATCACGCATTTCCCATTGTCTTAAAGCAACTAAACACTTTCAAAGCTTTTGCAGAAACTGATGGACAATTTTCTTTAATCAGGTATATACTAAGGGCATGACATTGTGTTATGAATACAATGACCGGTTCCTGAAACTTCGATTGTGAGCAGGGCTCGGTATGCTGTCAGGATCAGTGTTGTATGCGAAGCTGTCACCGCAAGATATGTTCCAGGGCTGTAAGGCATGTAGTGCATTGGCATGCATGTTGACAACAGTATGATCAACCGCAAGCCATTAGCCATTGGGAATCTAAGGCTGAGTTTAGGTCAAACTGCTCCAAACGCTGCAGGCCACAAGGTCAAGCACATGGGTCTGTCCAATTCACCGTATGTCAGAGGCACTCCTATCCCAAGAGAGAGAGGCAAGACGCAGATGATGCAGCCTAGAAGCCTATATGAGCACTCATTTCAGCCGCCACACAAAAACTGGCATGCATTGGCTTAAACAAGCGGACATGGCAGCACCTCTACAGACACAGCACTTGTCAGCATGGCAAGGCTATAGAAAGGGCAACAATGGTAGGTGAAGGGTGTGTCAGGGGCCAAATCATTAGACAAAGCAGGGAGGAGACAGGCAAAGGGAAAAGGCAGAGGCCAACAAGGGCCAAAGGAAAAGGTACTCATGAGAGCGAAAGGCAGGAATGGAAACCAAAGGGAAAGCGCCAAAGGAGAAACGACAAAGCAAAAGGCAGCAGCAGAAGGGCACAGGAAAGGCTGGTATCTCACCTGACAGGCAGGAAGACCGCGAAGGCCTGCCATATCTTGTCATACAAGTTGTAATCTCTGATGGTCTGAACATACACCTCATCTACATGGCGCAGCACATCCAGAGCATCACCCTCAGTCACATCACCCAAAACCCTCACCGCCAAGCCCGGCCCTGTCACCAAACCGCTATTGCTCTTACAACTGTTCCAGCAGCTGTTACAAACAATCCTTTGCTGTTTGATGTGACGCACAAGCGGCATGTGCAGGCAGATCATGCAGCCAGGTAGTGTGCATGTAATGGTCTGTGCAGCTGGCATGTGCAATTACTCCTGTACGTACACAGTCATTGGCACCTGACTGAGCAAGTGGAGCAAAGCTGATGCAGTCTGGGTAGGGCAACAGAACACACAACAGCCAAGCTTGCAGGCTCTGGATGCTGCTGACAGACACAAGCAAAGCCCTAACTATCTAGATGACATGAGCAACAGGAGGAGTGTACACTCAGCCCATCATCCCAGAGCTCTTGCTCACACACAATCCTTAGCGAATGCGCTTCAGAGTGTATTTTAAATAGCAGGGGTGTGGTACAGACCTGGGAAGGGATGGCGCGAAATGAAAGCCTCTGGCACGTTCAGCTGCGGCAAGCGCCCCAGCGCTCTCACTTCATCCTGCAAGATGAGACAACATCAGCAAAGCCAGAAGGCTGTTGGGACAGCAGCACAAGGAAAGTCTTGATGGCGGCAGCAGCAGCAGCAGCATACAGGCTTGAGGGAGCATTGCTGTGGTGGATTGTATGACGCACGAGGCAAGACACACACCTTGAAGAGCTCTCTGAGGGGTTCAATGAGAGTGAAGTCCAGGTCCTTGGGTAGACCCCCCACGTTGTGGTGGGACTTGATGGTGTGACTGTGCTTCTGACCACTGCCTGGCGGCGGACACGACTCTATAACGTCAGGATACAAGGTCCCCTGCAGTGAGGCAAGATTTATTGCAAACCATTGGATGAAACAATTTTTCATCCGATTGTCATACACGTTTCATAATTGTTTTTTCGACACAACAAAATCCAATTCTTTTCTCACGTCAGCCTATGGTGGAAAGACCATGGCCATTCAAGGCGCATTCACTGCGTTGTCACCACAATGCAGAATGAGTAGGCCTGAGCCTGCTGTGAACAATCCTGCCAACAGCGATGCAACTGTCTGCCATGAACCACAGTGCTTGGCATTGACTGTGCCAACAGGACTCAAGGGTGTGGGATGATAGATGCAGACATTGGGTGGAAGGGCACCTGGACTAGAAACTTGGGCTTGACGCCATGCTGGCTTTTGAGAGTGATGGCGAAGTCCCTGAAGACGTCGATGAAGCCGCCTCCAATGGTCTTGCGCTTCACTTCAGGATCTGTCTTGCCCTGCAGCATTGTCCCTTATGATCTCAACAGCGTCAGCAGCGACAATACTCATGACAGCAAGCTTGCATGGAAAACTCAATGCCTGTCCGATGCAAGACAGCTTTCATGCAGTGCAGCAAGCGCTCAACTGCGCCTATTGACTAACAGCCCTCAATTGCTTTATGACATGCACAGGGCATGCCATGTTGCTCTCATACAGAATGGCAAACACCACCACTGATTCATAGTGGAAATGTGCAATCAGCCACACTTTCTGTGAGTACATATCAGGGAGTTTTGAATCACCTTGAGCAGAGCCAGCATGCGTTTGCTGTCATCTATCCTAGTGACTGGCAGGTGCAGCTGTTTCTGGAAGGTCTCCATCACGCGCTCCCCCTCCTATGCACGTGAGCAGCAAGACTGATGCTGCTGCTGAACAGAAACCTACAGCCCTGCTCAAGCCAGCATGGTCTGCAACTTGCTAGTCATGGCTGACATGTACTTGTGAGCCTTGCGCACACTCTGTGCGTGAGCTTCAGCCGGTCTTGATTGCGGTCTTTGTGTGAACACTTTGCAAGTGTCAGAGCACCCCTGTTGTCAGGAATGCTGCCCAACAAGCTTGATGGCATGCAACAACATGCTGTTGACAACGCTGCGCATTGCATGCAGTGGAGTCAGCTGGTCGTGAAGTTGGGATATAACCGGGGGGAGTGGCTCTGGGGTTCTCAGGCATGCAGCAATGCATGGGCATACCTTGTAGCGCAACAAGCCATTGTCAACAAAGACACAGTGCAAGCGGTCCCCCAAGACCTTGTGCACCAGCGTTGCTGCTACAGTGCTGTCCACACCTCCGGACAGGGCGCAGATGACGTGATCCTCAGGCCCAACCTGGGCAGCATACCAGCCACTGGTCGACTGATGCACTCTTCAGCAGGTAAGAGGAGGTTGACTTGCGAACTGATACACATGGTAATGGTACACATGTCAACGGTGGCGCGAGCGCAGTCTGAGCAAGCTGCTATACACACATGTGAACGGTCCTCATGTTAATGGTGGCAAGAGTGTAATCTGAGCAAGCTGTTGTATGCATTGCCAAGATTGTTTGACACCCTTGGCATGTAGTTACATTGCTGTCGAATGCCCGTCAGGTAACCTGATGCAAGCACGTGCATACAAGAGACATCGGCAGACCTAGTGTGTGACAATGTCTGCAATGCACCAGCTTCCAGGCAATGCCACAAATGCCTCATCAGCGGTGTCGTCAGCAGATGCACAAGTACAAGTTATCACCTGCCGCCGTAGCTTCTCTAGCTCTTCTTCTAGTATATTCTCCAGCTTCCAGTCTGCTTTCAACTTTGCTATACCAAACAGGAAATGCTTGAGAGTTTCCATGCCTCGGTCTGTATGCTTGACCTCTGGGTGGTACTGCAGGCCGTAGTACCTCTGAGCCTGGTTCTCTATGGCTACAATGACACCCTGAATTTGACAAGACGCTGTCAGGATGGAGTGACGCTCCTTGCAGGCGGTCTGCTGCTTTGAAAAGCACCTGGAGTCAATGACGATCTTTGTGCTGTCATGACAGTCCATGCATTTATGGTCAAGCTGATGTCAACAAGCTACCTGCATCGTGACCACATCAGCATCTGGTACTGCATGCATATCTGACTACAAGGAGGACCGTTTTGCAACGCTTTAGATCTTTAGTGGCAGACTGCCAGCAACAGTTCATGATCGCTTGCTTGAATGATGCTCTTGCATGCTGTGGCAGCTGCAGTGTCACCTGCTCACTTGTGGCAACAGGCTGAAAGCCCTCTGGAAGCTTGTCAATGCTGTCACCATGACTCATCCAGACACTTTCTTTATGAACTCCATGTTGGCTTGAGTCATATGCATACAGCTGGCTGCCTCCTGACGCTCGTATGACCATGCGCCCATACTCCCCACCATCTGCTGCTTGGTGCACAATGCCTCCAAGCTGCTGAACCATGAGCTGCATTCCATAGCAGATGCCAAGCACAGGTATCTGCTTGCTTTGGCAATATTCGAAGAAGCCTGCTGGCACTCTGGGCGCCCCCTCGATGTGCACAGAATTTGGGCCCCCTGACAGGATGATGGCACGTGGATTTGCGTCTTTGATACGATCCTGAGGGTACAACAGAGCGTCTCGTGACTGTTTGCTTAGAGGAGGCAGCCTTGATCAACGGCAGCCAGGGCGATGCTTACCATGTCGACATCGCCTGGAAGCAAGAGCGAATACACATTGTTCTCACGAACGCGACGGGCAATGAGCTGAGTGTACTGAGACCCGTAGTCTAGTACCAGACATACTGAGTGCACTGCATGCAGTCCCTTGTCGAGCTTCGCTTTCTTCGCCACGTGCCCATTCTCCGCACTATCTGACTTGCTCATTTTGCTTTGCAACTGCGATCTCAAACTTTCTTGTACCGAGTGAGTTCTCGGTTTCGGCTTCCAGGGCAGTGTCGGAAGTAGTCAATTGTTTTTGAAACCATGGCAGCTAGGGTCTGGCGGATGTAAGCAATAACCCTAAAATCCAAAGAACACACACGGGGACGGTGTGATTGATGGTCCAATTATCGTGACAATCATCGAAGACTAATAAAAAAGGGACAGCACCTTTGCAAAAGATTCAAAAGCGTTTGTGACCGGAACATACATACATGGAAAGTACCGCGGACTGAGTGTACCTGGGATGATGCCATGCCGAGCAACTGCATGGCGTTGCCTCAAACATGTGCAAAACAATGCTGCTATCATGACTCCGTGAGACTATATAAAATCGCTGATAATGGCATGCTGCAACCTGCAACACACTGTCAAGCTACCGCAGTTTGCTTTGGTTGTAGTGATACAGTAACTATTGCAGGTCGAATGAGACACCAGCCTTCTGAATGCGTCGTACAAGTACCATCCCCATGGCAGTAGCAGGTGTAAGAACACCGCCTTGCTTCAGACCTGAGTCCTTCAATTCATCCTCCTGCACATCATTGAACAAGGCGTATTCACAGCCAAGGACTCCCAGTCAGGGAAAGAAAACACATTCATTCTAAGGGCCATGTATGACTCCGCAAACGCAGATGACTTGGCTTTTTTTTGTTTGTTGACAATCCAGGAAAAACAACAGTAGCAAGGCAGTCAATGGCAAAGCCCAGGACACTCATACATGCTTGCAATGTATATATACAGCATAACAACTATTATTACTATTATTATCATACATGTATTGCCCAATTAACAGGCATGAAAGGAATAAGGATGGCATAGTGACAGTGGTGTGACCCATCAGAGGAGTGACCTACCTGCAAGGCCAAGCACAGAGCAGACTCTAGCAGCAGCCTGGATGTCTCCCAATAACCTGGATCTCTCTTGCTCTGCATCACCACAATGTCATATATAGTCAGGTGTATGCAAAGTGAATATCGACAGTGAGTAAGCTATCAATAGGCAGCACATGGGGTGATGTTTTGCTGCACTGAATGCATGCAGTCAGAGAGCTGTATTTCACATCAATGAAGACACACACAAGCACTGACCTTCATCTTGAGGAGGACCAGCTGTGATTTGTGCCCAGGCTGCTCTTCAGTCTCTCCTACCATAATACTGTTCCAGTGGCCACCTCCCTGGATGATCTTCTCAGGATCTGCATGACGTCATCTAATCATCAGATGTGACCAAATACCTCCTGGTGAGTCCAAGGCAAGACTGAGAACATGGCTGGTTCACAGGTCACTGACATCAATGCAGTTAGTTTTGCATTTGGGCCACAGATGACCATAGCTGTGCCAAAACCAATGCAGTGGTGATTGCACGCTGCTGTATGCACTCCATGCTCTGAATGCACTCAACAGTCTTCACCACAGCGTCTATGTAGCTATTAATGTCTGCACTGGACAAATGCTGGACATCACACAGATCCACCTCAGGCCTCCATCATGCAAGCAGACATGAAAATTTTGTTTTGCATTGTGATAAATTTTGTAATAATGATTCCACGTTCCAGCAAATGCTAGGTGCTTGTGGCACAAGTCTTGTCTCGCCAGGCTGACTTGTTCTGCTTTGCTGTAGTACAACATCAAGTAAAGGTATGAGTGCAGATATGGAGAGATACCTGAACCAACGTAAGGAAGCAGTCTGTTGATGATGGGGTACAGGGGCTTGCAGATGAAGAGCGCACAGGACAGCGTCAGCATCACCAAAGCTATGCCAGCCACAAACACATTGGGCACCTCGGCAACCTCTTCATAGCTGAAATTGCTACCTGCAGCAATGCAAACATCAATACACAGAAGCACAAGAAATGCCAGAAACTGATCACATCAATGGGGCTAATGTGGCAGCCCTCAGGGCTTCTAAGAGCTGCTCACTTGCCGAAGATTGCTGCCTATGCCATGGAAAAAGCTAGTGATTGAGCTGACTGCCAGCCATTCATTCCAGTTTGTATCCCAAAAGCTGCTGCGCGCGTAGTGACAGTCATGCATCTTGTTCCCTTTCTGCATCGCACACACACACACACAAGCTGCTGCACATGTAGCGACAAATATATAAGGCTGGGGAAGACTGTTGATTTGGACGAGAGCACAAACATGTACACACACAAGCCTGAGGCAGCAATGACAGCGAGCTACAGAAACCTTGTTTTCATGTCTGCAACTCCCAGAAACCAAGACAATACATTTGTCACAATGTACAGCTTACCATAAGAGTGGTGCAGCAGAGCGTTGCTACGGCGCACGACCCTTGTGTTGATAGGAGCCATGACGAAAGGAATGGTCCACTTCTTCAAGGCCTTGTTGAAATGTATGCGCAGTAGGTCGCCTCCATCTGGTCCCCGCCTGAGCACAACAGGCAGCTTGAATGCTGACGACAGGTATGCTTCAGATAAGCGTCACTCCACATCTCTAGAAGAGATAGGAATAAACTGCTCAGGAGCTCACTACTGTCATACACATTAAGCATATGCATAGAACATTTCAGACAGATTGCAATGGACACAAGCAGAACGCTGCTGGAGCAACTTTTGACAAGGACTTGTGATTAACACATTTGCAGCAATGCGCATGTGCTACCATGGCATTTGCAGAAGAGGGCTGACTGGCTGCCTGATGGGTGAAAATGTGTTGGTGAACTGTAATGTGTTGCTGGAATGACGTCTCTGTTGCAAAAAAGCCTAGATGACAGCAGTCACTAGCATGTGCCTGTGCTGTAGTAAAGACACATGCAGAAGACGACTGATGGCTGCCATGTGGATGAAGGCAGCGGGGTCCATTGTAATGTCACTGTCTCTGAAGTAATTCTAGCAAACAGTGGTCTGTGCAGGATATCCATGCTGTTGTGACATGCACAGAATAGTGACCGGCTGTCTGGCAGGTCAAAGCAATGGTGGTGACGCAGAAATGAACATGCTAGCTGGATCAAGTTGTGCATATATGCTGATGTGGACAGAGAAGACGAAGAAGACTGACTGGCTGTCTGGTGGGTCAAGGCAATAGGGGTCGCTGGACTGGCGCCTTTCGGATGAGTTTTCCATGAAGTAGGCAGCAGCCAGCGAGGCGACTGTGCCTTGACCAAACTTGCCGGCCATATCGCCAAACAGGTGCGTCACCTTCTTGCAGCGCCTGCAAGTTGCAACAGGCATGTCACTGGGATTCGCACGGTCAGCGTAGACCCTGATCTTCAAACCCTGAGCCTACCTCCAGAGTTCCTAGGGGTATAGAGGGGCTGTTGTGCACATTAAGGCCTCAGATGTTTGGACACGGCAGTCTATGGGGCCAAGTGCTGACTTCACTGTTACATGGGACTGATGAGCACAAAGATCAGCAAGATGCTCAATCATTGCATCCTGAAAGCAATAACTCTAATGCGCATGTCAGAACCGCTGCTATGAATTCAGATGTGAGCATGTTTGAGTTCTACGGCTGCACTGCTGCTTGCAGTCTACAGAATGATGAGGACATGCATCTAGCTGAACATTGAGGTGATTATCAGGTGAAGCGCCCATTCACACAAGACATCCTGCTCATTACTGAAGCATACATGCCACAAGTATAGTTTACCTGTTCAGCTTTTCTTGCATGTGATTGACCAGCAAGGTTGTGCCCAATTCTGATGGGATGCTGTCAAACCCACAGAAGTTGACTATCTTCACTCCCTTGCAAGCTGCTTCTGCGTGGTAGGCCTTGATCATGCGCATAACCCATGGCACTTCCCCTGTAGGCACGACAATGCCCATGTTATCAAAATGTTGAGAAATTCATGAAGTTCTACATTTCCTAGCGCATGATGAACTAGGTATGTGCAGGGCAAGTATTGTCTCTTTAGAGCAGTCTGTTCTGGGCATCCCAGTGCCCATTTTGCTCAGCACAAAGCACTGATGGGTGCTGCATGACACAGGTCTGGACTCTGGCCTGGCGCACGGCAGTCTCAGTCACGCATGGAAATTAGCTGATGGAAAATTATGATGCACTTTCTGGCCGTTTTTGCCTAGATTTGCAACATGACACAACTCATGGTCGCTCTTTGCAGCAGTTTACATGAACGCATAAACTACCTGTGATGTCACAGTAGTGGGTTCCAGCTGAAATGCAGGCTTCCACCACAGGAGTGCCCAGCTTGGCAAACGGCCCAGAGGTGGCAATCAGAACTTTCGTTTGGGAGGCTATAGCCACCAAGGAGTCTTGATCTTCAGCATCTCCGGTCAGAATCGGTGTACTCTTCGCAGCAGGATACTCTCTGGCAACGTCGTCCCGTATCTTCTCGAGTTTCTCTTTGTTCCTGCCAGCCATTGCCCATTTGACCTCATTCTGCATAGCGGCGTCGTGGAGTCAGCTCCATGCCTGAAAAGCTTGGCAACTTCAGACTGCAGCAACCCGAGGCGAGCGCATTATACCTGATAACACTTGACCATCGTGGTGCAGACGCATCGACCTACTACCCCTGTCGCCCCCCACACGACAACCTGATACCTTCTGTCTGATCCAGCCTGCATCCTACACGGTCGACCTTGGGCTCCCCACGTTGAACTCTAGTCGCAGCAAATAGAGAGTGGCGCAAATATCAATCGGACCGATGCAACGGCGTAATAAAGTACACAAAAGGCGATGGGTCCTGGCACATCTTCGAATGTGAGCCACATGCACGCATACATGCAGCAGCTGCTCGTGCAGTTGCACCGAAACCACAGGGACCCAATGCGTCGCCGTGTACCGCAACTGAGTCGAAGTTGAGTCGTCGGTGTGATGTTGCCAGGCCTGTCTGCCGGGGGAGAAGGTGTTGAAATCCTTCAACAGAAGGGTTCAAAATTGCACAGCATAATGCTTTGCAGTCTGTTCTGCATGACTCTGCAGGTATGATGTACAAACAGCACAGGATGCCATTGAGTTAACCAGCAAATAAGCAAGCACTGATTACTTGCTTCAAACACTGCTGTCGAAAGAAAGGTCAAGAGCTACTTGCCTCAAACAGCCAATTTTGTAACGCTCACAGAATTACTAAGCTTTGGAGTAGTCATGTGGCTGCTGGCATTGCGGTGAACGCATGTTGCAACAGGCATAGCGTTGGCATAACCGCCAGGCCAGCAGCAAAGCTGACGAGCGAGAAAATGATACTGTCAGCACAAAGAACATCGCGGATATTCTTCCAGCACAGGTCACCGCAAAGTACTACGTGCTTGTGCAAGCATACAGTCAGACCACACAGACCACCGGCTCGTCTTCGTGAGCGACGTAGATTGCCACGACGTCAAGAGTCAGTGCCCCTCAGAGCTGTTAGTCCAGACGCACTCAACCGTGCTCTCTGCGACGGCTCCGACTGGGAGGAGCCTGCAGAAGGTTTCAACAGCATTTCAGAAGCACTAGCTGACTTAGCAGAGGGCAAGTTCGTGGTAGTGCTCGATGACGAGCGCAGAGAGAACGAAGGCGACTTGATTATGGCGGCCGAGACTATGACTACCGAAGCTATGGCTTTTATGGTGGAGTACACAAGTGGAGTCATCTGTGTTCCTCTTGAGGGCAGGTAGGGCTTTGACCATGTCACCATTGCACGCTGCGTTGCAAATCTGCTGATGGCACGCATACCAAGCTTACATATGATGACATATTTCATAACAGTTCTGCTTGCATGGCAGGGATTTGGACAGGCTACAAATACCTCTTATGGTCAGCTCAGCAGAAAACGAAGAGATGCTCTACACAGCTTTCACCGTCACTGTTGATGCACGGCATGGCACCACAACAGGTATCTCAGCCGCCGACAGAACAGCTACTGTCAAAGCCTTGGCAGATCGTACCAGTCAGCCTGGGGATTTCAAGAAGCCTGGACATATCTTCCCTCTGAGATACAGACAAGGCGGTGTTCTCAAGCGGCCAGGGCATACGGAAGCAGCTGTAGACCTTGCACGGCTAGCCAACTGCGCACCAGTTGGCGTGCTTTGTGAGATTGTCAGTAAGGCTGATGGAAGCATGGCTCGCACTCCTGAGCTCCTTGATTTTGCCAGGCAGCACAACCTGAAATGTATTACCATAGCTGACCTGGTAGCTTTCCGGATGAAGAAGGAGACACTAATTCAGCTTGTGTCCTCAGAGCGGATACACACTAGGCATGGCAGCTGCATGACTCACTGCTATAGATCCCTCATAGACAACACCGAGCACATCGCACTGATTTCAGGCAATGTTGCTGGCAAGTCACAGGTGTTGACGACAGTCCACACAGAACGTGTGCTGGATGACCTGTTCGGTGTGCAAGGCTCACAGCTAGATGCAGCTTTGCATGCTGTGTGCAGTCAAGCAGAGGGCGTCCTGATTTACCTGCAATCCCAAAGCAAAGCTCCTGCATTGAGTGAACAGCTGTCACAGCTTAGGAGCCCTTCTGATCAGGATGGTAGCAGTAACGATCCCTTGCACCATGGCATTGTCGCATGCATTCTACGGGACTTGGGTGTCAAGTCAATGCGCGTGCTCAGCGAGACCGACTGTTTGTCCAACAGTATGAATGGTTCTGGGCTATCTGTGACTGAGTCTGTTAGTTTAGAGAATTTGGGCAATGGTTCAAATGGCAATGGTGGTCAGTCCAGTGATTCTAGTAGTGATATGTCTTATCAAGAATCTGTTGAGGCTCAGTTAGATCAGTGGATGCCTCGCACCTGACAGAGGATGTCCAATTGACCCTGTGTGTTTGTTTCTAGTGTTTGGTAATCTTTTGCTATTCTGTTTTCATTTCATGTAGCTTGACACACCTGACAGTCGATGTCTGCAGAGTATTTTTGCATCAATGACCACGGCTGTGTAGGCAGTTGTTCTTCTCTCCATTGCAATCTTCAAACGAAACATGCCACAATTTGCAAGGTGACTGTTCAGAGAGCAAATTTGTGCGTTGAAGTTCAAGTTTGATACCGAACATGCTCAGCGTGTAAACTTAGATGTGCCCCTCGTCTTGTCATAGGTCAAGCTGGAGGATACACAGCTATGAAGTCCGGCATCCAAATTATGATCAGATTGTTCTCAGTTGTCAATTGACAACGACTCTACTTCGCCAAAGCGCTGCTTCAAAGGTGCCTCAAAAGAGTCTCTGTCAGCAGCCACCACAACAATTTGTTGCTCAGGATGTAGATGTCGCAGTGCGGCGTTGCGCACATCCTCGCTTGTGACTTGCTCAATGCCTGTTTTGTATTGAAACAGGTAGTCTTGTGGCAGACCAAGCAAAGAATAGATCAAAATGCGCTGGAGCTGCGTGTTGGTTGACGCAAAATTGAAGACAAAGGAATTAAGTGTCTGAGCTTTTGCTGTGTCCAGCACCTTCTGAGACGGGGCTTCCTTCCTGATATCCTGCATGACAAAAGGGTTTCCTGAATCGTTGAATCCAGCAACAAATCTCGGAGGATGCACTGATATGCGGAGCCTGTTGAAGTGCCTGGATTCCCAAGAGTTAAAGCCAGTACAATATACTACAAGCGCTGGAAGACAACAGCGTCCCCCAAGACAGGACCTGAAAGGCCAAGGGACAGGTACAGCATGAGCCAGTGAGCCGTCATGCTTAGCAACAATCATGACTAAGCAGCTTGCAGATGCAAGCCCTGCTGATGCAGCATAACCAGACACAATCAGCGTTCAAACTTGATGCTGATGCTGCTAATCCTTGAGGACAATCTTGTTGGAGACTTTGGAGACAGGCATCGTGATGAGGGTGACCAAGCAAACCTGCAGGACGCGCTGTAGAGCTGCCAAGAACTCCACAGGCTTGGCAGTCTCCCCTCCAGCCACAAACAGCCCCACATGATCAGCAGGCGTTGTGTTCCAGCCTCCAGAAACTGAGTATGCCAGCCCCTGCACTCCAATGGCACTGTCTGCATGCCAGTGCGACACAGCAGCCTTGTCCCTCTGCACTTGTGTCTGTCTGCGTGCTCTGCACCACTTGATGTTGAAGTCATTCGATGGTGGACAGTGTCATGATGGTGAAGTCATCCAACGCTAGACATGTCCTGGTGTTGAATTCTTCCAATGCTAGACAGGTTAGGTCCAGGATACCAGCAATGTTGCCAGTATGTCTTATGCATGACATCAGCGACCCTTGATGGACCCTTGGTACACATTCCTTGTATAGCGCTCAGCATGTTTAGCAAAAGCATGGTCAGTAATGCTTAAAGGTAGGAATGGAAACATTAGAAAATCCTTTTTGACAAAATTTGAATACTTATTTTGTTTTATAGCTCTTTTTTAAGGATGTGTATTATTTGCTATCTAAAGCATCTACATTGGCCAGGTGCCACAAATTTTGGGAATATGCCTGTTAATGGCAGCAATGTCGATCAGCTCCATTGGAAGAATTGGGGAGCAATGTCAGCAGTGTCACTTGAAGGGTACCATTAGAGTCGCAGACATGTTAGCAGCAAGGGCAGGAGAAAGTCATTAGTTCAGACTTGCCACGCTCACTCAGGTGTTTCAGTATCTGCTGCATATAGACTGCATAACATCGAAGTGATGTTCAGAAAAAGGTTGCAAACCGATGGTGTAAGTTGCTAAATACAGGGCAGAGGAACACACAAAAGGGGGGAAATAGCAAAAATACATATATCAAGTACAAGTGAACTTGCTTTGATACATGCTTGTCACACACCTCTTTGGATCGGATCTCATCAAACAGGCGGCCTCCAAAGCCATTCATGATGTCGCCCAGCACATCCAGGGCAAAGGAATCTGGATCCAGCAGGTCAATGCCCACCTCACCAACTGCAATGCTGGCTTGGGTCTGACCGCTGCGGTCCACTAGAAACAGTCTACCTACATACATTCATTCATTCATTCATTTATTCACTAAACCGGTGTCTTCACCCAAGCTCAGGAATGCACGGTCCTGAGCAGCTCCCTGCATGACGTCCTGTTCTGGCAGTCTGCATACCTAAGATTCTATGTGTGTT
>JAABUO010001288.1_pt1 | contig 33790 bp, 33 predicted proteins | sample 5559291 | NCBI WGS metagenome assembly JAABUO01 (sample SAMN10711878, study PRJNA513372) | rock metagenome | isolation source: Antarctica rocks | place: Antarctica: Victoria Land, Finger Mt sud | reverse complement strand
TGCGGAGGGTGCACCGCTGCCGCGTCAGGCGGACGACAGCGGCCGGGCGCGCGCAACGCGACGGGGGCGTGCCAAAGCTCCCCCCACGGAGGTCGCCGCATGACCACGCTTTCATGGGGTGCTACCAAGATGTGCGCTTAGTATACTAATCCTAGTGGCGCCGTGACGCGTCTTAACAACAGATCCACCACCGGGGAGAATGTAGCATGCCTTTGTATGAGTATACGTGCGGCGACTGCGATCGGCCGTTCGAGTTGCTCGTTTCGTCGCCGGCCCTGGCCGACACCGTGGTCTGCCGTCATTGCGGCAGCGCCAGCGTCCGCCGCCTCGTCTCGTCCTTCGCCGCGCACTCGAAGGGCGAGAGCGCCCTCTCCAGCGCGCTGGCCGGTCGATCGAGCGGCGGGGGCGGTTGCTGCGGCGGAGGCGGCGGCTGCGCCTGCGGGCACTAGTGTTTCGGCAAAGGGGGCCGCTTAATCCCGCGCTAGCGACGCGTCACCCGTGCGCTAACAGCGGCGTCATGAGTTCGCGCGTGCGCGCGACATCCCGCGCCATCTGCGCCAACAACGGGTCGAGCCCCTCGAAGCGCGCCTGCTCGCGCAGCCGCTCGACGAACTGGACGCGCAGTTCCTGGCCGTAGATGTCGCGATCGAAATCGAGCAGATAGGCCTCGACGGTCGTCTTGAGCCCATTGAAGTGCGGATTGGTTCCCACGCTGACCGCCGCGGCATAGCGTTCGCCCGGCAATTCGGCGATCCCCGCGTAGACCCCCGACAGCGGCACGATCTGCTCGGGCGGGATGTCGACGTTGGCGGTCGGATAGCCCAGCGTGCGCCCCCGTTTCTCTCCGTGCGCCACCGGCCCCGTCAATTCGAAGGGGCGGCCAAGCATAGCGCTGGCCGCCCGCATATCGCCCGCGTGGATAGCGTCGCGAATTCCGGAACTGCTCACATCGGGCGCCGCGGCCTCGGTCCCGCGCCGCGCCACGACATGGACGGCGAAACCGGATTCCGTGGCGCGCTCCATGAGGTACGGGATACCGCCCTCCCGATCGTGTCCGAAGTGAAAATCGTCGCCCATCCACCAGTCGGCGATGTCGAGCCCCTCTTCCAGGCGATCGATGAATTCCCGCGCGCTCAGCGCCGCGAAGACGCGCGTGAAGCGCAAGACAGCCAGGACGTCCGGATCGAGGGTGGAGAGCAGGCGTACTTTGAGGTCGCGCGCTGTAATCTGATAGTCGGCGAGTCCGGGACGCAGCACGAGGGCTGGAGCCGGGTCGAGGGTAATAATGACGAAAGCGAGGCCCTGCTCCCGCGCCCGCTCGCGGGCCTGTCCCAACATGTAGCGATGCCCTCGATGCACCCCGTCATAGGTGCCGATAGCCAGGGCCACGGGCCGATCGTAGCGCAGATCGTCGAGGCTGTATACAACGTTCATGACGGCCGCGCGTCCATCTAGCGGCCCCGTCCCGCCGCGCTCTCCGACGACGCGGCGAACACCGTGCGCGGCTGCCAGGCGCGGCGCGCGCCGTCATAGCGCGCCAGGGCTAACAAGCCGCCCGCGCGCCCGTAGAGACGTGCGTCCGCGGTCGTCTCACCGACCGGGGTGGGCGCCGGACCCTCTACCGGCATGCCGTGCGCGATGCCGGCGGCCGCGTCGCCGTCGACGACCAGCGCGGGCCACGTCGCGACCGCCGTGTCGAGCGGCCAGAAACGTTCGTGCAAGCGCCCCTCGGCCGCGAGAACGCGCATCTCCCCCACGCCTACCGCCGTATTCACGCCAAAGCCGCCGCTGCTTAAGCGACGCAAGGCGGCGAGGTGCGCGCCACACCCAAGTCGCTCCCCCACGTCGCGGGCGAGCGAGCGGATATAGGTACCAGGGCCGCACCACACGAGCAGGTCGAGCGTGTCGTCACGCAATCCCGTCACGGCCAGCGCGTCGATGCGCACCGTGCGCGCCGCCATCTCCGGCGCCTCGCCCCGACGCGCGAGCTTGTAGGCGGGAACGCCGTTCTTTTTGATGGCCGCGTAGGCCGGGGGTATCTGCGTGATGACGCCGCGAAAAGGGGCAAGGGCGTCTATGACCCGCGCGCGCGTGACCCCATCCGTCGGCAGCGTCTCCACGACCGGCCCCTCGGCGTCGTCGGTACTCGTGCGGACCCCCAGACGCACCCGCGCCGCGTAGCACTTCCTACCACCCATGAGGTAATCGGAGAGGCGCGTCGCCGCGCCAACCCCGACGAGCAGCACGCCGGTGGCCAGCGGATCGAGCGTGCCGGCATGCCCGACCTGACGTACGCCGGTCAGGCGCCGCACCAGGCCGACGACATCGTGGGACGTCCACCCAAGCGGCTTATCGACGTTTAAGATGCCCGCGACCATTTTTCTCCCGTGGCTAGTGCTGTGTGGCGCATAGGTGGCCGCGCGACCGGCGCTACCCACTACTCTCGTATGACCAGAACTAGGCGCCAGCCATTAGCTCGTGGTAGCGCGCGAGCAGGGCGGCGCGGGCCGACTCGGACGGACCGGGGAGGTCGCAGCCAGCCGCCCGTCGATGCCCGCCGCCGCCGAACGGCGCGGTGAGTTCGACGGCGTCGACGCGCTCCGTCGTGCGGACGCTGGCCTTGAAGTGCCCGTCCGGCTGCCCTTTAAGCAGGAACGCCAGGTCGACGCCGTCCACGCTACGCAGAAACTCCACGACCCCGTCGAGGTCGGTCGGCTCAGCCCCGCACTCGACTAGCATATCCGTCGTCGCCACGGCCGAGGCGACCCGCCCGTCGTCGTCGAGCCGCATCGTCGCCAGCGCTTTACCCCACAACAGCGCCGCCGGCGGACGCCGGCGCAGCAGCAGGTTGTAGCTGATGGCGGCGGCGCTGGCGCCGGCCGCCACGAGGGCCGACGCCGTGGTCAATGCGCGCGGGCTGGAATTGGCGTTCTGAAACGAATGGGTGTCGTTGATGATACCCGTGAGCAGCGCGGTGGCCATGGAGGTATCGACCGCGACGCCGAGCACGCCGACGAGATCGTATATAATCTCCGCCGTCGACGCGGCTGTCGGATCGACGAGGTTGACGTCGCCGTACTCCGTGTCGCTGGCATGGTGGTCGATGTTGAGCAGTGTCCGGCCCGCGCGCAGCCGCCGCAGATCGTCCTGCATCGCGCCCAACATGCCGGGGTCCGAGATGTCGACCGTGATCAGCAGATCGGGGTCAGACGGGAGCGCGGCCGTGACGTCGGCGCTTTCGGGAACAAAGGCGAGCGACGGAGGCAGCGGGTCGGGACAGGCCACGACCGGGGCACGGCCCAGACGGCGCAGCGCCATGGCCAGCGCGACCGCCGCGCCGACCGTGTCGCCGTCGGGCGAGCGGTGGCAGAACAACAACGGCCGCTGCGCCGCTTGCGCCACCGCCGCGGCGGTCATCAAACGCTCGCCGATCGGACCTTGCGCGGGGGTCACGGCGGGGGTCACGCTACCAAGTGAGGTAGTATCCGTCCTATCGGCGTTAGGGGAGTTGCTCACGGACTTTCCTCACGGCTTTCCACCTCGCGGATCACCCGAAGCACGCGATCACCCTCCTCGATGGAGTGGTCGAGCACGAACTGCAGCTCCGGCGTGTGTCGCAGCCGCAGGTTAACGCCGAGTTCGTGGCGCAAGAACCCGGCCGCGTGCCGCAGCGCCGTGATCGTGCTCTTCTGCTCGTCGGGGCTCCCCATCACCGAGATATACACCTTGGCGTAGTGCAGGTCGGGCGACATCTGGATACGAGTGATGGAACTCAGGAAAGAGACGCGTGGGTCTTTCAACTCCGTCGCGATGAGCTCCATCAAACGGCGCTGAATCTCATCACTCACGCGCTCGGCGCGATGTGGCGCCGGCATAGGGCACCTCCTCGACTAGGTACGGGCTACCGGTTGCCGGCTCGACGTGGGGTGAGCGCGATTGGCGGCAATTGACGTGTCACCGCCGATCCGCTTAGCCCAGTTTTACCGCAACCGGTAACGAGCGCCTGGTATCTAACTAACGAGTTCGCGGGTATACGACTCGAGGATGTCGCGCTCCTCGAAATCGTCGAACCCATCGACCGTCAAGCCGCACTCCGTCCCCGTCCCGACCTCGCGGACGTCATCGCGGACGCGCCGCAGTGTCGTGACGCGTCCCTCGCCGACGCTCTGGCCGTTACGCATAACGCGCACGGTCGCGCCGCGCGTCAGGCTCCCATCGGTGACGAGGCAGCCCGCCGCCTTGTGGCGGCCAGCCGGGAAGACGGCCCGCACCTCCGCGTGGGCGTGGATGACGTCCTGGTAGACCGGCTCGAGGAGACCCTTGAGGGCCGCCTGCACGTCTTCGGTCAGCTTGTAGATGACAGTGTAGAAGCGCACGTCGACCCCGGTCGCTTCGGCCGCACGGCGAGCGGCCGGATCATCCCCGACGTTGAAGCCGATGACGATGGCGTCCGACGCGGCCGCGAGGGTCACGTCCGACTCCGTCACCTCACCGGTCGCGGCGCGGATCAAGCGGACCTTGACGCTCTCGTCGCCCAACTCTTCCAGGCTATGCTGGATCGCCCCGATGGAGCCTTGCACGTCGGCCTTGAGGATCATGTTGAGCTCTTTGACCTCACCCGCCTGCACCTGTGTGAAGAAATCGGCCAGCGCCACCCGCTTCGTGGGTAGGAGCGACTGCGCCCGCCGCTCACGCGCCGCCGCCGCAGCGACCTCACGGGCCTTGCGCTCGTCGGTGTACTCGCGCAGGATGTCGCCCGCCTCGGGTACGTCCGACAGCCCCAAAACCTCGACCGGGAACGACGGCGGCGCGGCCTTGACAGCCTGACCGCGGCTGTTGAACATCGCCTTGACCCTGCCGGCCACGCCCCCCGCCACGACCATGTCGCCGCGGTTGAGCGTCCCGGTACGCACGAGCACGGTACACAGGGAACCCCGCTGCACGTCCTTCTTGGCCTCGACGACGGTGCCGATGGCGGACCGATTGGGGTTGGCCTTGGGATCGACACTGACGTCGGAGACGAGCAAGATTGTGTCGAGCAGGTCGTCCAGCCCTGCCTGCGTCTTGGCCGACACGTTGACGGCCGGCACGTCGCCGCCGTACTCCTCGACCACGATGTTCTGCTCGGTCAACTCCTGCTTGACGCGATCGGGGTTCGCCCCCTCTTTGTCGATCTTGTTGATCGCGATGATGATCGGCACATTCGCGGCTTTGGCGTGGTCGAGCGCCTCGACCGTTTGCGGCATGACGCCGTCGTCGGCGGCGACGACGATGATGGCGATATCGGTCACCTGGGCGCCGCGCGCGCGCATCGCGGTGAACGCGGCGTGGCCCGGGGTGTCGAGGAACGTGATCTTGCGCATCACGCCCTCGCGCTCCTTCTCGACCTGATAGGCTCCGATGTGCTGCGTGATCCCGCCGGCCTCGCCCGCCGCGACCTTTGCGTTGCGGATGGCGTCGAGCAGCGAGGTCTTGCCGTGGTCGACGTGTCCCATGATCGTCACCACGGGGGGACGCGGCTGTAGCAGCGCCGGATCGTCGTCCGTGTCGCGCTCGCGCGCCTCCTCCGACTCGTCGGCGGCGCCGTCGCTTTCGGCCTGGAGCTCGGTCACGGTGATTCCCAGTTCGCCGGCCACGATCGCGGCCGTATCGAAGTCGATCTCCTGATTGATCGTCGCCATCATGCCGTTCTTGATCAGAACCTTGATGACGTCGATCGGGGTCATCCCGATCGTATCGGCCATCTCCTTGACCGTCATGACAGCCGGCAACGCCACGATATCCGGGCGCTCGACCGTCGCGGTGGCCCCGCTGGTGGAGGCGCCGCCGGGCGGACGGCCGCCTCGACCACGTCCGCCGGGCCGCGCGCCGCCGGGCCTACCCCCGGGCCTGTATCCTCCACGGCCTCGTCCGCCGCCGCCTGGTCGTCCTGGCATATCCTGTCTCCTTTTGTGTATCGCTTTGTTTGTCGCTACCGACAGCCAACCGGCGCCTATCGAAGGTCCGACCGCCGATAAGTCTTATATTGAGTCTTAATCGTACCTGTGTTGCGGCAGCCCGTCGGCATACGCGTCGAGGGGCTGCCAGGCCTCGGGCGAGAGCGTGACGCCTAACGCCTGATCGAGGCTCTTGCGCCGGGCCGCGAGGCGCCAGCACTCTTGCGCCGGGCAGAGGTAGGCGCCCCGCCCCGGCTTACGCCACGACGTGTCGACCTCGATCCCGCCCTCCGGGGTCCGCACGAGGCGAACGAGATGCCGCTTCGGGCGCACCGTACGGCAGGCCACGCACGAGCGCTCGGGTATGTGCTTGGGCATAGAATGACGCGCCTACTCCTCGCCCGCCGTGGCCACGGCGTCGCGCGTTTGCGTCGACGCCGCCTCCTTGGCCACGTCGGAGGCCTTCTTGATATCGATGTGCCAGCCGGTTAAGCGCGCGGCCAGGCGGGCGTTCTGCCCTTCCTTCCCGATCGCCAGCGAGAGCTCTTTATCCGGCACCACGACCGTCGCCCTCTTCTCACGCTCGTAGACGTCGACATGCACGGCGTTGGCGGGCCGCAGCGCGGCGGCGATAAAGGCCGCGACATCGGCGCCCCACCCCATCACGTCGATCTTCTCACCGTTGAGCTCATTGATGACGTTCTGGATACGCACGCCCCGTTGCCCCACGCACGACCCCACCGGGTCGACGTTGTCCTGTCGGGCCGCGACGGCGACCTTCGTGCGCACGCCCGGCTCGCGCGCCAGCGCCTTGATCTCGACGGAGCCCGAACGGATCTCAGGCACCTCCAGTTCGAAGAGACGCTTGACGAGGTTGCGATGGCTACGCGACACGGTGATCTGCATACCGCGCACCATCTTATGCGCCTCGACGACATAGACCTTGAGACGCTGTCCCGTGCGGTAGTGCTCGCCCGGGACCTGCTCGGCCGGCGGCATGACGACCTCGGCGTCGCCGAAGTCGCCGACCGTGAGGATGATGCCCTTGGGCTCCGTCCGCTGCACCACGGCCGACACAATATCGTCCTGGTGGCGGCTCACCGCGTCGAACAGGCGGTCCCGCTCGGCCTCGCCGATGCGCTGCATGATGACTTGTTTGGCCGTCTGCGCGGCGATGCGGTTGAATTCCTTGGGCGCGTCGTCGATCTCGATCTCGACGGTCTCGCCGAGACCTGGCCGCGCGGCCAGGGTCTCGACATCCTTGAGCGAAACCTGTGTCCGCGGGTCCTGCACGTTGATGACGACCTGCTTCTCGACGAACACCCGGGGCTGGCCCGTCTGCTCGTTGAGGCGCACATGGACCTCAGGCGCCGAGCCGAAGGTCCGCTTGTAGGTGGAGGTCAAAGCCGACTCGATCGCGTGGATCACCGTCTCCTTGTCCAACCCCTTCTCAGATGTAATCTGGAGTATGGCGGTCACAAAATCGTTCCGCACCGCTCACCCCCTCTTCTTGTTGGGATGCGCGTCACGCCTATTACGACGGATACGCATGACGCATACATAACACAATATAAAAAGTGGGCCTAATCGCCCACTCTTCCAGTCGCCACTATGAACCCATCCCGCGCCTGTCGTCTCCGGCAGACCTGGCGCGGAATATGGGCGCTACCAGCGTGTAGGCCGCCGCGAGTCACACCTCACGGCCCATCCCCACCTTAACGGGGTCCCGAGCGCCGCGCCCGTTCGCAACGAGAGCTTACCAACCCAACTCATGAGCAAGGCGTGGCGGCCGTCTCGGCTAGATAAGATGCGGTCCGATCGTCTCCAGCAGTTGGCCTTTCGTCCGCAAGCCGACCAGGCGGGTCGCGGGCTTGCCGTTCTTAAACAGGATGAGCGTGGGAATGCTTTGCACCCCGAACGAGGCTGCGGTCGTCGGATTACTGTCGACGTCGACCTTAGCGACCTTGATTTGACCGGCCAACTCTCCGGCCACGTCCTCCAGGATCGGCGCCTGGGCCTTGCAGGGCCCGCACCATTGCGCCCAGAAGTCGACGAGGACGGGTTTGTCCGACTCGAAGACCTCGGCCTTGAAGGTCGCGTCGGTGATAGCGATGGGATGCGCCATGATCGTGCATCCACCTCCTTAGCGTTCGTGAAAAGCCCTCATATACTAGCACGCCCCCGCGCGCGTCGAACGCTCACGGAGACGGGTTCCCGACGGGGTAGAAAGGGGCCCGCGGAGGGGAAGGCTTCTAGATTGAGTGTACGGAGTCCTCCCTCTCCTGTCAACGCGCGCCGCATGTTATGTCTAGCGCAAAAGGTTGACCCCGTTGGCGCAGCCGGTTATACTGTGGGAGCTGGCCGAGGTGGCGAAATTGGCAGACGCGCTAGCTTGAGGTGCTAGTGAGCGTAAGCTCATAAGGGTTCGAGTCCCTTCTTCGGCACATACAGGGGGCGCGGTGGATATCCACCGCGCCCCTCTTTTTTATCGTCTAACGGTCCGTCTTGTCTAACGGGCCGTGGCCGTCAATCATCCTCGTCGTTGTCGCTGTCGGTACGTTGTTGACGCAGGAACTCTTCGAGCGCGCGGACGACCTCGGGGCCGGTCGGCAACGAGGAGCGTTCGCCCGGCATGGTGTCGTCCTCGGAGCGCGCTTCGAGCTCGTGTACGTAGGTTAAAGCCTCGGGGCTCTGAGCGATGGCCTCGTCGACGCGGGCGCGGAAGCGACGGGCCTGGCCTTCGAGCGGACGCAGGTTGAGGCGCAGGCCGAATAGGTCGTCGACCTGCCGCAGCAGTGAGATGGAGACGTGCGGGTTCGGGCTTGCCGTGATATAGTGCGGCACGTTCCCCCACAGGCTAATCGTCGGGAGCCCTTGCCGTCCGCAGACGTCCTGCAACACCCCCACGATGCCGGTCGGCCCCTCGTAACGCGAGAGCGCGATATTCAACCCCTCGAAGCGCTCACGCAGCCGCGCGTCGCTGGCCGACCCGATCAGGCGGGGCGGTTGCGTGTGCGGCACGTCGGCGAGCAGCGCGCCGAGCAACACGACCTGGCTCACCCCGAACCGCTCCACGAGCGCCAGAACCTCGCGCGCGAAGGTCGGCCAGCGCAGTTGCGGCTCGTGCCCGACCATCAGCACGATGTCGCGCTCGAGTGTCTCATCGGCGTGCGCGTACAATTCGAGCGACGGCCACTCGATCTCGCGGCTCAAACCGTCGACGAGACGGACGCGCGGCCTCGTCTCGGAGAAGTCGTAGAACTCCTCCGTATTCATGGCCGCCACCGAAGGGGCCGACCACTCCTTGACCATGAAGCGCACCGCGGATGAGGCGGCCTCGGCCGCGTCGTTCCACCCCTTAAAAGCGGCGATAAGCACGGGATCGCGCAGGGGAGGCGTTTCCCTAACGGTAAAATAGTCGGGCACGACGGTCCCCTTTCCACCGTCCACCCGCGCGGTCGTCCCCGTCGGCCGTCCGTCGCTTAGCGCAACGGAACGATGCGGTCGACGACCATCGCGAAGAAGAGCAGCGCTAAGTAGATGTTGGAGTACATAAAGGTACTACGGGCCCGGCCATGCCCCTTGTCGCGCAGGAGCCGCACGGCCTTGTAGATAAATCCGGCACCCAAAGCGATCGCCGCCGCGAGATAGAGCAGCCCCATCGCATGCACGACGTAGAGAAGCAAGGTCGATGCCACGACGAGCACGGTATAGGCCAGGATACGCCACTTCGTGTACACCTCGCCCGCCACCGCCGGGAGCATGGGGACGTGTACCGCCGCGTAGTCCTTGCGGTTGAGGAGCGCCAGAGCCCAGAAGTGCGCCGGCGTCCACATAAAAATGATCACGAACAGCAACAGGGCGGGGAGCGCCAGGCCGCCCGTCACCGCGGCCCACCCGACGAGCGGAGGAATCGCGCCGGCCGCGCCGCCGATCACGATGTTCTGCGATGTCGAGCGTTTGAGCCACATCGTGTAGATCACAACGTAGTAAAAGTTGCCCAGCAGGGCCAGCGCCGCGGCGAGCGGGTTGACCCACGCCAACAGGACGCCCCCCGCGAGCGCCGTCAGCGTCAACCCGTACAGGAGCACGTGCCGCGGCTGCGCCACCCCCGACGGGAGGGCACGGCCGCGCGTCCGGTTCATAACCGCGTCGATGTCGCGATCGATGTAGCAATTGAGCGCCGCCGCCCCCCCCGAGGCAAGCGCGCCGCCGAGCAACGTCACGACGAGCACACGCACGAAGTCGGCCGCGGGTAACGGGTGCTGGCGCGCGGCGATGAGAACCGCGGCCAACGTCGTGACGAGCAGCAGCAACATGATACGCGGCTTCGTCAAATTGTAGTAGGCCCGCGCAAGCGTGCGCCAGGATGCCCGCGACGCCGTCGCGGGCCGCGGAGCGGGTTGGAGTAGGACGGACATACGCTCGGTTGCCTCCTCGATAGGGCTTCGTAACCCTTTTCTCCACGTCGTCCGGGCGCGCGACGGGCTACGTCTCTGTACGCGGAGCGGGGGGGGCGCCCGGCTAAAGGGGCTGTCTGTCGCCCATCGGCGATGACACCCTATCCATTACTAGAGTAGCAGATGCGCCCTCGATCGGTACACCCACGGCGTCTATCTGTTAAGACGATGCGGCAAGACATGGATCGACGTAGCTATTGCGAGGATAGCGTGAATTCATGCGTAGGAATCAGGCTGTCGATACGTCTATATGAGAGAACAATGGGTTGCATGGTGGAAGCGCCCATTGTGTCGCCGACGGCCGCTAACCGGTCAAAGGACGCGTTCTATGTCGCACTTTGTCGCCGTCTATCATCTGACCTCGCCGCGTCGCCTCGCATCCCTGGCCGCGCATGCGAGCGCCCTCCTACACACTCCAACCACGACAGGGGTCACCGTGTTCAACGTCGCGATGCTCCCACGTGAAGCGCGTGTCTACGTCTACGCCGAGGCGCCGTCGGCTCTACTCCTGGCCCAGGAATTGGGAGGGCGCCGATTAGACCCTCTCTCTATCGAGTGCGGCGGGAGCGCCGAGTGGGGACGGCTCGTGAACGCAACGGCGCGCCGCGACGCGCGCGAGGAACAGCGCGACGAGATCCCATACCACGGGCGGCCCGCCACAACTCTAGTCTAAATTGCCGGGGGCGGCCGCGCATGTAGGGCGATGGGCGCTATCCGGGCGCTTTTGAAGAGTCCCGGGTACCCGCGGCACGGTTCGCGCACAGATAGCAACAGATAGCAAAGGTACCCGCAACGGGATTCGAACCCGTGATCTCCACCTTGAAAGGGTGGCGTCCTAGGCCGCTAGACGATGCGGGCGAGCGGCTACCCTAGTGTACGTAGCCGGGCGCCCCGACGTCAACCAGGCCGGCATTATGAGGTGTAAGGCGCGATACGTGAGGTGCGAGACGGCGACGGGGTTGTGTCGCTCGCGGCTCTCACCTCGTATCCTGCTCCACGCAGCGAGCGGCGGAGGGCCACGACCAGCCCGCCTTCGATCGCGACGAGGGGCACGAGAGAAGCCCATCCCCTCAGCCCCAGCAGGAGGCCCCAGTTGTTCTCGGCCGGCCCGCGCAACAGACGCGGGAGCACGCTGCCGATGAAGGGATTGGCCTGACCTTGCGGGAAAATCAAAACGGCGAGGCACGACGCCGCGACGATGGCGATCGACAAGAGGATGAGCAGGCGACCGACGCGACGCCACCGACGCCGCCGCAGGGCGAAGGCGATCGGAAAGACGAGAAACGGCAGGGCTGGCCCGAGGTGGCGTGGGCCCAGGCTCGCTCCGCCGTCCCAAAAATAATAGCCCGCGTTGAAGAGCAGCATCGCCGCGATCGACGCGGCGCATAGAACGGCGGCGGCCCGTTGTCGGCGGCGTCTCCACATCGCAAGCACGCCTGGGGCCACCAGCAGCAGGAACGGCGAGAGCACGAAAAGCCCGCGGTACGGCGAGAAGGTGATCCCCCACAGCGCCGCGAGACGCGGGAGGCCGACCCCCTCGACCCCCTGACGCATACCGACGATGAATTGCGCCCCCCCGTGTAAGTGCGCGTAGCCCTGCGATAAGGGGCTGCCGTAGACCGCCTGGTTATAGAGGGCAAGCGGCGCCATGAGCGCGAGCGCGGCGAGTCCGAAGAGGACGAGGGCGCGCCACGGCCGCCGCGTCTCCTCCCGACGCGTCCACACGACACGCGCGGCGAACAGGGCCAGGAGCCCCGCCACGAGGACAGAGGGATACTCGCACGATACGGCAAGGCCGCAGAGTCCGCCGGCCAGGGTAAAGCGCCACACAGAGCGCTTGAGTCGCGGGCAGGCGTGGACCGACAACGGGTACAGCAGCATGAAAGCCCCGAACAGGCTCATGGCCGCGACCAGATGACTGAACAGCAGCGCCGAGAGCGTCCACGCCATCGTCCCGAACGCATATCCGCTCGCCAGCAACGCGGCGCGTCCGCGTCCGAGCACGGGGAGCAGGAAGCGCCAGAGCGCCCCCACGAACAGGGCGGCGGGGAGGGAAACGACTATCGCCGTGAGCAGGTAGCGCGCCACGAAGAACAGGGCGGGACTGAAAAAGGAGGAGGGCAGAACTAGACGCAGCAGCGCGTAGGCCGGCACGGACAACAGCGATAGACCAGGGGCCTTGTCCGTGTAAAAGTGTCCGTGGTACGCCGAGCGGTCGGCCAGCCCCCCCGCGTAGGCGTCGATGCGCAACGTGTGGCCGTCGACGATAGCGCGCGTCAGCGCGATGTGGCTGTCGGCGTTGGGGAGCAAGCCCCGCGGGATCGCGTAGGCGTAGGCCAGGAAGGCCATCAACGTCAGCAATCGCGCCGGACGACGCAAACGGTTGCTCTGTGGGCGCCCGGAACGCGCGCGCCTAGGCGCGCCGCCGCGAGCCGCGAGCCGAACCCCTTCATCCATGCGTCTATGCTAGCCGGGGAATCAAACACGAGCAATAGGACGAAAAGGGGCCTGACGCGGGCTCACGACTTTATCGCGGGTACCCGAATAGGCCAGGGTACCCGAATAGGCCATGGAAGAGCGCACGAATGGGGACCTATAGTGGACGTATAGACAGAATAGATCGGTGTATCGTGCCGGAACGGATCGACGGCGCGCCCGATCCGCGGAAAAGGGCATGGAGTGAGCCATGAGCCATGATTGAAACGCAGGCGTCGCGCATGCCGGCACCCTCGGCGCCCCTCTCAGCGATCCTCCCTGTAGACGATGTCGATGCCGTCGCCACCACGGATACGACGGCCACGATCCTCGTGTGCGACGATCATGAGGACATCGTGGACATGCTTGTCGCGGTCCTCGAGCTCGAAGGCTTCACCCCGATCGCGGCCCACTGCGGGACCGAGGCCCTGGAGATCGTGCGGACCCGCCACGTCGATCTCGTGCTGCTCGACAAGTCGATGCCCGACCTCGACGGCTTCGACGTGTGCCGCCGCATCAAGAGGATGACGGCGCTCCACTTCCTGCCCGTTATCCTCGTCACGGCGAAGGCCGACAAAGCGGATCGGCTGGCGGGCCTGCGGCTGGGAGCGGACGACTATATCACAAAGCCGTTCGACGTCGAGGAAATTCTGGCCAAGGTGCGCGTCATGCTGCGCATCAAACACATCGAGGATCAACTCCTGCGGCGCAACGCCGAACTCGCCCTCTTCAACGCCGTCGTTAGCGTCGTCGGCGAATCGCTCATCCTGGAAGAGATGCTCCACGACTCCCTCGCCGAGATCCTCCGGTTGATGGACCTCCCGTGCGGCTGGATTTTCTTGTGGGACGAGAAGGACACGGCGAGCCTGGCGGTCTACCTTGGCCCGGACGACGCGCGGGCCGCGCGACCTGACATTTTCGACGCCCGCTTGCTGGGTCCATCGGCGCACGCGGCGGAGGCATCCGACGCATGCGCCCTACTCGACGAGGCTTTTCGCGCCCGCCACGGGTTGCGCGCCTGCGCGGGGATCCCCCTCAAAGCGAAAGGACGCGTGCTCGGCTCTATGTACCTGGCGAGCCAGGACGAGGACCGCTTCCGTCCCGACGGCGCCGGTTTCGCGGTGTTGCAATCGCTCGGACGCGAACTGGGCATCGCGACGGAGCACGCCTTGCTCTACCGCGACACGCGACAGACGGTGGAACGCTTGCGCGAGATCGACCGGCTCAAGAGCGACTTTATCTCGACGGCCAGCCACGAGTTCCGCACGCCTCTCTCCATTATCAAGGGCTTCGCCAACCTGCTCCAGCGCAAGGAGGCGTTCGGCTTCGACGCCGCGGCGGAGAAAGGGTACCTCGGGCTCATCGATGGCCAGATCAACGCCCTGACGGGGCTTGTCGAGGATATGCTCGACGCATCGCGCATCGAGTCGGGGCACATCGCGGTCCAGGCGCGGCCTCTCGCCCTCGCGCCCCTGGCCGCGCGCATCGCCACCCCCCTCGCGCTGCAGGCGCGCGAGCGAGGGATCACTCTCACGATCAGGATCGCGGAAGACCTTCTCGTCCGCGCCGATCCAGGCCACGTCGAGCAGGTCGTGAGCAACTTACTCAGCAACGCCATCAAGTACTCCGATGACGACACAAGCATCACCGTACACGCCTACCCGTTGAGCGACGGGATGGCGCGCGTCGACGTCCACGATCAAGGGGTTGGAATCGACGCCGCGCACATGCCCTCCCTCTTCGGCCGCTTCGTCCGGCTGGAGAATCGCCGTTCCATCGAGGCGGGCGGCACGGGGCTGGGGCTCTACATCGCCAGGAACTGGATCGAGGCCAACGGCGGACGCATCTGGGCCGAAAGCGAGCCGGGGCGCGGCAGCGTCTTCAGCTTCACGCTGCCTTTAGCCTGATACACAAACACGGCGAGGGACAGGAGAACAGGAGAACAGGAGAGGGCCGGCGATCGCGATCGCCGGCCCTCTCCTGTTCCCTGTGCGCGCTGTTTTGTCAGGCTGCTACCGCTTGGCGGTGGTCGTGCCCGCCGCGGCCGCGGCCTTGCGCTTCTCCTCGGTCTTCGTCGCACTCAGGCGGTGCTTGCGCCACGCCTCACGCTTCCGCTTGTTCATAAACGTTCTCCGCGATATCTGGGACAATAAAAATGACCTGCCGTCAGTGCAGCATAGCAGCCGGCGACGCATGATGACAACAACGGTCGGACCGCGCCGCGCGGGCCGCTAGCCCGTTTAAGGAGTTGTAGCGATGACCAGAGTAGCCGTTCTAGAGGGGGATCAAACCGGGCAGGAGTTGCTCGAAGAGGCGCTGCGCGTGCTCGACGAGGGCGTGACGCGCGTGCCCCTCGAGTTGGATCGCTTCGATCTAGGTTTAGAAAATCGTCGCGCGACGCGCAACGGGGTCGCGCACGACGCGGCCGCCGCGATGCGCGCATACGGGTACGGACTCAAGGCGGCGACGATCACGCCCGAGGAGAAGGGGGATGTCGGCTCACCCAACGCGATCGTGCGGCGCGAGATCGACGGTAAGGTTATCCTGCGCACGGGCCGGCGCATCCCCAACGTCCGGCCCATCGGCGGCGTCTACGCCCCTATCTCCATCGTGCGCATGGCCGTCGGCGACGCGTATGGGGCCGAGGAGGGACGCGAGGGCGAGGGCGACGACGAAGTCGCGTTCCGCACGGAGCGCATCAGCCGCCGGGTCTGCCGCTCCGTGTCCGAGTTCGCCTTCTCGCACGCGCGCCGCGTCCGCGCCAAGGTATTCGGCGGCCCCAAATACACGGTAAGCCCGATCTACGAGGGCATGTTCAAGGAGGAGATGGACGCGGCGGCCGCGCGCTACCCGGACGTCCGTTACGAGCCGCAACTCATCGACGCGACCTACGCCCTGCTGCTCTCGACGAACGGGGACGCGCTGGTCATCCCCGCCCTCAACCGCGACGGCGACTGCCTGAGCGACTACGTGCTCCAACTCTTCGGCTCGCTCGCCGGCTCGGAGTCATTGCTGCTCGCCTTCGACGAGAACTTCAAGACGAGCGTAGTCATGGCCGAGGCCCCGCACGGCACCGCGCCGACGCTCTACGGCAAGAACGTCGCCAATCCGATGGCTATGATCCTGGCCGGGGCCTCGTTGCTGACCTACGTGCCAGACCCCGGGGCTATGCTCGCCTCGCGCGCGATCTATGAGTCCGTCTTCGAAGCCGTAAGCGAGGGGGTCAAGACGGCCGACATCGGCGGCCACGCCTCCACAACCGATTTCACAAACGACGTCATCCGCCGTGTCGGGACCAAGCTCGAGGTCTGGGCGACGATCGGATAGGCGCCCGGCGCCAGGGAGAAACGCGCCGGGCGCCGCGACACGTACAGGCCGTTATCGCCTATAGTACCGCCGTTACCGCCGCTCATACCAAGCCGGCGCCCGCTAGCCGGCGTCTGGCGGCTACTCGTCCACCACGAGCGCGTAGCCCATACCCCGGCGCGTTTCGATACGCACGCGCTCACCGGAGGTATCGACGCGCTGTAGGGCACGACGCAGGCGCGTCATGTGGACGTCGAGGACCCCCGGCGTCGCGCCGTCGAAACCCCACACCGCCTCGATGAGACGCGACTTGCTCACGATCTGACGGTGATGACGCATCAGGAAATCCAACAAGCGCGCCTGCTTGCTCGGCAAAGACTGCGCCTCGTCGAACGCGGCATCGGGAGCCTCTGGACGCAGACGCGCCAGGCGCGCCGACCCGCCCGCCTGCGTCAACAGGAGGTCGCCGACCCGCATCGCCGACACAGGGATGTCCCACGCCTCGCGCTGACCGCCGGTACTCATGTCCTGTCCCTTTCCTACAATCGCTCTAGCGGTATGTCGATCCATCCGGCACGCCGCTATGTCATGATTTCAGTATAGCGCGTGTTATGTAAAACAGGCGGCGTTCACACACTGTTTACACTTTTTACACGGAGCATATCGAACATTCACATCCCCGTCATCCCCTGTACTGTAGCCTGAGGACAGGGCCGTTATTAATCCCTTATAGGCTTTCGGGAGGATTCCTATGCGCATGCACAGCCCACCTCGCCGCCGACGCGCGTCGGATCGACCGCGTCTCATCGCCGCTCTGTTCGCCGTTATCGGCCTCCTGTCGCTCGGCGCGGCACGCCCAGCCACCGGAGCCGCCGCGACGACGCGCCAGGGACACGCCCTGGCGCGCGCCGCGGCCTACCCCGACGAGACCCTCATCCGCGCGGCCGGCTCCAAGCGGGTCTACGCGATCTACTACGGAGCCGCCCACTGGATCGTCGACCGGGCCGTGCTCGATTTACTCGGCTTCACAGGCGCGCCGATCGCGATGTTACCGCAGCGGACGGTCAACCTCCTGCATAAAGGCGGCAATTTCGTCGCGCGGCCGTCGATCGACGGCGTGCCCGACCCCTATAGCCCCATCAAGACCGTCGTGGGGAACATCGCAACGTCGCCCCCATCCGCCCCCGCGGGCGGGACGATCACGATCGACGGGACCGGCTTCGCGGCGGGCGAGCGGGTAACCCTCAATCTCGCGGGCGGGGCGCTCGTCGCGCAGGTGACGGCGAACGCCGCGGGCACGTTCACGAGCGGGCTCGTCGTGCCATCCAGCCGTCCGCCGGGCGTCTACCGCGTCACCGCCTACGGGCTCACGACGAATCGCTTCGCCGTCGAGCCGATCGCCGTCCTCCCCGCGTCGGCGCGCCCATCGGTCGTACCGGCCCCCACGTACACGACGGCGGGCGGGAGCTTTACCGTAAGCGGGAGCGGCTTTGTGCCCGGTGAGACGCTGTATCTCTTTGACGCGAACGCCTACGCCACGACGAGCCAGGCGCAAGGATCGGGGGCCTACGGTCCCGTCACGTTGCAGGTCCCGGGCAGCGTCCCGGTCGGCCCGCACGGCATCGTGGTGTACGGCGCGCACAGCCACATCCTCACGACCGGCAGCGTCGTCGTCGCGCCGCCGACGTCGGCCACGGGCCTGCGGGTCACACCCCAGGCCGGGAGCACAGGCTCGCTGGAAACGGTCGCGGGGACCGGCTTCGTGCCCGGCGAGGAGGTTCAGCTAGCGATCCAGAATCGGCCCGTCGGCCAGGCGGCCGCGGACAACACGGGCGCGTTCGCGGGCGCCGTGGTCACCGTCCCGCCAGGGGAGCCGGCCGGATTGGTCGCGGTCACGGGACACGGAACCCTCAGCGGGCGTACCGCCTCGGCCCCCATCACGCTCGTCGCCCTGAACCCCCGCCTGCTCGTCTCGCCCGGCCGCGCGACAGCGGGGACGGCGCTCACGATCGCGGGGACCGGCTACGCGCCGGGCGAGACGATCGCGCTCTCGTTCGGTGGAACAGCGTTGCCCACCGCGCCGGCCGTCGTCACGACCGACGGCCAGGGCAACTTCTTCGCCACGGCGACCGTCCCGCCCGCGGTCGTGTCCGGCCGCAATACGATCGCGGCCACCGGCACGCGCAGCCGCGCCGCCGCCAGCGCGAGCGTAGACGTCAGCCTGCCGGTCGCATCGACCTGGTACTTCGCCGGGCTCGACACACGCTCGGGAGTCTACAGTAGAATCGCCGTGCTCAACCCCGACAACAACCCGGCCCGCGTCACGCTGCATGTCACGACGACGCGCGGGGGCGCGCGCGACCATACCGTCACCGTCGCCGGCCACAGTCGCGCGTCCTTCGCGCTCGATCGCTACGACGACGGCCGCCGCGCCCTCCTGTTCGTGCGGCTCACCGCCGACCGGCGCGTCGGCGCGGCGGCCACGGTCTTCCGCGGACGGCGCGACTGGAGCAGCCTGCCGGGGACGGGCGCGCCGACGCGCCGGTGGTACCTATCCGAGGGCTATACCGGTGCCCTGTTCGGCGAGAATCTGCGTATCTACAACCCCAATCGATCGACGGCCGACGTCACCGTACAGCTCTTACCGGGCCGTGGCCCCGTCCGAACCGTGCGCGTCCGCATCGGCGGCGACAGCGGGGCCGAACTCCCTGTCAATAGCCGCGTACCGGGCCAGGGCGTGAGCGCGATCGTCGACGCCAGTGCGTCGGTCGTGGTGGAGCGTAGCATCACCTTCGGCCGAGGCGGGTACGGCGTCAGCGCCGGGACCGGGACGACCGGCGCGTCGTCGACCTGGTTCTTCGCCGAGGGCGCGTCGCTACACGGCGTCGAAACCTTCTTCACGGTGCTCAACCCCAGCGGCCACAATCAGGCCGCGGTGACGGCGACCTTCTACAACGCGCGCGGCGTCCCGATCGGGACACGCACCATCGTGGTGGCGCCGCGCCGCCGCGGGACCATCGCGGCCAATGGGGCCGTGCGCAGCGACGGCATGGCAACCGTCCTTTCGAGCAATATCCCGGTCGTCGCCGAGCGGGCCATGTATTTCGGCAACCCTTACGGGCGCGGCCCGGTGGGCGGCAGCGTCGCCGCGGGCCGCAACGGCGGCGCGCTGACATGGGAGTTCCCTGAGGGCGACACGAGCGGGGGTAACAGCGAGTACTTGCTACTGCAAAACCCAACGGGGGCGACGGCCCTCGTCGGGGCCGAGTTCTACACCACGCGCGGGACGGCGATCCACGCGGACCTCACGGTCCCGGCGCACGGTCGCCTGGCTCTGCCAGTCCATTATGTTCCGAAGCTACCCGCCGGCGAGCACGGCGCCTTGCTGACCTCGACGAACGGCGTGCCGTTCGTGGCCGAGCAGAGCACCTACGCGCGCGACGGCCGCCGCGGCGACACGATCCCCGGCCTGGTGCAGTAAGCGGCTGGATCTCCGCGGGGGATAACCGCCCTCGGCTCTAGGCGCCCCCTAACTAGCGGAAGGGGCGGTTATCCCCAGATAACCGCCCCGCGCGCCAGAGCCAGCGCCCCGACGACGACCCCGGCGGCGACGGCGATGGGCTCGTTGTCGAGCAAGACAAGCGTTGCGAGAGCATATATACCGCCGACGACAACGGCGTAAAAAAGGGCGCGATCCACCAGACCTCCCGCTCGGGTATGTGGCTGTGTAGCCCAATAGTACCATACTTCCATAGCCGTCGCGGTTCGCGCCCGCACGCGCGGGCCTCGTCGCTTATAAAAGGTGCGTGTCGCGAAGAGATGTGTCACGGGTGCTGTGCTATCCTAAAGGTAGTGAACTAATAGAGAGAGGATGCACCCGTCGATGGAGCGCATGGAAATCGTACAAGAAGGGATCGCGCCCACAGCCGTCGTAAGCTACGAGTTCCGGGCGGTCCAGCGCCTGGAGGCGGAGGCGATCGGCGTCCCCGGGAAACGCACCTTCCGTCTCGTCGCGGAGAACGACGCGGGCTCGGCCATCATCTGGACCGAGAAAGAACACCTGGTGCGCCTGGCCATGGCGATCCGCCATATGCTCAGCGTCAACCCCGAGCCGCGCGGACGCCAACGCGGACTCCCCGAGGTACCGGGTCCCGCTCCCCTCATTCGCCTGACGCTCTCCTTCCACGCCGACCGTTTCGAACTCGGCCACGACGCCGAGACCGGCGAATTTTCGCTCTACGCGCACGACTGGGAGGTCGACGAGACGGGGCCGCACACCTTCTCGTGCCGGGCGCCCCGCATGCAGATCGAGACCCTCGCCGCCAACATCGAGTTGGTTAGCGCCAAAGGCCGCCCACGCTGTGAGGTCTGTGGCCTGCCCGTCAGCGGCCCTGACCACGAACACGGAGTGATCTAACACACAGGTAACGAAGCAGGCCCGCACGCGACCGCGTGCGGGCCTGCTTCGTTATGTCACTCTCGCCGCGCCGCTCTTGCGCGGCGCATGTTAGGATCCAGCGCGGCCCCAACAGGCGTGATCGCCGCTCCCGCCGCCGTCAGGCGCCCTAAGCCTGATGCGGTGTGAAGTCGTCGCGGACATGGACGGGTGTATACATAGCGGCCCAGTTGAAGAGCGCGGCCATCGGATAGTACGGCACGTTGACGCACCCATGTGTCCCCGTCGTGTTCGAGCCCGGTATCCCATCGACGGTGTTACTCCCCGGACCGTACGCGCTCCGCCACGGGGCATCGTGGATGAAGTAGCCGTTGATCTGGAACAGCAGCGCGAAATTTGTCGGCGAGTCCGCGTACCAGAAGGGCGAGGTCGTCGGGTAGGGCGAGTGCATCGTAAACGGCGACTCACGATCGATGATCTGAAAGTCTCCCGTCGGCGTGGGCAACGCGGGGCCACCGCTGGTCACGAGCGACGTAAACAGCACATGGTTGCCGTCCATGGCCCACAACCGCTGCTGCTTGAGCGATACGACGATGCGCCGACGGTCGAGCACGACCCAGCCAAGCGCGGCCTGAGTGCGGTTGCCGGCGTCGTCGACGGCCGTGGCGCTGAACGTGTAGACGCCGCCCGGCATCGGCGCATCATGCGCCGCCAGGCCGTCCCAGTTCGCCGTCGCCACCTGTCCGGCCTTCACCGCGCCAAGCTCCCAGATCCGCATCACGTGGCCGTCGTGCGTCGCCACGATGCGTAAGCGGGCCGGCGCGTCGAGCGTCGCCGTGATCGCCTCGGGCCCGTCAAGAGTATTGTTGTACAAGTTGTACGTCCCCGTCTGCGCGAGGCCATAGCCCACGAACGCGGGCGGCGCCCCCTCGACCATCAGGGATCTCCTAGCGCCCCACGAGAGACCGGCGCGGCTGACGGCGGTGATGCGCAGGGCGTAGCGCCCGTTAGGAACGAGTGTCCCCCGGCTGTCCCTACCGTCCCAATTGATCGAGAGGCGGTAGCCGGGCCGGTGCAGGCTCGTCAGGATAGTCCGCACGACCCGGCCGCGCGCGTCGGCCACGCTCACCGTCACGCGCGACCATGCCGTCAAGCCAAGGCGCAGCAGAGGATGGGCGCGGCTCGGATTGACGGCGCTCTTGGGAATAGATAGGATCCGCACGCGCGGCGGCGCCCCATCGATGCCGACGGAGAGGCGCGCGGCAGGGCCCCATGTGCGCGCATTGTCGAGCGCGCGCACCGCGACGTACCACTGACCGTCGGCCGGGGCACGGAGTACCGTACCAGGACGCGCTGTACGCCATTGGAGGGGCGGCCGCGCGCGCGCGCTCCGCGACAAGATGTAGGAGTAGCCGCTAATACCGCTCGCGTCGGCCGGCGCCGACCAACGCACGGCCACGCGGCGCGTGCCGATCCAGCTATCAGGCCCTTTCGGCGGGACCAGGGTCAGCGTCGGCGCGGATGGATGGCCAAGGTGGATGCGCACGGCCACGCCGCGCGGCCCTACCCATGCCGAGTTCGGCCCGCGCGGATCGTGGACACGGAGCCGCCATGTATAGGCCACGCCGTCGCGCAAGCCGTCGATATGAACGGCGCCGGAGACAGCCGCGCCGCGCGCCACGACCGGGGCGCCGCTCACCGTGGGGCGGCCAATGAACGACCGGCCCACTCGCCGTAACTCGACCTGGGGCTGTAAGAACGCCGCCCCGGCCGGACTGGTCAGACGTACGGCAATCGTGAGGGCGCCCGCGTTGAGCCAGGCGCCGGGCGCGATAACGCGCGCGGTCGGGCTCGTCCCGCCAACTTGCCAGACACGAACGGGCGCCAGGGGCGCCAGGGGCGCCGCGACGGCAGGGGCGGCATGCGCGGCGGCCCCATAACCGGCCTGTCCACCCAGAAGCGCGGCCGGTTTGCGCGGCGCCTGTACAGGCCGGGAGGGGTCCTTGCCCTGAACGATTGGCGGCGTCGCTCCCAGGGACGTGGGGGACCTATGAGGGAGCGCCGAGAATACGCCTATGCCTAACGCGACAACACCCGCGAGCCCCAACACGCCCGCTCGTCTACCATTCATCCGCGTACGCCTTTCCTGGAGTTGATCGACTCATCGTGACACGTTGGGACGCGTACCGGAGAAGCCATGAGTCCTGTGGTCCTCTTCATGATAACGAATAACGAAGCGCCGCGCCGCGTGCTACACTAGTCCACGACGCCTGTGAAAAAAAGTCTCAAACCCGCCGCCACACCCGTGGCGCCCGCGAAGAGCGCTACGCACGCCGTGCTCACGACCCTCGTGACGCCCGCCGTGCCCGCGCCCCCTACGCCGCGCATGGCGGTCAGGGAGCGGCGCGGTCCTTCCCGCCTACGCCTCCTGGTCCTGCTCGCCATCGCGCTCCTCCCATTCATCCCCCTCCTGGAACGGCGGTCGGGCAGCTACACCGCGGCCACGGCGGCCCTCATGCGCGTAGCCCCGGCCGCCTCGGCGGCGGCCCCCAGGACGGCGGCCCGCGACGCTCACACCGTCGGGTACGACCGCTATAGCCTGCTCGTCGACGGCCGCCGCGTCGTCCTCTTCGGCGGCGAGTACCAATTCTGGCGCACACCATCGCCGGAGCGCTGGCCCGTCGTGTTGCGCGAGATGCGCGCCGCCGGTCTCAATACAGTGTCCGTCGGCGTCTCCTGGCAATACAACTCACCCGCGCCGGGCGTGTACGATTTCGCGGGGATCCGCGATCTCGGCCGCTTCCTCGACGATGCCGCCGCCGCCGGGCTCTACGTCATCGCGCGCCCCGGCCCTGCCTACGACGCCGAATCGAACGCCTCAAACCTGCCCGGATGGCTCCTCTCGCGTATAGGCAACCTGCGTGCCAACGGCGGCCACGCCTACTGCGGCGCCGGCGCGGACGCCCCCGCCTACACGGCGGCCTACACCGATTGGTACCGCCACGTCCTGCCGATCATCGCGGCACGCCAGTTGACGGGCGGAAAGGGAACGGTCGTCGCCGTTCAACTCGAGAACGAGTACGTCCCCCAGTGCGGAAGCGCCGCGTATATGAAAAGTCTGCACGATCTCGCGCGACAACAAGGCGTCACCGTGCCGTTGCTCGCCAACAACAATAGCTGCTGCGCCGCGACCGGTTCCTGGCACGGGAGCGCCGACGACGGCCAGCCGATCGTCGATATCCCGGCCGAAGACGATTATCCGTGTACGATCCAATGCACGCCCGCATGGGACGCAAGCATCTTCCGCGCCCTGGACAGCATCGAGACGCGTCTGCGCGCCGCGGGCGTCGGCGCGTCACCGATCGCGGTCGCCGAGTTGGAGGGGGGATACTACGCGGGATGGACCGGGCCAACCTACGCCAGGATGAGCCGTATCCTGGACCCCTCTTTCACCGAAACTCTCGACGGCTCGGTCCTGGGCCAGGGCGCCACGCTGGTCTCGATCTACATGGCGGCCGGCGGAACCTCGTGGGGGTATCTCGCCGGCCCCAACACGGCCACGTCCTACGACTACGGAGCGCCCATCCACGAGTGGGGGAGCCCTGGACCCGGCTACGACGCGCTGAAGCGCGACGGCATGTTCGTCGACGCGTACGGCGATCTGCTAGGCGCCACGCGGCGCACGCCGCTCGTCACGGCCACGAACGCGTCGCTGCTTTACGCGGCACGCCAAACCGTCGACGGGCCGCAACGCGGCGCCCAATTCATCGTCCTGCGCAACACGAACCCGGTCCGCGCAAATACGACGCGCCTGCGCCTCCCCCTCACGGACGGAGCCGCGGCCGACACCGTGCCACGCGCCGGCGCGATCGCGCTGCCGCCGCACGGAATCGCCCTCCTGGTCGCCCACTATCGTATAGGGCGCTTCTCACTCCTCTACTCGACGAGCCGTCCGCTGACGCACGCGACCGTCGACGGCAACCAGGTGGCCGTCTTCTACGGCGCGCCGGGGACGGCGGGGGAGACGGCGCTCGCCTGCGCCGGGGCCGCACGCCCGTCCGTCTCGTACGCCGACCCGGGGATCGCCGCCCGCGACGACGGCGCGCAACATCGCCTGCTCCTCGACTACCAGCACGACGAGCGCGTTCGGCGCGTCGTCGTGACGTGCGGCGGCGCGCGGCTCACGCTGGTGTTGACGGGCCCGCAAGGCGCGGCGCACACCTGGCGCGTCACGACGCCGGGTGGTCCGGGCGTGATCGTCGGACCCGCGTTGGTACTGGGGGGAGGGTCGCCGACGGACAAGCCGCGCGTCGTCTCGTCGGGAGGGACGACCACGATACACGCGTGGCTTCCGGGGGCGCCGCCGACACGGTCACGGATCGCGCCCGGCGGCGCGGACATCGCGAACGCGCAGTCCGCGCGCCAGGACAACCGGGCGGCGGCCGCGCGAGGCGGAACGGCAACCCTGATTACAAAGCCGGCGCCGCCGCGCCTGCCGGCCCTCTCGTCCTGGCGGTTCCACGTCGAGAGCCCGGAGCGCGCGCCGGGATTCGACGACAGCGGCTGGACCGCGGCGACGGAGCGGGCGACGAGCAACCCCAACGCGCCAGCGTCGGACACCCTGCTGGCCGACGACTACGGCTTCCACTACGGCTTCGTGTGGTACCGCGGCGCGTTCCGCGGCGCCAACACCGTGACAGGGGTGCGCATCTTCGCCCGCAACAGCTACAGCGTCTGGCTCAACGGCCGCTACCTGGGAAGCTCGACGCCGCAAAACGACCTCAAGAACATCGACGACGCCCTGGCCGTGGCGAACACGCCCCCGTCGAACGGGACCTACGCCGACGGTTTGGTGTTCCGGTTCCCACCCGGCGCGGTCAGAGTTGGGGCGGCCAACACGATCTCCGTCCTCACGGAGAGCCTCGGCCACAACATCGGCTTCGCCAACGGACAACTCGCGCGCTCGCCCACCGGGATTCTGTCGGCGGCACTGCTAGGCGGCCCGAACTCGTCCAGCCCGTCCAGCCCGTCCGACCCGCCCCCCATCACCTGGCGCCTGCAAGGGGCCGCGGGCGGTGAGCAGAGCTACAAAAGCGACCCGACGGGCTCCGCGCTCAACGCCAGCGGGCTCTACGGTGAGCGCAACGGCTGGTACCGTCCGGGCTTCGACGACCGCTCATGGGGGACCGTCGCCGTCCCCGATACGTGGGCCGCGCGCGGGCTGGACCTGCAAGGGGTCGGCTGGTATCGCACGAGCTTCGCGCTGAACCTGCCGGCGGGGGTCGACGCGCCCCTTGGCCTCGTCATTCCCCACGCGCGGGACAAAGTGTTGATCTGGCTCAACGGGCTGCTCATCGGCCGCTACTGGGAAGGGGTCGGCGCGCAGCATACCTTCTATCTTCCGGCCGGCCTGCTGCGCGAGCACGGCCGCAACACCCTGGCCCTCGCCGTCTGGAACCGCGGCCACGCCGGCGGCCTCACCGGCGGCGTCCGCCTCCAACCCTACGCCGTCGACACGAAGACCACGCTCAACCTCGGTAACCTCGGTAACCTCGGCAAACGCTGATGAGCGGGGTTATCCACCCCCCATCCCACCACTGCATCGACGTGAATTATGGGACAGTCGCGGGCCGTCGCGGGCCGTCGCGGGCCGTCGCGGGCCGTCGCGGGCCGTTGCATGGGGAGCCCCATCGAAAAAGGATCATCGCGCCGCGCGAAACAATCCTGATGGGCTAGCCCGTTTGGGTCTTGCCAAAAGCGCCGCTACCTGCCACCCTCTTGGTAGTGGCGCGCCCCGGCATGGGGCGCGGGCGCCGCGGCGCGGCGGAAGAGAGGATCGTTATGTCTGCCCCCACCAACACGACCGTGCTCGTCGTCGACGATAATCCCGCGATGGTCTACCTGCTCGACGCCGCCCTCACCGCGTCGGGCTATCAAGTTATCACAACGATCGCGCGCGATACCGTCGAGCTCGCGCGTGAGCGGCGGCCGGCCGTGATCTTGCTCGACATGATGATGCCCGAGGTAGACGGCGCGGAGGTCTGCCGGCGCCTACGCGCGGACCTCGCCACCGCGCGTATCCCCATCATCGCCCTCTCCGCGCGGCTCAACCTACACCTCCACGCCGCCGAGATGCAGGCCGATGACTATCTCCCCAAGCCGTTCGAACTCGCGGCGCTCGTCGAAAAAGTAGAGACATGGGCGCGTATGGAGGCTGTCCACGGCGACAGCGGGCAAGACGCCGACGCGTCCGGGCTGGGGACACCGGCGCGCCCCTCGCTCAGCGCGCGCATCGACGCCGTAGCAAGCCGGGCATAGTAACAGTAGGGGCCACCGAGGAAATGTGCGTGTGGCGCCGCACGCTTACACGAATGCAATGCCCGTTATCATGGCGGAAGGGTTAACTCGATTGTCAGATCGAACGGTAATGCTGCCAGGCGCTTAATCGTGGCCTGTTCGCACCCGAAACCACCCTGCCCCCAGTCGGACGCATAGCACAGCCTGAGTTCGATGGATGTCTGTTCACCTAGACGATGAAAGGCTTGAGCCTTCGCCTCACCAAGATTAAGCAGCGCGTCAAGGTGATCCTCCAGCACCGCCGATCGAGGCAAGCCGCTCTCGCGCACCCAGGCCGGCTGTTCGATCATGAGCGCGGAGAACCCCCCGCTGCTTGTCCCGTCCACATCTCCGCTCGCGGGCCATGTCGCCGCCGGCCCAAGTAGCGACGAGATACTCGCCGCGCTTACGGACGTGATGTGGATGGCGAGTGCCCCGCTGTTCCATCTCCGGGAAGGCGCGAGTTGAAGGCCAGGGTGCATGTTGTCGATGAGCGGCACGTGCCAATTCGGCCCATTGACGTCGAAGGTCAGGCTTATCGGCAGGTGAGCGAGGCGTTGGAGTCGGGCGTGATCAATGGTCGTCTGTCCTGGTTGTTTACCCAGTCCATACCCACAGTAGAGATCGAGGATGCATTGATCGGTTAACCGCTCTAATTGGCTCTGGCGCGGTTCCAGGTCCTCCAAGATAGCGTCAAGGTGGTCGAGGAACGGCTCGCCAGAGTCAAGTCCACTTGTGCGAACCCACCCGTTGTGTGTCCTGAGTGCCGACCGGGGATTGCGCGACGACGAGCGCGTTCCCTCCGCCACATATCATCCGGTTCTAGCCCCAGCACAGCAGTCATGGTCCCAATCGTCATGGTCTCGCTCACAAGGCGGAGCGAGGCGTCAGCCCAGGTATCTCTTTCGTGTTGGTCATCGACATGCATAACGTCATGATACTCGCGGCTATCCGAGGACATACGTTGCCGCCCGTTCGGGTCTCCAAAAGTGCTCATGTGCCCGTGAAGCTATCGATCAGGTCTTCGATGAATGGTCTACAACGTTCCATCGATGCCACAAGCGACGATGAGCCGGCGTAGCAGACCGTCAGGATCGTAGAGGATGCGGCATCCATCGGTGACGACGCGGCGCGTCCCGGCGTCAACCGGGTCGCTATGTGCCCAGGAGAGCGGCCCGATGCCCATCTCGACCTCTAGGCCCGAAGCGAGGACCAGCCGATGTTCGGCGATGGATCCCCACTGCCGCACGCGGCTGATTGCGACCGCATTAAGCGCATGTGTCCACGCGCCATCAGGAGTGTAGAGATCTGGCGTCGTGGTCAGGACAACGAGATCGACATCCGAATCAGGCCGCGCGACACGCCGTGCCCACGACCCGACCAGGAGCAGCGCCCGAATGTCTGGTCGCGTTGCGACCCAGTGCGATGCCTGCTGTACGACCCGCTGAACCTCGGTAGTCCGTGCGCCCGAGGCCAGATGTCGCGGACTATCGATAGCGTGCCCCCTATGCGACGCGTCAGCGTTGAAGTGGACGGTACCCAATCCAGCCATCTCCAGCCCGCCCATCGTAATAGCAGTTATTCCTTATCGAAAGCCTACATAGGCAGTAAGGCTCATCCCTTGTTCAGCCATGGTAGTACTCCACCCCAGGACGGCCCCCTGTCCAGTGGGAAGGTCGTCAGCACGCCCATCACCGTGAGCTGGACTCTGTTGTCCACGATCGTGTAGTCGTAGGGCGGTTCCACGAAGGTGGACCACAACTTGTGCCCCTGGAGATCCCAGGCGGCCAGCTCCAGTTCGGCGGACATCACGACCACCTCACCATGGCGCTGCCACCCCAGGAATCCCATCTCGGCGGTATCGGTCCACAGGCGTGCGGGCTGCCGCAGATCGTAGGCCCACACCGCGGTGTGCGCGCCGACGAACAAGATGTGGGTCTCCGGTATCAGCGCCACATCGAGCCGCGGGGTGCCTTCCGCCCAGGGAACCGTGCCGCTGTGCCGTAGGATGAGGAACGGCCAACTCCCGTCAGACAAGCCGACGGAGAGCACGCCGCTGTGCGCGTCCGCGTCATCGCGAGCAATCACATCGACGATCGTCGCCCGTTGTCGCTGCGTGTAATAGGAGGCTGGGTCGCCATCATCCCAGGTGAGGCGGTAGCGGCCAACAAGCGCCTCGAAGTGCCCCGTATGCATGGGCTACCTACCTCACTAACACGGCGTACAATGGCGTTTATGGCAACACCAATTGCAAGTATCATGCTCACGGCGAGTACGTTCCTCAACTCCTCTGCTCATGAGCGCGTCAAACAGTCCATGAGCAGGCGAGGGAGAATACGCAACGTCCAGGCGTCATGCCGTTCCGCAATCTCAAGATTGATCTCCGAATCGTTCTCCGACGGGTCGCCAACATAGCCGAGCGGCGTGAGGGCTCGTCCGGCGGCGCCACCCTGCTGCCATTCCCCCAACACCTCGGGCGGGGTACGGGACGATCTCAGGCTACGGGCCAGGGGCTCGTCAACCAGGTCTGGGACGTAGTTGAGCATCAGCCTCGTCTCCCACCCACCCGCATGGATGTCCAGGAACGCGGGCGGGGGGGGTGGTGGCGTCGGCCGCGGCGACGGCTGCTCCACGAGCAGGTACGGCTCATCCCCGGTCAGCCCTAGCCCCTCGCGCCCGAGCCAGGGCGGCACGGGGAAGAAGGCGCCGATGCCCAATTCCTCGTACGCCCGCTTGACGGCGGCGACGATAGCGGTGTTGTGCGCGGGATCGCCATGGAAGTTCAGCACGAACACGCGCGCGAAGCCCCAGGCCTTCAAGCAGGCCAGCGCATCGCAGAGCGCGTCGATCATAGTTTGGGGGCGGACGGTGAAGGAGCCGGCGAAGCCGCTCGTCGCGCGGTTGATGCCCCAATAGAGCGGCGGCGCCACCAGCGACGGCTGCCCGAGCGCGGCCAGCCCCCGTTTGGCGCTCACGCACATCTGGTGGGCGATATAGGTATCGGTCGCCAGCGGCAAGTGTGGCCCATGTTCCTCGATCACGGCGAGGGGGAAGAGCACCGGCAGCCCCCGCGCCGCGGCCTCCTCGACCTGCTGATAGGTCATGTCCGCCATCGTCCCCGCGAAGATAGAGTACGCCACGGAATCGGTCCTCCTCCCACCAGAGCGCCATGCCAGCGTCGCATGACGTCCTTCTTAAATGGTCCCGTCTCCCGCACAGGAAGCGTAAGCGATCCTGTGGGTAGTGTAATCGTTAGGGCCGTAAGGGTAGTCAGGGCCCCGTAGCGTTACCCGACCAACCTGCCCGCATCTTACAACGTAGCGTGCCAAGTGACCCCCGCGGCCGCGGCGGCAATTGGCGCACCTCGGACGATAGGCGTTTGCCCGGTCGGCGCGGGCGCTAGTCCTGCCGGCGATGGCCCAAACATCTCCCTTGTCGTCGCCTCGATACCCGCCTACTATATCCATGTCGCATATATCCATGCGGCACGGTCGGATGAAGGATGTCCCTCATGGCTATGGCTTCACTAGCGCCCTTGACGCCCGCCGCGCCGGCCGGCCCGGCGCGGCGATTCGCGACGGCAACGCTCGACGCCCTGCTGGGCTTCCTGACGGTCCCCGCACTCTGAATGGTCGAGGCGGTGGCGCTTCAAGGGCTGCGCCTTTCCTCCGCGGATGCCTGGATAGGGTCCGCCCTCACCCTCGCGCCCTGCCTGCTCTGGTTGGCGGCCCTGGTGGCGCTGGCCCGCCGCGGGCGAACCCCGGTGTCCATCCTGACGCGCCTGCGCTGGACCCGCCCCACGGGGGAGCCGGCCTCCTGGCGGCCGTGCGGCAGCCTCTCCTTCTGGGTCGCGGCGTTCCCCGCCCTGTACGCACTGATCATGTTCGGGGAATATCTCTACACGGGTGGAGCAGCCCCCTTCATAGGGTGGAGCGACCCTATCTCGGACGACGCTTTGTACATCGGGACCGCCTGCCTCGCGGTCGTCGCGCTGGCCGTCCCGCCCTACCTGCGTTTCCGGCGACAACCGGCCTGCGCGCGACGCGCGGCGCAGTGATCGACGAACCGCCATGCTCAGCTTGTGCGCGCGCCTCTACGCGCTCTTGCTCGTGGCCTATCAGGCCGGTTTTCGCCGCGCCTCTGGCCCGCGGATGGCACAAGTGTTCCGGGCCTACCGCCGCGATGCCGACCGGCGCCGGGTCGCGCGCGGTCTCCTCGACGTGTGGGTGGTCGCGCTCGGCGATCTCACCCTGAGCGCGTGCGCCGAGCGGCACGCGCGTATGAAAGCACCATTCTCGCATGATAAGGCAAGAAAGGGGACAGGACCGGTGGCTATCCCTACCGTTGAAGCGACCGTTGTGGTCGCAACGCGCAAAGGGCGCATGCGCGCGGCAATCGTCGTGGGCCTCGCGACTATCCCCGTCCTCGGCGCGACTATGCCCCTCTTGGTCGAATCCTTCTCGCTCGTTGATGCGCGGGCGCAACATCGGCCACCCTGGTGGTTGTTTCTGCTCTTGCCCACCATCATGCTTATCCTGGCCGGAGGCGTCGTGGCGTTGAGCGCGCGCCTCGTCGCGCGGGGACAGACGCCCGGTCTGGCCATGACCGGGTTGCGGTGGGCCGACGACGGGGGCCGCCCGGCCTGGCGACGGCTCCTCGCGGAACCGCAACTGTGGTGCGCCGTCCTGCCGGCCGTCTGGATATTCCTCAACATCCCCCCGAACAGCATACGGTTCTTCGTCCCGCTCTCCCCCTTCTGGGCCGGCGCGTCCGCCGTCCAAGCCGTGATTAGCCCGGCGCTCTTGCTGTGCGCCCTGACGTGCATGATCGTGTCGCGCCGGTATCCCGGCCGGCTCGCCCCGCGCGTGTAAACCTCTCCATACTCGTTACACAAGGGCGCGCCCTTCGCCCGCGCCACCCCATACCCGAGACCTCGGCGTAATCATTGGGGCCGCGGCGGACATGCGCGCTCGGCCGAGCAATGCGCGGACCGTCCTGATACCATGAAGACGATGACATCCGCACACCTACGCGCGCGGGGCGTGCTTTTCGATCTCGACGGCACGTTGGTCGACTCCCTTGACTTGATCGTGGCCTGCTTCGACCATACCTATCGCACACATCTGGGCGCGACGCTCCCGCGGGCGGCCATCGTGTCCACCATTGGCCGTCCCCTCCTCGCCACGCTCGAAGACAGTGCGCCGGGACGCGGCTCCGCGCTTTTTGCCACCTATAGCGCCTACCATGACGTCCACCACGATGACCTGCTGCGCCCCTTCCCCCGCGCGCTCGACGCCGTCCGGTCGCTCCACGCGCGCGGCCTGCCGCTGGGCGTCGTGACCTCGAAGCGCGACGCCAGCGCGCGGCGTGCCCTGCACCGCTTCGACGTCGAGCCGCTCTTCCCGGTGGTCGTGGCCCTCGAAGACACAGTGCGCCACAAGCCGGCCCCCGACCCACTCCTCGAGGGAGCGCGCCGGCTAGGGCTGCCCCCGCCGACATCCTCTACGTCGGGGACAGCGTCTACGACGTTCGGGCCGCGCAGGCCGCGGGCATGCCCGTCGCCGCCGTGCTGTGGAGCGCGGGCGGCGCCGATGACTTGCGCGCCCTCCGACCCGATCTGCTGCTAGACGACCCGGACGAGTTGCTGGCCCTCGGCGCGGCGTAAGCTGCCGCGCCCCGGGACAAGGTGTGGCAGCAAAAGCCGTACCGATCCAACAGGTGTTGTACAAGGATCAGGTGATTGTGGGCTAGCCGCGTCAACGGGATGCGCTCGTGGGGACTGTGCCAAACCGGATGCAAGGGATACAGTGCTAACAATGAGCAGCGTGACTTTAATAGTCATTAGGATGCTCCCGTCTTTTCGCTACTGTGATGGTACAGTAGACATGTAATAGTTGGGGCCACGGCGGAGATGGTAGTCAGTGCCCTGTGGGGTTACGGCCACGGGAGTATTTGCGTCCTCAACCATCACCAGCCGGACGATGTGCATGACCACAGTCCGCAGCCTGTATGCTCGCATGAAGGTCACCGCTTTTTGAGGGCCTCCGCAGTGGCCATCCAGCCTTGCCGCGCGCTGGGGTATCGGGGTGTCCACACACTCGCCGCCCGGAAACGCGCGTCGCTGACGCGCAAGGAGCGCGTCAGCGACGTCGCGCGGTTCCCGAGCGCGAGCGCCGCGCGGCCTGGGAGGCGCAGCCACCCCGTCCCTGCGGCCGCGGCCAGCACGTCCGCGTAGCCCCGCTTGGTCAGCGGCTCGTCGTCGCCGAGATCCAGCGCCGGAACCGGCCATGACCGAGGAGACACGGTTACAGCGCATGGGCGCATCGGGCGTGTCCCGCGGGCGCAAGTCTTACATCGACGCCTGATCGCTGGTTATCCCTACGCTGACCTGGGCCGGCTGAACTCTACCATGCTATGCGACCTCGCCAAGCGGTACCCGGACGCCGTCTTACTGCTCCGGGGTAGCGTCCCGCTGTTGCAACGGAGGGCCGCCGCGGTTGTAGGCCGTCGCATCCAGGACAACCAGCCAGTCGAAATTGGTGACGCTTTGCGGGGTGAGCGCGAAGTAGGACGCGTTCTTCGTGCTGCCGGCGCGCGCCGGGAGGGCCGCGATGTCCGCGGTCGGGAGCCCGTGGCCCCGGTGCGTCGGGATGAACCGCGCCGGCCCCGGCGCGGCGGTCAGGCGCGCCTCGAGCGTGCCGGCTTCGGGCTGGCCGATGCCATTGGCGTCAGAAACGCCGACGGCCGAACCGATGACCGCATAGCGCGGGCCGAGCATCTCAGCTAGGCTTTCCCCCTTTTAGGCGGCATAGCAGAGCAGGTCACAGAGGTGGTCGGCCAAGGTCTGGGGGACTTTTGTCATCTCGGTGTCGGCCGGGGAG
>JAABUO010001285.1_pt1 | contig 33879 bp, 24 predicted proteins | sample 5559291 | NCBI WGS metagenome assembly JAABUO01 (sample SAMN10711878, study PRJNA513372) | rock metagenome | isolation source: Antarctica rocks | place: Antarctica: Victoria Land, Finger Mt sud | reverse complement strand
AATCGCGCGATAAGAAGGAGTCACGACGCGCCAAAGAGGCCAGAGAGGCGACAGGAAGAGGAGGGAGCAGTGGCGAGGCCGTCAAGTTGGACAACAGGCCTGTTCGCATCCGCCCTCCGCCCTACAAACCAGAGGACTTTGATACCCTCCCGAAGCAACCCGTCCTCGTCGCCTGCGACATTCGCGGCGCACAGGTCCGGCTGTGGAACTGCATTGACCATCCCTTCAACCGCTCTGGATTCCGATACCTCCCCTGCGAAGCAGCACCAAGCATGCCGAGTCTGATGTACAGACAGATCGAGCTGCCGCCCTTCACGGCCAGACTTGCCTACGAGGATATGAACTCTGCCATTGTCATCTCAAAGGACGCACAAACGTGCTCCACAGAGAAAGGATTCCGGCTGGCCCGTGCCAATGTTGGCGTGCGCTCCGGCGATTGGTTCTTTGAATGCAAGATTCTGCGTGGGAATGGCGAGGGCGAGGGACACGTGCGTGTTGGGTGGGCGCGGCGGGAAGCCTCCATGGGCGGACCGGTGGGGTTCGATGGCTACTCCTACGCCATCCGAGACCGAGAGGGCCAGGCGGTCCACCTCTCCCGGCCACGACCGAGTGTGGGCGAGTCGTTTGACACGGGCGATGTAATTGGCTTGCGCATCCATCTGCCGCCTCTGGAGGAGCAGGAGGATGTGGTGCGGGATCGCATTCCCATTCGCTACAAGGGACAGCTCTACTTTGAACAGTTTGAGTATGTACCCACAAAAGACATGGAGGACCTCATGATTCCCATCGCCATGAGCGGTCGCACGCCTCCGAAAACTCTCCCAAACTCCTTCATCTCTGTTTACAGGAATGGAAAGCTCATGGATACACCCTTCCGAGACCTGAATGCCTTCATGGCCCCACACTCCAAGCCGTCCAGCCTCTTGGGTGGGAGGGAGGTCGACGACGGCATGCTCGGCTACTACCCCGCGCTCTCTGTCTTCAACTCGGGGACCGTGCGTTGGAACCCGGGGCCTACTTTTGAATTCCCGCCCTCCGACGCCCCATGCAGTATGCGGCCGATGAGCGAACGGTACGAGGAGCAGATTGCGGAAGACATCGTCTGGGACCTGGTGGACGAGATTGATTTCGAGATTGACGACGAGAGATCGCAGCACCTGGAGATCGACTCGCAAATCAAGGAGATCGTGCAAGAGTACTAGTCCTCCCATTCTACTCCGGACCGACCTTGTTGCTGGCAGACCATGTGCTGGTGCACTTGGGACAGGCCGGTCTCTGGGAGGCCGCAAAGAGCTGCGTGGCACAGTGGTTGTGCAGCCGCAGGAAGCAGGACGGGTTTCGACAGCGCTGCCCGAGAGTAACCATATCGCCGCACACAAAGCACAGCTTGATCTGCGGCGCAATCTCGTCCGCCTCCTCGTTGTCATCGGCTGGCTCGTTGAAGGTTTGCAGGAGGTAGGGCTGGAGTTCCATGAGCCCCCGGGTGGAGAGCGTGTAGTAGTCGCTGTCTGTACGTCGCAGCCATCCCTCCTCCACAAACTCGTCCAGCGTCTCCTGCACCTTTTGCATCTTCATGCCCGTGCCCAGGGCCAGGTTGAGGGCGCGCACGCCGCTGACGGCCATGCTCTCCTTGGCGTGCCCCTGGTTGTTGGCCTCAAACATCTCCTCCAGCAGGACCTTCATGAGTGCGATCTCCTCTGCCTTGTGCAGTGTGGCCAGCTGGCTCCACTCGTCCGAGACCGTGTTGACGAGCACAAAGACGGTCCCCCCGCAGAGCTGGTCGCGGCACTGCCGGATCTCCATGTCCAGCGCGTGCAGCTTGGCGTTGGCGGCGCCGACAAAGGCAGGCAGCTCGCCCTTCTCCTGCCCAAGCTGCTCCAGCACCTCCTCCGCCTGCGCGCGCGACAGCAGCCTGCGGGCCATGAAGGCCTGGAGGAAGGCGCGGTTGGTGTCGCTGTAGCCCATCACCACGCGACGCCACGCGACGAGCAACTACGAGGGACGAAGGAGGGAGGGTGATGTGGCTCACAGATGTTCAGAAGTTCGGTGTTGCATTCACCGCCGGCGGATGCGTCTTCTTTGTCTTTGGCGTGGTGATGCTGTTTGACGCCAGCCTGCTGGCCATGGGCAACATCCTCTTCCTGCTGGGCCTGGGGCTGCTCATCGGGCTGCAGAAGACGCTCTTCTTCTTTGCGCGCCGGCAGAAGTGGAAGGGCACGCTCTGCTTTGCGCTCGGCGTCACCTCCATCTTCCTCAAGCACCCGCTGATTGGCTTCCCCGTGGAGCTGTTTGGCATCGTCAACCTCTTTGGCGACTTCTTCTCCGTCATCGTCTCCTTCCTGCGCTCGCTGCCCTACGTCGGGCCGCTGATGGAGCGCATCTCCCGGCAGCAGCGCCTGCCCGTATAGTGTACATATCTAGTCTACTCCTGATGGGCGAGCGTGCTGCTGAACGTGCGTACATGAGCTGAATGAACGGACACCGCTCGCTGCCCAACGACGTGCTGCAGCTGCTGCAGAGCGCGCGCTACCTCCACCTGGCCACGGCAGACGCGGATGCAACGCCCTCGGTCAGCCTGATGAACTACACGTTTGTGGAGGAGCAGGGCGAGCCCATGGTCATCCTGACCACGCCGGCCGACACGACCAAGTACGCCAACGTGGCCCGCAACCCCAAGGTCAGCCTGCTGGTGCACGGCTTTGGCACGCCGCGGAGCGTCAGCCGGGGCCAGGCAGCGGAGGACTCCTCCCTCACGCAGCTGCTCGCCAACCTCAACCAGTCCGCGGTGGCCTCGCTCTCGGCCACGCTGGACGGGCGGGCACGCATTCTACACGCGGGCGAGCAGGCGCAGCACTACAAGCAGCTGCACTGTGCAAACAACCCGACCGGCCAGGGCTGCTACATCGACAGCCCGGCCATCAAGGTCATTCTGGTCCAGATCTCGGGCTGCAGGATCAGCGACCCGCAGAACCACGTCGAGCGATGGGGCAAGGGGGATGCATAGGGAGTTTAGGGATAGTTAAAAGCCTACGCCGAGCAGGTAGTCGGCCAGCGCCTCGACCACCTTGGTCGCCTCGCCCGGCTGCGTGTTCTCGTCGTAATGCCCAAGGAGAATCGCCTGCTTCGTCCTCACGCACACAATGCCCTCCTTGCCCTGCTTTGCATAGATGCTGCGGTCGTCCGCGCGCAGGGTCAGGTACTTGACCCCGTGGACGTGCACGCCGTTCCCCTGTATCCCGTCCGCGTTGTCGAACCCAGCCGCCAATGCCTTCATCTCCGTGGGCGACAGCGTGAAGCCGGTGGAGGAGGCCCAGGTGCTGTCCCCGGCTCGCGAGGTGATGGCTGCCTTGTCGATCTTGTGCGTCCCCACGAGACTCGAATCGACGTATGCCTGCCACGACATCCTTGGTGGGTCAGATATTCAGAAATGGAAAGCAGGACGCAATCATCGAATACTGACTATGGAATGACTTGGCACGTAAGGGTCAACGGGTAGCAATCGCTCACCAGCAGCACGGAGACGTCCTTCCCAGGCGGGACCTCGAGCTCGATGGCGAGGTTGGGTCGGCTGGTCATGCTGGCACGCTTCAGTGCCAGCAACTCCTCCTCGCACACAGCCAGCACAAACCACCCCTCCATCTGCGGCTTGGGGAAGCGAGGAGCATAGACCTGAAAGTCGGGGCGGTAGGGTGCATTCTTCCGTCGTATCGTAACCTTGATCGTTGACTCTTCGCGCCGTGCATCTACCTGCACGCGCGGGAGCGTCACAACCGCTCGTCGCGCCTCCGCCGACAGCCCAGACAACCGCTTGGCTAGTTTAGCTTCTGGCATGCAAGTTGCAGCCTCCAGCGTCATGTCAAGAGACGCATCTAGAAAGGCCATGGGCTTGTCCTTTGGCCATCGTGCCTGCTTCACACATTCGAGAACATCAATCATGATGAGGACCATTCGTAAATACCCAAGCTCGACAAGAGCATCGATGTATGCTTGTGTTATTCGAATCGTCTGGTCCAATACCGACAGACTATCCTGGTTGTAGTCTGAAATAGGTAGATCGAGTCGACCCATATGCGCTTGAAGCAGGACGAGCGCCTTGACATGGGGATCCCCCATAGGCTTCCCCATGACCTCGCCTTTGACGGGAAGGTTTTGCGAGAGTTCGGTATTCAGCTGGTCCTCATTGTGGCGGAATGGGATTTCGTCGTACTCTGCCGCCTCACAAATCCACACTAATGCATCCTCAAATGTGGCATCCGCTCTTGCTTTGCTCAGGACGTTTCGCATGGTTCGATGGGAGAGATAGTAGTAGCTCGCAATTCGGCCAAATGCTGTAGATTCCACAAACCCACCACCATCGGCCTCCACACAAAGTGATTGTTGGAGCTCGGCGACAGCGTGGTCGACAAGGCCAATCATGTGTGTGCTTACGCCTTGGTTCGAGACATCCTCCAAGCCATAGTACGTTGGGTTGCGGTGCACTCTACGGAAGAGAAAAGTCCAGGTGAGGTAGTCGAGCGCGTCCTGCTTCGACGCAATCGTCCCTGTCGCAATCTCAGCCCCCAGATGATCTGCAAGAACCTTGTGAAGAGAAGACTCCACCGGAAAGCCGCTATGCAGAAAGTACTTGTAGTACGATTTGGTGGACTCCTGCGTAAAAATACGTGCCACTCCACTCGTATCAAACCCAGGTCGACCAGCTCTGCCCAACATCTGCAAGACATCAGTGAGGTCCATATCCTTGTACTTTCCGATCTTTGGATCAAAAAATTGGGTTCCCTTGACGATGCACAGATGTGCCGGAAGATTGACCCCCCACGCCAATGTGCTTGTAGCAATAAGCACCTGGATTTTGTTGTTGGCAAACAATTCTTCCACAAGTTTACGGTCGCTCTCCACAATACCAGCATGATGCTGGCCAATACCAAAAGTCAGTCCTAAGCGCAAGTTAGGGTCTCGTATGCGCGTGAGAATCATATCTAACTCATCGTCTTTCATATGAACAAAACGCCGTGGATTGTCTTCATTTCCACAAAATGAAATCAGATCCTGAGCTGTAAGTCGTGTCTGCCGGCGAGAGGACACAAAAACGATGACCGGTTTGTCGGGAGATTGCGATTTTATAGCCATCCAAGCAGGTTTGTTCATGCTCTGCATTAATGGACAAAAGCCTCCAATACGTGGAAAACCATCAATGTAGATTGACAAGGGTACCGGTCGCACAGAATGCGAGAAATTAAAAAGGCCCTCTTTGACGCCTAGCCAGCTGGCTAGATCCGTAGCATTTGCTACCGCCGTTGACAGGCCAACCATGCGGATTGGTCGCTTTGTTTGAGAGGAGATGTAATTCATTCGCGATACAATAATTTCTAAAATTGGTCCTCGATCGCCTCCGAGGAGATGAATTTCATCAATAATGACGAGAGAAACTTGCCTCACGAACCGCCTTGCTTGCCAGCTTCGACTTACTCCATCCCATTTTTCTGGTGTTGTAATGATAATATCAGCTTCTTGTATATCTCTAGCCTTTGGTAGGCTGTCACCAGTAAGCTCCACAAGACGTCTCCCAAGAGGTCGTGCAAGTCTCGAAGTCCAATCCACCACCCGCTCTCGCACCAAGGCTTTCATTGGCGCAATGTATACTACTTTGGAGCCAGGTTGCTCACGAAAAGCCCACCACATTGCTAGTTCAGCAGCGAGGGTCTTTCCAGATCCGGTAGGGGCACCAAGCAGCACATTGCATGAAGTTCGATAGAGACAATGAAAAATTTGAGTCTGCATTGGATTGAAGTACTTGAATTTCTGCGAATATACTTCTTCCAAGAGCTCATCGTGCATCGCAGTAATGGGAAGCGGTTGTAGGTCCAGAAGAGGTGTATTCACAGTCTCCAAATCTGGTCGGATTAGGTGCTGAAAAGAAACGGGTGTCACAGTTTCGGCACCCAGCCAACGATCCGAAACACAGCGCACATAGATTTGAGAGGGCATCGGATCCGCCAGGGGAATCGGGAAATCCATCTCATGCCGATCCTTGAGCTTCCTCCGATTCAATATAAAGTACTCGGAGTGCAAGATTTCAGAGTTGTCTGAATCCTCAACCCAGATCCAGTAGTTTTCAGAAAAGCCATGTATTCTATCAGACCATTGGAAGTCGGGAGACAAGACAAGCTGCACACGTAATACACTTTTAGTCATAGGTGCAATAGTTGCGTCCACATTCAATACTGGAAAGCATTGGACGTAATGTTTCAAGGTCCCGCCAAGGCGCACATTGTGTACGAGGTTTCCTAGCTCTGCTGCATCCATCTCTCTCATTCTTTCTATGGATGCAGAACCCCCTTGAGCATTGAGATTCTGCATGACCGAGTATGGAAGATCAAATTGAGCCAAAGGGTGTTCATAAGGCCACATTCTCTTCTCAACAGACTTACATACCGAGAGTAACACTTGACATAAATGACCCCATCGGCGATTGAGTGCAATCATAAACAAAGCCCTTGCGATCCTGCCAGAATTTTGTGAGACATAGCCGACATCAGAGACAAGTGCAAAGTCATCTACATGCGCACGTGAAATGTAGGATTGCAAAAGTATATTTGTCTTACCATGGCTCGAGTCGAAAGTGCCCGCAATCTGGCATGGACAATTCTCGTCACGCAATTTTGTGAGCTCTCCGGCCTCATTTTCACGAAACTTAAGCTGACCAAATTCACCGCTCATACTCAACATAGCTAGTACATCAGCCTCACCAGCACCTGGCTTCATAAGACCGTTAAAAATCTCAATGCTCGTATTGAGTATATAGAAGTTGGATGCTATTCTTCCCAGCTCTTTGGGCGCTAGAGAATCCACGCGATCATCAAAAATAATCATCTGATTCTTTTGCAGCCGTTTAGCTGCTAAAGTAATTAGTTCACGCCGCCGTTGACCTAGGAACGGGTCAATCCCAATTTCTTGCCAATCAATTCCATATGCAAGAGGATTCTTTCGCATGCGAACGTAAAGATAGGTATATCCTAGCCATTGGACACCTTCATCAACAGTGGTCACCGTGCCAAGGGCAACTTCAGCATTCAAATTATCAATCATCTTTTCAACCAAGCGAGATTCTATTGGCTGCTGTTGAGTGACTGCAGATAGATAATGGGCCAGCCTATCATGCGTTGTGCAGATAAAGCCAAGCCCAAAACTATCTATAAACTGCGGCCTTCCCGCACGACCAAAAATCTGTAGCACATCAAGAATACCGAGGTCTGTGAAGCCGCCCTTCGACGGATCATACAGCTGCGTCCCTTTTATAATCACAGCCGCAGCAGGAAGATTGACTCCCCAAGCTAATGTTGCAGTGCAACACAATACTCTAATAACACCTTCCCCAAATAGACGCTCAGTCAGATTCCTGTCCGAACGTAACAGTCCAGCATTATGTATACCCATTCCTTGGGGAAGAAGTTCTCGCATCTCTTTGTTCTTCGATCTCGTCATATCACGGGTAGCGATATTATACCTTGCATGCTCTGAATTATCAAACAGGTCAGTACAGTGGGCATCGACTGCCATCTGCCATAAGTTTCTCGCCGTCTTGAGAGTGTCTTTACGAGAATGAACAAAAACCATCGCTTGATGTCCGAGACGTAGCATGTCCGTTACTTTGTCAAATGCGACTTTGTCAAGGTTTTGCATAGCCACGCGACTGCCAACATTCCCCTTCACGCCAATGAAATGCTGCTCTAATGGTACTGGCCGGAAAGACTGATCGAAATAGAAGAGACCCTGATATGGGTTCACCTTCAGAAATTCTGCCACATCCACGAAATTGGGGAGAGTCGCAGATAGGCCAACGATGCGTATAAGAGATTGCGTGGCTTCTACTTGCCGTTGAGTTCTCGCTACTAAAGTTTCAATTACCGCACCACGTTCGTCGTGCAGCATGTGAACTTCGTCGATAATGAGCAAACGAACTTTCTGCGTGAGCTCTGTATCTCCAGTGCTTTTGCGTGTTACAACATCCCATTTCTCTGGTGTCGTCACAATGATTTGTGTCTGTACAATTTCTGATTTGGTCAATTGAATATCACCCGTAAGTTCACGGACTTGAATTGCAAGCCACTTTAGACGTTTGCCTAACTTTTCGACGATTTCAGCAGCTAGGGCTTTCATAGGCGCAACGTAAACAATTTTGAAGCTGTCTACATCGATTTGGATAGGACTTGAGGAATCTTCCGCGTCGAAAGGCGAACAATACTGCTCAATAGTATTGAGTATTGCCAGCAGAGCGACGTCAGTCTTTCCCGCACCCGTGGGGGCACAGATGAGCATGTTTTCATTCGTTTGGTAAGCAACGGGATATACCAGACTTTGCATACGATTGAGACTGTCATATCCTTTGAATGTGCTCGAACAGAGCCGATCCATACTCTGGACGTTTACACGCGCCCCGTCTCCAACGACCTTTGTACTAATGGGAATAGTAATCTCTTCGTAATAGTCGCGCATATCTCGCGTAGAGCCTTGTGGAAGCGCGTATTTGGTGCCGAAAGCAGAAAGGGTATTGCCGGCTGCATGGGCCCGATAGATGTGCGGGTAATCTAACTCCTTTGCGGTGAGCGTAGGCCCTAGTGGTGCATTTTTGTGAACTGCCTCCTGTTCTTGAAGGACGCGATTGCGTGTCTCCTTATCCATCAATCCAGCCAGTGCGTCCGGTCGGCCATCAGTCCTCGTAGCGTTTATGATATCTTTCTGGTGACTCGCGAGTTCTGAGATGAAGCTGATATCATCATAGCCAAGGATATCCACAAGAGCAGTTTCCAAACTGGCTCCGGACTGGGTTCGAAGGGTTTCCAGAAGGACATCTTTCAATGAGTCCAGATCCATCAAATTATGAGAAGTACTCAGGTAGGACCTGCAAGCATTCTCCAACCATGATGTACTGTATGTCATCGTTTCACCACCCGGCTCGTTGCCCTTTCCCTTAGGCAGGCCTCGCGTCCATGCAAACATATCCTGATCCATGCCACGGCCATGGTACTTGATCCCTCCAGCATACTCTGACTTGATACATGACACATCTACCCCAGCCAGGATCTGCTTTACTTTGCTAATTTCACGAAGGAAGCTGGTGAGATGTTCATCCATCTGTCGAGGAGGTCTATTGTGGTGGCCTGTCGAGATTGTCAATTGCAACACATGAGGTTATACTACATAGGCGTGTTGAGGAATGACAACAAGCCAGCGTTTGAGCTCTCGAGCGCGGCGGACTTGTCTTCCTTTGGATACTTTCAAAGAGGGAGCGTCCAGGAATTCATGACCTTCTTCAGTAAGACTGTGGCGGAGCGCACCCGCCCCGGTCAGCGGCAGAGTATTGAGGAGAATAACTACCTCGGTCATGTGCATGCACGCTCTGAGGGCTTGGCGGGCGTGATTGTGAGCGACAAAGACTATCCGGTGCGCGTCGCATTCACGCTGCTCAACAAGATTCTTGATGAATTCCTGGCTCGGCATCCACGAACGTCATGGGCTCAAGAGAGGCTTGCTTTTCCAGAACTCGACACGTACATTGTAAAGTATCAGGATCCTCATCAAGCAGATACCATCATGAAAGTACAGCAAGAGCTTGACGAGACGAAAGTGGTTCTTCACAAAACCATCGAATCCGTACTGGAACGTGGAGAGAAGCTCAATGACCTTGTGGACAGGTCAAATGCATTGTCAACACAAAGCAAATTATTCTATAAACAGGCAAAGAAGACAAATAGTTGCTGCTGAATCCGTGGACCTGGGGCAAATGGTGTGGACATACTAGTACTATACGAACTTAATTTCGTTAATCTCATAAAATCTACAATTTGGAATTAAAAACGGGTGGTGAGAGACTTTCGTAGCTTGCAAGTTGGAGTTGATCGTATGCTGTAGGAACCGTGTGTGTATTGATTCCTCGAGTGTCCAACATTTCTGGCTTCAAGTCTTGCAATGTGGGCGCCCCAAGAAGACGCATATTCATCTCCAGCTCGTCTTTGAGAAGCTGCATGGCTTTTGAGACTCCGAGAACTCCGTATGTTGACATTGCAAAAAGAAATGGACGTCCAATACCCACACCTTTTGCACCAAGCGCTATAGCCTTCAAAATATCAGTTCCCCTCCGAATGCCTCCATCAATGTAAATTTCTAGTTTGCCTTCCAGACTTTTCGCTTTGAGAGCCGCTACTGCATGCACTAGAACCTCAACGCCGGACGGGGCAAACTCAAGCTGGCGGCCACCATGGTTGCTAAGCACAACTCCTTGAACTCCAGATTCCGCGGCTTTCACCACGTCCTCCGGGGTTTGTACTCCTTTTAAAAGGATTGGCATCTTTGTGATTGATTTGAACCACGGAATGTCTTTCCAACTCAAGGATGGATCGATGAATGAAGAAATGGCCCTCGCAGCACCTTGAGTCCGATCTACATTGTTCCCGGAACCCTGTTGTACATCTGCTCCGGTATCCGAATACTTACTACGCATATCTTTTTCGCGTCGCCCAAGCTGAGGTGCGTCTACTGTGATGAATAAGCCCTTGCAGCCTCGCGCTTCCGCATGCTCAACAATCCGTTTCGTAATTTTACGGTCCTTATTGACATAAAGCTGCAGCCATTGAACTTGGTCGCCTTGACGGGCATCAACAATCTCATCAAAGGAACAAGATGCAAGCGTAGGAATCATTTGGATGATGTTATGTTTGTGCGCCGCCTTTGTCAGCACAACTTCACCTTCAGGATGCCCCAACTTGCCAAGTGCTGTCGCAGTCACATAAAAAGGCGCATCACAGTTGGTACCAAGCATGGTTGTAGATATGTCGATTTTTTCGACATCTATCAGTACACGTGGACGAAACCATATCTTGTGGAACGCAGAATGATTTTCACGCATGGTGATTTCATCATCGGCTCCTGATGAATAGTATGCCCATGCCGTCTTCTTCATAGTCTTCCTTGCAACACTTTCAAAGTCCAGTAGGTTGAAGCACTGGTCGAGTGAGGGCATCTCTTTGATCCGCTGCTGACGAGCTACTTCCTCCTCGTTGGTCTCACTTGCTTCTTGAACCACAGTCTGCATGTCCACTTCTCCCAGGTGGTGCTTTGTGTCGAGGTATTTCTCCAACGTATCCGGTGGATGGATGGGATCAAACTCGGCCGTCGCATCTTTGCCTGCGTACTTTGTAATGACTCGGGGTCCTCCAGGATGCTCTGGAAGGAACTCTGTAACATCATAAGCCCGCCCATGAATGATCACCCAGCAGTCGTCCTTGCACCCATGCTTTGCAATCTCGTCACCTGTCAGCTTCATGACGTCCCTTACCCCACGTCAGATCTCCGCTATTTTGTGAGATTGTGAGATCTCCTAGTTCAGGTCCAATCTCTCGGTCATGGATAACAAGATCTATGTAAGCTACAATCAGGTTCACGAGATCTGTAAGGGAGCCGGAGAGGAAATCAAGAGAAAGAAGGCACGCCCAGATTGCATTTTAGCCATTGGAGGAGGAGGCTTCATTCCCGCGCGCATCCTTCGCACTTTCCTCAAAGGCTCTCAAGGCGACGGCAAAAACATTCCCATTCAAGCAATTGGTCTGTCGCTCTACGAAGATCTCGGCACTTCCGGACCTGAAGAGGCCCCTGGCACGGAAGTGGTTCGGACCCAATGGCTGGATTTTACGACGCCTCAAGCAAGCTCGTTGGTTGGTAAACGAATCCTAATCGTAGACGAAATCGACGACACGAGGACCACATTGCATTACGCCGTTCGCGAACTGCAAAAGGATATTGCAGAGTACAGTAAAAAGATCGGGAAAGCCCATGAAAAGACCGAATTCTCAATCTTCGTTTTGGTGAACAAGGACAAGGAGAAAAGGGAACAGCTGCCTCCCGATCTCATGAGCAGATACATGGCAGGTCGCACTGTCGGCGACAAGTGGTGCGTATTTGCTTGGGAGGCCGATGATATTGAAGACCATACCCTCAAGGCTCAGGAGCGTGCCAAGGAATGGTTTGCTTAGATCGGATGGTTTCGTGCGTATATGTATATAATATCATGAAGAGTCTGAAGCGGAAGCTGTGGATATCGGTTCATGAGAGTGCTGAATTAGGTCATGTTGAGGAGGACGGGAGGATAATCGAGAACGTCCATGTTCTTGATATGCAGCTTTCGTGACGCATATTTTGTCAAAAGTCTCGTGGTTACCCAAATTGACGCCACCTTCCCACACATAAGTCATGGGATTATTTGGCAATCCAAGGCGTATTGTAGCATTCTGCGGTTTTAGACAATCTAGTTCCATTTGTAAGCGTTCTTTAAAGCCATCAATGCACGTGTTGCCGCCAACAAGAACAATGTTTGCCATACACAGGGTTTGTAGGTCTTCAGAAAGACCTTCAATCGCCTGCATGACAGCTTCTGGGATTCCGGCTTGCTTCATACCAATGTCCGAAGGCGAGAACATAATTTCAGGAATGGTAAATCTTTCGTTACTCAGTGTCAACACCTGCTCTTCTTCACCGACTTTTTCTGCTGCCGTCCTTGTGTACCCGCGTCTGCGCATGGAGTATCCTGGCAAAACATAGTCTACTTTAAGTGGATTCTTTTTGAGCTGGGCGATTTCAAGGTCTTTTGAGAAATTTGTTGAGATGAATGATACATCCTCCTTAACTTGATTGATAAGATAAAATTCATCCATCATGTTGTAGTGTCGAAACGATATCACTTCTTTCAAAAGATTAGTGAGAACCTTTCCACCGATATTCATGCGAGTCGTGTTGGATTGTTGAGCAATTCCATTGATGATAGGCGTAACATGAGTAAAGCTATAGCCAGAGTCGATAACCAACACACACTCCGATGGTTGTGACCTCCACAAGTCCTTATAAAGACTTCTATGATCATTGTATGAAACCAGACTCGATCCAACACATCGATAAGCAGCCTCGAAGCTGTATTCTTCAAAGACCATTTGATCGCAAGCAGTCTGCAATTGTGGTGGACAGAATGGAGCTTCTGTGAGTACTAACGCAGTCGAGTCTGGATCTACCTTGCAGGTGTCAAACAATCTACCCCAAATTGCTGCTTCCGATTCCCAATTGACAAGATATCCTCGTTCAAATGGTCTTCGAAACATCATACCTGCAAAGTCATGGCAAGTTTCGATAGCATCGGAAATGTAGACTCGTTTATCTTTTGCTCGTGACACGAAGTTTGGGAAGATCTTGCATTCGCCTTCAAAACCTGCTTTGATACTATCAGCCCCATTGTCGAGCACAAAGACTTTGTCGTAGTTCATCTCATCTTGCAAACCAGATCAAAAAACATGAAAACATGACTTCAGATATCATAAAAAATAAATATACATGGAATACGAAGTGGTCAAACTCCCACATTCACCAAACCCTTTTTGTGAACTTCTCTGAGTCAATCCGCAGTTTAGACACCGACTAATCCATTGGACGCCCACTGAGAATGTTCACAAGCTGAGTTATATGTTTCCAGTGTGCTTTTCTTGGGGTACGGTTCACCATATCCGCCTCCTGTATGGACAATAACTCCACCGGAGAGAACTTTACGACGTTTCCTCGAACTCCAATCACGGCAGAACTCAACGGGTCGTTCATGATCATCTCGGTTTTCCGTGCAAATGACTCGAGATGGTTGATGCATTTAACTGCTAATCTCGTTGCTCGTACTCGATCCATAGGTGATGGTGTGCCTCCCTGTTGCACATGTCCTGGTATTGCAGTTCTGGCTTCAAAATGCTTATGTGCTTCTTCTCGGATGATATCAGCTACAAAATCAGTGGTGAAGGTTTTGCTCGCTTTTTCGTTTCTCAAGATCAATTTACCGGCCCGATTTTGGCCCTCATCGTTTGCAAAGCTCTGTCGAAGATGGTCAATGTCCTTTTGAAGCATACGTAAATTGATACCTTCTTCCGGAGTATACACCGCCAATGCCCCAGTGGCTAAGCCTGCAACAGTTGCTACATAACCCGACCGACCTCCCTGAGTCTCGACCACAAAAACTCTTCTTCTACTTGCACTTGCGCTCTGCTTGATTGCATCACAATAGCCAATTAAAGCGTTCAAGCAAGTGTCACTTCCAACACTATATTCCGATCCAGGAACATTGTTGCTGATTGTTGCAGGTAAACAGACCATTGGAATGCGAAGAGCTGGATAATTCGTTTTCGCTCTGCGAAGCTGATCTAATGACACAAAAGCTTCGAAGCCTCCAATTATCAGCAGTCCATCTATTTTGTGCTTCTGAAAAGTCCAAGCTACCATACCCATATCAATGTCCGGAGTCTCTCGATTTGTGCCGATCTCCGAACCACCACGAATTGCCCAACCATCGATCTGCAGCCACTCCAACGGCCTCACCGCGTCATGACGCACGAGGCCTGGAAATCCGTTGTGGAGTGCAAGAGGTGTGTGGCCTCGGGCTATGCACCAACTAGCGGCAGCACGGGTGGCTGCATTCATCCCACCAGCGGGTGCGCCAACGTGAATGATAGCAATTCGTAGATTCTGATTATCTGGAACTTTCTGGGTTCGTCCCGTCATAGTATTGGTGGCATAAAATACATCGAGATATTCACAAAATTCTGTATCCCGTAAGTTCATGGCACCAGTAAAATCCCTCCTTTCGATTGCCTCCGCAACACCATGTGTAGCTTTGACTGCATCCACTAGGGGACTTCGGGTTATTTTATTCTCGTGTATACCAATCATAGGAGAAGGTGTGTCGGGAGTTGACGAAAGGACTGCTTCTACAGCATCGACACCTTGAAGTGTAGCGAGGACTCGGTCATAGGCACAGGGAGTACCACCACGCTGGGTGTGCCCAAGAGTAGTGATCCTAGTATCGAGCCCAAGCCGTCTGACAACAAGGTCTTTGACAAAGGAAGCTGATATTGGCTTGCAATCTTCATCAATTGCTCCCTCCGCCACAATGATGATGGTCTTGCGTTTACCTTGTTTACGGTGAGAGCTTATACTCTCGCACATTTTTTCCTCCCAGTCATGCCCATGAGGAGGCTGTTCCGGAATGAAGATGAAGTCAGCCCCAGTGCTCAAACCAGCCATAAGTGCTAACCATCCACAGTGCCTACCCATGACCTCGATGATAAAAGCACGAGAATGCGAAAATGCAGTTGCGTCAATAGAATCCACAGCCTCACATATTCTCGTGAGGGAAGAAAATGCGCCAATAGTAGCATCAGTATTTGACATGTCGTTGTCGATTGACCCAACTAAGCCGACTATATTCAACTGACCAAATGGAGCAATCTCCTCATCTGTCAAGTCACCTCTATCGACGAGCTCACGGAGGAGTCCTTCCCACTCGGACCGAAACAAGTCCGCGCCCGTGAGCGATCCATCACCTCCGCAGACTATAAGTGCGTCAATGCCATTAAGGATCATACTTCGGGCTGCCAATAACCTCCCTTTCCGTTCTCGAAAGGCGGCACATCGTGCAGTACCGATCAAAGTGCCCCCCTCACTCAACCACCCACGTACATCCTCCCATCCCATCTTTCGAATAAATTTACCTCCTTGCACTAGGCCCTCATATCCTTCATAGATGGCATACGGGTCACATCCTTTAAATATTGACATTCGAACAACTGCACGCACGGCTCCATTCATTCCAGGAGCGTCCCCACCAGAAGTCATGACTCCGATTCGTTTCCGCTTTAAAGATGGTGCGTTCACGGATGTGGGAGAAGTGATCACTGGTGTGGGAGTACGAACAATTTGGGCCCTATTATCGATTCTTGTGAACGGGCTTGCTTTGCAGGTGAAGCCGATTAGCGTACCAATTGGATCGAACACATAAATTTCGGAGGGTATGGCGGCTTTGGTAGTTCTCTGGTAGGAGATGCCAGTAGCATCTAACATGTTGACAACTAGGTCGATACGCTCTGTATGTAGCGTGATGCCTACTTGCTGACCTCTCCAGTCCTTTGAGTTATTGGTATTAAAAAGATGCGCCAAACTTGCCGTATCTCTCACAAAACGAACTTTGAGAGTAATGTCGTCAAATGATTCTCCATATACATGCAGCCACGTTTCTTTGTCCGAATCATTACATATGCCCATCTCGGCTCCCGCATCTCTTGAAGTTCTGTCCCAGGAGAAGGTCTCTTTAAATCCAATCTCCCTATAGAAAGAGACAGTTTTGAAAAAAAGCTCTTCATTCGGTGCGATTATTGAAACGAAGCTCAAGCCATCGATTAGGCCTTCGTAGTCGCTACTTTCGTCTCTCATTGTTCCTACCATTGGCTGATCCGGCACAAATATTGCTTTTAATCTAAAAAATCACGTGTTTCATTAAAAAGTTCATATATGTTCTTCATTTTCCACGTGAACCGGGCAAGTGGCCGAGTGGTCTAAGGCGCTACGTTTAGGACCAATGAAAGTCCGTAGTCACATTGTGGCGTGCGTTCGAATCGCACCTTGCTCATTCTCTTTTGCTCCTATATACCCTTCATCTCGTTCATCAAGATATACACAAAGTTTAAATCCCCAACTCCCCTTTCATGCGAAAATTCATTTCAAATATGTTGCCTGTGTAGTAGAATAATTTGCCGGTTGGCTTCCAGGTGGAGCAAGCGGCATATAAGTTTCTATAGGAGCATTTGGTCTCTTCAGCTTGGCTGGAGAGTGTCGTTCAGCTTGCGGCTCTCGTTCGTCATTCAAAGGCCTTTTCGAAGGCATATTACTTTCCTCGTTTGCAGCTCCTAGAGGACGTGGACGACCCCATTGCACACGTAAAGGACAGCCTTTAATTACAGCCTCTCCACGTAGGCTTGATGCAGCATTTTCAGCAGCCGCTCGCGTACCAAAATTAACAAAAGCGCTTCGTGCACGGTGTACACATACTAACGACTTAATTGGCCCATACTCGGAAAAGAAATTTCGAATGGCGTGCTCTGGAAGGTCATCCTCCACCCCAGTAAGGAACAGTGACGTGATTCGTTTGTCATCTGGTGGTGCATGCTCTCCAGCTCGAAAGCGCATGTGTGCGGATGCTGTCACAGTCATTTCAGAACTGTCTTTTGCATTTTCTACAGGATCCCCATTCTCAATCAATGGCAAGTCGGGGCCACTTCGTTTGTAGTAAGTATCAGAACTTGCCAGCTTCTGCAGCAACTTCCTGGCTTTGTCATCCGTCTGATTGTATGCCTCGGGGACCTGTCCGTCTTTTAGCTTTCCTTCATTGTTTTGAGCGTAGTATTCGCGGTTGATATCTGAAGAGGGGCCTTGTGTGGCCAATTTCAATGCAGCATCTCTCACTTGAATGGGCAGGCCATACTGGAGGTCGAGAAGGCAACTCTGACAGCAATTTTTCAGCCTGGCGCACGTCATACAGATATCCGTCTTCTTCCACCGGGCGCCTGGATTGGGCAGCCACCGGAAAACACCAAACGGGCGAGAGCAGATCTTGCACTCCTTGCCATGAACCTCGCGCGTCATCCTCGTGTAAACATTTGGGCCCAGACAGGGCTCGCAGACCGCAGGAAACTCTGTGTTCTCCCAGCTGACCTTGTTGATGTCCCGTTTGGCCTGCATGGATGTGGTGCGTAAGTTGCCGGGAAATACAGGAAATACGAGAATACGACCGCAAAAAGCCACGATCACTTCACACTACGACTCAGCCTGCCTTTGAGTGCAAGGGCAAACAAGAATGGTGAAGGATGCAGACGTGTACAAGAAAGATGCTCAGTTGAGTAAGTTGCTGCATGGAAAGGACGCGACTGCAAAATATGGACTGTCTGCAATGACCGGGAAGGATAAAGAGATGGCCGCGCTGCAGAACAAGCGCTGGTTCGATCACTTCAAAGGCGTGGATGCTGTACGCGTAGGTGCTAAAGATACTGGGTTGTCGGCCCATGAAGGCAATGCGGTCAAGATGACCCAGGCCTATTATGATCTTGCTACCGATCTCTACGAGTATGGCTGGAGTCAGTCATTCCACTTCTGTCGCTACTATCCAGGCGAAGCATTTCACCAGGCGCTTGCACGACATGAGTACTACTTGGCGTCCAAAATCGGCATCTCGGAGGGTATGAATGTCCTTGATGTTGGCTGTGGAGTTGGTGGTCCAGCGCGGGCGATTGCTCAGTTTACGGGAGCTAACATTATTGGTCTGAATAACAGCGACTACCAAATCCAACGAGCTGCACATTACACTGCTAAGAACAGTCTATCGAACCAAGTGACTTATGTGAAGGGCGACTTCATGCACATGGACTTTGGTGCCGGTAGATTTGACGCGGTGTATGCCATCGAGGCGACCGTCCATGCTCCAAGCCTTAAAGGGGTATACGGGGAGATTTACAAGGTGCTCAAGCCTGGAGGTATATTTGGGGTATACGAGTGGCTCATGACGGACAAATACGATGACACCAACGAAAACCATCGTCAGATACGTCGTGGTATAGAGTTTGGGAATGGAATATCTCGCATGGTAGGGGTTGATGTTGCAGATAAGGCTCTCAGTGACGTCGGCTTTGAGTTGCTCCATCGCGAAGATCTTGCTCAAAGAGGAGATAGCGTACCGTGGTACTACGCACTTACTGGAGATCTCAAGCAGGTTCGGACGCCATGGGACTTTTTAACCGTGCTGCGCATTTCAAAGGTTGGTCGCGTAGTCACGCAGATGGCTTTAGGGCTATTGGAGAGGATTCACATCGTACCACAGGGTACGCAAGAGGTCGGACATGCACTTGAGATAGCAGCGGACTGTCTTGTGGCCGGAGCGAGGGAGGAAATATTCACTCCCATGATGCTCTATATTTGTCAGAAGCCTTTGATACCAGCCAATGGAAATTGACTGTACTGTCGACTGTCTCTTCCTTCTAGACGAGCTTGTCGTGCAATTCTATAATCATCTACTCAATACTGTCTGTTATAGCTTTGGGTCTATTCTAATATGCAACTCATTGCACCTTGGTTTGTACTCCCCCGTTCTACTAGCCGAGAGGCAAAGGTCTGAAATGTTTGCTTAATTTCCACTTTCTCCGTTTTACCCTTTAAAGCGTTTGCAAGCTGGCCTAATTCACCGGATTCCAATTTCTCCATAAGTATCTCTACCCCATAGAGACTTTTGTTTATGGCAGTCGGGGCTGCAATGCCAGTCACGACGAAATAGTTGCCATCCTTGACTGCTCCACGCACCACCCGCTTATCCTTCTTTGCCGCATTCTTTGCACTTTCCTTGCCTTTCTTCGCGTCTGCTGCTCTCTCCTTTGCAGCAACTTCCTCTTCCTTCTTTTTCAATTCTTCTTCTTCCGCTTTTCGTTTGGCATCTTCGGCAGCCTTTCTGGCGCCCGCGGTTGCTTCCAGTCTTTTGGCTTCCTTTGCTTCACGTTCCTGTTGCTTGAACTGTTTAATACGTGGGTCGAGGGCGAGGGCATCATCCACCAATTTCCTCAGTCGAGCAATATCCTCAGTCTTCTTTTTTTGCCTTTGTGCTTTATTTTTCCGCTCGACATGGCGCTTATTATCCCGGTTGTCTGTGTCATCGGGCACTTCTTCATCCAGATATTCAAAAGTTCTCCACGAATCAAAACTGTACCAAAAATCATAGAACCGCTCGACCTCATGCTTGGTGCTCTGGTCATTCCCGAGTAAGAGGACGGGCTGCTTTTTAGAGAAGCGAGCCTCTGAAGCAAACACAGGTCCCCACAATTTAAAAAAGCTTCCTTTTGCCTTTTTAGAGGGGGTGGAGATATCTGCCTCTTCGTCTACAGAGTCGAACTGACGTCTTTTGGTAGGGTCCGTGAGAACGTCCATGGCTTTTTGAATGCATTTGAAGAAGGAGTCGTCATCTAAACCTCCGCTCGACGCCTTTTTGTCTGGATGATGTCTAAGCACCTTTTTTCGATGAGCTTGCTTGATCTGCTCATCCGTAGCCTTGTACCTGTATTTACTGAGACCCAGGACAGCGTAATGGTCCTGGCCTTTCCATTCTTTCGGGTCACGCCGGAGCATGTCTGGATCCTCTGGTTCGTCTTCTTCGCTCTCGCTCTCCTTCTCCACATTCTTGACCTTCGCCTGCGCCTGGATCTTCTCGTCTTCGCTGAATGTTCGCCCATGCTGCTTTCTACGGGCGTAAGCAAGGAAGGCAGGCCCCACTGGCTCAATGGACCTGCTCACAGACGCAGTCAGCCTGCCCGTGGCCTTGAATGGCGGGGCATGCTCAGCCTCGCTTGGAGAGAGGATCATGACTTGGCGACGCGGATGGGGATCGTCGTTGGTGCCTGGCGCCGAGATGCCCAGATGAGGTTGGATAGATAGGAGGCCAGGCCACAAGGGTACCGGCCGTGTAGTAGAATACCAGTCAAGAAGAGTCCTGGAAGAGAGGTGGGAGGAGACGAATGATTGGCTGGGTTGGGCTGGCGGCTGTGCTGCGCGCAGTGCACGCAAGGCAGCCTGATGCTGTCCCAGAAGTGGCCTCACCGCTTCGACCTCTCCAATATGGACAGCTTAATATTTTGCACAGCACAGACACGTAAGACAGGCTATGCACTTTTCCACGGCTGACGGAAGTCATAGCTGGCTTGCAGGCCACCTGCTAGAACCACAGTACTCCGCGGACTGGGGGGACTATGCCAGTTTTGTACATGTGATGAGAAACAGATCAATAGAGAATGACGGTGTCCTTCTGACTGTCGATACAGGCGACATAGAGGATGGAACGGGCCTCTCTGATGCATCCAAAGTTGTCGGGTCAAAGTCCAGGCCTCTATTCACCAGGATCTTGGCTGATCTGGCTACCGTGGGTAATCATGAGCTCTATTCTGCGGAGACTGCGAGGGCAATTTATGAGGAAGTGGTGCCGCAATACCATGGGCGATATATTGTGGCTAATGTCAAAATCTTGGACGAGCAGCAAAAGGCAATGGTACCGTTTGCAAACCGGTCTTACTATTTTGTGACTGAAAACAACATTCGAATACTTGCTCTTGGATTTCTCTACGATTTCACTGGTGCGGCTCACAATCTGGAAGTCCAAAGTGTAGAGTCATGCATTGAGGAGGACTGGTTCCGCGAGGAAATGCAAAGACGAGACGTCGATTTGTACCTGGTTATTGGGCACGCATCAATCCGATTTGGCAACGAGTTCCGTGCGATCCATCAGGCAATTCGAGGCGTACATCCAGGGACACCAATTCAATTCTTTGGTGGTCATACTCATACGCGAGACTTTAGAAAGTACGACCACAAGTCCTTTGCACTGGAGTCGGGTCGTTATTGTGAGACAGTGGGATGGGTCTCGTTGGATGGAATCACAAATGGTAAGCGCTACTCAGTGCGAAGGAGGTATATTGACTTCAATCGATTCTCGTTCAAGAACCACTCAAATACTTGTGACGCAACTTTCGATACTCCGAGGGGACAAAGTATTAGTCGGGAAATTTGTCGAACTAGGAAAAAATTACAGCTTGATACCACATTTGGATGCGCCCCACATGACTTCTACATGAACCGTCAATCTGCAACAGATGTAAACAATGTTTTCCATCTTCTTACAGAGCATGTTTTCCCCGATATGGTGATCAATCCGGCTCGTGAAAACAAGAGTCGTATGATTTTTACAAACTCAGGAGCGATTCGATTCGATATCTTCAAGGGACCTTTCACGTTGGACTCGTCGTTTATGCTTTGTCCGTTCCGCAGTCATTTCCTCTACATCAGAGATGTCGATTACAGCAAAGCAAAGAACGTTCTTCGGCTCTTAAATTTTGGGAGGTATGCTGACAGTCATTCGGTGAAGCTGAGAGGTCTCTATCAAGTTGCAAATAGTGTGAACACGGTCTATGCCCGAAAACGAATCAACATAGACCAACTTGCATTTACCAAGCGAAAGGAAAGAATTACCCCAGGCCACACAACTCATGACGACTACGGTCAAGACGGAGACGACACAATGCATTCAAAGGTGCCATTCTATCCCATCACCAATTGCATCCAAGCACTTGGATCGTTCCCTGAATCCTCAGATCCTGTACTTGTTGATGTTGTGTTTGCCGACTTTGTTGCTGGTCATGTCATTGATGTGCTCAGTCTACTTGGAGCGTCCTACACATTGTCTGACGTGGAACCCTATCTCGGATCAGACGATACTCTGTCCAGTGTCATGCGGAACTACACGTCCAAACACTGGAAATGCTGATAAAGATCTCATTATATACACGGCAGCCAGCCTACATACATTTGGCAAAGGTTATCTACCTTCGTAGCCTGCTGGATCAAATCTTCCACTTGTGCTTGCACAGACAGATTCAAACCCCCATATTCACCTTGAAGCTTCTTTCGGATCTTGGCCATCTCCTTCGAAGCTCTGTTGGCGTCGTTGGAGGTCATGGGCACTTTGCCTATAATTTTCTAGAGTGTTAGAATTACGAAGCATTGCACATATACCTTATTTGACGACTTAACAGTCCATTCAACCAATGGATCATGTAGAAACGTCTCCAAGACACTCATAAGAGGCCCTAAATTGCTTCTCAAAGTTTGCAGTGTGATCTCGCATGTTTTTCGGAAAGCCCCTTCATAGCCTGCAACACCTAAGGCATCCACCAAATTTTGCGTCAGACGGAAAGGGACCTGTTCCTTTTTCTCAAAGGTCAAACCCTTGTCAAAAAGGCAGTTAAAGTCGACGTGCAGCGTTGATCCGCTAGTTTCATCAAATAAGATGTTTTCTCCATGCCGATCACCGAGGCCTAGTATGTGACCTACCATTGACATGACAGCCAACGTACGCGAATATTGCTGACGGCTCGCGTACCATGCATTAGGTTCGGAGAACGTATCGACAAACCATTCATAGAACACAGGTGGATATTGGGGAAGTAGTTTGGTAGTGAATACTTCCGCGAGCTGTGGGACTTTGGTCTCCAACAGTGGTCTTATAAATTCGAAATTAATCTTCATGCCTCTATGCCGATAAAGTCGAGACACGATGTCTCGAAAAGGTCGTACATGACTCACCCATTCAATTAAACCGCACTCTTCGTTTAGAGGAACGACTGCGTAGGTTTTTATATGCAGGTGGCGTTTGCTTGATTCTACATTCTTCTTTTGCTTCAGGAGCTTATTGATGAGTGTATTGAATTCCATGAGACGTGCATCTTTCCGCAAATCATCTTTTGGCTTACACAAAAAAGTGTATAGATTACCGTCAGTAGCCCTTATCGTGATCTTTCGTGGCTTCACCAGAGAATTCATCAACTCCACTTCATCAACAAAAGATACTATAGTAGGCAACTCTCTTGCAAATGGAATGTGCTTAGAGACCGACCCTGTAGATGAGGGAAGTGCCACCGTCATATGTGTTTGAGAAGGGATGACAAGTGGACAAGGCGCAACATCGTGATTAAACTTCAAGTCAGCACGAAGGCTAACTATATAAACCCTATCAGCGACTGGAGCATTTGCCGTATTAATCAGTTGATCAGTCAACCTACTAGCCTGATTGATGAGGTTTGAAGTCGGGTGATTTGGGCTTGGAAGTCGTTTAAATATTATTTCTTTAGCCCTTGCAACAATGGCATTCCCTCTTATACATCTCATCTCTTGCTTAGACTTGCACAATGTCATAGTGGACCACAATGCTTGCTGCGGAAATGCCACAATTGCGGCAACAATGACTGATTCCAAAATCCGATAAGTTTCGTCGTGAGGATGACAGACGCGAGAAATGAGTTGCGGTAGCACAGTAAGAACCATATATGGAGGGAATTTTCGCAGTCGTTTTGCCATAGTATTATTGAGGGATTTCAGGTTTGCTTCTCTATCTCTTAAAATGATGCTGCGTTCACTCGAATTCACATTATCTATACGGTCAAAGGTAGCACCGAAGTCAAGCCAAAGAGTCAGCAGCCGTGGCAGAGTTTGATAGAGATATTTCGTACCGTAGTAGAGCGACCGAGAATAGGACATACATACCTGTCGAACATACTCACCACGCAGATTTGAAACCGTTCGCTCATAAGGCAAAAGGTTTTCTTCACCGACAAGGATTTTATCGAAATATCTTCCTAGATAGAAATGAGGCTTCTCTGCGAATTCGTTCGAGCTGACAGCTTCCTTGTACTTCCCTAGAATGTCCTCCCTGCTCCCAAACCCTGAGAAGTCGTGCCATTCGGCTAATAATAATTTAGCCTTTCCGACCTGTTTGTGCATGGTCTCAATTGACTGTTCTGGGATAAACCCATTTTCTTTCCCGAGAGCGTTCGTTATACGAGGAAATGTATTCTCCAAAATATCTTGAAGGTTCTGGATCGCTCGTCGATGATGGCCCTCGTGCCACCACCATCGAGCAAGCTCCATATGAGCTATAGGAGAGTCATACTGAGTCGCTTTCAAAATGGACCCGTAGGCTTTATCTTTGAGACCAGCCTTCCTGGCCAATTTTGCACTCGCTATCCAGAGGCTCGCAATAATATCAGATGAGCAATTCGGCCATAGCCATTGCATTGCAGCTCTTCTCAGAGCAAGGAATGACTGTTCTGTTTTAACCATAGGGGTAATAATGCGATCACGTCTTTGAAGCAATCCTAAGAGCTCGCTATTAATTGGTTCATTAGCTATCATTTCGATGTCGCATAAAGCGTGCAATTTGACTAGCGAATCGTAGCAATGCTGCGTCGATACTGCATCTCCAGGAGATATAGTTTGGACTATTTGAGCTCGCGCTTGCGCAATCTTTGTGTTAAAAGTCTGCTTCTCACTCTCCAAGGACGTGAATGCTCGCCCCAGTAGGACTTCAAAAGAGGAGTGATTTGACTTTGCAAGAGCTGCTTTAAGCATTGGCTTGTTGGCCGTATTCCAGGCTGCTTCGATGGCCTCATTCAGCAGACTAGAATCCGCTGTGGCCACTCTTCCAATATACTCACTAACATGACGTGCAAGAAGATCTTGTACTTAGTTTCTCTCGATACCAACCTACCATCGTGACCAGCTACTTTCAAGCATTCTAATTCTCCTATTTGATATAAGGTATTGTCAGGCGCACTGTCTACTAGAACATCCCAGCACAAAAGAGCAGACGCCCACTGGCCGTTGTTTTGATGTTCAGAAATTTGTTGCTCAAGGTCAAGAGAGCCAAACAGACTTGACATGGCAGCCGAGCTATCCACATCTTCAATCTCTCCATACATTTGCTGTAAACGACGATATTCCACCTCCAAATTGGACTTTGGTTCCACGGAGCGTATATGTAGCTCAGTATAGAATATTGCCCGAGTAAACGAACGACAATTATAACTCGCTGCTCCAATGACATCGTGAGGTAAAATACGTAAAAGTTTCTCGACGCGAACAATACCCTCGTCAGTGGTATCATCCTCATCATTGGTATTCGTACGAATATTTTTCTTCCTCATTTCAGCCTTTCGGTTGACATTGAGTCTTCTCTTTTCCCTCAACCACCGGTTCAGATAATCAATGACTCCGAACGCAGACTAGTTTCTGTTACTTATGTTTCACACATACTTACCTGGCAAGCAAGTCTCGTCTTCTCAAGAAGGCTTTTCGCAGATACAGAAGATGCGTGCTGCAGAATGTCTAATAATTCCACAGAAATAGTCTGTAAAGCTTCGCCGTCTCCTCCTAAGATCACATTCATTGCTGCAAAGGGCAGGACAAAATTGGCAATCGACAAGTCGGATCCCTTCACCGCTTTCGAGCAGATTGCAAATATCTTTTTGGCATTGTCCCCATTCCCCTTACTTAGAAGATCAAGCGTGAAATATTGCAACCATTCCCTATAGTCTCTCGTTTTGTGGAAAATTGGCGACGCAGGACGCTTGGGTGTTTCCCTTACAATTTCCAACTGATATTTGGAAGTCAGAAATGGAGTCAAAGTGTCCCGAGACGTTTCCGACATACTATACCATCTTCTTCCTTCGATAGAAGAAGACAATTCAACATCGTCTTCCTCGATTACTTTTGCATTGAAATTACAGAATCGTAAGAATTCTTGCATGGCCAAAGCCAAAAAAGATTGCGACAAAGTGTCGTTGGCAGAGCGGAAAGACCTGACAAGTTGGCCTTCTAGAAATGTGATGGTAAAATTGATGCATTCTGTGGGACTTGTAAAGTTGTTGAGAACCAAAACGTCCTTCGTCTTTTGAAGAGTCTCCACTCTGTATGGATCAATCGCACCAATTAGTCCTAAACATTCCCCTGCAAGATCACGAACCATTTTGTCAGTCTCGCGAAATTTTTGAAATATTAGGAGAACGACGGATAATATATTTCCGAGAAGTGGATCTGGTTCATCAATGTCAAACAACTGAAAGACTTCGTCCTGGTTTGACAAAAGAAACGACTTTAGGTCCAAAAGCGCATGAACACAAACAAATATGCTTTGGTGCTGCAGTCTGATAAACAGCAATCTTAATTGTTCCCTTGGAGACAGATGTCCACAATACCGTTCAATAGTTTTACGAATATCTCGAAGATCTGGGTACGCTTGGAAAGACGGTAATTTAGTCGCTTGTCGTTCTACGGCTTCGGGATATTTTTGTAAAACGTATGACAGCAAGTCTCTCGCATCACGTCTCAAATCATTGTCGATATCTTTCCAAAGAAGTAGGACCATGGCAAAAATAGGTTCCAGGAGCTGTTCGGCAGCATTCTCACCAATGCATGATAGCAGCTTCCCCCACGTTTTCAAACTGGCCGATGTCAAAAAATGGTTCTGCACCGCCGACATTAAGCAGGCACAAATTTGAGGAAGTGCAACTCGGGTCGAACCTTTCGCAATGATAATAAATTGCTCAAGACCAACTACGCAGCGCAGTTTCTCCGTCCATGGATGTCTCACTGGAATGTCGTTTAGAGTATCCGCCAAATTGTTCACAACTCCTAATATATTCTGCTTGATAAATTTCATAAGAAAGTAATTGGGGTCAGATGAAGAAGTACTACTCCTTGAACGGACCCGTGCAACTGTACGCAACGCTTCGAGGACCTGATAATAAGCAGATACCATACCATACATACGATTTTTTGACTTTCTTCATTTTCGCCATGATACATTTTCAAAAGTTCACTGAAGAGTTCGATTGACTGTCCCCTTACCAAGATCTCAAAATCATGTTTGTTAAATTTGACCGATACCAGACGCAAAGTCTCCATAGTCGTGACCGGTGCATCAATGCCATCAGCAACAAAGAATGCAGCAAGGATTGACGCCATATTCTCAACAACAAGAACGTTCATGGATATACCGCGAACATTTGCGATCATCTCTAGAGCTTTGAATTGACGCGAAACAAGTAACTGCGGGACTACAAACATTTTCGTGCGGTCTAGGAAAACTTCCAATTTTATACCTAAAATGTCGCAAAACATTCGCACAGTGTGGGGTTTGAATGAAGCTGTATTCATCAGTACCACGCCAAGTGTTCGCCAATAAGGTGCAAAGAAACTTAGCGGTGATTCGCTGTGTGCCAAGGCCACCAGTCCCATCTCGTTGGCTGTTATTGACCGTACGATGGGATTTGAGTGACCAACAAACGCAATAAGATTAGTGAGTGCATTCGAAAGTAATTCTCTGCGGACCGATTGCGCTATAACCGACCACGCGGTGATCACTGGCGGTAACAGTGTCACGTGGATTTTATTGAGGCTTCGTAAAGCTTCAACAACACGTATTTTTAATGATGTTGACAAAGCAAAACATGCAAAAATGCGGGCGCCTAACAATCGTGTATTGTCTTGATGGCTCCGGAATAAACTCAGTGCAGCATCGAAGCAGCTACTCTCGCCTAATTGCGTAATTTCTGACATCCTACAATGCTTGAGGTTTCGATAGATGCATACGAGTATTGCCACTTCCAACTTTGCCGATGCTTTGCTTTCCAATACAGTAAACAGTGCTTTTGTTGTTCTGTACAAGTCAGAGTTCGCGGTCCTTCTTGCGTCAACCATCGTGCAACCGTTCAACGTATCGCATACTGTGCACTCAGAGGCCCGAGAGTGTAATGTTCCAGCGCTTCCGCACGGCCACCGAATCAAGACACCCATAAAATGAAGTCTCCATAGTTCCTCCTTTTGCATAAAAGTTTCGAGTAGAAAGGTCGAGATTGTCTCGTCTGCGTTGGCTCCACCAGGTGGCTTTACATCCATAATCGTATTAATGTGATCCAGGATAGAGGTGTATTGTGTTGGTGATTCAATTACATCAACTTGATGTTGAAACCTCTGGCGTATTTGGGCTTGATTGCCGTTGGCGAAGACTTCTTGTTCATCGTCAGTAGTGACCTCATCCAAGACCAGAATCTCGCGTACCCGATCTACCGTGTTACCTAACTTTCGACCGCAATTCGCATTTCTGCAAACTAACGACAAAGCTTCAAGAAGATCCGTTTGCCGTAGATAACTATATTCCCTTAAAGTGTCTATTATCGTATTGAAGCAGGTCATAATGCACATTCCACAGTCCTCAGAGTGATTATGGAAGTAAAGCAATGCCTTTACAAAGACCCTAAGAAAACGCGTATTTCGACGAAAAGTATCAAGTCGAAGAAGATGAGAGCATGTAAGTAATTGACACTCAGCAACTTCACCTCGTAGCTCAAGTGGCACGACTTCTTGCCATATTGTAGTACAAAGTAGTTCTAGTTTTGAAATTACCCAAAACAGATCATGCGCATCTCGCAATCTCACCAGTGATACCTCAGGATCATCTGCGACACAACTTGAGATTACACACAAAGTGCCAATATAGAGCATAAGAGCTTGTGATGGGTTTTCATAAGAGATCTGGCCAACTCTTGGTTCCTTTGTAAAATTGATGGATAAGTTCGAAGCTGTCTCTAATAGCATCAACGATCCCGTTTGATCGGAAGCAATAGTGATCACATTCAGGCTGATATGACCCTCAAGACTTGTTACTACCTTTTCAAATAGAGTCAGACATTGCGAGTAGACCTTTCCGGCAAGAGGTAGGCTTGAAACCGAATTTACTATTCCGACCGCACTTTCGGAAATTTCCTGGAGAATTGAAATAGCATATGATGCTTTTAATAAATTTAAGATCCGTGAAAGAACATGAAAGCACATAGTCGTGCCGTTGGTGACGTGAGGCCGTAGCATGACTTTGGGTGTAAGTTGGGTAACTTTGCGAATAATGAACAGGCAATGCTTGACTTGCGTGGCATTTTGAGCGTGGTCAAAATCTATGCGTCTTTCCAAACCCACAGTCGTGACGATTGTCACCAATTTGAGGTTGCTTTCAATGTCATCACCCAACGCGTCTGTCAGATCAACATCATTTGAGCCATTTGTAGTTATCAAGAGCTCGTCCATGAGCTCCGAAAAGCTATGGCCAGATTCATGGTAACCTTGTGCATTGGTTGTACCATTACTAGCCATTCGTTATGTGAGATTTCATGCCAGCGATCCTGGCAATCCAGTCGTGCTGTGTGTGCTACGTGTGTGTTGGTTTCTCTAGCGAGCGTTGTCACGGACTCGTGTAAAGCCACGATGAGCAACAACGCCAGCCGCAATGGGCCAGAATTTGCCACAAAGAAAATCAAAACGCCCTACGAGATTATTGATACAGACCCTCACTTCAAGCGAGTTGTAAGGTATGCGAGGCCCAGCGACTACGGCGTCTTTGTGGCGGGCACGGCGGCATTTCCAGCAGGGATTTACTTGCTCGAGCGTTACTTCCCGACTAACCTCCCGAAAGGTGGCATGGCTGCAGCAATGCGCCTGTCTACATTTCTTGGTGCGGTTGGTGGATTTCTTTTTGCATATCAAAGCTCTTCAGGTAGGTGCTTCTGAATTCAATCTACTTACTCAAGCTCGGTTCTGGGGATGGACTGAAAATGCAAGAGAAATAGTGAAAGATCGTGCTGAGATGAAAGCCAAGCTTCGCAAAGGAGAGCCATTGTACGGTGAGACCCCATTACCACCCCACATTCAGGAAACAGCAGCCAGGAACTCGCGATACTCTGCATTGAAATTTTGTAAGACTAGTTCGAGAGACTTGACTAATGGAAGCTACCATGCCATGGTTTAATTTTGTCAATCATTCGAGCCATGGAGTTGACGTATCTAAGTACGAGAGAGATTAGGAAGAGTTGTAAATATTTAAACAACCTATGACAAATGCTTCTTCACAAGTTCTAAAATGTTGATTCCAGCTTTGCTTTGGACTTTAACACTATCATCCAAGGTAACGAGTATGGAATCTTCATTCAGCAAGACCTCAACTTTCGATGTTGGGTTCTTTGCAGCCGATTCGCTTCCTCTGTCCTGAATAATGTTTCTGACAATTGCTTTAGCTAGCAAGTCCTCCATCAAGTGACTCAGATAGAGATTGACGACATCTGTATCAGAAAAAGTAGCTTCGCGAAGCTCTTTGTTGGACAAATCCATTGAAAGCAGAGGCGTCACTGTGATACAAGTTGCCAAAAAAAAGGAAGACTCGACGCTGGTGCTGATATTGACCACCAGTTGGCCATGGGAAGGGAGTGAGAATAATATCTTTGAATTTATATCTTTTAAAAATGCGTCTGTAATTTCCGATTGAGTTTTGGCCTTCACAAGTGATTCTCGTAAACCAACGATATTCTCAGGAGAGAACGAAACTTCTACTCCAACGGATCGCAGTAACTTGGATCGATTGCTGACGAAATCATAAATGCTTTGGAAATCGTGCTTATGCTGTGAGTATGCCAAAAATGGCCTTGCAAGCAGCAGTGGTGGATCATTAGTTTGACTATTTCAGCAGGCATACATTCTCAACACTTACGATTTTGGCAGAGTTGGATGCCTATATAGCCTTCTTTGCATTAGGCGAACGTGATTAGATGAGAGTAAGAGTTGCAGCATCACCATTATGAAAGCCGCCAATTTGGAGTCCTCTAAATCCTTCTCACATGCGATACTCTCATGGATTGTGGTATCATCCAGCAAGTCTACGGCAAATTCGAACCCTGAGAGCCTTACCTTCAATGCACCGTGCTCCAGGATTGTCGTAGCGGCCACGCGTAGCTCTAAAATCTCTCTAGTCAATTCGGCAAGCAACTCTTCTTCAAAAATATCATCTCTTTCCATAGTTATATCGTCCAGTGATTTATGTTTTATTGCGTACCCGGTACAAAGTCCATCTCGGAAACACCGAATTCGTAAAGACAATGGACGTTTTGGGGTGATCTGTTGCTGTACTTCACCATTTTCACTACGTAGGAGTAAAGCAACGTCTGAGCGTTTGTGACTTGAGCCAGCTAGAATTAATATTATGCGACTCAATCTTACAATCAACAAATCCATATTTTACTCCCAGAGGACTACCACTTGCATCTATTCTGCAGATATTCCAACCACATTCCTTGATGTGCAAGACCCTTTGCCACCATTTCGCCTCTCTTGGTAATTCTGTACTGATACGATCAGCCCCTCTTTTCAAGACAATGGCTGCTTCCCCTAACGCTTGCTCTTTCCATACTTGCTTATAGTGCTCGGGCTCGTCTGCTTGTGCAAACTCAACATGTGTTGCCGAAAGACTCTCTAAAGGAATCTGCTTTTTAAGGAAATCGGACAAAGTTGACGTAGCCTGCTTAGAACCCAAAGAACTGAGAAGTAACGATATAAAGTCCAAAGCAAGGCCTGCCTCATTCTGAGCAGTACTGTAAAGTCAGAATTACTAAAATAGCCTTCTAATTACGAAATCAAGTTTTGCAGACTTTTATTTTCCTCATTACTTGATCTTTCAACTTCCGCTGCTGATGATGGACCATTTTCCTTACCACTGGAATCGCCAATATCTCTCTCTAAAGATCTCTCGTTCAAATCTTTAAATGAACCATACTTATCTACAATCCGTGGAATCAAAGTCTTCAACTGATCACGCTCATGATTTGTCATTCGTCAATGCTTCTCGCATCATCCCATGTACTCGTATATTTGAACCAACAAGACACGCTCAGGTCATGTGACTCTCAAATCGCGTGGAATTTTCAATGATACGCGCGACCAAGTAAACATGGCAGATGATTTCAACTTTGAACTCCCACCAGAAGTCGACATCACATTACCTGACTTCAGTGCCCAAGGACCATCCCAGCCCACTCATTTGCGTCAAGATGGAGCTAATGGGAGAGGCAGGACTGCAGCTCTTGCAGGAATTGACGAGGAAATCATTATGAAGAAAAGACGGCCGACTGTCAAGTTGGACGCCGAGAAACTCATGTCTGATAAGGGACTCCCTCTGCTGTGTAGGGAAGCCCCCAATGGAATCAAATTCAAAGGGAAAGGACATGAAATGCGAGATCTGAGGAAATTAGTCGAATACTATACATTATGGGCACATGGGCTGTATCCTCGAGCCAATTTCCAGGACTTTTTGACGATAACAGAGAAAATGGGGCATACGAAGAGAATGCAGATGGCGCGAAATGAGATTCTTGATCGAACCAATAAGCGAGATGAAGACAGCGAGCTCATCGACGAGCCCACTCAGCCTCCGAGACACCAGTCGAACAACGAAGCCGAACCACTCTTCTTTGACGACGATGAGGGTGATGTGGCGGATAATATTAGTGCAACAAAGAAAGAGCAGGTACATCGAGTATCATTAGGAAAGGAGAATGACAAAGATGTTCCCAAAGAGCTGCAGGGTCTATCGGATGATGATATGGATAACGGCCTTTTTCCCGACTTTGAGTAGCAAGAACAACAAATTGCAGTATCTTCTTGAGATCAAGGAACTCGAGCAGGGAGTGTAAATACTATGTAGCAATAAAAATGTGCATCGGATTGACGTCGTAATGTAAGAAAGTGAAGTTGATAACAACACTCCACTAAACCAAGTGGCTTCTGACACTTATATGGTAAATGGGCTCATTGACGCCCTCGTCGCCGTCCATGATAGCATTAAGTTCAAAGAACATGGGTTCGACTATAATTTGAATGCTGTTGCACCAAATCATCCAACAAAGTCTAATGAACAATCTAGGGAAGATACGCTAAAAGACATCGAAGAATCCTATTTAATTCCCAAACACAAATTCTCAAAAACTTGGCTGAGACGCTTACAGCAAAGATGGTATGATCCTCACGACTTTCAAGGTTTGTACGGTCTTGCTCCGACTACTTCTCGCACTGCGCTCCGGTTTATACGTGAAGGGCTTGACGGTCGAATTGTAGACTACAAGGAAGTATCAGTTCCGGCCAACAACAGCACATCCAAGAACTCTACAAGTTTTAATAGGAAACCTGCCACGCGTGCTGATTTAGTACGTGGTCGTGCTGGCTTTCTTCCATTTGCTGCTGGAGGTGTAGACCCAAAATTACAGGAGGATGCAGGTTTGGAGGAGGATGGCGGATTCCAAGTGGGCTCTGATCGACTTCTAAAGGTCGCCCCTGGTTTCATACGTGGTCTGGCGCATGATGAAGCTGGAGAAGACGAGGAAGACGAGTCTCTTCGGGAGGATACCTTTCAATTCGAAGATGTGCGACCGCTACGGCAAGTGGAGCATACCAGTGTTGTTTCTGTGCAAGATAATGGTGCATTAGATAATGCTGAAGTCATTGACGAATTGCTACCAGAGGAATTCCCAATGCTGGCACAGAAACTCCCACTTGCACCATCCAGTATCAAATCCAAGGAAAAGAATTGGGCACATGTAGTCGACATGAATCAAGAACTAACAAATTATAGCGAGCTTGTGCCCAATCCTGCAAGAACATACCCGTTCGAATTGGACAATTTTCAGAAGGAAGCCATATATCATTTGGAAAACGGTGATTCTGTTTTTGTTGCCGCCCATACTTCGGCTGGGAAGACCGCAGTTGCTGAATATGCGATTGCTCTAGCTGCAAAACATATGA
>JAABUO010001284.1_pt1 | contig 33892 bp, 34 predicted proteins | sample 5559291 | NCBI WGS metagenome assembly JAABUO01 (sample SAMN10711878, study PRJNA513372) | rock metagenome | isolation source: Antarctica rocks | place: Antarctica: Victoria Land, Finger Mt sud | reverse complement strand
CAAGAAACGGGCCGCCCCTGCGGGAGCGACACACCTACCAATTACTGCGGCAACTCATCCCCCCGGGCCCGTGAATAAGCCTCGGTGTACGGCATGGTCGACGGGGTCGTCGCCGCCCGATGAGCCGGTCCGGTGGTGGCGCAGTGCTGTTCCTGGCGGGCAGATGGCTGCGTGGGCGGGCCGTGCGCCGGTCCTCGGTGGTTTTGGGGGTGGCGTTCACGGTCCTGGCCGCGGTGTTCGTCTGCGTGAGCTCGTTCGCTCTCAGTCCGGACCAGCAGGCGGACAGTCAGCTCGGCGCGTACGGGCAGTCGACCTACGACAGCGTCGGGGTCGGGGCGGTCGACGCCACGTTCCTGGCCCGGGCCAGCACCGCCCTGTCGGCTGCGGCCCTCGGCTCACACCTGTTGATCTCGACCCCGGAGATGCGCCCGGACTCGTTCACCAAGCTCTGGGTGCAGGGTCCGGTGTCGACCGTGCGGTTCGTCGAGGACCCGGGTCTGCGGCAGGCGTTCCCCGGCCGGTACACCCTCGACCAGGGGTCGTGGCCGGTCGCCCCGTCCGACGTGGTCGTGTCCCGGCACCTGCTCGACGCGCTCCCGGACCACACCCGGTTCACGATGCTGTCCGGCCGCGTCCGGCTCCACGTGGTCGGCGTTGTCGCTGACGCGTACGACCGGCACGGCGACACCATCGTCGCCGGGCCGGGGACCTGGGAGTCCATCCCGCCCGCGACCCCAGGGCGCGCCTACCAGCCGGTCAGCGCCGAGGTCCGGGCACTGTTCAGCGCCGACACACCGGCCGCGACCGTCACACAGGTCCTCCAACGGCTGCTCCCGCCGCTACCGGCGAACCAGGGGACCCGCGCCGAGAACCTCCAGTCCAACCTGTCCACCCGACCGCAGGTCGTCGCGTCCGCCACCGCCACGGCGTTCGGGAACAGCCAGGACCTGGTCGTGTCCTACCTGCCGCTGCTGCTGGTGATCTCAGCGCTGGTCGTCGGCCAGACCCGCGGGCCCCACCGCGTCAACGCCGACCGGCTCGTCGCGATCGGGGTACGCCGCCGCCGCGTGGTGCTGTCCCAGGTGCTGTCCGTGCTCGTGGCCGCTGCCGGGTCGATCGCTGCCGGGCTCGGGCTCGGGTGGCTGGTCGGCCTGGCCCTGCGGGTAGTGGTCCTCCCACGGTTCGCCAACCAGCCGCTGTCCCCGGTCCCCGGACCGGACGGGACCGCGCTGGGGATCGCGGCGCTGTCGCTGGGCCTGATCGCCGCGGGAACGGTCTCGCCGGAGCGCAGTGGCGCTGCGGTCACCCGATCGCTGGCCGCCCGATGGCAGGCGGAGGTCCCGGACGGGCTGGTCCGGCGGGTATCCGCCGTGCTCTTGGTCGTCGTCGCGGTCCGGATTGGGGACACCCGTGTCGCCGCCTACCTCGCGATGGCCGCGGTCCTGCTCGCCGGGCCGGACCTACTCCGGGTCGTGCTGCGGCTGCTCCCCGACCGCAGCCCCCGCTGCCACGTCGCGGTCCGGCTGATGCGGTCGGAGCTGGGCAGGCAGTCCGCGGCGGTTGTTGTCGTCGCGAGCTGTCTCGCGCTGCCAATCTGCGTGGCGACCCAGCTGGCGAGCACAAAGCTCAGCGAGAGCGCCCTGACGTACAACCTCGTCCCCGACCACCAGATCTGGGTTCAGCGGACCGGCGACACCGGTGACGTCGCCGGTGTCGCCGGTATCGTGGACAGGGTCCCGCAGGCCGGCCAGGCGGTCTCCATCTGGGGCCTCGCGCCAACACCCGAAGCCACGGGGCAGGTCCAGTCGGACGCGCGGTTCGACAACCTCGCGAGCGGTGGCACCGCAACGATGGTCCTGGAGTCTGCGGATCAACTAGCCCGCGTCCTTGGCGACACGGTCCCCGGCGACCCGGAGGGCGTGCTCAATGCCGGCGGGGTGGTGGACTTCACCGGCGGGGCCGGGAACCGGAGGTTCGTTGTCTACGGGCCGGGCGGTGACCCGCAGCGGACCACCGCGCAGCTGCCCACCCTCCACGTGGGAGTGCCGAGACAGTTCACGGTCAAGTACTCCGGCGCCGTCCTGTTAGCCACCGCCCGGAAGCTCGGACTGCCCGTCAGCCAACCCGCCGCTTTCGTCTTCCCTGCCGTCGGCGACGCCACGATCCGAGCGGCCGTGGCCGCCGCCGTCGACGCTGGCTACGACAGCGAGTTCGTCCAGTACGCCGTCCCGCCGCCACCGCCCCAGCTCCCGACCGCGGCGTACGTGTTCCTCGCCGGGCTGGTCCTCGGGGGATTCGCGGTCCTGCTCACGGTCATCCGCGGACAGGCCAGGCGGCTGCGCCGCTACAGCTCACGCCTCATCGCCCTCGGTGTCGGCCCCCGGTGGACGCTCTCCGTCCTCGGCATCCAGGCCGCCGTCACCCTCGGGGTCGGCGCGACCACCGGCGTCGCCGCCGGAATCCTCGGCGTCACCATCACCGCGAACAGCTACACGATCCTCGACGTCCCGGCCGCGCCCATCGCTCTCGCCTGCGCCGCCACCGCTGCCGCCACGGCTCTGGCCACCGCTCTCGCAGTCCGCGCACTCACCGCAACCGAGCACACGCGTCACCTGAGAGCACAACGTGGCCCAGCGGGGCTTCACGCGTTCGGCGTCGATGTCTCGCCGGTCATCTGTTGGCCGGTGACTTCCACTGGGACAGCGGTCGAGGTCTTGCGGCGTCGATGCGTGGCACCCCTCGTTGAAGTCGAGCAGACGTCGACGTCTGCCCCTGCATCACGAACTCAGTCATCTCATTAACGATCGTTAGCGGCACGGTGCGCGTGGTACAACGACACGCCCGGGGTAGACCGTGCCGGAAGCCGTGTCGGAACCCCGAGGCGCCGTTGGGCGGCGGTGACCCGTTTTCGGGTCGACGAAGCGCCTACGGGAGGTGTCTGGGTGTGGATTCCCGTTCGGCGTCCCTTCGGTGCGGCGGTCTTCGTCGATGGTGTTGGCGTGGCTGCTGGTGGGAGAGGCGACCGCGGCGGCGGCGACGACGGCGTTGCGGTCTCGACAGGCCCGCGGCCAGCGTCTGATGTTTAACGGGCGGGTCGGTGGGTGGGCGGTGGTGCCCTGGGTGTCGGTCGGTCCGACGATGGCATTGGCCTGGGAACAGGCGCGGGAGTCGGCGGGGCCTGGCCTGGTGGTCTTGGTGAGCGCTGTGGTTGCGGTCACCGTGGTCCTCGTGGGCGGGTGGGTGTGGCACAACCGGTACCGGGCGGGGCGGGCTAGGGCGTGTCTCGTGAGTTGCGGCACCAAGTGATGACGGCGTGCAGGACGGCGGTCGCAGCAGCTGACGGTCTCAGGCGGCGACAGCGACAGCGCTACGCCGGCAGTAGCCCGTCGGCGGCGGCGGACGAACGACTCCTGGGCCTGGACTGGGCCGTTCGAGCCGGCCGGTTCGTGCTGGCCGACCGCGCCGCCCAGGCGCTGCCGTCCACGTCAGGGGCTGCGCAGCCATGGCGGGCCAGCTGTCGGCGCAGGTACCTTCGCTGCGGAACCTTGAGGAGACGCGTGATGACGAGATGAGTCCGCGACCGCGCTCGGACGTCCGGGTGGGGCGTCCTGAGGAGAACGTCCGCGCGGTGGGGGACCGCGTCTTGTCGGTGCTGGGCCAGCAGAGCTGGCTCGACCGTCCGGGCTACCGCCTCGAACACGCTCTCGGGTTCGCGCTGGCGGCGTGCGGGGGTGCAGGGGAGCGCATCAGCAACCTGTTGCACGGCACCTGGCTCGGTCATCCGCTGCACCCACTCGTGGTGGCGTTACCGACGGGTGCGGTGGCTACGACGATGGCCCTGGACGTCGCCGCGGTGCTCCCGGGGCACCAGTCGGGGCTGCGGGAGGCGTCCCGGGTCAGCCTCGGTGTCGGGATCGTCGCCAGCCTGGCTGCCGCAACGACGGGCCTCAACGACTGGCAGCACACGAAGGAGCAGTCCCGGCGCGTCGGGCTCGTCCACGGGGCGTTGAACGCCGTTGCGACCGGGCTGTACGTCCTGTCGTGGTGCGATCGCCGGCGCGGTCGGCCCGTCCGGGGTGTTGCTGCCAGCGCCGTGGGTTACGGCATCACGGCGGCGAGCGGCTATCTCGGCGCCAGCCTGGTATACCGGCTGGGCGTCGGGGTCGACCAGTCCGGCGCGCGATGGGACACCGGTGAGTGGACGCCGCTGCTGGCCGAGGCAGCTCTCGAGGCCGGCACCCCCCAGCGGATGGAGGCGGACGGCGTGGGTCTGGTCCTGCTCCGGGACGGCGACGACGTCCTCGCCGTCGGGGAGTTCTGCCCGCACCTGGGCGCACCCATGGTGGACAGCTGGATCGACCGGGGGCAGCTCGTCTGCCCCTGGCACGGTTCCCGCTTCGACTCGGCGACAGGGCAGGTCGTCCGCGGGCCGGCCACCGCCCCCGTGCCCTGCTACCAGACCCGGGTCCGCGCGGGATCGATCGAGGTGCGTCCCGGAAAGCCGACGGACCTTCGGGCAGCAACAGGAGCAGGCGAATGAGAGCTGAGCAGGTGCTCATCGATCACCACAACGTCCTACGGGCGCTGAGCAAGGACATCACCGGCAAGCCGGCAGGTTCGGCTGAACGCGAGGAGCGGGTCGACGACCTGATGGTGGAGCTCGACATCCACATGCGCATCGAGGACGACCTCTTCTACCCCGCCGTCGCGGCGGCGAGCACCCTCGTGGCGGTCGCCCATGCCGAGCATCGCCAGGTCTCCGACCGACTCGCGACGTTCTTGCGCACGAAGCCGACCGATCCTGCCTACGAGGGCCACTGGCAGGCGTTCGTCACCACCCTCGACGCACACGCCAAGGAAGAGGAACGCGACCTGTTCCCGCCGCCTGTGAAGATCAGCGCTGACGAGCTGGATGCGCTCGGGAACCGGATGCTCGAGCAGATGGACGAGATACGGACGTCCTGGACGAAGCAGCTTCGCGTTCAGGTCAGAGGGGCTGTGCTGCGCAGGATGTGAACTCGGCATCAACGTCCGCGAGCTCGTCCGACACTGATCGCTCAGTGCTTACCCACTCAACCGCCGTGGAGGCCGCATGTACGCACGTCTGTACGCCAAGGTCGTCGGGGTGATCATCGTGTTCCTCGGCGTCGGTGGCGTCCTGCTGGGAGAAAAGTCGCTCTTCGGAGTCCTGAACATCGACATCGCTGAGGACGTCATCCACCTGGTGACCGGCGGACTGATGGCTGGTGTCGGCTTTCGCGGCTCGGACAGGGCCGTGCGTTCGGTGGTCGGCGGTCTGGGAGTGGTGTACCTGCTCGTCGGCGTCCTGGGCTTCTTTGTCCCGGACCTGTTCGGGCTCCTGCCGCACGGGTACCACACCGTGCTGGACAACCTGATCCACCTGTCGCTGGGCGTGCTCGGCGTCGCGGTGGGCTTCTTCCTCGGTCAGCGGCCGGTCGGGCAGTCCTCGACCGTGGCCACGTAGGTGAGGGAGGCCCCGACGGCAACGAACGTGCTGGGACGGGGCGTCGTCGCGGGCGTCGCGGGCACGGTCGTCATGACCGCCTTCCAGAAGTTCGTCGAGATGCCGATCACCGGACGAGAGGACAGCTACGCGCCCGCCGAGTTCACCGAGAAGGTCTTCGGGCTCGCTCCCGAGACGCCGGCGGCACGATGGCGCCTGAACAACGCGACCCACCTGGCGCTCGGCACGATGTGGGGCGCGGCGTACGCCGTCGCCGCGCGGGCGGGGCTCCGGGGTCCGCGAGCCGTGGCGGCGGTGTTCGTCACGGTCTACGCCGGAGACGTGCTGCTGAACACCGCTCTGGGGCTGTACCGGCCACAGGACTGGTCGGGCGAGGACTGGGCTGTCGACGTGATCGACAAGCTCGTCCAAGCGGCCTCCACGGGCGCGATCTTCGAGCGCTTCCTCGACCCGGCCCGCCCGTCCTGACTGGTCCCGCGATGCGGTTCGTCTGCGTACCGGGCTGGGTGCCCGTGCAGGTGACCGGCCGGCCGGTGGTCGAGTTCAGCTTCGGTGACGCCGTGGTAGCCCCATGGTCGACGGTCGATGAGTCCGGCGCCACCCGCCCCAGCGGTGAGGTCGACCTCTTCGACTGGGACGGGCACCGCGCCTTCACCCTGCGGGCGAGCACCGCCGCGATCGATCTCTCGGCGGCCACGCTGCACGTTCGAACGGTCGCCGCCACCTGATGCTGCGCTCAGCCCGGCTTCTGTCCGGCGTTGGCGCAGGTGGCGTTGACCGGTCGATCTCGCTGCTGGTCGCGGGCCGGGGTGCGGGGTGGGCCACCCCGGCGAGGAGTCCGGCGAGGTGGCCGAGGGTGTGCGCGACGAGCGTCTGGCGTTCGTCGTCGTCCTCGGTCAGGACCTCGGTGCCTTCTCACCCCGGCCATCCGCCGGTGGCTCACCGACACCGGGTGCGTGGAGCGGGCGTTCCACGCTCCCGACGACGCGCTGTTCTCGGTCGGGGTGCACCGGTTCGCCGGCCTGCCCAGACCACTGCAGGTCAGCGGCTCCCTGTTCCGATTTCTGACCTGACAGGAGTTAGGGCCGCACCGCGGGAGCGGTCACAGGTCGGCGAGGACCAGCCGGCGCAGCAGCTCCTCGTGGAACCAGTTCCCCGGTGAGGCCTGCTGGTACAGCAGGGAGCTGGTCGCCCGGGCCTGGCAGCAGGCTGCGGCGAGGTCGTGGTCGACCCCGGCGGCTGCGGAGTAGCGGCGGATCCGGGCTCGGAGCTGCCGGTCGAGGTCGTCGGTGGCGCGTAGCTGGCCGGGTCGTCCGGCGATGACGGTGAACGCGTCGTAGGCGGCGGTGCCGCGCCAGCCCTTGGGGTCGATCGCCAGCCAGGGCTCGCGGTCGGCGGCCAGGACGTTGCCGTCGTGGAGATCGCCGTGCAGGAGGGTCGCGGTCCGGTCGCGGCCGAGCGCGGCGATCGTCTCCCGGACCCGGTCCAGCGCGCGGGCAGGGGGAGGGTCGTCGGCGGCGGCGAGCTGGTGGTCGAGCTGCTCGGCCCAGCCGGCGGCCGTGTCCGCCAGGCTCGGGGTGCCGGGCGCGGCCGGGACCGCGAGGCGCCGGGCGAGCGTCCCGGCGATCTCGATCGCCTGCTCCGCTGACGGTTCCGCGGCGAGCGTCCGGTACCCGGCCCGTTCGAGGAGCAGCGCGAACACGTCCTCGTCGGCGTCGAGCAGGCGGACGGCCCCGCGCCCGGCGAACTGACGCAGGGCCCCGGGCTCGCTGCGGTTGCCCGGGTGCGGGAACGACACCTTCAGCACCGCCGGCCCCGACGGGCAGGTCACCGGGACCACCAGGGCGACCTCGCCGTGCCGCGGCGGCCCGTCCACCCCGCACCGCCACCGCTCGAGCAGCCCGTCGACCAGCGCAGGCAGGGCGTCGAGCCAACGGCGGCCGGCATCACCCTCGCGCCGGAGGGTGACCTCGACGAACGCGCCCGGGATCTCCACCACGGACGGACGGTAGCGACGTCACCGACGGCGGCTGAGGGGTTTGACGCCAGGCCAGCGGGAGCGTCACCACCTACGGCTGGGAGCTGGCGGTGGGGGCGACGGGTCTCGTGCCGGTGCTCCATGGGTCGTTCCGCGAAGTGCCGAGCTTCAGCGGGGCGGCAGGGTGAACTGCGTGGCAGCGGCTCCGGTGACGGGGACGGTGTGGGTGATACAGGTGCCGGCGGTGGTGTCGGTGAGCTGGTGGAGCAGGAAGCTGGTCGGTTCGTTGAGGAAGCCCATGGTTCCGGGCGCCGTCATGTCCAGGGCGCTCTGTCTGTACGTGCTCGGGGCGGTGGTCATCAGTGTTCCGGCGAAGGGGGCGGCGATGGCGCGGTGGACGTGCCCGCAGAGGACCCGCACGACCTGAGGGTGGGCGCCGACGACCTCGGCCAGAGCAACGGCGTCGAGCAGGCGGATCCCGTCGAGGAACGGGATCCCGACCGGGACGGGCGGGTGGTGCACCGCGATGAGAGCAGGGGTCTTCGGTCGTTGGGAGAGCTCGGTGTCCAGCCAGGCGAGCTGATCCTCGCCGAGGCGGCCGGCTCCCTGGCCGGGGAGTAGGGAGTCCAGGACGACGAGCGTCGCGCTGGGCAGGTCCGCGGCGTAGTGGGCCTGGTCCCCGCCGGCCAGCTGTGGGGTCCCGGCGAACGCGTCCAGGAGAGCGTCACGGTTGTCGTGGTTTCCGGCGGCCAGGTACACCGGCAAGGGGATCCCGGCCAGGAGCTCGGTGAGCTGGTGGTACTCGTCGGGGTGGCCGTGGTCGGTCAGGTCACCGGTGATGACCGCCGCGTCGGGGCGGGTGGGCAGCCCGAGGAGGCGACCCAGCGCGGCGTGCAGTCCCGCAGCCGGACCACCTGCCAGTGGGCCGGTGGTCAGGTGGGAATCACTGAGATGGGCCAGGAGCACCGCTGCGATGATCCTCGACTCCGGTCAGGAGGAGGTGCTCGACCAGCCGGGCCGCGAGCGCCTGGCGCTCCCGGGATCACGGGTTGAGCTCGCCGCACACGGCGGCTGCCAGCGCGACGATGACGGCAACCTCAGTGACGGAGTCAACTGCGTGCGGCGACCTCTGCTGCGAGGTCCTCAATCGCGGTGGCGACGACGTCGGGGTGGTCCTCCGGCGTGAAGTGCCTGCCGCCCTCGATGCGCTGAACTGTGGTGCCGAGGTCGCGCGCGAAGCGCTCGCCGTACTCCAGCTTCTGGAATGGGTCGGCCACGCCCCACACGATGCGGGCAGGCACTTTCAACGTCGGCAGGGTGCCCTGGACGGCGAGGGTGTCGTGCACGTCGAGGCACGCGACCTGTCGGGCCATGGCCGCGCCGCCGCCGTGCTCGGCGTACGGCCGGTAGTGCAGCCCCAGCGCCTCCTTCGCCGCGGTGGCGGTGTCGTGACCCCGTCCGAGCAGAACCGCGAGTGCCGGCTTCAGCGCGACTGGCGGGAGCTTGGCGAGCAGCGGCGCAGCGGCGCGCATCGCCTTGACTGACGGGATCGGCCACGAGTCGTAGCCGACGCCGTTGGTGATGAGCAGACCGGCGCACAGCTCCGGCCGCCGGACCGCGGCGATGTGGACGACGCCGCCACCCAGGTCGTGACCGACCAGGACCGCCCGGTCGATGCCGAGGTGGTCGAGCCAGCCGTTCAGCCGGTCGGCCTGGGCGCCGACGGAGACGTCCCGGGTGCGGCCGGCCGGGATGCTCTGTCCGTAGCCGGTCATCTCGAAGGCAAGCACGCGCAGTCCCGGCAGCAGCGGCATGACGTGGCGCCACAGCGCCGGCGACGTCGGGATGCCGTGCACCAGCACGACGGCCACACCGCTGCCCTGCTCGAGCCAGCGGACAGGCGTGCCGTCCACGTCCGCAGCGTGCTGCTGGATCACGGGTCCTCCATGCTTGGGGCCGTCCTGGTCGTCCTGTCATGCCCCGTCGAGGGGCTCAGCACTCTCAGTGCGCGCCGCGCAGGACGAACAGTCCGGCCGTGCAGACGGCGATGCGCGCCCACAGCTGCACGATGCCGAGGCGACGGGCAGGCCGGAACAGCAGGGCGGACATTATTCTCACGATGAGAGCCTGTCCGGTCACGCCGGCGTCGGTGCTAGGCAGCAGCAGATCGACCAACCAGCCGCCCTCACCGACCCAACGCTCCAGCGTCGACGGCTGTGGGAGCGGCTGCAAGGTGCTCACAGCACTTCCAGGGCGCTCGCTGCCTGGCGCACGAGCTGGTCGTCCTGGCCGCCGGCCAGCAGTGCGGGCGGCAGGCGGGCGCACAGCACCGTGACGTGCCCGCGCTGCGCTACCCACCACCCATCCTCGCCGGCCAGCCGTCGGCCACCCGGAGCCTGCGGGAAGCCTGTTCGGACAGGGGCAGCACGATGCGTCGGCCGGAATCGTGCCGGTAGGCGGCGTGGCCGTCGAGCGGGTGGGCGTCGCCGGCAACCCGGTAGGCATAGCTGTCGACGTCGAGGCCCGCGCACGTTCCGCCGCCTGCGCCGACCGGTGAGAGATCCAGGCCCGACAGGTTGGGGGCGCGCGGTGCGGGCAGCTGCGCCCCTGGCAGCTGCCCGGAGAGACCTCGGTTACCGCCTGCTGGCCCGGTACTGGCTGAAGTCCTCGCGCTCGACCGGATCCATGGCGCTGCCGAGCAACCGCGCTGCGTCGCGCTCAGCGTCGTGCCGCATCGGACACCTCCTCCTGCAGCAGCCGGGCCAGCGCCTTGCAGCGGCGGAGCACCCGGACGAGGTCGGTTCCTCGCGGCACCTGGATGATCGACGGTGTCTGCGACGCGGTCTACCCGGCCACGTCCAGCAGGGTGATGGCCTGCAGCCAGGTCAGGTGGGTGCGGGCGAAGGACCGCACCTCGTCGGCGACGTCCGCTTTCCTGTCGATCGCTGCCCGGTCCCACCACTGGGCCGCGGAGACCTCGGTGTCCTGGGCCAGCGGTGCGACCGGGTCGTCTGCTTCGAGCAGGTAGCAGAGGTCGAGGTGGGTGTGCTCGGGTTCGCGGGCCGTTGCCGGGATGTGCTGTTCGAGCATGACCCAGGGTCTGGGGAGTTCGGAGACGCCCGGCCCGGGCGAGGTGAGCACGGGCTCGCCGAGCGGACCCGGGCGCGCGTGGACGCCGGTCTCCTCCTGGACCTCGCACGGCCGCCTCGTGGGGCACCTCGTTGGCCTCGAGGTGCCCACCGGGCGGCAACCAGAAGCCGAGCTTGCGGTGGCGCACGAGCAGCATCCGGGTCCGCACCGCGTTGACGACGTACCCGGTTGCGGTGAAGTGGCGGACGATCGCCCACGGGTCGGGATCCTCGGGACTGAGCGGCGGGACGTGCTCGATCACCTGGCTGACTGCCGCGAGTGGCTCGAGGCCGGGTGTGCGGCTTCCCGCACGGGGGCGACCTAGGACTTGACGGTGCCCCGGACGCGCTGACGCAGCCGCCGGGAGCCCAGCCCGGCGGCTGCCAGAGCCAGCACCGCGGCCGACGCCGGAAGGACGTAGCCGCTGTCGGCTGCGAACCGCTGCACCACCCAGCCCCCGGCGACGCTTCCGAGCGAGATCCCGCCCAGGAGGCTTGTCACGGTCAGCGTCATCCCCTCGTTCAGCTGTGACCGCGGGATCAGTTCCTGGGTCAGCGTCATCGCGTTGATCATGGTGGGGGCGGTGGCCATTCCAGCGAGGAACATCAGCCCGGCCAGCGGCCAGATCCCCCCGACCAGAGTCAGGGGAAGCATGCATACCGCCATGCCGGCGACGCCTGTGACGAACCGTGACGGGACCGAGCCACGGGGGCCGACGAGGCCGAAGAGCAGGCCGGCGATGGCCGATCCGACCGCCTGGAGAGCCAGGATCACGCCGGCCAGGCTCCGGTGGTCGATGGCGGCGGTGTAGGCGACGGTGGCGATCTCCAGCGAGCCGAAGATGGCGCCGGTGAACAGGAACACGGTCATGATCACCTGCAGTCCCCGGTTGCCGAGCGGGGACCCCGATCGCCCCTGCTCGACCGGCTGCACCGGCGGCTGGGTGGACCGCTGCAGGCCGAACAGCACCGTGCCGCCCACGGTGAACACGAGTGCGACCAGCCGCCCGGCCTCGGGGAACAGCGCGGTGGACAGCGCGACGCCCAGGATCGGGCCGATGATGAAAACCAGCTCGTCCAGCACCTGTTCGAGTGAGTTGGCCGCATGCAGGGATCCCGGATCGTCCTCCAGCAGGTGCGCCCACCGAGCCCGCGCCATCCCGCCGCCGTTCGGTGCGGTGGCGGACGCCATCGCCGTGGCGAACACCGCCCAGACCGGCGCGTCGAAGCGCAGGCAGAGCACCAGGCCCACCGACATCAGCCCGGACCACAGGGCCGCCGGAACGGCGATCCGGGCCTGCCCGTACCGGTCCACATACCGGCTGATCAACGGCACCATCACCAGTGCGGTCGCCGAGGCGGCGCCGGCCACCGCACCCGCCAGGGCGTAGGAGTCCCGCAGGGCGGCGACCATGACCACGGTGCTGACCCCGGACATCGCCAGGCCGAATCGGGCCAGCAGTCCCGAGATGGTGAAGGCCGCCGCGCCTTTGAGCGCGAACAGCCGCCGATAGGGGCCCAGCATGGTGATCTGCAGCTCAGGACGGACGAAGGGAAAGGTCGGCGGGGGCCGCGCCGGCGGGCACCCCCACCCGGTTCAGCTCGACCCCGCGGCGCTCGACACGAAAGGCCTGTTCGACGAAACCGTGGGCGGACAGAGTCGTCCGTACCGAGTCCCGGGCGGCGTCAGGTGCGTGCACCAGCAGAAAACCTCCGCCGCCAGCACCCAGCAGCTTGCCGCCCGTGGCGCCGGCGGCCCGGGCGTCCGCGTAGGCCCGGTCGACCTGGCCGGGGGCGACCGCGGCGCCCAGGGTGCGCTTGATCCCAGTGCCGGATGGACATCGACTTGCCCAGGGCGGGGTTGCCGAGCAGGAACATGCTGGGGACGCTGATCAGCCGGGCGGTGCGGAACCAGCTGATGGGGTCCGCGCACACGGTGGCGCCGGTGTCCAGGTGCCGGCCCATGGGGACCCCGACGACCGGGGAGCCGGACCCGGCGGCGTAGGGCGACAGCGAAGAGTAGCTGCGCGTCGTCACGAGCCCAGCGACCGGCCTGAGCTCCACGAGTGACTCGGCCATCGGATCGAGTCTGGCCATCGCGGCCTACGACGGCGCGGTTTCCACCAATCACCGTCGGGCTTGGGTGCGGACAGCTCCGACGACACATGCCGGTATTGACTGGGCGTTCGATGATCGCTACGTTCAGTCACCTCGGTGGGGGGTCGCCAGTTGGTGATGTCCGAGCCCGGGAGCGCACGGGGATCGGTGTGTCTCGTAGGCCTGGGACCCGCCGTCCGGCGTTGGTGATGCCGCTGCGCGGCAGGAGGAGACCCAGATGTCGGAGACCACGCGCCGCCGCTTCCTCGTTGCCGGGGGGGCCGGGGCCGTCGCGGGCGGCATCGGCCTGCTGAGCCCCGACGTGGCGGGCGCCGCACCGAGGACGGCGGCTGTCGCGGGGCCGATCGTCGCGCACATCGAGGACGTCCGTACCGGGGAGATCTCGGTCATGGTCGGGGAGACAGCCGTGACCGTTCGGGATCCGGGTGTGGTCGCGGCACTGGCCCGGGCCGCCGCGCGCGCCTGACCTCCGCTGCACGCCCTTTTCACCTGTCGCGACCCCTACTTATCGCCCTCCTCCCGGAAGGACCACCCATGTCCTCGCACCGTGAAGCGCCGGAGACCTCCAAGGACCCGGCCGCGGACAACACCGACGTCTACGCCTTCGTCAGCCCGGACCGCCCCGACACGACCACGCTGATCGCCAACTTCAACCCGTTCCAGAAGCCGGACGGCGGACCGAACTTCTACGAGTTCGCCGACGACGTGAAGTACACGATCAAGGTCAGCAACACCCCGGACATCGAGGCCGACGTCGCCTTCGAGTTCCGCTTCACCACCCGGGTCCGCGACGAGTCTTTCCTGTACAACACCGGCCCGATCACCAAGATCACCGACAGCACCTGGAACCGGCCGCAGACCTACACGGTCACGAAGGTGACCCGTGACGGGCACCGCACCGAGCTCGCCGGCGGGCTGCTGGTGCCCCCGGTCAACGTCGGGATCCGCAGTACCCCGGACTACCCGGCGCTGGCCGCGCAGGCCATCCACTCCCTGCCCGGCGGTGCGAAGGTGTTCGCCGGACCCCGCGCGGACCCCTTCCACGTCGACATCGGCAGCGTGTTCGACCTCGCCGGGCTGCGTCCGTTCAACGACCTGCACCTGATCAAGGAACGGGTGATGCCCGGGGTGAACGGCCTGCAGGGGTTGAATGTTTCCAGCATCGTCTTGCAGGTGAAGACCACTGAGCTGACCCGCGGCGGCTACGGCTCCACCAAGGCGTCGGACCCGAGGTCGGTGATCGGGGTCTGGGCCACCGCCGAACGGCAGAAGAGCCGGATGTATGACGCGCGGACCGGGACCGTCTCCGCGACGGGCCCTTGGCAGCAGGTGTCCCGGCTGGCGTTCCCGCTGTTCAACGAGCTGCTGGTGCCGATGGCCCGCAAGGACTACTGGAACGGGCAGGCGCCCAGCGGGGACGCCCAGTTCGCCGCACGGGTTCTGCACCCGGAGCTGGTGGGACTGCTCCCCGGCCTGTATCCCGGGGTGTTCCCGAACCTGGCCGCGTACAAGAAGCCGCGGGCCGACCTCGCCGCCGTCATCCTGACCGGGATCCCCAGCGGCGTCATCCCCGGCTTCCAGAACTTCACCGGGCCGCGTCAGGCCGACGTCATCCGGCTGAACACCGCGATCCCCCCGTCGGCCAAACCCAGCCCCCTGGGCCTGGTGGGCGGGGACGCGGCCGGGTTCCCCAACGGCCGTCGGGTCGCCGACGACGTCGTGGCCATCGAGCTGCGGGCCCTGGCCGGCGTGCTCATCCCGCTGGTGGACCCGACGTTCACCCCGGACAAGGCCGCCGGTGGGTTGACCGACGGGACGTCGAACACCAACGGGGCCTACCCCTCGACCTTCCCGTACCTGGCGACCCCCAACAGCGGCTACGCCTACAGTCCCGGCCCCGCGTCGACGGGCGCCCAGATGTCCGGGATGCCGATCGGTGGCGCGGCCACCGGCGGCGGGTCGACCGCCGGCACCCAGGACACCGCGCTGGCAGTGGCCGGTGCGGCTGCTTTGGCCGGGGCCGGCGGACTGCTCGCGGTGCGTCACCGGGCCGCGGGACGCGACCGCTTGGACACCCCGGCCGAGACGTCGGCCTCCTGACCCCCTACCGGACACCGTTCATCTCTGGGAGCGACGACGTGGGCACTGAAGACCACGCGGGTGTCGGCGAGGGCACCGTGCTCCTCGACATCGGCGGCGACATCGGCGCTCTTGTCGTGTCGACCTCGGCGGCCCTGGACGGCGCGGAGATCGAGATCGTGCCGACCGGGGCGACCCCGCACGCCGACCCGGACGGCTGGTCCCACGGCCACGCCCACGGCCCGGCCGCGGATGCTGCCGGGACTGGTGGTGCCGGTTTCGGCGGGCAGCACCACCGGCCCCACCTGCTGCACGTCGGGGTGCATCAGCGCCCCGGCGCCAGCGGGCCCCGGTGGGCAGCGGTGTTCCCCGAGCTGCACGCCGGGACCTACGACCTGCGGCTGCGACCCGACGGCCCGGTCCGCCTCTCCGTGCCGGTCACCGGGGGTGAGGTCACCGAAGCAGTCTGGCCGGACCACCCGCGGTGAGCGCCCGGCACCACCTCACCCGCGGCGGTCGGATCGGGACGGTCGCGCTGGCCGGGGCAGGGATTCTGCTGGCCGGGGGGTCCTTTGCGATCGGCGTCGCCGTCACCGGCCAGCACCACGCACCGCAGCCCCCGGCGAGTGCCGCCGGTCGGATCGACGGACTGCTCCCCCTGGTCCCCACCGCACGTGCGGGGGCACGGTCGGCCAGCCCCGCGCCGACCCGACCGGCCCGGACCAGCCCCGCGCCGACACCGCCAACCGGGACCGGACCGGCGGCCTTGGGCTGGTCTGTGCCCCGCGAGCTGCGCATCCCCGCGATCGGGGTCACCGCCCGGCTTGATGACGTCGCGTTGCAGCCGGACGGAACCATCGGGGTTCCCCAGCCGGGACCGGACTATGACCATCCCGCGTGGTTCAGCGGCTCACCGACACCGGGGGAGCTGGGGCCGTCCGTCATCGTGGGGCACGTCGACTCCGCCGTGAACGGGCCCTCGGTGTTCTTCCGCCTCGGAGATCTACGCCCCGGCAACCAGATCCAGGTCAGCCGCGCCGACGGGAGCACCGCGCTGTTCACCGTCCAGGCCGTGCGCTCTTACGCCAAACGGCACTTCCCCACCCAGACGGTGTACGGCGAGACGAGCAACTCCCAACTACGACTGATCACCTGCGGCGGCAGCCTCAGCGCCGCCGGGCACTACGAGAACAACACCGTGGTCTTCGCCGACCTCACCGTGACGCCCAGTCGGTGAGCAGCAGGCCGCGGCAGCCTCCCAGCTGGCCGGGGTGCTGGGCGAGTTCGTCCTCGACGTGGACCGGGACGCCGCCCTGGCTGGTCCCGGCCGGGTCCGTCTTCCCGGCGGATCCGGCTCGGCGGGGCGCAGAGGGTTCGGGTGGGCGAGGTCTGGCCTCGAGGTGCCGACGGGCGCCTTCGCCGCCAGCCCATACCGCTCGGCGAGCTCCCGATGCGCAGGCCCTGACCCTCGGACCTGACCTTCCACCGCGCCGGAACCCTTACGGTCCGGGCCATGCAGACAACTGAGGATGCCGTCGACCTGATCGTCATCGGGACCGGCGGAGCAGCCATGGCGGCCGGGATCGAGGCTCGTACGCGCGGCAGGACCGTGCTTCTGGTGGAGCACGGCCCGTTGGGCGGGACGTGCCTGAACGTGGGGTGCGTCCCGAGCAAGAACCTGCTCGCCGCCGCGGGACAGCGGCACCACGCGCTGAGCAACCGCTTTCCCGGGGTGGCGACCAGCGCGGACGGGGTGGACGTTTCGGCGCTGATGGCGCAGAAGCGGGACCTCATCGCCGGGATGCGGGAGGCGAAGTACGCCGACGTCGCCGCCGCGCACGGCTTCCCGGTCCGCTACGGCCATGCCCGGTTCGTCGACGAGCGGACGCTGGAGGTCGACGGCGAACTGCTGCGCGCTCCCGCCTACGTGGTCGCTACCGGCGCTGCTCCGCGCGTTCCGGAGCTGCCCGGCCTGGATGGGGTCGCGTTCCTGACCTCGACCACGGCCATGGAGCAGCCGGACCTGCCCGGGTCGATGGTCATCGTCGGCGCGGGGTACGTCGGGCTGGAGCAGGCCCAGCTGTGGGCCCACCTCGAAGCCCGCGTCACCCTCGTCGGCCGGTTCGCCCCGCACAGCGAACCCGAGGTCGCCGAGGTGCTGCGTGGTGTGTTCGCCGACGACGGTATCGCGGTCGTCGAGGACCGCGCCGTCGCCGTGACGCGGACCGTCGACGGCGTCTTGGTCGGCACCGAGGGCGGGCCGGACGTGCGCGGGCAGCGGCTGCTGATCGCGACCGGCCGGTCCGCCGAAACCCACGGCCTCGGCCTGACAGCGGCCGGCATCGACACCGACGAGCGGGGATTCGTCACCGTCGACGGCCAGCAGCGCACCACCAACCCCCGGGTGTTCGCCGCCGGTGACGTCTGCGGTGCGCCGCAGTACGTGTACGTCGCCGCCCAGACCGGCCGCGCCGCCGCCGCCGGCGCGCTCGGCCAGCCGACGACCCTCGACTACCGGGGCCTGCCCGGCGTCACCTTCACCACCCCGCAGATCGCGTCGGCCGGACTCACCGAACAGCAGGCGCTGGCCGCCGGCCACGACTGCGACTGCCGGGTGCTGGGCGGGCAGGACATCCCGCGGGCGCTGGTGAACCGTGACACCCGCAGCGCGCTCAAGATCGTCGCGGACGCGGGCACCGGGAAGATCCTCGGGGTCCACGCCGTGCTCGACGGCGCCGGCGACGTCATCCTCGCCGCCACCTACGCGATCAAGTTCGGGCTGACCGTCGATGACCTCGCCGACACCTGGGCGCCGTACCTGACGATGAGCGAGGCGCTGCGGATCACGGCCGGGCTGTTCCGCAGCGACAAGCCGACCAGCTGCTGCGCATGACGACGAGCCCCAAGGACCAAGCCGGCGCGGGCTGACCGGCGCTGGTGGCGCTGCCGGTCGTGTGCTGCGTCGGCCACGCCGCCCTGCTCGCGCTCGCCGCCGAACCCTCGCAGCCGGAGCCGTCGCCGCGGCCGGCAGCGCGCCACTCGCCGCGGCCGGCATCTCACTGGTCACCTCAGCGGCCTTCGCTGTGCTGCTGCGGCGCCGGAAGCGCACCTGGTGGCCCAGCGCGTCACCAACGCGGCATCCCTTCGCGTCCCCGACACGAACGCGCCAACCCCGAGTGGCCCATAGCGCCGCAAGAACCAGGCCACTGAGCGCTGCGCTTCAGAAGCTCTTGTCCGGTCCAGCGCGTCTCGTACGCGATCGTCGGCGAGACGCCGCCGTAGCGGCCGGGCGGCTGTGGGCGTAGGTGGCGTCGTTGCCGCAACGCTCGGGTCGACCCGGGGGGTCAGCCGGTCAGGTGCTCCAGCACGGCCCGGACGACGTCGGCCGCGGAGTCCTCGGTCGCGATGTGCAGCCCAGCGACCTCGACGAGGTCGCTGCCGGGCACCGTCTGCACGTAGCACTTGGCGTACTCGATCTTCTGAACACGTCGTCGCGGACCCAGACCAGGCGGGGCGGGACGGCAGCCTCGACCAGTGCCGGGACCAAGACTTGGGTGTACCGGGCATCGGCGGCCGCGGCCACAGCGGTCCACGACCGTGCGCGGGCAGCCTCGTGCCAGGGCGAGACGTAGTCCTCGACCTCGGCGTCGGACAGCTGTCGGGCCACCGCGTTACGGGTGGCACGGCGGCGGCCCTCGAGGACGTCGGCGGTGGTCGTCGCGGCTCGGACCTCGGGATCGCGGAAACGCTCGACCGCCGGGACCGGCCAGGAGTCGAGCATCACGGCGTTCATGAGCACCATCCGAGCGACCCGGCCGGTGGTGGCGGCCAGGTGCTGGGCCATGCCGCCACCGATGTCGTGGGCGGCGAGGTCGAAGCGGTCCCAGCCGAGCACGTCGGCGGCTCGGGCGACGACGCCGGCGAGCGCGGGCACGGTGGCCTGCTCGACGTCGAGCTCGCCTGCGCTGCGCCCGAAGCCCGGGAGGTCGAGTGCGACACAGCGGTGCCGGGTCCCCAAGGCCGGCAGGACGGGCTGCCACACCCGGCTCCAGAAGGTGCCGTGCAGCAGGAGCAGCGGGGGCGCGGACAGGTCGCCCGCGGTCAGGCAGGACAGCGTTGTGCCGTCGACCTCGAGCTCCTGCCGGACGAGGTCGACGACCCTGGGGTCGGTCACGTGGCCAGCAGGGCGGCCAGCTCGGGCAGGGCCCGGACCGCGTACGTCGGGGGTCGGAAGTAGCCGGGGTAGTCCCTGCCGGCGCGCGACACCCACGCCGTGGACAGCCCGGCTCGCGAGGCACCGTCGATGTCCCACGGGTGTACCGCGACCAGCAGCATCTCGGCGGCCTCGACCCGGCAGGTGCGAGCGGCGTAGGCGTACGACGCGGGGTCGGGCTTCCACGCCCCAGCGTCCTCGACCGACAGCAGCGCCTCGAAGGCGTCCCGGATGCCGGCCTGCCCGAACAGTTTCTCGCTGACGGCGGTGGAGCCGTTGGTGAGGGTGATCAGGCGCAGGCCCAGAGCGCGCAGCGCCCGGACCCCGTCCGGCACGTCCGGGTGGACGGGCAGGGCCGTGAACCCGCTCATGACGTGCTGCACGGCCTCGTCGAGGTCGCCGTCGAGGTCCTCGGGCGCCAGCAGGGTGCGGAGCACGCCCTCCCCGATCACGGAGAAGGTCTCCGTTGTGCCGGCGGCGGTCAGCGCGAAGCCGTCGCGCAGCAGTGCGGCGAACCACTGCTTGGCCATCGAGGCCGGCACACCCAGGTCGGTGAAGCGGTCCGCCAGCGGGGACAGGTCGGACAGGGTCTCGTTGACGTCGAAGACGACGACGGACGGGCGGTGCGGCACTGGGCTCCTTGGGCGGTCGGGGTGGGCGGGCGGTGCTCAGGTCTCGCCGCGGGCCGGGTAGTCCTTCTCGCGGACGAAGGCGAGGGCCTTGAGCAGGTCGTCCAGGCGCGGGCGGGCGAACGGCATCGACTGCAGATGCGCGGAGTACAGGCTGGCGTCGGGGCGCACCAGGAACAGCCCCGGCTCGCCGAACAGCGCTGGCTCGCTGTCGGTCAGGCCCGTGCTGACGTAGAGGCCCCACGCGCGCATCGTCGCCTCGTCCATGCCGTACGCCACCCGCAGGTCCTTCAGCTCCCACTCGCGAACGGCCCGCTGGGCCCGCTCCTGATCGTCGCCGCTCACCGCGACGACCTCGTCCACGCCGACGTCGCGCAGCTCGCCGAGCCGGCCATCGAGCTCCGACAGCTGCTTTCTGCACTGCGGGCAGTGCACGCCGCGGTAGGCCACGACGAGCGTGAACTGGTCGGGAGTGGCAGCGGCCAGGTCGAAGCGCCCGCCGCCGACGAGCGGCAGGTCGAGTGGGGGGGCGGGCTGGCGGGGTAGCGGCGCGGGCGTGAGCTCTCCTCGGGATGGCCGGACTCGACCTGTCCAGTCTCGTCGATACGACAAGGGGTGAAATCGCCGGCTGGTCCGGTACGCCCGGACCGTTCGGGTACGGCCGGGCCGGATGAGCTGGCGGGTCAGCTGCCCCGGCCGCCCGACGATGCCCCGGACCTCGTCACCCCGACGCAGTCCGCGCCGCGGCCCGCCCTCGGCGCGCACCTCAGCCTCACGGTTGCTCGGAACGCCGCCATCCCGCCTCCTGCCTCGCCTGGCCTGGTCACTGCCGTGCCGTCCGCCCCGGGACCCGCGGCGGGTCACGAATCCTTCCCTCGTCCGCGGGATGCGGGGGACGGTCTCACCGGGTTCCCCCTGTGTGCGCTCGCCGACCCCTGCGTCGGCGTCCCATCCCGCTCGGCTGCGGCCTTGTGCGCGCGCGGTGGTCGGCGCTCTCTTGCTTGGTGGTGCGCAGGATGTGGTGGGCCCGGGCGCGTCCCCATGCCGCGCCGGGCAGTACGCCGACCGCGGCCGGATCGGGGAGTCTCTGAGCGGAGTGGGCGGTGCACGAGCCGGCGGGGAGCAGTGTCCGGTACCGGCGGGTGCGGGCAGACGGAGCGGCAGATTGGGGCGGCTGGGTGATGTGGATCGAGCAGGTGCGACGTGTGGGGTCGTGGGTGCGTCGGTGGGAGCGGGCGTCGCGGCCCGATCCCGAGTTGGTCGCGGCCCTGGCGCGGCGGTGGGACGGCCTGCCGGAGTCCGCGCGCACGCCGGGGCAGTCGCTGGGCCGTCACAACGTCGGGTGTGAAGGCACCCGTGGGGTGTTCCCGAAGTGCGACTTCGCCTGCACCCCCTGCTACCACTCCCGCGACGCCAACCAGGTCCGGGTCGACGGCGCGCACACCGTGCGCGAGGTCAGCTCCCAGATGCAGCTGCTGCGGCGGCTGCGCGGACCGCGTGCGCATGCCCAGCTGATCGGTGGTGAGGTCAGCCTGCTGCCCGCGGAGGATCACGCCGAGGCGCTGGCCGTCATGCGCGCTGCTGGACGCGAGCCGATGAGTTTCACCCACGGCGACGTCGACGAGGAGTACCTGCGCGCGGTCGTGCTGGGCCCCGACGGTCACCGCCGGTTCGACCGGGTGTCCTTCGCCGCCCACTTCGACAAGCTCATGTACGGCCGGCGCGGCATCGAGCGGCCACCGGACGAGGCCTCACTGGCGCCGTACCGCCGAGCGTTCACGGAGAAGTTCGCCCGGCTGCGCCGCGAGCACGGCGTGCGCTCGTTCCTGGCGCACAACATGACTGTCACCCCAGCCAACCTCGACGAGGTCGCCGACGTCATCCGCACCAGCTGCGGTGACGGTTGGGGGATGTTCTCCTTCCAGCCGGCGGCGTTCCTCGGCGACGAGCGACGGTGGAAGGAGGCCTTCCGCGAGATCACGCCTGACTCGGTGTGGGCCGAGATCGAGCGGGGGGTCGGCCGGAAGGTCGACCACCAGCTGCTCGAGCACGGGGACGTGCGGTGCAACCGCACCGCCTTCGGCGTCTACGTCGGGGACCGCTGGCACCCGCTGCTCGACGGGGACGACCCCGCCGACCTCGCCGCCCGCGACGCCTTCTTCGCCCGCTTCGGTCCGATCGCGTTCACCGGGACCCCGGGGAAGGTCCTGGCGGCTCAGCTGGGCCGCATCGTCGCCTGCCACCCCGGGACCCTGCTGGTGGCGGTTCGGTGGGCGGGGCGCCTGGTGCGGCGGGTGGGGGTTCGTGACCTGGTGCGCCACCGCACCCGTGTGCGGCCGGTGAGCTTCGTCCTGCACCAGTTCATGGACGCCGCCGACGTCGCCCCGGCCTGGGAGCTCATGCAGCGCGGGGAGACGGCCACCGACCCGCACCTGCGCTCGGTGCAGGAGCGCCTGGCGGCCTGCCACTACGCCATGGCTCATCCCGAGGACGGCACCCTGGTCCCCGCCTGCGTCCAGCACGGCGTCCTGGACCCCGCGGAGAACGCGGCGCTGCGCACGCTGCTGCCGATCGTGCGCACCACCTCCCGCGCGGCCGCCTCGGTCGGAACCCCCGCGTGAAGCTGGGCATCATCAGCGGTTCAGGCAGCCACACCTGGCCCGGGCTGCTCGACCCGTGCGAGCAGGTGGTGACCACCGGGCACGGCGACGTGGACGTGACGCTCGGGCGCCTCGGCAGCCGCGATGCCGGAGTGGAGGTGGAGATCGAGGTGGTGCACGTCTCGCGCCACGGCCCCGGCCATGTCCGCCTGCCCCACCAGGTCACCCACCGGGCCAACCTCGCCGCGCTGCTGGCCAGCGAGGTCGACGCGGTCGTCTCCCTGACGGTGTGCGGCGCCGTCGACGAGGACGTCCCGCTGGGCTCGCTCGTGGTCTTCGACGACCTGCACTTCCCGCTCAACCGGCTGCCCGACGGGTCGGCGTGCACCTGGTACGCCGAGCCCGGCGACCCGCGGCGGGGCCACTGGATCGCAGCCTTCCCGTTCTGCCAGCCGCTGCGCACCGCGCTCGTCGCCGCCGGGACCACGGAGGGCCTCCCGGTGGTCGACGGCGGCTGCTACGGCCACGTGGAGGGCCCGAGGTTCAACACCCGCACCGAGATCCGCCAGCTCACCGCCCTGGGGGTGACCGCGGTCAGCCAAACCGCCGGGCCAGAAGTGGTGCTCGCCGGAGAGGCCGAGCTGCCGCTGGCCCTGGTCGGCTACCTCACCGACCGCGCCAACGGCGTCGGGGCGCCGGAGCCCGTGGAGGCGCTGCTGGCCAGGATGGCGGCCAGCCCCGCGGCGTTCGCCGCCCTCGTGGCCCGCTCGGTGCCCGAGCTGCGGGGCCTGGACCTGGCTGCGCCCGGCGTGGTCTACCGCTTCCAGCCATGAGCCGCACCCCCGCCCCGGAGCCGGAGCGCGCCGTTGCCCGCGGACCAGCGGCCGAGGAGGAGACCCGGGCGCTGTGCGTCTCGATCGTCGTTCCGGTGCTGAACGAGGTGGCAACCATCGAGGCCGCCCTCGCGCGCCTGCACGGAGCCTTCCCGGGCACGGAGGTCGTTGTCGTCGACGGGGGCAGCAGCGACGGCACCCCCGCCCTCGTGGCGCGCCCCGCGCGCCTGGTGGTCTCACGGCGCGGGCGGGGGGCGCAGCTGAACGCCGGGGCCCACGCCGCGAGGGGACAGGTGCTGTGGTTCGTGCACGCCGACACGGTCATCGCCGGCGACGCCCTGGCCCAGCTGCGGGCGGCACTGGCCGACCCGAGCATCGTCGGCGGGGGGCTGACCCTGGCCTTCGCTCGCCGCTCCCTGGCGCTGGACCACCTGCGCCGCGCCTCCAACCTGCGTGCCCGCCACCTCGGGTGGGTCTTCGGCGACCAGGCGCTGTTCGTGCGCCGCAGCGCCTTCACCGCGGTCGGGGGCTTCCCCGACATCCCCCTGATGGAGGACCTGGAGCTGTCGAGGCGGCTGCGCAGACGCGGGCGCCTAGTGGTGCTGCCCGCGACGTCCACGGCTTCCACCCGCCGCTTCGACGAGCGCGGCACCTGGCGCACCATCCTGCTCATGCAGGTCCTCAAGGCCCGGTACTTCGCCGGCACCGACCCCGAGGACCTCGCCCGCCGCTACAGCACTGCCGCACCCGGCCGGCGCCGTCGGGGCCGTCCGCCCCTCCCTGACCACCCCCGTCCAGGAGCCCGCGCATGAGCACACCCGGTGAGACCTCGACCAGCGGCCCTGACACGCCCACGGGTGTCGGCGCGCGCCTGGACGGGCTGGCGTGGAGCCGGCGCCACACGACCATCCTGCTGGCGCTGGGGGCCGGCTGGCTGTTCGACTCCTTCGAAGTGCAGCTGTTCAGCAGCGCGATCGGCCCGCTCGGGGACACCTTCGGTGCCTCGGTGTCCGCCCGCGACGGTGTGCTGGGGGTGTGGCTGGGAGGAATCCTGGTCGGTGCCGTCCTGGGCGGGCGGCTCAGCGACCGCTTCGGACGTCGGCGCCTGTTCGTGGTGACCCTGCTGTGGTACTCCGTCTTCACGGTGCTGACCGGGCTGTCACCAGACCTGGCGGCCGTCTACGCGCTGCGTTTTGCCGCGGCCCTCGGCGTCGGCGCTGAGTACGCGATCGTGAACTCCGCGATCGCGGAGTTCATGCCCGCGCGGGTGCGCGGGAAGGCCAACGCCGCGGTGATGGCGTTCTGGCCCGCCGGCGCGATCGCCGCCGCCGTGCTCGCCTACGCCCTGTTGAACTGGGCGGCGATCTCAGCGCAGACGTCCTGGCGCGCGATGTTCGTCCTGGGCGGACTGATCGCCCTCGTGGTGCTCGCCTTCCGCCGCCGTATCCCGGAGTCCCCGCGCTGGCTGGTCGCCCAGGGCCGCGGCGCCGAGGCCGATCGGATCGTCGCCGACCTCGAGGACGCCTGCGGTCCCGGACGAGAGCGCGGGGGTGTCGCCGGCGTCTCCGGGGACCCGGGTGCGGCCGCTGTCTCCACCGGCACGAGCCCCCTGCCGCTGGGCGCAGCGCTGCGGGAGCTGGTGACCGAGTACCCCGGCCGCCTGGCGCTGGGAGCCGGCCTGGACCTGGCGGAGGCGTTCGGCTACTACGGGCTCTTCGCGCTGCTGTCCGTCGTCGTGCTGCCCGAGGTGCACATCAGCCAGGCCCGAGTGCCGCTGTTCTACATCGTCGGCAACATCGGGGCGCTGGCCGGTGGACTGCTCGTCAGCACCCGCCTGGACCGCTGGGGGCGCACGGTGACGGTGGCGGGAACCTACGCCGCGTCCGCCGTCGGGGTGGGGCTGCTCGCCTGGGCCACCGCCAGCGGCAGCGCCGCGTGGGTGACCGTTGCCTTCGTGATCGCCAACGGTTTCGCGACCGCGGCGTGGGTGTCGGCCTACCCGACGTTCACCGAGCTGTTCCCCACTCACCTGCGCGGGGTGGGGGTGGGTGCCTCGGTCGGCGTCGGGCGGGTCGGGGCGATCGTGGGCACTCTGGCGCTTCCCTCGCTGGCCACGGCGGTGGGCGCCACCGCGTCCTACCTGCTCGTGGTGGCCTTCTGGCTGCTCGGGGCCGGCGTGGTCCTCGCCCACCGACGCCTCGGCGGGCAGGAGGCCGCCCGACGTCCCCTGGAGGCGCTGTCCACCACCCGAGGGCGCACCCCCCGGCGGGCAGGGGCCGCGGGGAGCGCGGCATGACCCGGATCGGGGTCTGCGGCGGCCCCTACGGCAACCCCGGCGCACTGGAGGCCTTCGTCGTCGATGCCCGCGCGCGGGGCTGTGAGCGGCTCTACTGCCTGGGGGATCTGGGGGGTTTCGGGCCTGACGTGGACGCTCTGCGCCCGCTGCTGGAGGAGGCGGGCGTGAGCTGCATCGCCGGCAACTACGACGTCGCCCTGGCCCGAGCGGACCCCGACTGCGGGTGCGGCTACCGCGACGCCACCGACAACGCCTTCGCCCAGCTCATCTACGACCACACCCTGGCCACCACCGACCGGGGCTTCGCGGCGTGGATGGGCGCGCAGCCCACTGAACGCCGTGAGCGGGTCGACGGCGTCGACGTGCACATGGTCCACGGCTCACCGCTGACGTTGAACGACTTCTGGTGGGAGTCGCTGGGAGAAGACGAGCACCGCCTCCGGGTCGCCGCCAGCGGCGCCGACGTCGTCCTGTGCACCCACTCCGGGCTGCCCTGGCAGCGGCGGGTCGCCGGCACGCTCGTGGTCAACGTGGGCGTCCTGGGCAAGCCGGCCAACGACGGCACCCCCGACGTCTGGTACGCCGTTCTGGACTGCGAGGACGGGCGGAGCAGTGCCGAGCTGGTGCCTCTGGCCTACGACTGGCAGGCGCACGCGGCGTCCATGCGCGCCGCCGGGCTGCCCGAGGCGTTCGTGGAGACCGTCGAGACGGGGTGGTGGACCACCTGCCTGGAGGTGCTGCCCCCGCTGGAGCGCTCCCGCGGGCGCTACCAGCTGTACCGCAGCACCCTGCCGGCGTCCTTTAGCCCCACCGATGCCGGCTGGGGCGACGGAGCCGCGCCAGCGGAGGACCCGGGAGGCGCCCAGCGCCCGGTGGTCCCGCTGTTCGGGTCGGCGTACTTCCCCTCCCGGTTGTGGCTGTACACCAATTTCCACTGCAACCTCGCCTGTGACTACTGCGCGGTCGCCTCCTCCCCGCAGGCCCCGGCGCGCCTTCTGGAGTTGGAGGAGGTCGAGAGGCGTCTGGACGAGGCGGTCGCCGAAGGTTTCACCGAGGTCTTCCTCACCGGCGGGGAGCCGATGATGCACCCGCGCATCGGGGAGGTCCTGCGCGCGGCCGCCACCCGCCTGCCCACCACCGTGCTCAGCAACGCAATGCTGGTGCGGGGACGACGACGCCAGGCCCTCGCCGGACTGGCTGACCTGCCCCTGACGGTGCAGACCTCCCTGGACGGGGCCCGAGCGGCCACTCACGACGCCCACCGCGGAGCGGGGTCTTTCCGGCGCACCGTCGAGGGCATCACCGCGCTCGTCGACCTGGGGCTCGTGCCCCGGGTGGCGCTGACCGAGACCCCGGAGAACAGCGCGGAGGTCGCGGACGTCGGTGCCCTCCTGCTCGGTCTGGGAGTGCCTGAGGACCACTTCGCCGTCCGCCCCCTCCTGCGCCGGGGGTTCTCCAAGACCGGCCTGGACATCGAGGAGTCCACGAGCATCCCGGAGCTGACGGTCACCGCGGACGGGCTGCACTGGCACCCCGCGGGAGCTGACCTGGGCTCCAGCCCCGACCTGTGGCTAGCCCCGCCGGGCACGCCCCTGGCCGAGGGCCGCCGGATGGTCGTCGAACGCTTCTTCGGGGCCCGCCTGGCCGACGGCAGCCTGCCCCACCCCATCCACTGCGCCGTCTGAGCCCCGGCCGGATCGACCGACCTGTCCCGGACCGGTCAGGAGCTCCCCGGTCGAGGGCGGCGGCGTGCGGCGGACCGGATGGCGTCGAGCAGGACGTCGGCGCCCAGAACCAGCTGGACAGTCATGGCGGGCCGGAACCACGGCCGCCGTGGGACGTCGACCATCCGCCCGCGGGCCACGCTGGTGGCGGTGACGGCCGCGACCGGCACCGCCCACGCCGCCAGCGAGGCGACCCGCAGCACCCGGGGGGTCCCCGGAGCTGCTACGTGGTGGGTCCAGAAGGCGGTGTCGGCGAGGAAGTCCGCCTGGGCGCCGAAGCGGGTCTGCCACCCGGTCCCGCGCGAGAGACGGCCGTCGGCGACGTCGGTGAGCAGAGCGACCAGCACCATCGCCGGGCCCACCCGCTCGGCCAGAGCCGGCAGGTTGGCCCGCACGATGGTCAGGGCGTTCGGCACGCCCAGGGACCGGCGCCCCTCCAGCATGCCGAGGTGGAGCAACACGTAAGCCCCGCTGGAGGCCACCCACAACCGGCGCCGCGGCCGGGCGAGCAGCCCCAGGAGCAGGTGCAGGGCGACCGCCTCCACGACCGGGCGGCGGTGGCGCGCGGCCTGCGCCGCTGAGCGGGCGCTGGTCGCCGCGGTGAAGGCCCACCAGGCCCGAGGTCCGAAGTTCCCCCGGCGCAGCACCCCGAGTAGCGCGTCCGTCGCTGCGCGGCTGTCAGGCTCGGCCCGTACCTGCTGGACTGCGCCGTCGCGCGAGCCGCCCCAGCCTCCGGCCACGCCCCATGGCACCACTCCCACCCCGTGCGCGCACAACCAGGAGAGGTCCACCGAGCCATACGGTCAGCTGGTGGCGCATCAGGTGCTCGTGGTCGGCGGCGGGCACAACGGCCTGGTGGCCGCCTGCTACCTCGCGCGCGCCGGCGTCCGCGTGCAGGTCCTCGAGCAGTCCGACCGGCTGGGTGGCGGCTCGCGCACCGAGGAGCTGATCCCCGGGTTCCGCTTCAACAGCCACTCCGCCGCGCACAACATCCTCAACGCCACCGACATCGCCGGCGAGCTGCGCCTGCACGAGGTCGGCCTGCGTTATCGAGAGATGGACCCCTTCTCGGTGGCGGTGTTCTCCGACGGGCGGATCGTGCGCTTCCACCGCAGCGTCGAGGCGACGGTGGACTCCCTCGCCGAGGTCGACCGGGCCGAGGCCGACCGCTACGCGGCGTGGATGCGCGAGGCGATGCCGGTCGTCAGCGCAGCCCGGTGGGGCCTGGAGGCCGGAGCTGGGCACCGGCGACGGCTGCGCACCGCGCCAAGGGTCACCTGGGGAGCCGCCCAGGCCCTGGTCCGCGGCGGAGGACCGGCCGGGCTCGGGCGGACCCTCCTCCTGCCGTACGGCAGGATGCTGAGGGAGCGGTTCGCCACCGACCTGGTCCGCGCGCCGGTCTCCGCGTTCGCCGCGCACGCCTCGGCATCACCGGAGGCGCCCGGCGGGGCAATGTTCGCCCTCTGGCAGGCCTTCTACCACCAGGTTGGCCAGTGGCACGCCGTCGGTGGCTCCGGCGCGCTCGTCACGGCGCTGACCGCCCGGTTGGAACAGCTCGGCGGATCCTGGCGTGTCAACGCCCCGGTGGCCCGCATCACCCGCGCGGGGCGCGCAGAGACCGATCCGGTCACTGGGGTGGAACTGGAGTCCGGGGAGCGGCTGCACGCAGACTCCGTCCTGAGCGCCGTGGACCCAGCCGTGGCCCTGCTGGACCTGCTCGACCCCCCGCTCGGTGGCGAGCCCGCCCGGCAGCTGCGCGCGGTCTCCCGTAGTAACGCCGTGCAGATGGTCGTCCACCTCGCCGTGAACCAGCTGCCCGCCTACCCCACAGCCCGCCCCGGTGACTGGAACGGCCTGCAGTCATACGTCGACACTCTGGACGACCTGGCTGACGGCTTCGCCCAGGCCCAGGCCCGCCGTCTGCCGCAGGGCCGCGTGCCCACGTACTCCTTCACCCCCAGCGCCTTGGAGGACTCCCTGGCTCCGGCGGGCCAGCACACGGTGTACCTGGCGTGCCCCTGCGCCCCCGCGGTGCTGGAGGGTGGCTGGGAGCAGGCGGCCGAGGGCTTCGCCGACCGCATGGTCGCCACCGTGGAGGCTCGCGCCCCGGGCTTCACGGCCTCGGTGGTCGGGCGGTCGGTGCGGACCCCTGAGCTGATGCAGCGGGAGCTGCGCTGGCCCGGAGCACACCCGATGTACCTCGACCTGGGGTTGCACCAGTCCGGCCCGCTACGGCCGACGCCGGCCCTGGCCCGTCACCTGACGCCGGTCCCCGGCATGGTGATCTCCGGTGCCGGGACGCACCCAGTCGGCGGCATCGCCGGCACCCCCGGACGCGCCGCTGCTCGCGCGCTGCTGCACCAGGTGTCCCGCTGACCCGCGGCGCTGCTCGTCCAGGAAGCGGGGGTCCCGACCGTGCCCAGGACCCATGCCGTGGGCCCGGCCCGGATGGGGAGCGCCTCAGTGTAGGGAGGCCGTGTCCGGCACCCCCTGTGGGGTGGTCAGGACCGCAGCCAGGGAGTCCAGGGCGCCGGGCACGAGGGTGAAGTAGGCCCGCACCGCGCTTCTCGCTGGTCAGCAGGCCGGCGTCGACGAGGATTTCGAGGCGGTGGGAGACGGCCGCGCTGGAGGAGGCCGGGCGGGCCGGGGACCGAGCTGCGCGCCATCGGCATGACCCACCAGCAGCTGATCGTCAACGGTGTGTTCACGGCCGCACCCGGCGGCGGCGACCCGCCCGCCGCGCCCTGCAGGACCTGCCCGCGGCGCTGGCCACGCTGCCCCGGACCACGCTCCCGCTGCGGACGGTCAGCCCGCTCGCGGTCACCGAGTTGCGCCGGTTCACCGCCGGCCACGACGACGCCCCCGCCGGCCAGGACAACGCCCCCGCCGACGGACAACCCGGCCCGGACCCGGACGCCCTGGGGCCGGCTGGCCCGCTGGGCACCGCGTCGTTCCACCAGCTGATCGACACCGTCACCGCGGCCGGCCCGGGACTGGTCATGACGATGGGCAAGGGCGGGGTCGGCAAGACCACCGTCGCCGCGGCCGTCGCCGTCGCGCTGGCCGACCGGGGCCACCCGGTCCGGCTGACCACCACCGACCCGGCCGCCCACGTCGCGGCCGCGCTCGGCGGCGACGTCCCCGGGGTCACCGTGTCCCGGATCGACCCGGTCGCGGAGACCGCCGCCTACACAGCGCAAGTCCTCGCCACCGCCGGCGGCGGCTTGGACGAGGAGGCCCGCGCCGTGCTCGCCGAGGACCTCGCGTCGCCGTGCACCGAGGAGATCGCCGTGTTCCAGGCGTTCGCCCGGACCGTCGCCGCCGCCCAGGACGGGTTCGTCGTCCTGGACACCGCCCCCACCGGGCACACCCTGCTGCTGCTGGACGCCGCCCGCACCTACCACCAGGAACTCGCCCGCCAGTCCGGGCAGCTGCCCGACAGCGTCACCGGTCTGCTGGACCGGCTCCGCGACCCGGACCACACCCACATACGGATCGTCGCGGTGCCCGAGGCGACCCCGGTCCACGAAGCAGCCCGGCTGCAGGCCGACCTTCGCCCGGACCGGGATCACCCCGACCGGCTGGGTGCTGAACCAGAGCCTGGCCGCGGCCGGCCGGACCGACCCCGTCCTGGCCGCCCGCGCGACCGGTGAGCGCCGCTACCTCGACGAGGTCACCACCGCGCTCAGCGACCGCGTGGTCGTCCTGCCCCGGACACCGGAGGCCACCGGCCCGGACCTGCTCCGCGCCCTCACCGCCGAACCGGCCTTCGCCGGCACCCCCGGAGGACCCCGATGACCCAACGACCCACCGTGCTGTTCGTCTGCGTGAAGAACGGCGGGAAGTCCCCCATGGCCGCCGGCCTGACGAAGAAGGCCGCCGGCGACACGGTCACCGTCACCTCCGCCGGAACCAAACCCGGGACGGCGGTCAACGCCCTGTCCGCCGAGTCCCTGCACGAGGTGGGGCTCGACATCACCCACGAGACGCCCAAGGCCCTGACACCGGAGATGGTCGCGGCGGCGACCGTCATGGTCACCCTCGCCGGGACGCGAAGGTCGACCCCGTCCCCGGCCCCCGGTTCGAGACCTGGAACACCGACGAGCCCTCCGACCGCGGGATCGACGGCATCGAACGGATGCGCCTGGTCCGCGACGACATCGCCGCCGCGTCGACCAGCTCACCGCGACCCTGAGCGCTGCCGACCACCCGACCCGGGACTGAAACCCCACCCGTCCCAACCGCTGTCCGCGACCCGCCACACCAGGCAGCCGCTCGTACCGGAAGCTTCCGCCGTGGTTTCGGTACGGTCCCGGTATGGCCACCGCGGGAACCACCACGGCCGCCAGGACGACTGCCGCCAAACGGTCGTCGGCGCGCAAGCCCAAGCCCGCCGGGCATCTGGTGGGGTACGCGCGGGTGTCGACGGCGGAGCAGGACCCGGCGTTGCAGCTGGACGCTCTCGAGCTGGCGGGGTGTGCGCGGGTGTTCACCGATCACGCGTCCGGGAGCCGGGAGGACCGGCCGCAGCTGGCGGCGGCGTTGGATCCCGTGCGGTCGGGGGACACCCTGGTGGTGTGGCGGTTGGACCGGTTGGGCCGGTCCCTGCCGCACCTGATCGACACGGTCACGGCGCTCGCCGACCGGAAGGTGGGGTTCCGGTCGGTGACGGAGGCGATCGACACCACGACCGCGGGTGGGCGGTTGGTGTTCCACCTGTTCGGGGCGCTCGCGGAGTTCGAGCGGCAGCTGATCCGGGACCGGACCCTGGCCGGCCTCGCGGCGGCGCGGGCCCGGGGTCGGGTCGGCGGCCGGCCCCGGACGATGACCGAGGCGAAGCTGCGCCTCGCGCGGGCGATGCGCGCACAGACCCCGCCGATGAGCCTGGGCGCAATCGCCACCGAGCTGGGGCTGACCAAGTCCACCGTCGCCCGCAACCTGCGCGCCGCCGACGACACGGGAGACCAGCGATGACCACGACCGCTGGGCGCCGGTTGCGGGTGGTGCCGCCGTTGCCGGGGCAGCTGAGCCTGGACCTGCCCGGGATCCCCACCCCCGACCAGCTCGCTGAGCAGGTCGCCGAGCTCGCCGCCGCCCGCACCCCGCGGCGTGGCCGGGCGCCGGGGGAGGGCTTGGGGGAGTCGCGGCCGCGGCGGTTGGTGCCGACCCGGGACGCCGACCGGGTCGGGCCGGCGCAGGCCGCGCGGGTGCCGGTGGCGGTGTGGGCGGTGTGGGACGGCGACGACCTGGTCGGGGTGTACGCGCAGGAGAGCACCGCTCGCGGGGATGCCGCGGTCCTGCGCAGGGACGCCGTCCGCGCTGGGACACGACCGGGGAGCGTGGACTGCCTGCCGCTGCGGGTGTTCACCGAGTCCCAGCACATCCACCGGTAGCCGTCGTGGACAGCGTCTCGGCCGACCCGGTAACGGGGACACTGCCTTCGTGACCCGTCTTGTCGCCGTCGATGCCGGTCTTCTCCTCCTAGGGGCGGTCTACGTCGTCTGGGTGTCCCGACTCGACCGCGACGTGCCGATGAGCTTTTTCGTCGCCCGCAGTCTTCCGGGCCGGTTGGCCTGGGTGGGAACCGCTGTCTCCGCGGTGTTCTTCGGCGGACTGATGCTCGGCACGGCCGGGTACGGCTTGGGGACCAGCCTGGTCAACATCTTCGTGTTCTTCGCGGTGTTCTTGGTCGTGAGCGCGGGCGGTGCGGCCCTTCACAACCGGGCCCTCGGCCCTCGACCGGCGGTGAGCGGGGCGTCGCAGCCGGTCCGGCCGGGGGAGTTCGGCGACGGTGACCGAGCCGAGCTCGTCAACCTGGTCGCGGTTGCACGCCGGTCGCACGAGTGGTCGGCGTTGGCGGAGCGGTTGGTGCGGCTGCGGGCGTGGGGGAGAGCCGGTTGCGGCGGGTGTGCCGGGACCACGGCCCGGGCCCCGCGACGGTGGGGGATCCGCTGGGGGAGGCGGGGTGGGTGGACACCGCGGTCGCGGCGCGAGCGGTGCTCGGGGTGTCGGCGGCCCGCCTGCTGGAGCACACCGCCCGGGCGGAAGGGGACGGGGTAGCGGTGATGGTCGGGTGGATCCGCCGGTGGCACGGCCCGTCGCTGCCGGGGTGGTGGGCGGCGCAGCGGGTCGAGTCCCGTTCGGCGGCGCGGGTGCGCCGGGACGGCCGCGCGGACCGGGTCCGCGTCCTGGTCGGCCGGCGGTGCGACGGTCGCGGCGGCGGCCGCCGAGGTCGGGGTGACCCGGTCGAGCGCCTGCCGCTATCTACGGGGCGGGCAAGTACCCGGACTGATCCGGGTGGTGGCGTCCCGGTGGCAGTGCCGTGGGGTCTGGGACGTGCGACGGCACCGGGGTGTTTGCGTGCGTCATCCGCCGCGACCCCGGCTCTGCGGGTGTCGGGCGTGGCCGGTCAGCTCGCGGTGGTCGAAGCGATCGGGGGGTCGTCCAGGTTGGCCGGTCGTTGTCCGGTGACGACGTCGCCGGCGAGGTCGCTGAGCCACCGGTCCTGAAGGAAGGCGGTGCCGCGTAGCAGGGCGAGCGCCTGCTCGGAGCTCACGTGGGGTGGCGCCACGTGGTCAGCTGAGCGTCACGGCCGGGAGCGTTGATGGGTGTCGGGGTACTCCTTGAGGGCGTCGTGCGGGTCAGGCGGCGGGGGCATCGTCACCGGTAGGTGGTGGTCGTCTATGTGGTCTATCTCGGGTCGTGGTTGGGGCGTGAGGTGCCCCGCGTTTCTCGGACAGTGGATACAATCACTCCACTCAGATGAAAGGCCAGGTCGTGAGTCGAGCAAAGAGGGTGTTCAGTCCGGA
>JAABUO010001282.1_pt1 | contig 33928 bp, 23 predicted proteins | sample 5559291 | NCBI WGS metagenome assembly JAABUO01 (sample SAMN10711878, study PRJNA513372) | rock metagenome | isolation source: Antarctica rocks | place: Antarctica: Victoria Land, Finger Mt sud | reverse complement strand
AGGATGATGTGTCGCGCATCCGCATCCTGCTGCGTGCGGAGGGCAGTGGACGGGTGGTCTTCAACGTGGCCGTCCACAAGGAGCTCGAGTACCCCACGAGCGGCAAGAAGGATGTGCTTGTGCGCGAGCTGGGCGATCGAGTCAAGACGTACTTTGTGAGGAGCAACGAGAGCAAGGGGTTAGCTGACGCTCTTGCCGCATGTACATAAATCTACCCTACCGTCACCTCTTTGGGTCCATGGGGTCCGTGACGTTCAGGAGCAGCGACTCGCTGTCCAGGAGCAAGCGGTTCCCCGAATTCGCCAAAACATGGGCAATCTCGCGCGCGGTCTCCAAACGTCGCAGCTCGACGTAGGTCATGCTCTTCTTGATGGCCTCGCCAATCAGCTGCGCGGACTGTGCCTCTCCCTGGGCCCGCACGATGGTGCCAATCTTCTCCTGCTTTGCCCTGTCCACAATGAAGGCGGCGCGCTGGGCCTCCTGCTGGGCAATCTGCTTGGCCTCCACGGCGGCTGTGAATTCAGGCGAGAAGGAAATGACAGTCAGCGAGACATCGTCCAGCTCGATGTTGAAGCCCGAGGCGCGGCGGGTGAGTGTGTCCCGCACCAGCCTGCTCACCTTCTCACGCTGCGTAATCAGCTGCGAGGCATTGAACTGCGCCACGACGGACTTGAGGACTTCATTCACGATCGATGGGAGCACGCGCTCGTCAAAGTCCTGGCCCAGGGTGCGGTAGACGAGCGGCAGGGCGCTGATCTTGGGGCGGGAGAGGACCCTCACCGTGATGTTGACCATCTGCAGGTCCTTTGTTCCCGTCAACGAGGCGATATTGCGAGGCTTTGCCCGCACGTCGTAGAGAATGGGCGTCTCGAACCAGGGGATGTTGAAGTGTGTGCCCTCGTTGTAGATGTCGGGCTTGATGCCGCTCAGGCGGGTGTACTTGATGGCGCGCATGCCCCCGTCCACGTTGAAGAGGGCATTGTTGGCCACGAGGTAGATGGCGCCCAGGCCCACGACCACGCCGAGGCCAGAGAAGAGCCTGCGCGGTGGAATGGCTCCTCTTCCTCCTGCTCCGCCGGCTGCCTGCGTGCGCTGTTGAAGCGCGGCGGCAAAGCGCTGCCACGCCTCTCTCGGGTCCTGGCTCATCGACGTTCAATGGAGGATACGACGATACGAGGAGTACAGGATCTATCCACCAACCATGGTCACAACAAAACCTAATGCAAAAAACGCTATCGAAGCTGCGTCTGCTGCAGCTGGGCAGACAGAGACGCCACCTGCTCCGAGAGCTCCAGCGCGGCCTTTTGCGCCATCTCGCTTTCCCCCGACCTCTCCTTCACTGCCCCGTTAGCCCTGTACGTAACACCCCCCCGGGGGGACAGCACGCACCCTTTTGGTTGAGCTCGCGGATGCGCCGCTTGAGCATGTCGTTCTCCCGTCGCAGCGCCTCCATCTCCACCGCGTCAAAGGACATGCTGGAAGTAGTGGCCTCCGTAATGGACTCCTCCGCGTGCAGCCGCGGGCTGTTGGGGTTGCTGCAGCTGCCTCCGTGGCGGGTGACGCTGCGGTTGGAAGAGTTCCTGCTCAGGCTGGCAGCGCCGCCGCCGGCCCCAGTCCCTGTGGTGCCGGTCGAGGAGGTGGACAACGTGCCCTGCCCCGGCTGCTGGGGGTGGTCCTGCTGGGCGCGCAGGGAGCTCAGCTCCTTTTGCAGGCGGTTGACGATACTCTCCTGCTCAAACTCCATGGCATTGACAATCTCCTCCGCCGTGAAGCCGTGCGAGTGGCGCGGCGGCACATTGGCGCCTGACGCGGTGCTGGTGTTGAAGGACTGCCGCCGAGAGCTGGAGGAGACGGAGGCCGAGGAGGGTCGCCGGGCGTGCTGCTGCGGGTGCGCCATCTGCGACTGCTCGACAGCCAGGTCGGGGAGAGTGGGGACGTGGCGGTGGGGGTCTGAGGAGGAGCGCGAGGAGCTCCTCCTCCCTCGATCGTCGTCCATGGTACGGGTTGGTAGATGTCGTGGTGAGTGGACGGACAGCACCGCCACACGAGGAATAAACCCTTGGGAATGGGAAAGGAAGAGGGCAGTCTCATCATAAAGTTGAGCTCTAGTATCATAAGAGGAGGGCTGGGCATCGTGTTGGTACCAGAGGAGCGCAATCCATCGATCTAAATAGCATTATGCTGGCATCATGAATGAAGCGAATGGCGATCCCAACGTCCAGCGACTCCTGGACATTCTCGCATCCACTTCAGCCCAGTCTGTTTTAAATGCAAAGCGACACAGAAAGGAGGTGGAAGGGTCTATCCCCATATCTCGTAGTCAGTCTGCTTTGGAGACTCTACCGCCTGCAAAGACGGATGAAAGCGAAGCTCCTCCGGGCAACAATCCGGCAGAAATCAAAACCTGGTCAGCGGCTGTGCAGTATGTTGTCCATCACCTCAGCCGACGGAGGGACTTCCTCGATAGACTACGGAAGCTGAAGGCAAGGCAAGACGAGCATGAAATGCGGTGGTGGAGTGGGCGGCAAGAGATCCTCGATGCATATACACAACGGCGTGAGGGACAGCAAAAGATCAACGGCATATTAAACCATGTCGCTCCAGGCCACAAGGCAGCGCAAAACCCTCTCAGCGTTGACGAGGCAAGAGATCTGAAGCACTATGATGCCGGGGTGTACAAGGCTTCCCAGGATATGGTGGAGGGGATGTCGCGCGAATTGCGGGAGCTTCAGGTGCCCTTCTTTTGTGCTGCACGACAAGTTGCGAATCAAGAGACATTCGACAACCGCCGAAAGATGATTTCTTTTCTGCAAGATCTAATTACAGAAGAGTGACAAGGTCTATAACGGCTGGCTGTCATCACTTGTAGACGAGGAACGGCGCTTTTTGCTTCCTTTAGCAGCTTTTTTTTCTTGAAAAGCAGTTGCTTTCGCACGCTCCTCCAGACCTCGATCGCTGAGCTCTCTAGCTTTGGACAAAAAGTCCTCCTCGCGCCCAGACTTGCCAATACACCACTCGAGGAGCTTGACCTCGTCTGCCCAAACTCGTTGGTCAGACTGCGGAGTCTCGAGGATAAGTGGACGGTCGGCAAGACGATCATCATTCACCACGATCCGGAAGGGCTCAAGGCCAAGAAAGCCAAGACCAATATTCTGGTGCAAGTCTCTCTTGGCGCCGAAAGGTGTTTTCGAATCGTTGATGTGCAGAGCAGACAGGTATTTGAGACCTACGATATCATCAAACTGCTGCATGGTCTTTTGGTAGGCTTCCTCTGTCCTTAAGTCGTAGCCTGCAGCAAATGCATGGCATGTATCCAAACAAACTCCAACCCTCGATTTGTCGGTGACCAAGGAAATAATACCAGCAAGGTCCTCAAAGGAAGAGCCAATAATATTTCCATGACCCGCCATATTCTCAAGCACAGTCTTTACAAACGTTGTTTCCTTGTGCGCTCGATTGATGGCTCGTGCAATATTTTCCAATGCAGTCTGTTTCTCCTGTCCCAGGGTTGATCCAGGATGCCAATTGTACAGTCCAATCCCGAGGATCTCACATCGCTTCAGATCGTCAATGAAGCAATCGTACGCTTGCTTTTGCTTATCCGCATCTGCATTGGCTAGGTTCATGAGATAGCTACCGTGGGGAAGGACATGCTTTCGTGCATCCAACTCTTCACGCTGACAGTACTCGCGAAATAACTTGGCGTCGGCAAGATTGATTTGTGGATTCTCCCATTTACGATGGGACTTGAGAAAGAGAGCAAATGCATTGCCCCCGACATGGACCGAATTGATTACTGCGTTCTGTACACCTTTTGCAATGGAGACATGGGCGCCAATCTTCATCGCCAACCCAGGTGTCCGTGGCAAGAGGGGCATTGCTTCTTGTTCCTTTTCTGCAGCAGTTTTCCGTTTGCGCCGAGGCCTGCTTTCGTCTTCCTCGACGTCTATACTTTTGCGTTTCTTGCCGGCTTTTTGGGGGCTTTCTTTCACTTTTTCTTCCAGCGAATCTTGTGTGTTGGATTCCACTTCGGCTTTCACATTCTTTTGCTTCTTTTGCTTTCTACCCTGCTCTGTAGGTCCTTTTGCTCCTCTCTCTGCACGATTTTGAGTCTGAGCCGAGGCTGTGTGGTTTCTCAAGCGCTGCTTCTCCAATTTCTCCCCAGCTTTCTCCGGCTCTTTCGACAAAACCTCCTTTCTCTTCTTTGAGCTCCTTTTTGTAGTGTCTAGACTTGCCTTCTGATCCTCCTTCGCTATTGACCCTGCCTTCATTCTGCAATGTCAAAATGTGGGGAAGACATCATCATCTTTGGAGGAATTCGAGCAGATGGATATAGACCAATTCTTCCAAGACGAGGCGCCCAAGGCTGCTGATGCCTTGGAGAGCGAGAATGTAATCACACGAATGACTCGCGCTTGGGTCAATGAGCGGTTTGCACCCGAGATATTGCCGTTCGAAACGGGGCTTGTGGAGGGTCTTGCCTCTAGCATCCGACGCCAGATTGAACACATTGAGGACGAGAGCAGCATGGATCTGGATTCCAAGAGGAACTTCAGTCTGATCATTATTCAAATGGATCTCGAGCGAGCTCGATACCTCGTTCGCACGTACTTGCGAACCCGGCTCGCAAAGATCGACCGTTTTGGTTTGGCCATCCTGGCAAAAGCAGCACTTCGCATTCGTTTGTCTGCCTACGAGTTAACGTATTGTAGAAGGCACCAGGCTCTACTTACGCAGCATTATCGGTCCTGCTTCCTTTCCACTCTGCCAGAGACACTGCAACGTCTTGACGATACAGCTGCCGGTCTCAAGATGATTGAAGAGCCCAACCTGGATAGTGCCGTCTTTGCTCGCGTATGTAAGCCAATTAACCAGCAACTCGTGCTCGAAGGGGACGAGAGGATTGCTCTTGAAGAAGGAAACATTTTCATCATACGCTACAATCTAATTCGAGAGTTTATAGCAGACGGGTCTATCCAACTCATCTGATCTACTCAATGCTATACACATACACCAAAAGAAAGAATCGATTCAAGCTGTGCTTATTGGCGAGCTGCCGCGAAATCCCAACTCCTTCTCCAATGCGACATCTTCGTCAAACTGTGAAGAGAGCAAGTTTGGCTTAGCAGAAATCGAGATGTGTCCGAAATTTTCCGCTTGCTTGAGTTTCACGGCATCTCTCGTTGCCAAAAGAAGGACCTCAAAGAACAACTTCGTGGCCCCAGCCTTCGTAGCTCCCTGTGTCATATCGGCGAAGTTTACCGCGTCTTGATTGGCCCCGCCAAGATTTCTACGCAGAGCTTGTACAGCGGATTTTGTTGTGCCCAAGACATTCTCGGTGGACAGCTCTTCTGGTAGGGGCGTCTCCCTCGTCACTTCGGCTGGAGCAATTTCGTCCATGATTGGGGCTTCATCAAATCCAGGAAGATGCATTTCATTTTCATAAGCTTGTGGTTGGTTGGACGTCTGATCAGCACCGATTGGTGAGGTAGCATGATGCACGCTGTCAATTTCGTCAATCTTGGAACTCTTGCTGGCTCTATCATCAAAGTCGTCGAGCATTACAGATTTCCGCTTGCTGCCCAGCATCTGTTTGAAATTATCAAGGTCCAACAAGGCTGCCAGATCTGCATGTGTATTCGGGGGACAAAATGCATCTCTGCCAAGACGGCCAGAGCTTGACGCTTGTTGCAAATGCATTAATGTCGAATTTCGGTAAAGATAGTCGGGATCAGTCAGTAGGGTTGGATTGGTATCTTGAGCTAGCCCGGAAAGTGACCTTTTGTTCATTTCAACCCTCTCATCTACAACAACTTTACGCTTTCGGGAAAGCTTAGCCCGCTTCGCTACCAGCTGGACATCATTGTCCTCGATTGGAGGCGTCGGGATGCGTGCCTCTGAGAAATTTTGGAATGCTGGAGACATCTGAGGGGTGGCAATGTGGCCATCAGAACGGGCAGGAGTGACCGGGTTCTCGTCGGCTCTAAGTTTCATTGCACTCGCTAGGAAGGCATCATCATCAAAGACCAGTTGGTCGTCCATCAAATCGATACGATCGCTGTATTGTTCTCTGGCGCTAAGGTGTGATTGCTCATCCCTTCCAAGTTCCACTTCCATTTCTTCATTAAGAGTGTCGAGAAAGTTATCGTCCGCTGGGATATTTGCCAGCGGGTCTTCATCCGGAGCTGTCATACCAATCTCCACGGGAGAGCGTAGAGTTAGATTAATGTTTTGAGAGAGATTTGCCTGAGATGGTTCCGGCAGCTGGAATCCGGTCAGCATGAAGTCAGGCCCGTGTCCGACTAGGTCAAGCTCTGTAATCGTCTCTTGCAAAAGAAGGGCTTCTTGCGGAGCCACATGGAAGGTCGATGGAAGATCCACATTACCCGGCCGAAATGCCATTTTTATTTTTAGTAAAGCATCATTACAGTCCTCCAAAAGATACCTTGCTTTCCTTGAGTATATTCTCACGACACCCAGGAGCAGTTGTCCCGAGAGACGCAGTGCCAAAGGCTCTTGTGTGATTGAGGAGATAGATTTCGGAATCGAAGTCTGTAGGAACTGACTTTTCGAAAGTTTTCTCTCCAAGTTGGCCGCAAGCCATACTCGTGCCAGAGGGCCTTTTTTACTCAGGAGCGACTCTGAGTAAAACATGAGGGCCTAAACAGCGTGGAGCTTTCGTCTATAATCGATAGGAAGTGTAATCGAAGCAGGAATTTTGACGTCAACAACGCGATGACAACACGCGACGAGCACGCGTTACAATGTAGAGAAATTATACACAAGGATATGTGAAAATAAGAAGCAGTATGTAGCCATGCCTAACCTTGCTATTCAACCTTTATCTAAATGGAAAACCGTGACTTCTTCGAACGACTCGTTTTGACATTTCCTGCGGCTGTCATGATGGCGCAAAGTTCAGCCCAAGGTTCCAAAGAAGGCCCCAATCTGTCGAGAATCATATTCGGAGGAGCTGCGTTCTCGCACTTCTATTCTGCGAATCTGGACACGGATGAAGTTCCTCGGATCCTTCAGCGTTCCCTTTCAGCCGGCATCACCTCTATTGATACTTCACCCTACTATGGAGACTCCGAAATTGTTATTGGAAACGCTTTACGGAAACTGCCTGGGGTCAAGCGTACGGAATACCAGCTATGTACAAAAGCAGGTAGGATTGCCATGAAAGAATTTGATTACTCCTACAACGGTATCATAGCAAGCGTTGAACGTAGTCTACAACGTCTCGGTACAAACTATCTCGACATCGTTTACTGTCATGATGTTGAATTTCAAAACCTTAACCAAATCAAAATTGCTCTCTCCGCTTTAGCGGATCTGAAAAAGAAAGGTGTCATACGCTTTGTAGGGATATCGGCATACCCCCTATCCGCCTTACTGAACACATGCGAATCGCTGCCAGGCCAAATCGATGTGGTAATGTCGTATTGTCATTTTCATCTTCAGAATACAAGCTTACAGGCTATTGCTCCCAAAATAAAACACACTGGTGTAAAGCAACTTTTGAATGCTAGTCCCCTGTGCATGGGTTTATTACGCAGCCAAGGTCTTCCAGGAGCTTGGCATCCAGCATCGTCAAATTATGCTCTTCTGCGAGATGTCAGAGAGGCAGCCTATTTCTGTGAAAAGCAAGGCGAAGACCTTGCAGAAATGGCAACTAGATTTTCTTTGTCAAAATGGCCAGGATCTACCGTTCTGGGCATGAGTTCGATTGTTGAGGTGGAATCCGCCCTTCGGTCATTCGAATCTGTCCAAAGCAAGTCGCATTTAGATCAGTTTATGTATGACCAGATCCGGGGTATTATCCGCGACTGTCTGGACTGGGAATGGCAAAGTCCACCAGAATGATTGTTACTACATCGTCCTAGATCACAATTCCATTGAAGGCAAGTAGGTTTGGAGAATCAACGACATCCGATACCACGTCCTTTATCGCATACAATGCTATCTGTTGACGAAGGGTAGCAACGGATGTGTCATGTCCTGTCCAAAGGCTGGCAGCAATACCAGCTACGAAAGGCGAGCTCATTGACGTCCCACTCTTCACAGCCGCGCCACCCCCTGGGACGGTTGAAAGAATGTCCACACCGGGCGCAAAGAGCCCAACGCAAGACCCAAAATTAGATGCACCGTCAGGTAATACAAAACGGCTGTTTGTCTGATCTGTGCCACCCACTGTTAGAACGCTTTCCGCGGAGCTCGGCGATGTTTGACAGGCATCAACGCCTCCATTTCCCGCCGCCACTGTCACAAAGCAGCCTGCTGCTACAAGACTATCGACAGCAGCATTTAATGATTGAGAGAATGAACCACCAAGCGACAAGTTTGCTATACTTTTTCCCTTTCCACATTGCTGGGACACATGTTCTATTCCTGCCAGTATAGCAGAATTGCTGCCGCTGCCGCTTGCGTCCAGCACTTTGATGGAAACCAACGACACCTGTTTTGCGACCCCATACGAGGCAGATCCTATGATACCTGCGACATGTGTGCCGTGAGAATTATCGTCGCCTGTGAATGAGTCGACAAAGTTGGCGCCAAACTGTGCCCGACCCTCAAAATCTGGATGTGTGATGTCGATCCCAGTATCAATTACGTAAGCGGTCCCACCATCGCCTTGCGAGGAGTTTTCAAATAAGTAGGTTGCGGCTGTAGATAGTGACAGTGCACTGGAGTGAGAGAGTACGGCGAGTCCGTACGGTGCTCCGATTTGTGCAACAATATCACTGGCAGTGTAGGTGGATTCTATCTCTGCAAAATGCACACAGCCGTCGTCCCTTACAAAGGACAGAGTAACTTCATCCATTGGCGCTGCATATGCCCTCCAGTGATGAATTTGAAAGTTGCGTGAAATAGGATCAGCTTTGGTGCGCAGGCCCCTTCTTGCAAGGATATTGTCACGTTGCTGCCGAACCGACTGCATGTGCATGAGCTGATTGAGCTCACTGGTGTCGTTTCTGAATGCCACGATGTATGTGCTTTCGGTAGGGTTGGTTTCCAGGAATGGCATGGCCACTGCATAGCTACAGAGTATGGCGAGGAGCACGGTGAGGAATGCCATGCATTGGGTTGCCGGGACTGTGGCATTTTGTAATTGCGGCTGATAGAATTCGTTCTTTGTTTCATCTGTGTAAATTTCAAAACAAAACATGCATAGCACATGAAACTGTATATGGGGTTTATGGTACAATGAATATGGTCGAGAACGCGCCAGCCTCCTTGTTATAACAGACTACCTTTGCCCACTTCCTCTCGCGCCTCCTGGCCCGCTGTTTTGGGCCCACAGCAGCAACACATTCCCATGAGCCGAAACATGCCCATCAACGACAGCCCGATGGCAATCCATGAGCAGATGCACATGTTTCTCTCCAAGGAAGATATGATGTTGATGTCTGGAATGGCAGCGGAGAGGACATTGTTGATGATGGAAAACATGGTGAAGGCAATGACGGTGGCCACGATCGTGCAGTGGCCGGCCAGCATTCCCACTATTGCCGTTCACCACCTCGTCCACAAGAAGACGAAAAAAAGTGGTGAGGAAGGAGAAGCAGACGACCAGGGTGTAGAGGATCCACATGATGATGGAGACGATACGGACGATGTTGAGGTAGTTTGCCAGCTCCTGTGGGACCTGGAAGGAGGAGCCCGCAAACAGCTCCCCACGGATTAAAGTAATCGGGTCGAATGCATAGAGTGCCTTGGGGCTTGAACATATATCCACCTCGGTGTCCAGGTAGTAGCCGCACCACGACCACAGCGCGGCGGTGTAATAATCGGTGGAGGCCTAGCGTGCGGGCAACTGTGTTGGAGAGCTGCGCATGGCAATGCTGGTGGGCAAGATGTTGGCCGTGGTGACCATGAAGAAGTAGATGTTCGGGAGCATGCCGCCGGTGTTGATGTCGCCAATCAGGCAGACGATGAGGAAGACGGTCGTGGCGAGGAGGGGCAGGGGTAGCGCAATCTGTGCGAATAGTCCTCGTCTCGCGTATGAGCAAAGAAACGCAGCTTTTCCATGTACCTTGCAACGACCTGAAGGTGCGAGTCCCGATGGTCGTGAATCACTTCTGGGTAGCCGTGTCCATTGCTGGTACGACAATTGACGTTGCGGTGCACACAGTGGATTTGGAAGTGTCGGGCACCAAATTGAGACGTGTTAGCAGACACAGGGCAGAAAGCCAACCTTTATTTTCATTCAACTACTACAATATGGGAGGCGAGGGTGCTACCAAGGCGGTCGCAGCTGCGAACAACGTTTCCGACGTTGGAACCCGCTGTGTCATGATGTCGAGTGCGACCGCGTCTCGTTGGCGTTCCTCCACCAATTTAGCCCTCATCCCATTTTGGTGCAAATTGTGGATTCTGTAAAGATACGTGGTTGAAGATGTAATATATTATAGGTATTATAGATGGCTCGACTCAGAGTTGGCCTTAGTTTCCGAGTTTGTCTTCGAAGGAGTACCGTTCTCAACTTCCACCTCGACTGTGGGTACTTTCATCAGAGTATTCGGATTGACGGGATCTAGGTGGGTGGGTGGAGTTTCTGCGGAAGGTTTCTTTGGGGGCAGTGCATCTATACCATCATCTGAGCCCTTTTGTGTACTTGCTGGTGAATTTGAATCTGATGGAGATGGCTGATTCGAGGATCCTTCCGTCTTTACGGGCGACGATTTTGTCTCGGGCGCATTTTTTGGCTTTGATTCCGTTGGTGAATCCTTCAACGTTGTCTTCTCCACATGTCGCGTAATCTCGTCCACTTCGTCTTCGACCGACCTGGGTTCTTTTGTCTGGTAAGAGTATAGTGTCTCAGACAGAGCTTCCGTCCATCCGAGTCTGTCCACAAGCTGCTGCACAACATCATCACACTTACCAATGATGACCACGTCGTCTCCTCTGCGACCCAAGTCGCCAACCTTCTCCAAGTTCATAAGCACCCGAGGAACTTTTGCCGGTATGCGAGTGGGCAAGGATGCAAATGGGTGTACAAGTAAGGAAGTGCCAATGACAATGCAAAGATCGGCTTTTGGCAGGTCGGATTCCAAGGCCAGAAAGAACCGCATTGGAAGCGCTTCGCCAAAGAAGACAATATTTGGTTTGACTAGACCCCCGCAATCTACGCAATTTGCAATTTGCTTTTTAGCCACGTGGTGCTTCATGTCGTCCATGGCAAACATTGTTTTGCAATCGATGCAAGCATTGCCGGCAAAAGACCCGTGCGCTTCCACCACCTTGTCATCTGATACTCCGGCAATCCGTTCCAACGTGTCTATATTTTGTGTGAAGACTCGCAACAACATGTTCTTCTCCTCCAAGACTTTGAGGAATGCATGGGTCTTTGTGGGCGCGAAGTTTCCAGGATATAGTTCATGTGCCAATTCATAGAATGGTCGCGGGTTCTCTCGAAAGAACTCTATATCAAACACACTTTCAGGAGTAGGAAGGTTGAGGCTGGCAAGATTATGGTATAGGCCTGTCTTTGGGGAACGAAAGTCTGGGATCCCTGCTGCCGTGGAGATTCCTGCTCCTACCATAACAACGACATTCTTTGGCTTCTTCTCATTGACAAACTTCACGAGCCCATCAAGATCATTCGAACTGAGTGTTTCTTGTTTCCTACGAGCTGTCAAATTGCCAAACATCTCCCGAATCCCGATGTATCTGGTGGTTGATAGTATCTAAATAATTTCCGAGATGAGATGACGTGCAGGTCTGTTTACTGCACCTAAGAGGACAGACATACCATCACAGCAGCAATCCACAACTCTGGAGGGAGTGTTTGGGGAGAGAGCAAGGAATGAAGCAAAGGTTTACGAGTCTGGACCTGGTGGCGATCAACACCGAATTCTGCAAAGAAGTGCTGAATCTCAGGCTGCAAAACATATATGATATCACGAAGCGGCACCTGCAGCTGAAGTTTGCGGCCCAAGATAAGAAGGTGCTGGTGCTGCTGGAGGTGGGCTTTCGCATACATATAACGACCTTTAACCGCACGACCCAGTCCATTCCAAGTCAATTTGTCACTATCCTACGAAAGTATCTGCGTACCCGAAGGCTCACGAGAATTCAACAACCTACCATACGAGACCGAGTCCTACTTCTTCATTTTGGAGAAGATTACCGCCTTGTTTTGGAATTCTACTCTGCGGGAAATGTCATACTCACCGATGGATCTTTCAAGATCCTTGCCGCCCAAAGGCTTGTGGAGGAGTCACGAGGGCGAGTAGCTATTGGAGAAATATATCGGATCAGTGAGGAAGAGCCTTTTCTAGGTATGAGTGAGCAAAGATTGCGAGGCATCATAGAAGCCTATCCGAATGAGGTCCCCAAAAGGGGCATTGCAAAAGGCGCCAATGAGTACCCTGCTGCTCTGCTATCCTGGGTATGTCAAAATCAAGGCCTTCCTCAGACGGAATCACTTGCAAAGTGCAATTTCGATATACTTTTGAGTGCAGTCAATCAAGCAGACGATACTTTCCGGGCAGCCCAGACGTTTCCAGTGACTGGGTATGTCTCTGGAACTCCCTTTTCCGATTTTCAACCGTTTGCAATATCGGACAAGTCTTTTCCAACGTATAACGAGACGATCGATACCTACTTCTCTACCCTCGAGTCTGACAAATTGTCATCCAAGCTTGATAATCAGCATTCTTCCGCACAACGGAGGTTGGAGAGTGCCAAAAGAGAGCATGAACAACGCCTACAGAAGCTTGATGAGGTCCAATATTCAAATGTGCAAAAGGCACAGACCATAGAAGAGAATCTAGAACTTGTCGGTCAGGCCATCGATTCGGTCAATATCTTAATTGCACAAGGGATGGACTGGCAAGATATCAAAAGTCTGGTAAAAGAAGAGGGCGAGAGGGGCAATGAGGTTGCTTCCTCCATTCGGACTCTCCATCTGGATTCGAATGAGATCCAGCTCTGTTTACCCTTTGAAAATGACGATGGTGAAAACGTTCCGGTATTGCTGGATGTGGATCTCGCGCTTAACCCATGGCTAAATGCCACAGCATTTTATGATCAAAAGAAAGCTGCCCGGGAGAAGCAGGACCGGACAATGCAGTCTTCAGCTAAGGCTCTGAAATCCTCTGAGCGTAAGATAACACAGGACTTAAAGCGACATTTAAAAGAGGAACGAGAAGTTCTACGTCCAGTCCGTAATCCTTTTTGGTTTGAAAAGTTCTACTGGTTCCTTAGCAGCGACGGGTATATGATTTTGGGTGCAAGAGACGCACAGCAGAGCGAAATTCTAGTTAAGCGATTCTTTCGACATGGCGACATTTATCTACATGCTGATGTACAGGGGGCTTCTGTTGTTATAATAAAGAACAGAAACACCTCCTCCTCAGTCTCTCCGACTACTCTTGCACAAGCAGGCCAATTCTCAATATCCACCTCTCGAGCCTGGGACGCAAAAATTGTCACATCTGCATATTGGGTAGAGTATGGGCAGGTAAGCAAGTCTGCGCACACCGGTGAATACCTCCCCATTGGTAGCTTCACGGTGCGTGGGAAAAAAAATTTCCTGCCACCAACCCAGATGGTGCTTGGCTTTGGGGTTTTATGGGAGGTAGATGAAGAAAGCCGTCTGCGTCGAATCGAGCGACGAGAAAAATTACAGTCAACGACCGGTGGAAGAAAAGAAACGAACAGCATCCACTCGATAAACGACGCTGACAATGCAGTAAAAGACGAGTCAGACAATGTTCATTCGGATGAAGTTCCTACTCAAGGACATGACGACATTTCTCGTGACAAGTCGTCAAGTCCGTCAGACTCTGATGAAGATTTTCCAGATACACAAATCGATCTTTCTGCGGCTACAGTGGAGATGGACACAAAGCAAAGCAAGGACAAGTATAACCTAGCGACTTTGGGTTCGAGTGAAAGTGAGTCAGATAGCCCAAGTCTGAATGTGACGTCATCTGCAATAAGAAGTGCCTACACACACGAAACTCAGAAGACTTCCAACAGAGGTGGAAGAACTCCCGAGACTTTAGAACAAATAGAAAAAAGCGCCAGCGAGAACAAAGAAGTGGAATCCAAAAATCCTGGACATGTTCGAGGCAAGAAAGGCAAATTAAAGAAACTTGCAGAGAAATATGCTGATCAAGACGATGAAGACCGAGAGCTAGCGATGAAGCTGCTTGGTTCAACGTTGGGGATTCAAAAAAAACAAGAAGAAGCAGAGCAAAAGAGACAGCAAGAAATTATCCGTCGGGAGAAACTTGCCGTGAAAAAGGAGCGCGAGGAAGCTCGGCAGCTACGGCAATTTGAGAATATTGAGGTGCTGGATGAGGAAGACATGGCTACACAGCTCGACTCTTTCGTACCAGACCCAAACTCGGAAGATGTGTTAGTGAGCGCAATCCCCTTTTGTGGACCTTGGAATGCCACATATCGCTTCAAATACAGGGTCAAATTGCTGCCTGGAAATACAAAGAAAGGCAGAGCTGTGAAAGAAGCCATGGCATACTTCCAATCCCCAAGTTCTCATAAGACTGAGCCATTGCTGCCAAGTGAACTGGAGCTTCTCAAGGGTCTCAAAGACACCGAACTAGTTCTCCCCGTCTGTGTGAGCAAGATCAAGACCGTCTACTCTGGCGGGGAGTCTACAAAGAACCCAGCAGCCAAATCCAAGCACAAGAAGTAAATAGAAGAATCCTCTAAATCTCGTCATACTCTGTTGATTCACGCGCTGCCTTGAAACCCTTCCCTTACTTTTACCCCGCAGCGGGAAACTTGGGTCTCGTGATGCGGAACCAACCACAGTTCGAGGCTTAGCGGCTACCACCCACTGTCGTTTGAAGGAACCTTCACTTCGCTTCACTTGCTACCCTCTTGTAGCTTACACCAACTGTCGTCAATTGACCTTTGCATCCCGTTTATCGAAAATGGTCTCCCCCAGTCTACGAGTCGACATTTTGGAAAATGGTAGGACCCCTTCTCCGCATCCAACCCATCTTTCCGTACCCGGCCACCCTGACTCATCAAGGTATATCGATGCGGGCCCTGGTTACAAAGCGGCACCTTTCGAAGGAAAGGAGAAGCAATTGGACTCGGTCATACGGGACCTGGAGGCCAAAGGATTCATTCCGAACGCATTGATCGAAAATGAAACGCTATGGTTCTACAACAATCTCGGCATTGATGACTCGTACTTTTCCACCGAGTCCGTTGGGGCCATTGTCAATCACATCATTGCACTGTATGGAGCAAAAGTGGCGGCGTATGCTCGCGACGACAAGCAGCTTGAGATTAGACTTGACCGTGAAGCAGAAGACCATGCTGTTTACATTGACACTTCTCAACCAGGCGTCTCACGTCTGTCTGGGCCGCAGTACGAACACCGAATTGACGAGCGATACTTGAACTTATCCACTCCCGCTCGGGCCTATCGGTTGGAGACATTTCGGTCACAGGGGCAAATTACAGGATCTAAGCAGCAATTGAGATGCTACTTCCTTTACAAATGCGTCTTTGGATCTGCTCCTAACGAGAATGAGACCGACATCGACAAAATATCGGACAAACTATTTCTCCAGAAGATTACCCCAAATACGAAGACTATTTACCAAAGTATTGTCAGCAACGCCGTGGGGCGTACAGGACCAGTAATCGAGGTGTTTGAAATTGAGGGTACGCGTGAACGGCGTCTTGTGATTGGTTATCGTCAGCGAAGCGCATTAAACTTCTTTTCTGCTCTCTCGGATCTCTACCATTATTATGGTCTCACATCCACCAGAAAGTACGTGGAACAATTTTCCAACGGGATAACCGTGATGTCACTCTATCTGCAGCCCAATGGCCAAAATCCACACAAGTTCCCGCCAATCGAGGCATCAATATATCAAATTCTCAAAGAAACATCACTGCTTTACTGCATCCCGCGCAATTTTTTTCAAACCGATTTTGCGTCCGGAAGGATGTCATTGCAGGAAACGATATACGCTCACTGCGGCTCTGTTTTCGTCAGCAACTTTCTCAACCGTCTTGGTTCGGAATACACTACTCTTGCTTCTTTGCTGGATACCAATAACCCAGTCCACAACGAGATTCTTCTCAGCATAAAGCGCCGTTTTCGACAAGAAACATTTACTCGCGAATACATTATTGATATTATAGCCGCTCAGCCTATGCTTGTTCGCATGCTTTATTTAGCATTTGCAAATACACACTACATACAGACCAGAGGCGAACACGATGGCTTTCTCCCAACCTTATCGTATCAGCGACTCCAAACTGATCATATCTTGGGAGATAGAGAGCTACAGGATCTAATTCGCTCTACGTGTGCCAATGACCACGAAATTATGGTAATGGAAGCTTTTCGAATTTTCAACGGGCACGTCTTGAAGACGAATTTCTTTACCCTTACAAAAGTCGCACTAAGCTTTCGACTTGATCCAAGCTTTCTTCCAGAAATGGAATACCCACAAAAGCTTTTTGGCATGTTCCTTATCATTGGAAGTGAGTTTCGGGGCTTTCATCTACGCTTCCGTGATATTGCAAGAGGAGGAATTCGGATTGTCAAGAGCCGGAACAGGGAAGCTTATTCAATCAATGCTCGATCAATCTTCGACGAGAATTACAATTTGGCTTCCACCCAGCAACGAAAAAATAAAGACATTCCCGAAGGTGGCTCAAAGGGGGTAATTCTTCTCGACCATGATCAGCAAGACAAACCTTCTGTCTCGTTTCAGAAGTACATAGACTCCATTCTTGATCTTTTGCTTCCAGGTGAATCCCCCGGAATCAAAGACAAAATTGTTGATCTTTACGGAAAGGAAGAAATTCTATTTATGGGACCAGATGAGAACACAGCTGGTCTTGTAGATTGGGCAACACAACATGCTAGAGAGAGACACGCGCCATGGTGGAAATCCTTCTTCACAGGTAAGAGTCCTAGTCTTGGTGGAATTCCCCATGACACGTATGGAATGACCAGTTTATCTGTGCGACAATATGTTCTAGGGATATATCGAAAACTGGGCCTTGATGAAACCGAAGTTAGCAAAATGCAGACAGGTGGGCCTGACGGCGATCTTGGTTCAAATGAAATTCTATTATCTAAGGAGAAATACACTTGCATCGTGGATGGATCTGGAGTTTTGATAGACCCAAACGGTCTGGATCGACAAGAACTAGTGAAGCTCGCGAAAGGGAGGAAGATGATATCCTTCTTTGATGTCTCGAAGCTTTCGTCTAAAGGATGTCGTGTTCTTGTTGACGAATCAAATGTGAAACTCCCGAGTGGTGAAATGGTAGCGAATGGGACAAAATTCCGAAACACGTTTCATTTGAGAGGACAGGCTGATCTCTTTGTTCCTTGTGGTGGTCGTCCGGAAGCTATCAATACCTCGAATGTGTCTCAGCTCATTCATGAAGGAAAATCTAAATATTCCTACATCGTCGAAGGAGCAAATTTGTTTCTGACCCAGGACGCTAAAAAGCGTCTCGAAGATGCTGGAGCAATCATTTTCAAAGATGCGAGTGCAAACAAAGGAGGGGTGACGTCATCATCTTTGGAAGTTTTAGCTTCCCTTGCTTTTGACAATGACGGGTTTATAAACAATATGTGCGTTGTCAATGGCAAGGCTCCTGAGTTCTATATGGCGTACGTTGAATCGGTGCAAAGAATAATTGAAAATAATGCCACTCTGGAATTTGAGGCAATATGGCGTGAACACAAGGAAACTGGTAAACCACGCACGATAATATCCGACGAGCTATCATACGCCATTGCTAAGTTGAAAGAAGAGTTGGTGGATAGTGACTTGTGGGACAACTCGTCATTACGAAGGGCGGTACTCCGCGATGCCTTGCCCAAGCTTTTGCTGGACAAAATTGGACTGGAAACTATCCTGAAGAAGGTACCAGAATCCTACACCAGGGCTATCTTTGGGTCCTTTTTAGCATCCCGTTTTGTTTATGAGAAAGGTATCAATCCGGGTCAATTTGCGTTCTTTGCTTTCATGCAAAAGCAATTGTCTACAATCCAGGCGTGAAAAGAGGGGAAGAAAAGATCAATTTACAAGCTATAAACCACCGATTGAGATACACTACTTACTGCATGGGCCAGTCATGTTGAGAAGTTGTGCTTATTAAAAATATATATGACCCGTACCGTGGATTCCTCCGATTGTTATTCCGCATTATATAAAACATCATCAATCTTGGCATGCATCTTGACATCCTTCGAAGCGTATGAAGGGCCATTGTCGGCATTCAACTCTCCGTTTAATGTTACCCCCGCAGCTTTCGCAGCAGCTTCCTTTTCTCTTTTTAGCTTTTTCGCTTCTCGGTAAATATTCTTTGGGCTAATTTCTCCATTATCGACTTTTGCAATCAATTTTACACACGCATCACATCGAGCACGGTCTCGCGTAGCACCATAATGCCGTCCAATCTCATACTCACCCAAAATGAAGATTTGGCACAAGTATCCACGCTCCTGATCAATGCTTAGTTTGAACGTGTTGTCCTCAAAATAATGGATTTCACCTAATCGACGCACCGGATTTTGAATGTACTTAACCGGTGTATTTGCATACCTCCTCAGAGCTGCTATTAATCCCAAATTTTCAAGAACTTTCTGGCACATTTTCAAAGCTTGTTCGTCGCCACCAGCGTCGATAAATATAGCACCCAGAAGAGATTCAACCATGTCTGCAAGCACTTTCACAGGCTCTACTCGAGCGAATATTTCCCATCTATACTGGTGGCCCTTTTCAACTTCCTCTGCAAGTTCGTCTGCAAGCACTTGGTACCGTTCAACGCAAGCACTCAGCGCATACGTTAACTCAATGCTGCCGGAGAGAAAATCGTATAGCCTAGTTGGAGACTCGATGGCATACCCTTCCTTCGAGCTTTGCTTGACAACAGTATCCAAGCCGTATGAAAGATTTATCCACGACAAGAAAGACGTACTCACTATCAATGCTTTCACATCAAACATATCGGTGGGACGGAGATTGAATTCGTCAAATAGCAATCCCACCACCACCATATCTAATACTGCATCACCCAAGAATTCCAAGCGTTCATATGACCCCCCTGACGCGGCTGAAGGATGGGTCAATGCCTCGATCATTAATGTCTTGTCGTTGAAAGTGTAACCAAGCATTGTCTCGACCTGGAGAATTCTTGGAAAAGGGCGGATATATAACTCAAAGCGCTTTCGTTCAGCAACGATTACCTCGTGGTATTCTTTGACACTTTTCCATCTGTGATCAATGATACCCAGAACACTGCATGTGCTGCAAGCTGCATTTAGACCTCCACTTTTATACGCAGCTCCAATAACACTTTCAGCAAGATCAGCGATAGGCTTCGCTCCCATTTTCCTCTCATGAACCGTTACATGATGATGCATAATAGGGTTCCATCTCTGTGCTGTAAACTTTTCTCGTAGCGCGTACTCCTCTAATTTTATCTCCCTTGATCTGCGAAAAAGAAATGCGTTATGTATATTCGAATCTCTAGTCATGGCCAAATAACCCTCATGCCAAGTTGGATTCTCAGCAATAAGCTTTATAGTAGTCACAAATTTTAACACGATATCCCCTAGGGTTTCAAGTCTTTCGTAGTTGACGTTGGCTTGGGCTTCAGGTGTAGTCAAAGCTATCTGGAGCCAGCACGGCTCCACAAATGGCAACAGATTGTCGCGGGCAGAATATATGACATGCTTGGAAGCAATTTCTTGAAGCACGGACGGCAAATAGACCGCGGCCTTTAAAAAGTAGGGTTCCATGGTGTCATACATACATTGGGACAAATCAAAAGAGACAGAGCTTTCTTTGAAGTTTTGATCTCGGAAAATTAGAAAATTTCGTCGAGTACTTATTGTTTTGCCGACCACTGTGAGCTTTATTTGATCGTCTGTGACATCGTTCTCCACAATAGCTGGCGCAACACTTCCATCGTCGAGGTAATGAACCCTTCTCATTACAGGCGAAGTGAAGATAAGCGGACGGTGAATCATTTGCGCGTCTCGAACTAGGTACGGCTTTGATGTTTCCCGAAGTGGAATGAGTTCTTCTGCTATATTTCTTTTCAAGCGACCATAATCGATTTTGCCATTAGATATAGGGCACCAAAGGTATGCAAATCCCTTCCAATGACTTCTTATCTTAGCCGAGAAGAAAACTCGAAAAATTCGATTGGTGAATGTATTCAATAAATTGTATTCTTCTTCATCAACATCAATAGCACCAATAACGCGTACTTCAACATTGAGAGGCCGGTCTTGGTCGTCATACAATAAAAGATTACTGATCTGTGGAATCGGTGACGCGAGGATCAGTCCGAATTGGACTCCTCTTATTACCACGGTATGAAGTACCATGGAACCACCCTTGCAAAGAGCCAAGCTCTTCCAAGGAGTAGGTAAGGGCACTACCACTGCATCCTCATTTGATAAAATTGCAACGAATATCCTTTCGCGTTCATGTGGTAAATATCTCTCATCTAATAAGTTCATCCGCTGTAAAGCAAGACAAGCCTCAAAAGCAGCATCTCTCTTCGCAGATTGCTTGGATCGGTGTGGCTCTAAAGATCGAGATTTCCTGACGCTTGGTGGTAACGATGAAGGTAAGGAGTACTCCGCTATGAATGGGCCTTGATCATTGCAGTCCACTTCAACCTGCACTAGCTCACCATCTTCTGCACGGAAAAGAGTTATGAGGGGTTGTGTATTATAGAATTGCGCTTTGGGAACAGTGGAACAGAAGTGATACATATGAGCAATTGCGGAATCAGTGGTGAGCAATGCTCCTGTGGAGTCATTCTTTTGCAAGCGTGTCCCATCAACAAACGTTTCTTCGTCGTCTCCTTCATAACGAGTTCGATGTTCGGTTTGGCATTTCTCGCGCATTTCAGCTTCAACCAACTTCCATTCTTCATATTTGATTTCGGCTTTGTCAAGATCAGCAAACATTAGATTGTAATGCGATTTCTGCTTTCTTGCGCGGCCGCGGGATTGGATGTACGAGATTAAATTTGTTGGTAAATCGAAACGCACAACGCAATCACAAGCGTGTATATCTAAACCTTCTTCAGCAACAGATGTTGCTATGATCAAGTTATAAGAACCAGCTCGTAAAGCTTCCACGGTCGTACGCTGTTCAGCAGCGTTTTGATTTAAATAATCTAACGCTCCAGAAAATTGAGAGCTACTGCGTCCTACTAAAACAGCAATTTTGAAGGTTGCAGTACGTGGATGGCGCTGTAGTACATCTCTTAACCCCATCGTACAGGCTCGTGTAGCAACAAAGACGATTCCCAGAAAATTACCTAGCGCTGCACGCTCAACGTAGTTATCCAGAATATCTAGTAATACTCGAGCTTTTCCACTTAGACTCATCTGCGGCGGATCTGGAACTTGCTTTGCAACCTTCAAAATCTCTTTCAAATGGGTTGTGCAGACACGTATTTGATCATTATTCCATAAGCATACCGTCTGAAGTCTTTTATCAAATTGCAACAGAAATGATAAAATTGCATTCTTGACGAAAAGATCACAACAATCCTGGCCTAATTCAGAACGGACTGTTATCGCAGAGTGCCAGAATGTTTTCAGTTGCCGCAATGTATATCTTTGTTCGTCGTGAACAATTTGGGCCCTTGTCAAACGGACGGACGCATCGAAACCCCTGCGCTCTGCTGCCTTCTTCATCTCGATTGCTTCAAAATTTGCGATTGCAATCTCAGATAGACTGGGAGAGGTAATTTCAGGAGAGTATCGATAGAAATTGATGTCTGGACTTGTCACATAATGTCGAAGCTCTTCCAAATGCTTACTAGGCATCCGCGCCGCGCAATCCAGATTTCTCTCAAGAACAGCTAAATCTTCCAGCTCGCGTTTGGAATTCAAAATTGGGCTCGCTGTTAGACCCAATATACGAGGTCTATGATTTGGCTCTTCTGGAAAATAGAATTCCTTCATTAGTAGATTAGATGGATGCCGGCCAACGCAGTGATGTGCTTCGTCGAAAACCAAAAGCGAGATATCTCGTATGCTGACAAAAGAATGACGTAGAGCGTCAAGTAAGACTTGGTAGGTCGAAATCATAATCTGTGTTGAAGCCAGTAAATCTTTCCATGTGCTAGCTTTCCAATTTTCGCAGGCGAAGTCCGAGCAAGCGTACCGAATAACACATTTGCACGACCTTGCAATCACGAACGTTTGCTGCCATCCTAGATCAACACCCGGAACCAAAAACCAGATTAAGCCAGAAAAATTGGTCTCGAGCTCCTGTCTCATACGCATAACCCCAATGTGCGTTTTTCCAGTCCCTGTCTCCATTGCTAAAATGATGTTCGCCTTGCTGCATGCTTCTAGCATCTCTTGCTGATACTTTCGAGCAGCGAAAGTAATGGGTAATGTCCGTGCTTTTTCGACATTTTCATCAAATGTGGTACCACTGACCATCTCTCCTGTTCACATAGTCTGTTGAAGTAATAATAATCTTTCAGAAAGCATGTGTACCACTGCTTGTGGATTTATCATGAGACGTGGCCAGACTGCTTGAATCTCATCGGCGATCGTCACCTGTCACGTGCCATGCGACCTCCATGGGTCCTGGGCGCAAGTTCAATCCAGCGCCGTATATTAAGAACAGTGCTTGAGCGACTGACGCTCTTCTCGGCATTGGAACTCGAAGATATTGCTTTGACATGGGGGAGCAGGTCTACTGTTGTTCTTCAGAATGTTTTGCTCAATACGGCCAACTTTAACGTGCCCTTTGTGGATATTACCCTTGCGAAGGCTACTACTTTAGTCCTACATGTTCCTTCTAATCCTTTACGCGATTTTTTAAAGGTAGAAGTGAACGGTCTCGAGATTCATGCAAATCCAACTGATATTTCGCTGGGAAAGAGTGTTATCCAAGAAGAGGATGTTGAGGAGATTGGCGTCACTGATTTCACATCTATATTATACTCCACCTTTGGAGCAGTTTTCAACTCGATGAAAGTGACTATATTGAACATGCGTGTTTATTTTCTCGGACTGACTGTTGAAGTTCGGCAGATTGAATATGAACCTGGCCTTTTCACGTTGTCCGACATAACAGCAAATCCTCGTTCTATGGTGGTAAATTCTTTAACAAAGTCTTCAAGTGACTTTTCATCAGACTCTGAGGATGATTTGGAACAAAGTACGATGTTTACATCGGCGCTGGCATCATCTCTATACGAAAGTGCCATGTCGCCTCCTTTGTTCTCCCTGGTAGAGCTCAAGGTCAGGGGTTCTTTTCCGTTTGAAAGCATAGATATTCAATGCTCTGACCTGAATCTGTTTTGGTCGACCAAGATAGATATGCTACTCAACTTTTTGAAATCCATAGTTGACCTTGCCTCTACCACACCTCCAGTACCTGGAAAAACGAAATTTTCTTACAAAGTCAGTGGAAATCGGGCATGTCTCGCTCACGAGAACTTTTCAAATCGGTCATTTGTAATAGGACGATTTTCGCTTGCTTCGGACTGTATCGAAATGGCGAAGGGCCGTTTGAAAGCAGATGGAGTAGATTGGACATTTGAGAGTCTTGAAGTGAAAAAGTCGCAATCGGATTGGACGATTGTGCTTTCGAGTGGACTTGTTCAGATAGGCTCATCCAGAATTTACATAAATCCCTTGGAAACGGCGCAGACTAATTCACATTTAATAATCTCACTTTCACCCCTTGTATTCTCACCAAACGCTAATACCTTGCTTGCAACATTTACAAATATCAAATTCGGTTCTTGGGGAAGCATTAGAGATGCTGTCGTAACAATTATAGACGGAGATCTGGGAGATCCTTCTGTATCTGTCGACATATATGCGGGCAAAAAAGTAACTATCACGATATCGGATATCGATTTGCGTCTTCAACGTCAGGATATTGAGTGTATTCGACGAATAGCAACCGACGTTAAGCAATTAATTTCTCTGCTTCCTAACGGAACAAAACAGAAGTCGAGTACGTTCTCCTCGCCAGTACATGCTTTCGACGTACAGACGATAACCATTCGTGCTGCCGATATTCGTGCCAAATTCTTGCAACTTCATATCAACTTAATGACGAAATTTCTATTCAATGTTTCAAGCCTAGATTTATATTTCCGCGGAAAACCGGCGATTCTATCTCGTGCCAAAGACGCAATCACAGCTACGTTCGCATTCAATCCTTTGCATCTGAATTTGGCAATTTCGGAAGTAAGCTTTGATTATTGGCCGGAATTACTGCGCTTGGTGCCATCTTCGGGCAACCAGACAAGCTTTTTCAAAGGGCATGTTCAGGTGGCCGTAAAATCTGTCGTATGTACATTAACAGCTCGCAACCCTGGAAAATTACGGCTACTCTTAGATGATTGTGGATTTTACCTAACTGGTAGCTCTGAAAAAGCCAGAGTCGTTGGAGAAATTGAGATCAGAAAGGTTCGGACGCAATTATTATTGGGAAATGATGTTGCAGATCTCGCTCGCCTTTCAAGTATGCATGTCGACTTGCACGTAGGAGAAAGCGGCTCACATATCTCCATAATTGATGCTTTTTTGATAATTGAAAGCTGCGCAGATTCAACTAAATTAGCACAATCAGTTGTCTCTGGTCTTTTACCTGAGACCAAAAAACCAGCCATGAACGTGAAGTACAAGTTGGACAGGTCTTCGACAAAAGACATCTTTGATAAAATTGATGACAATGCTTTTCACTCAAGGAAGTCCAAGGATGTTCACGTCGAAGACAATTCTTTTGAGATATTAGGCAAGAGCGAGCCACTCTCTGAAGAGTCATCAATCTTGGAATTGTCGGATGATATTGTTCTTGCTGAATCTCTAGTAGATCTTGCGACCTCTAAGCTGCATTCGCCGTCGATTCATATAAGCGGGAGCAAAATAAATGTGTTGTGGAATCTGCATGATGGCTTCGACTGGTCACCAACACGAGAGATTATCGAGGCCACCATCCGGAAACAAGAACAAACCAACGACAATGTTGGTGACTTTCTCTTTAATTCTATTTATATCGAAATACCGAAAGTCGACCCAATTAAGATGGCTTCAAAATCATTCACAACTACTCGCAGTGAACAACATAAAGTCCAAATTGACGGGTCAGATATATCCATGGAGTTTTTCCTCTATCCTAGTGGCTTGTCTGAAGTGGTGTCTTCAGGGACATTACAAGTTGGAAATCTCGAAATCATAGACAACGTACCAACTTCGACATGGAAAAAATTCACAACGTACGATTCCACATACCCTCGTCGATATCAGAGTGCTATGGTAATTCTAGAACTACTCAACGTTCTACCAGTGGCAACGCTTCTTGCAAGTGAAGGGATACTAAAAGTGAAAGTTTTGCCACTGAGACTTCATGTTGACCAAGATACATTGGACTTTTTAGTCAGATTTTTTGAATTTGACGATGAAAATAGCAAAGCTTCTTCAGATGGCCTTTTTTTTCGTGAGTGACCTTGCACTGTGGCCCTAACTTTAGAGCGAGTGGAAGTAGAGGCAATACGTGTGAGATTGGACTACAAACCTAAGAAGGTCAATTATACTGGCCTCCGAAGCGGTCATACAAAGGAATTCATGAATTTTTTTATACTAGATGAAGCAGTCTTGATGCTTCGACATACTATCCTATACGGTGTCCCCAGTATCTCAAGAATTGGTACTCTACTTAATGACATCTGGCTGCCAGATATCCGTGCAACACAGCTTGGAAATGTTATTGCAGGTGTTGCGCCGATTCGTTCGTTGGCTACACTTGGAAATGGCGTCCGCAATCTGGTAGTTGTTCCAATGCGCGAGTACCGGAAAGACGGAAATGCGACGAGAAGTCTCCAGACCGGCGCAACTCAATTTTGGAAGACAGCAAGCTCAGAGCTTGTAAAACTAGGAGCTAAAGTGGCAGCTGGCACTCAAGGTTTCTTGGAAGGAGCTGAAGATTTGTTACTGAGGGAACAACAATCCTCACATGAGCCGGGTGATATCGTATCTCTATATGCAGATCAGCCTCTTAATGTGACTCAAGGCCTGCAGAGAGCTTACGCTTCGTTAGCCAGAAATCTCACAACTGCAAAGGAATCTATGCAGCGAGTTCCAGATCAAATGAGAGAAACAGGTACGGCTAGCGGTTTAGCGTCCGCCGTAGTAAAAGCAGCCCCTGTCGTTGTCATCCGGCCTCTTATAGGAGCCAGTGAGGCTGTGAGAGAGACATTAATGGGTGTAACCAATACAATGGATCCTAATGAAAGGAAGCGAATTGACGACAAGTATAAACGAAGGTTATAAGTTAAGGGTATAGAGCATGGGCATAAGGCTTTTGGGAGCTATGGAAGGTCATTTTTCGGGGACATCGTGATCAGCCGGGATCTCTATGGTAACAAGCAATGGTGTAATACGGAGGGGCTGTACATTACTAAAACACCGTCAGTGTGGGTTGTAATTGTCCAACGTTTGTTTGGTCCGGCTCAAGCTTGTCCTCTTTCCATTCCTCACGGCATGTATGAAGTTCGAGAGTATGCATGAGTCTGCCTCTCACAGACTACTGCCTTTGTCAAGTGCTTTCTTCGAGTACCAAAGCTCTGGTTACGGTAAACAACTTAACGCCTAAGAGGTATAGTAGGGTCCACTTTAAGTTCTGAAAGCACCACTCGTTAAGGTATCGATCTCCTCATAATATGGCGCAAATCCTAGGTATCCCATCTCTGGGGTTCCTACCTCTCTTTTCGTGTAATCGCGCTCGACAGAACCAACTTCTTTTGCCGAACATGGTTCGAGGAGCATCTGGACTTGCGCACAGATTTCGAATTGAATAAACCACCAAGCTGCGTCCCAAGGTCCAATTTTTCCAATAGAGAGAGTCCCATGATTCTCCAAAAGCGCGATCTTGGTGTCTGGCCGAAGTGCTTTTGCAATTCGTTCCCCTTCATCTTGGCTCTCCACCACACCGCCAAACGAAACAAGCACATGGCAGTCATGAAAGACACACGAGTCTTGGTTGTTGATGGGTAAATGCTTTCCGAGAGCACTAAAAGCTTTCGTGAATGGACCGTGAGCGTGTACCAACGATTGAATATCCGGTCGTGTCCTGTATAAGGGCGCGTGTATACCGCAAGCTGAGCCATCCACACACTTCATACCGTTGACTGTTCCATCTGTATTGACTTGGACTAAATCGCTAGCTTTCATTTGGGAGAATGCTTTAGTCCATGGGTTTACCCAGAAGGTATTCTTATCCACTGGGTCACGTACTGAACAGTGACCAGCAATTCCTTCATCATGTCCTCGGCGCGCAAGCACTCGAAAGACGCCAGCCAACTGTTCTTTGACTAACTTTTGCTGCCTGACAGAGTCTTTGAAATGAGTGATCTCCGGACGAGATTGACCGACTGCCAAGTGCTGAAAGGGAGAAGACTTTACGTCTGAAGTGAAACCAGTAGCAAAACAGCGTTTCCTACTTGCACAGCGAAGCAAGTGCTCTGCATTCTGGTGTACTTGCCGTCTCGCGAAAGATGAGAGGAGGACTACGTTGTTGACATGCATGTTGTGCTCTCCACCCAACCTGAAGGGTTACTAGTCTGAATCTATCTTTTGTCTAGGGAAGGGTGTAACCTCCGTCGACTACTACGTCATGGCCAGTCATATAGCTCGATGCCTTGCTTGCCAAAAACACATAGACACCTTTCAGCTCGTATGTATCACAGAACCTTTGTCCAGGAGTCATTCGTAGCCACTCCTTCTTCCAGTCTTCTGGGAGGAAGTCAATCATATCCGTGGATATGAAGCCCGGACTAACACAGTTGACACGGCAAAAGTCGACCCACTCTACAGCCAAGCATTTTGCGAGATGAACAACGGCTGCCTTACTAGCATTATACGCAGCCTGACGTTGTGGGAGGTTGACGAGACGAGCTGATACAGACGCAGTAAAAATCAAATTACCGTGGCCCTGTCTCTTGAATATTTCACCGGCAGCCTGTGCAGTGAAGAAAGCACCATCCTGATTGATGCCCATGATGTGGCGATACTGTTCGTAGGTGTAGTCCAACATCTCAATATGACTTGCTACACCGGCATTGGCCACGACAATATCCAATCTTCCAAAGTGGCTTGCAACATCTTGTAACGTCTTCTTTATAAGCGCTGGGTCCGAGACATCAGATTTAAACGCATGGCAGCGCACATTGCATTCTTTGGATATTTTCTCTGCGTTCTCTTCAGCGTCTTTTGCAGAGGTGTAAATTAACGCGACGTCAGCGCCTGCCTCTGCAAGGCCTCGAACCACCTCAATGCCGATACCTCGGCTTCCACCGGTGACGGCAGCAACATGGCCGTGCAGTTGAAAGGCCTCGAGGACAGGGCAGTTGTCTGGTTTTGCCAAGACCATTGGGTTTGATTTGGCTTTTGGGTGTCGGATCTCGTTTGGGAGATTAATTGTTCCGAGCGGACAAGCCTCATTCATTCAGTCATTCAGTGCCTTCTTCCACGAGCCCATCCCTGTCTTGTATCCAAGTCCCCACTCGAATGGCTCGAAGAAGGCAATGAACAAGGAGCACTCAGCTCTCATGAGGCAAGAAGGGCGGCATTGCTCGTGGGTTCATGCTCTGTTTGGCAATTCCGAGAAGATCATCAAATAGCTACCTCTTTTCTGAGCGTAGTACTAATGCGCTTTGATACCTACAAGCACCGCGCCACCGCTTACTCTGCTCCTTCTTCCTTTTGCTTTTGCTTCCTCCGCGCATGAAGAAATCCGGACTCCGTTCACGGATATTATAAACTGCGGGGATTTAAGCGACATCGGGGTAAACGGAGTAACAATGCCGAGAATCAAGAGCAAAATGCAGACCAGCCTGCGCTGCTGTGTAAGCCTCATACTTTGGGGCTTTTTGTGTCGTGCAGAGTTCCCAGATTGTGCTCTTGGACCCCTCTCCGGGACAAAAGTCTGCGACACTTCCCTGCCGTTTTATGAGCGTGCAGCAGACTTGGTGGATCGGATGACGCTGGAAGAGAAATTGAAGTTGACCAACAATGGATCTCCTGGTGTCGCTCGCTTGGGACTCCCACCCTATCAATGGTGGTCAGAGGCTCTTCATGGTGTGGCTGATAGTCCTGGCGTTCATTTTCACAAAGACGGAAATTTTAGCTGCGCCACGTCTTTCCCACAGCCAATCAGCCTCGGTGCAACCTTTGATGACGATCTCGTATACAACACCACGAGCGTCATCAGCACGGAAGCACGAGCTTTTAACAACTTTGGCAATGCCGGGTTGAATTACTGGACGCCCAACATAAACCCTTTCAAAGATCCAAGATGGGGCCGTGGCCAAGAGACTCCCGGAGAAGATGCATACCACGTTCAACGATATGTCTTTCAAGCAATTAATGGCTTTCAGGGAGCAGCCAGGCAAAATTTCTATGACAAGCATATTGCACCACTTCCCAATACCTTAAAAATAATCCCAAATTGCAAGCACTTTGCCGGATATGATTTGGAAGATTGGAATGGTGTCAGTCGACACACATTTAATGCAATAATTTCACAACAAGATCTCGTGGAATACTATCTTCCATCATTTCAGACATGTGTACGTGATGCGCGCGCTGTCTCTGTGATGTGCAGTTACAACAGAGTGAATGGAATCCCAGTGTGTGCGAATTCTTATTTCCTTCAGACTATATTGCGTGACTTGTGGGGATTTAAAGACTACTTTGGACATGTCACTGGAGACTGCGATGCAATTCAGGATATTTATGACACCCATCACTACAAATCGCAACCTCACGAGGCAGCAGCAGCAGCTCTCAAAGCTGGCACAGATAGCGACTGTGGGAGTTTCTACCCGCCGTATCTTAATATTGCTCACAAAAAGGGTCTGGTACTTGAAAGCCAACTTGATATAGCGTTGATTCGTTTATACTCTGCACTCGTAAGAGTCGGCTACTTTGATCCACCCTCAGCTCAATCATATCGCCAGTTAGGTTGGGCTGATGTGGACACACCACGAGCTCGACAACTTGCACGCCGTGCAGCTCAAGAAGGCATAGTCCTACTCAAAAACGACGGTATCTTGCCGCTTGAGAAAAGAGTAAGGAGAATTGCGTTGGTCGGACCTTTGGCGAATGCAACAATTGAAATGCAAGGGAATTATCGTGGTAATGCCCCCTTTATAATAAGCCCACTTGCCGCAGCAAAAGATTTGGGATATGAAGTGGGATACGCTTATGGATGCGCGAATTTTGGTACTGACGAATCAAAGTTTGACACAGCTCTTCACACTGCAACAAAAGCAGATGTAGTAATATTCGTCGGTGGAATAGATAACGAAAATGAGGCTGAAACATTGGATCGCACATCCATAATGTGGCCAGGTCCGCAATTAGATCTGATAAGGAAGCTGGAGCGTGTAGGGAAACCTATTATAGTAGTGCAAATGGGAGGCGGACAAATTGACGACACCTACCTTCGAGACAGTGAGACTATACATGGTCTTTTATGGGCTGGTTATCCCGGACAAAGTGGTGGATCTGCAATTCTTGATGTTTTGACTGGTGTATATGCTCCGTCGGGACGCCTGCCTGTAACTCAGTACCCGGCAGAATATGTCAATCAGATAAAGATGTCAGACATGACATTGCGTCCATCTGACCATCATCCTGGACGCACTTACAAATGGTATGAGGGTAACGCTGTGTACCCGTTCGGATTTGGTTTACACTACACCCAATTCGAATATTGTTGGTCGCGGTCGAAGACTAGGAACTTTGAAATAGATGATCTTATTCAAACTGCTCATACTTTCTTTAAAGCAACTCCAGATCGAACACCACTTACTGACCTTGGCTTGGAAGTTACCAATACGGGATTAGTTCTATCCGACCATGTTGTGCTGTTGTTTATGAAGAGCAATGCAAGCCCCTTACCCTCTCCCACAAAGCAGCTTGTAGGATTTGATCGCATTAATGATATACTTCCAAGGACAAAGCGATCAGCTACCTTGCATGTCAACGTTGGCAGTATTGCTCGTGTAGATGATGAAGGTAACGCTTGGCTGTTTCCTGGCACTTACGAATTTATTGCGGGTCCAAGTACTGATAAAAGTATTACAGTCAATATCTCACTCATTGGAAAGCCCCGAATCCTGTCATACTGGGCACAAAACAAACAAGCTGATCATGATCAGGGCTTGTTTCCGATTACTGAAAACTCCGATGTTATGTCACCTAATTTCTTCACCTGGCAAAAGTTCAAAACCTATGTTCCCAACTGGAAGCTGATTTGATAAGCTATGTCGCAAATTCCGAGAGGTGGAGTATTTTGAGGACGAAGTTCCCTGTTGGCGATTTCTTAGATTTTAGTCTGTAAGATTTAGGACTAGCAACTTTCAAAGTAGTCATCTGTTAGGGGTCGATACTGTACTCGAGTACAAGTAGCACCGCATACTCTTCATAAGAACTACTTTGTACAATCGAATTCATACATACCTCCTGACGTTGTAGCAAAGATGATTTCTTTTTCCGTTGAGAGTTTCGGACCACAATTTTTGCAATGAAGGTTCGGCAGGTTGAATAAGTCAATAACGCAGTCATTCCCTAGTTTGGAACGAATGATAAGATGATTGACCTGCCCTGCAGACCATTCAATATCAATCACAAATCCTTTTCTTGCACATAAGCCAACAACCTTCCGGAGGGAGAGCAGGCAGGACCTGTAACCTGTCTCGATGATTCTGTAGTAACATTTCTGCAATAGCCGCCGTCCCACCAAAGTTACCGTCAATCTGAAAGGGTGGGTGGTTATCCAGTAAATTTGACAGTGTCGAGTACCGTAGGAGTGCGAGCAAGTGGTTGTAGGCTTGTTGACCATCGCCCAGACGAGCATAGAGCATGATGATCCATGCCCGACTCCATCCCGTATGACCGCCTCCATTTTCAAGCCGTCGTGCTAATGTTACTTTTGCGGCTTTGCGCAAGTCCTCATTTTTGAACCCAGAGCCGGGGTAAAGCCCCCAAAGTGGAGAGATATGCCTGTGGCCGACTTCCTGCTCATCATAGTCTTCCAACCATTCCTTCACTTGACCATAACGGCCGATCTCAGGTTTCGGAATCTCTTCGAGGACATTACGCAGCGTGTTAACCTTTTCTTGATCTTCATCGAGAATGTGCGCAGCTTTCAAGCAGTCCGTAAATAATTCAGTGAGTATTTGTGAGTCCCATGACGCACCAGCACATAGGCTCCCTTTTTCTCCAGATGGAAGAATGTACGTGTTTTCTGCTGAAATTGACGGGGACACGACCAATTTACTGTCAACTTTGACAAGAAAGTCGACAAAGAATAATGCAGCTTCATACATGACGGGAAAAGCGGATCGCAAGAAATCAGCATCTTCCGTAAATTCGATGTTCCCAAACGTGAAGAGCAAGCCAAGCAGCCCCAAGTGGCCAATACGTAGCCCGAGCACTGCGGTCTTGTGGAGCGGTGTCAGCCCACATATCAGTATTATGGTGAGCTACAATACCACGACAATTATACATTTCCCGTGCAGTCACATGTCCAGTGTGACGAATTTTTTCGATAAACTTCAAGAGCACCAGATGACATTCGGACAAATTGCACGTTTCGGCAAGCCAATAGTTCATTTGAAGATTAATATTGATAGTATATTTTGATCCCCATTTAGGATCAATATCCTCGTTCCAAATACCTTGCAGGTTTGCAGGAAGAGATCCTTCCCTGCTGCTAGACAGTAATAAATATCGGCCATATGCAAATTAAAGCGCAAACAAATTCTGATCGTCAAAATTCTCACTAGCAGTACTCAAAAGTCGTTCATCAGTTGGTAGCTTGCTGTATTGTTTGCCTATACGTAACTGCATACGACTGAAAAGCGACGAATAGTCTTCGATATGCTGAGTCTTCAATTCCGAATATGCAAGAGGTAAATGTTGATCGAGCAAATCTAGGCATTTCATTCGCGGATCTTTGTGACGAAAACTTGTCTCAGCACCTACCAAAATAGTCGCGGCATTTGCATTCTTGACGTATACCGAATCACCAATACTCTCGACGTCGCCTTCAACCACATTCAATCGAGCTGCACAACAAAGCTGTACGCCGTCCTTTCCTCCCACTGTTGCTGTGAAAAGGAGTCCATTTTTCAACTGCTCGATTGAATCCATACAGTTATTGTCTCTCTTACTTATCCGCATTAATCGCATCTGGAATGTTATCATGCTATCCTGATCAGCCGCAATATGAAATACCATTAGCTGAGCAGGGGCGCTCACAAAGCTCTCGCGTCGATATTTGACTCCCTCGTATGTATAGGAAGCTTTTGATATTGCTGTATTACAGTCCAGCTCTCTGTAGTAATCCGACACATTGGTACTTAACGGCTTAATTTTCAATTCAGACCCGGAGGAAATGACAGAGGCTTCTGCGGAATCCGCATCCTCTCCATGGCCAAACTCAAGAACTAAAGTACCCATCATCTCATAGTGGCGCATACTGCTTGGCATAGAGGTGAGAGCCGAGAGCGCAAGAGATTCTGCCTCCCGAATTTTCTGAGAGGCAATAAGCGCTTGAATTTTTGGGAGGGCTTTTCGAGCGTCCGGGTTCAGTCGCTTTTGTGACCCACCAGACTAGACGCTATCTTCATTCATTTGAATGAGCTCTTCATTCGTACGTCCCCAGAGCATGGCACCCAATCTCCCGTTGCCAATTGGAAGAGCTTCGTTCCATGAATCAGCAGGTCTGGTGTATCGAAGAAAGTTGATATCTGCCATGGCTCGGAGAATCTGCTACACACACTATGGCCGTTGCAGACTGCGTCGGGTTGGTATATTCCGATTTGTGGGGAATATTCGGAATATTCGGGCAAAACCACGTGACACGCACTCTAAATGAATCGCAACTCC
>JAABUO010001281.1_pt1 | contig 33935 bp, 21 predicted proteins | sample 5559291 | NCBI WGS metagenome assembly JAABUO01 (sample SAMN10711878, study PRJNA513372) | rock metagenome | isolation source: Antarctica rocks | place: Antarctica: Victoria Land, Finger Mt sud | reverse complement strand
GCGGACGCGCGCCGTGGTTGGTCTGGTCAACCGCCGCCTCGACCGCCAACAGCGGTACCGGGCGGCCTAATCGGAACGATGGGGAGGGGGCCATGCGTCTCAACTCCTATTGCAAAGATGAACTAATCGCTCGAGCGCGGCGTGGAGCGGCAGGAACGATACGCGGACGATGGCGTGCATGGATACTGGTATGCCGCGAAGATGCCTCGTATCCCGTGGGGCCTGCGCCGGACATTCGGCGATGGAACGCGATTATCCGCGCACCCTGACCTGCCCATGTTCCCTCTTACCATCGGCGCCGGCGAGGGCGTGGATGCGTTCACCGTAGCGGCCCATGGTGAGCCCGTGCCCCTGGCCGCACACGTCGCAGCTCTCCTCGACGGCCGCGTCTACTTCAGGCGCGTCTTGACGGCGGACGGGACGCAACGCTCTCGGCTCTCCGTGTACCGGCGTCCCTGCCCCAGATGCCGGCATTCCGCATACTACTACTGGGTCACTGGCCTGCGTTCCCAATGCGGCCTTCCCCTCTGTTCCAGCACCGGGTTGGGGCTGGAGTTGGGGCTACGGCCCGACGTCTTGGGGCACGCCAACCGATCCAACGACATCCCCGTCGCCATCCGTCCGTTTGTTATTGAGCAGGCGTCGGGCGTCCGCGACGTCGCGTGTCCGCAGTGCCACCGTGTCGTGCGTGTGGGCGACGCCGCCTACCTCTCCGATGATCTCGTCGGCGGGACGGATATCTCACTCTATCTCGGCGCACCCGTGCATCAGGACTATCCGCATTGGTGCTATGCGCCGTCGGGCGAGCCTTGCCCCGTCGTGCCGACCGAGGCCGAGAGGGAGGCCGAGATGACCGTTCGCGCGGTGGCGACGATGACACAAGCGTTCATGTCGGACACGCGGGCCGCGATCATGCGGGGCTGCGACCGTGCGGGGTGTGACACGCTGCTCGATGTCGAGGAGAATGGATGGACCGCCGACGTCTTGGCGACCACGCCGCGAGGGCGGGCGGCCTTCATCGCTGGCGCGACACTGGAACCCGAGGCAACCATCCGAGAGCGCACGGTCCCGTACGCCGCCGCCAGGGTCGCGCCCATGTGGCTGTGCCGGGACGACGGGATCCATCGCGCCTGGCAGGTCGACAACCCGGGCCTACGCCTCTTTCGCCTCGCCCGCAGCGGGTATGGCGGCATCGATGTCCATCTGTACGGTACCGTCGTCCCCCTCGACGACTTCGTTGCCGCCCTCCTGAGTGGGCGCATCAGGCGCCAATCGGCGGTGATCGCCACCTATCGCGATCTCGCCAAACTCGAGTTCTTCCCCTTCCGCTGCTACAAGCCCGGATGCGGTCGCTGGTCGCACGTCTACGACGTCACGCACATCGACATTATCCCCGTCGGTCCTGTGCCGCCCGTTCGCTGTGCCGTTCCCACGTCGGCGGCGTCGGGCCCCACGCGGCGCCCGGCCTCCGACGTGTTCGCGCCGGACATCGTCACCGCCGTCCGGACATTCCTGGCCTCACCCCCTGGGCGTCGGCTGTGCTGTTCGTTGGGCAAGCGTCGGCTCAAGTGGGCTAGCGCGCCGGTATGGTCGCTTGGTTGTTATCACTGCAACGCCGTCTTCGGCAGCACGTATATCGAGTCGGCCCGTCTGCGCGATCGCGTCGATGCGACGCTAGACGTGTCGCTCGGTGGGCCATATGAAACCACGTTTATCCCGTCGCATTGGTGCTATCCGCGCGACGGATTGTGGTGCGGGGAGTAGAAGTCACGCATCGCCATCGGTTAGCAGCGCGGGGACCATGATAACGACGCGTGCCGGCGGCCACTATCTGCGACACTGTAGGATAAGAGTGCGCAACCATATGGGAACGCCCGATAGGGAGAGACACTTGATGCTCCGGCACGACGATGAGTAGGCCGAACTGCTGCGCCTGGACGGTATAGGCGAGTCGGCCACCGCCGCCGAGCGCCGCGCACTTGCGCGTCGGATGGTTGGGCCGAGCCGTGTCAGCGGCTTCGCGTCCATGCGGCCGACATCATGGCAGGGACACCGTACACTTTCGCGCGCCACTATGCGGATAACCCGCGCAGCGGCCCGTATCTGGTAAGCGATTCGTAATTGTCTACGCCGATTGGCTTCACCTCCATTGCTAAAGCGAGGGGCCTTCGCCAAGACGACGGTAACTTATGAACGGCGGCAGCACATGGACATCAAGACGCTCGACCAGTTGACCACGTACGACGAGCGCGTTATGCACATGGTAGACATTGACCCGGCGACGGGGTTAATAGAACCGATAACGTCGCCCCTCATCCCCATTCAGCGGATGGTCGCTGACTGCGATCTCGCGCCGGACGTGCCCGCGCACGTCCGCGCGCAGTTTGATGCCTGTCGCAAGACGCATTTGCGTGGCTGCTTCGACTATGAGCTGTTCACCGTCGCCGAGAAGCACGCCCTCTTGATCCTCGAAGCGGCCTTGGGTGCGCGCTTCCTCGCCCATTATCCTCTGGGTGTCCCAATGGACGACGAGAATGGCGCCACGCATCGGTTGCAGGCCACTTACTATGATGAGGTCACGGCCGCCCTGCAGCGTGGCGGCACGTACCCGCACAAAGGTACCCGGAAGACGGGCTGGATTGTGCGGGACCATCCCCGTTTCAACGGGTCGCTGAAAAGCCTGCTCGGATGGGCCCGGGCCGAGACGTTGCTCCGGGGGCAGCGTAATCGCGTGGTGGAGGAGGCCCTGTACCGCATGCGGAACCACGCGGCCCATCCCCACGGCCCGTCCCTCGTTATGCCCGGCCAGGCAGCGGGGATCATGCGCGACATCGCGGAGATCATCAACCACCTATGGGGACGGGACACGCCGAACGGCCGCCTCTACCCCACGCCCCTGGACGTCGACCTCTTCTACGTGCACTGGTTCACCGATGGTTCCATGGCGGGCCACGTCGCGGGGTTGCGGAGCGTGCACGAGTGCGACCGCGAGAGTGCCGGACCCTGGGCACTCATCGAAGCAACCGATGTCGACGAGGCGCATCACTGGTCGCCGAGGTGTGACACCACGATGTACCCGACAAGGTGCATGTGGTTCGGCGATTCGTGGAACGATGCCGTGGCTCAAATGGCCGCGTACCGACCGACGGGACGACAGATATCCCAGACGGACTGGATGGACCGTACATTCGCGATCCTCCTCTGCGCCGGAGGCACGGGGTTCGATGTCCCTCGTTCCCCGACGCAGTTTCGGCAGCTACCTCCTGCGGACCGTAGCATGCTGGATACGCGCTGGCTGATCGCGCGCGCCGATCACGCGGGAGACGTCGTTCCGTATTTGCAGCGCGGCCGAACGGGCGGTCGTGTCTCCTGCGGAGAACAGGATGGTTTCCCCATCGATGTCGTCGACGATGTGGCGACATGGGTTGAGGCCGACGCGACGTTGCGCCGCATAGGTCTCTAGCCTTTGGCTACGCGCTCCCCATGCTCGCGAGGGGCGGGTACTGATGGGATAATGCCGTACAGTCGGGACGTTTTACTGCCCGCAGCATTTCTTGGTCTTTCGGCCGCTGCCGCATGGGCAGGGAGCGTTCCGATCCCTACCCTTCGCTTTGACCCTTGGCCCGCCGACCGGCATGGATGATCGCTGTGGCGAACGGTTGGGGTACTCGTATTCCATGCCGGCGAATTGCCGGATGTCCCTGAGCAATCCCATCTCGGTCGCAACCCTCTCGGCGTCGGCTCGCTCATCCTCGGTCCAAAACCTGGCATCCCAATACACCGCGTCTTCGGATCGCGACTCGTTCATGCCCGTTTCGGTCGCGATGCCGACGATATCCTCGGCATTCGGCCACTTCAGTTTCGTCGTCAGGCAGTACGTGTGGAGCAGATTGCGCCGCACCTCCCTGTACTCCTCGTACGGTACCCCCTCGGGATGGGACAGGAGTAGGAAAGCGTAATACGGGTCCCCTGGGTGCGACGGCTGCACGACGCGCACCGCCTTCATATTCTTATCGGGCGTTTGCGCTATCAGTTCGTGTATCAACCGCGCCAGCATTCGACGTCGCGTCCGGGTTTCGCGCGCCAAGAACCGGAGAATTCGCTCCTGATCTCTAAGATCGGGATGCGTAGTGAAGTACTGCGTCTGGGCGAAGGCATGCCCCGGCGAACGCCTCGATGAGAGCATCCCACGCGTAGCTGATCTCGTCCGCTTTCACCTGCGCCAAGCGCTGTGGATGGCGCTCAAACGCGCTCCACAGGCCCTCGTCCACGACAAGAATATTGCGTCCAAACGGCAACAGAAAATCGTGCGCACCGACCTGGTTTGTGTGTCGCAGATAATACGCGAGCAGATCATCCTCGCCGGCGGCCCAGCCGAGGCGCCCGTTAGCGATGAATTCTTCCTTCTTGGATAGGTATGACACAAAGTCCGTGATGGTGTCGAGGGAGCGCATCACGATGTCCAGAGACGTATCGTCGAGGACGTGCACAAAGCCCTGCGCCAGATCTAGTCGGCCGATGGCGAAAGGTTTCCCGCCGTCAACGCGAGACGCGCAATGCATCGCGCCGATGATGTCAGGTTCGATTATCAGGCTGCCGCTGCCCCCAAACTCTCTCTGGCAGCGTCTGGACGCGTCGTGCGCGACCACAATCCGATGGAACGTGGCCGTCGCGGGGTCGGGCAGGTCGATCGGAAAGGGCTCCGTGCAGGACCGATCCAGGAAGAGCCGATGGGGGTAGGACTTAATCCACCTCTCCGCCCCCCACACCTGCGCGGCCGACTTCTCGATCGCGCGGCGGTACCACCTGCTCCAGTCGAGATCAAGGTTGCCCGTATCGGGAAACGCGCAATCTTTGTCGGAGAAGATGAGGATATGGTTCTCGAACACGACTAGGAGATCGCATACCTCTTTGCCTTCCCCCACCTTTCCGCCGGATCCCTGGTCGCGGTAGACGCCCGAATAACTCCACAACGATAGGAACGAGCGATCACAAAGCACCTTCAGGTAACGCTCCGCATCGGTCGTTCCGTCCGAGCGGGTGACGGGGGAGGCGTGGGCCATATCTATGGTGTCGCTTTCTTGTCCTTGTCCTCATGTCACACTACAACCAATTATGTATCAAGGTGTTCTCAGCAGCGTCGATCTGTGACCATGGATCGAGGTATGGCACATCCGTCAGTCGTGCGCATCGACAACACAGGACCGATGCGCGAAACGTCCACGGCTACATCAACGGTACCAGGACACGATTGGCGATCAATCGGTCGATATGCGCGACAACACGCGTCGGTAGAGGTCCTCCACGGAGCAGGAGACCCAATTCCATGTTCAACGTGAGGGCATACGCGGTGAGATTGGCGCTGGAGATAAATAATACGGCGTCATCGGCGATTGCACATTTGACGTGCAGGGATCCGTGCCTCCCTTTGTCATCGACCGGGCGCTGGTCCAGCGGCCAGATGTAGACGGTAGCCATCGATGCCACGTCCGGACCGAGAGATGCAAGGGCGTCGTAGGTGATTTTGCCCTCGCTCGCTTGCGCCGATTCGATGATGATGCGGATGGACACGCCGCGCCGTGCCGCGCGGCTGAGGGCCGCCGCGATGGCCGGCACATGGTAGGCGGCGAACGTGACAACGGTCAGGGTACGCCGCGCACTTTCGATGACTTCCAAAAGTGCCTGATCCGTCCGGCGTAACGGCAAGGCATCGGGATTGGGCCCGGTCCAGACGAGTTCGGTCGACGTTTCGACGCGGTGGGTTGTCGTCGCATAGACCGCCGCGCGTACAGCATAGGCGACGGCGATGGGTGGCGCGACGGGATCGTATGCGGCCCATCCATCCATAAACTGCCCAACAGCCGCTCGGTAGGGCGGTTGGGCCACATCGGCAACGACCCGCGAACGGGCTGTAGGGGATATCGATGGGCCCTGCTTCTCGATTGCTGCCGCCACGCCCAGCGCAACGGTTTCGGGCACAGCCTGCGCCAGGTGCAGCGCGAGGCGCGGTAGGTCGGGCATCCCTCCTGTGCGCATAGGCGGCTACCGTCCGGGGAAGAAGGCGCGCCCGGTCGTCGCCATGGTATCGACCAACAGGGACCGGTCGAGATACTTGTTGCCCCGCTCGCACGACGTTTCCGGCACGAACAGGCATGCGTGGCACGCGGCGCCGTGCAGGCTGTTGCCTTGATGGACTGGGTGATGCTCGGCGCAGAGAGGGTCGGATGCGCACAGTGTGACACTCTCCAGGGCGTCGCGGAGGTGGCGGCCAAGGATATCCGGCTGCCCGAGGCTCACGAGGCCGCCCAAGGTCCCCTCACTATCCGGGGCCGCGGTGTAAATGAGGACCCCGGCCATCGGGCCATCCTCCGCATCGGGCACGCGCGCGTAGATACGCTCGCTGATACTCGCGGCGGTGTAGCCGCATTCGAGCACAAGTTGCCGCATCAGGGCGTGGGCGAACGAGTGCAGCAGGATATATCGCATGCCCGGAAACCCCTTCGCGTCGAGGTTGCGTAGCGCACGCCATTCGCCATGGGCGGCACGGAACGCGGATTCCCCGTCATGCAGCGCGTCGCCGGCCTCCCACGCCTGGATAACATCCTCGTCGAACTGGATGAAGATGCCTTCACCTCGCACCTCGCACGCGGGCACCCATGATGGCGCTTTCCGCGACAACGGCGCGATGCGATCGCGCGGGAAATCCTCCACATCGGCCAGGTCTCCGGGCGACTCGATGCGCGTGAAGCCGACGAGCGCCCGCACCTCGCGCAAGCGCTCGACCAGGACGACCTGCGCGATGGACGCGCGAAAGCCGGTGGGCGGTTCCGTTGGCAACAGGCGGAAATCGGCCGCGTTGCGCTGCGGGTCAGGATGCGACAGGACGGCCCACTCCGGGACGCGCAGCGACACCGTATCCGTCGCCGACGCATCCTGCCCCGTCCGGTGCGCCTCGACGGCCGCCCACACCTCATCATCGCCGTAAGCAGCGAGAGATGGCAACTGGTCGATGGCGCGGAAGGCGCGCAGGACATCGATCGTGGCCGCTTTCTCCAGGACTGTCCACGCGCCCTCGATAAGGTGCTGCAGTTTGCCCGAGGCCGTCGGGATGGCGAAAGCCGACATCGTCACGGGGAACCATGTGTTCGACGCGCCCAACAAGATGGCCCGCAACGGCTCTTTACAGCCCTTCGGCTCGATGTCGCGTAGATGTGGGCGTCGGCCCCGGCACACCGGCAAGTTGAAACGGCCGTCGCGTCCGAACCCATCGGCGAGGATGCGACTCGCCCCGCAGGTGTCGCATCGTACATTAACACTCGTCGCTTCCCCAGGGACCGGCGGATCGACCAGGCGCAGGACCGCCTTGCAGCCCTCTTTCCCTTTGTGGACGAAGGGCACCCATGGGAAATCGTCGAGGTGTCCATGGCTGCAGGCTACGAGGAAGCGTGAGGGCAGCACGGGCGTCGGGTTACCCGGCCTGCTGCAATTCGTGTGGACATAGCGCGTGCGATCCGCGTGGTAGCGATTGGCCTTCAACTCGAACAGGCTCGAGTCGAGCGGCGCCAACAGACGGCACCAGGGACAATACATCCATTGGGGGAACGGCGCGACAGGCACCCCAATCGACGCGGACATATCGAAGGGGTTGAACGCGGGGACGTCGGTCTCGGGCGGGATGGGGGGCGCGAGCAGCCGCTTGACCCCGTTGCCGACTTGAGTGCGCACGGCGGCCAGCAGGCGATCCTCGCCGATTTCGGTGGCGTAGGCCGTTTCCCAGTCGTCCAGCCCCATCACCAAGGCCGAGAGGTTGGGCAGGTCGAGCAATGAGCCCACGCCAAACGAGAAGAGTAACTGGCTGGGCCGTAGGTCGCCCACACGTGTCTTGCGCGTTGTCCTGATCGTCGCGGTCATACGTCGTCCGCATCCATCGTGTCGTCCCCCTCATCGTCCAGGTCATCGGCCGCGTCGGACAGGGCTTGATCGCCATCCTCCCGCCGGTAGGTCGTCTGCGCCCAGCCCGGCGCGTCGCCCAGCGAGCCTTCGTCCAGGATGAGGCCGACCGTCGGCTCGACATCGCGCAAGGAGTTGAGCACCGTGAACCGTTCCCAGGCTTTCAGGCTCGGCCGGAGCAGGAGTCCTTTCGTCAAGCCATCTTTCTCGGAGCGATATCCAAGCGACTGCGGGCCCGTGGCGCCGGCGGCGGCGAGCCAATCGTCGAGGCGCGCCCCCAACTCAGCGTCGACCGTGTCACGCGCGTCGCCATTAATCTCCGCGACGCGCGCGATGATTGTGTCGATCGCGGCACGCACATACGGGTGGTCGCGGCCGATATGCGCCGCGTCCTTGTTGCTATTGAAGGTCTTGCCAGAGAGACGCACGAGGGACACGAGTAACGCCGACAGCCCACGATCGATGGCCCGCGATGCGAACGGTGTGATGGAAAGTGGCTCGACGTGCTGGTAGAACGTCGCGTGGTAATGCTCGAACCGCTCGTAGTGGGACAGGTCGCGCGGGCGCGCCCAGTTGAAGATGGTGCAGACGAGGCCGGGGAACGTACGCCCCACACGGCTGGTCGCCTGGATGTACTCCGAGGTCGACTTCGGTTGCCCGGCGACGACCATGAGGCCCAACCGCTTCACGTCGACGCCGACGGAAATCATGTTGGTGGCCAGCAGGACATCGATCGCTGGCGGCGTGCCCTTGTGTGTCGTTCCCGTCGCCTTCCCGGTCCGCTTCCCATCCACATCGGGGTCGAAGACCTGCTCCAGCCGGTCCAGCAGCGTGGGGATATCGGTCGACGACATGCGCGAGGTCAGTTCTTCCAGGACGGGCGACCGCCGTCGCGCCAGCCCGCGCTCCTCCGTCTTCTGGAGGCGCGAGCGCACGTCGTCCTCGACCAGGCGGCGCATGCCCCCCAACTCGCGCATGGAATTGAAGTAGCCGACGAGCGTCATCCACGGGTCGGCGTCAGTACCGTATTTCTCGAACAGTTGCTGGGCAGCCGCCAGATACGCGACGTAGACGCGGATGAGGACCGCCTTGAGGCGCTTGCCGGGCGCGCAGATGCCGATGTAGACGCGCCCCGGATGGTCCTCATCCGAGGGCCGCTGCAGGGAGAAGAAATTGTCCTCAACATCGAGGCCTTGCGGCGGGAAAATCTCGACGCGCCGCATGAAGAGGCTGTGCACCTGATCCTTCGCCTGGCGGATCGTGGCGGTCGAGGCGATGACCTTGGGGCGCACCGTCTGGCTATCGACCTCCCAGGTGGCGAGCTTGTCGACGGCCGTCTCATATAGGCCAACGAGGGTGCCAAGCGGGCCGCTGATGAGGTGCAACTCATCCTGGATGATGAGGTCCGGCGGCCGTAGCGGCCCGCACTCCTGGGTCGTCGCCTTGGGTAGCCCGTTCCTTGCCGGGTGGCTGTCGCTGTCCTCCATATCCGCCGATCGGAAGCCATGACGCGTGCAATAGCCCATCACCTGGCCGAAGAGCATTTCCGTCGCCCCGTTCCACGGCATCTGCGCGAATTTGTCGACGGTAGCGATCAGCAGGCTGGGGAGCAGCCGGTAGATCTCCTCGTCGACCACGACGATGGGCAGGCCCTCGCCGGGAGCCTGTCGCTCGCTGAAGATGCACGTCCCGAAGGGGTCGCCGCAGTACATGAAGGTACGACCACGACCGGCGGTGAATGACTCGACCTTGATATGGCGCTTGGGATCGACGGCGGTACCGCACCAGGGGCAGTTGGTCAATTGGGCCGGCGATCCGCTTCCGCCGGTAGCGCCGGCCTTGTAGCCCGAGCCCCGGATCTCCTTGATGTACTCGTCGGCCTGGGCCGTCTTGTTCGGTGTCGTGCGCTGGCCGACCCACAGGCCGATGCGGAAGGGCGTCTCGCCCCAACGACGGTCGCCGAGGGCAAGGGCCTCGCGCCGGATGCTCTCGCAGGCGCAGATGAGGGCCGCGGCGCGCTGCGTCTGCTGCAGCGTGAGCAAACGCAGTGTGTAGCGCATCAGCACGGCGATGCCATGCTCGCCGTCGCGTCCAGCGACCTTCCCCTGCAAGCGCCGGATGCCCAGCGTGTAAGCCGTGAGACCCAGATACGCCTCCGTCTTGCCGCCGCCGGTGGGGAACCAGAGCAAGTCGGCCACGGCCGCGGCATCCGGGCGACGATCCTTGTGCGTGAGATCGGTGATGCCGGGCAGGTTGATCAGGATAAAGGCGAGCTGGAAGGGACGCCACCGACGGTTGTCAGGGATGTCGAGGTCGGCCAGGGTGCGTGAGCCCTGACGGCGTCGCTCCTCGGCGAAGAGAGAGTGGGTCCGCTGTAGCCACATGGAGCGATTCATGAAGCGGAAGGCGTCGGCCGCCGTGGCGTCGTGCGCAAGGAGCGCGATGCCCTCGCGCATCCGTGCCAGAGCCTCTTCGCAGCGATCGATGGCGGACCGGGCCACGTCGGTATGGCCGTCGAGGTCAGTAGCAGGGTGGTCGATGCGTTGTCGCTGCGTCTCGATCCAGGCGGCGTACGCAGCGGGCAGCGTGTGCAAGCGGTCCGCAAGGTGCAGGGGCGACGTCTCGGCCAGGTCCTTCATGTCGAGCGTGAGGCCGGCAAGATCCGCGATATCATCCGCGGTCGGGGCGTCAGTCCGCGCGACTTCATAGGATGGGACGGCCCGCGTTGATACGCGCAGGGCGCGATCGGGCGCGCGGGGATCCGTATCGGCGTGTACCGCGATGCCATGGCCGATCGCGAATTCGACCCGACGCCGGTAGGTCATGGCCAGCGCGCGCTGCTCGGCCTTGACGGCCTCATCCGACGGGCCGTGGTCGTGGTGGTGCGGTCGGCTACGGAAAATGGCCGATTCATCGGGCGATGTAACCGCCAATTCGGCCTGGAAGAGCCAGGCGCGATCCTGATTCTTGCGCGGCTCGTTCTGCCCATTCACCAGGAAGAGGGTAACTATCCAGTCGCCATCCAATTGCCGCACAAGCCCGCGCACGTAGACCTCTGGTTGCTCGTCAGACGGCTGCCAGTTGGCGAGAGGCCCCACCGAGAGATGAATCGGTGGCGATATCGCCTCAATCTGCTCTCGACGCCACACCATTTTCGGAGCGCCGGTCTTGGGCGTCACGAGTGTTTCGCTGCGCTCCTTGTGGTACCGGCCCCAGCGCGCCGTGACCACGATGTCGGCGACGTCTCCGGTGACCGTGAACGTCATCCCGAAAGAGGAGGGCGACATCGACCGCGTGGCGGTCGTGTTGACGTCCGCCTGCCCGTCCTCGGCCGTACCGGCCGCCGTGACAGCCAACTCGTCGTCCTCTTCCGGCTCCAGTTGTTCGCCGCGCGGCGCCAGCATGCCGACGAGGTAGCGATCTCGGACCGCGTTTTCGGCGATCTCTTCGTCAAGCCCGCCAGCCGGCCCCAGCAGATCGTGGAGCACCACCCGCTCCAATTCATCTCGCAGCGCGCGCTTCGATGGTTTTGTAAGAACAGGAGGAGGGGGAGTCGCGCCCTGCGTGTTGCCTTCATCAGCACGCCCCCCACCATTACTTGGCTGCTGTACGTCCTTCACAGTGTCTACAGAGCCATTGGAGACAGATAACGTGACTCCGGGCCGGATGGACTCGACACGTGCGCGTAGGCCCTCTGGAAGCGTCTGTAGGCCGAGGACATGGGCATGCCGCGTCGGGTCGATATCTGTCAGCAGGGCTGTCAGGGCATCGCGATCGGCCACACGAACGTCGCTCCAATCGAGGGACGTCTCACCATCGACGAGTCGTCGGTTCAACTCGTAGATGTCGATGGTATTACGCAGGATGCGTGGTAGGCGGTCAACGGTCATTGCGTACTCCTCGTTTCTATCGCTCTACCACGCGAGCGCCATTTGATTGGTAGGCTCCGTCTCGCCGCGTTTCCCAGGCTTCTTGTCGTTCTTGGCGTGCAGGCCCGAGGCAACTTCCTGCTTGTATCGCTCGTGGTTAAGTGCGAGTAGACGACCTAAGATCTCGCGACGAGATTGCTCTGAAATCGTGTAGCGCAGCCCCTGTTTCGTTTGATGGAAACCATGATTGAAATCTAGGTCATCCCAGCCGTACGCTGACGCCACGGCATAGTCCATCTCCACGTGCAAATCACGAAGTTTGGCGATATCTTCGGCTGCTTCGTCGGGAGCGTGAAAACGGTTAGATATATTGGTCAAACCCTCTGTTCTACTGTCCATTACTAACTGACGATACTGGAAATAAGCTTCGCCGATCGAATAAAGGCTTTCCATCAAGTCAGGAAACGGATAATTAGCAAAACAATCCGCAGACGTGTAGCGTAGAGTATGAGCACCCAGAGTCGAACCATACTGCCATGCCCAAGACTCGTGTAGAGTTGATGAAAGGGCAGCAAAATGTCCATAGTCATCGAAAGCGATTACCGTTAATGCGTCCTGGAAAATGACGCCTGTCGGCACGATCCCAAAGGCACAATTCGGGCTATGCCTTGTCTTGCAAATAACGCGACTCATTCCATCGGTTGCAATATAAAGTGCAGTTTGTTTCTCCGCGAATTGCCAGTATCTCTGTGGCAATGGCTTACGCAGGACAAACGCTCCACATTCGTCAATGCGCTGCCTCTCAGGTTTCACCTTTGCCTCTACGATCAGCCAGCAATCTTTGTAGGACTGTGCGCGATCTATGGGCCAATCAGAGAAGTTGATAACCCATCGACTGGGACACTGGTCTGGCCGCGAATTGAGATCGTCGCCGCTGAGAAAGGGCAGCAACACCTCACGATTACGCCCATCCTTGGCAATAAGCGCAGCCGCTTCTTCGGGTGTAAGCACAAAGCCCATTCCTCTTACTTCAGTGCCCTTGAACGATTTATCAGTATTTGAAGTCAGCGCGTGTGGCAAACCACTTACTACTCCAGGCACTTCGAGAAATGCGGTTATAGATGGAACAACTGCTTGGTCTAAGACCACCTCTCCATTCCAACTTCCGCTTCGTAGCCACACAACTGCGACATCTAAGCTCGCAGTACCAGGCCAGCGCATAGTTGGTATAGCTCGGTTTACTATTCCATCATGGGCAAGCAGGCAGTCTAGACCTACCATACGTGAGTCACCCTGAGCTATTGTATTCGTAGCAAGTAAGCCAAATCCCGCACTTGAGCGCAGCAAATGAAAGGCGCGTAAAAAAAAGTAAGTGCATAAATCCGCCTTCCCCCGACGCCCTTCAGCTAGTACGTCAACGATGTAATCGCGGTAATTGGTACCCAAAGGACCAGTAATCTTTGAGCCACCTAGGAACGGCGGGTTACCAATGAGTGCATCGAAGCCGCCGGGATCGCCCCAAGCACTGCCGTCCACAAAGACCTCGGGGAACTCCAACGGCCAGTGGAAGGGACGCCGACCGCCGAGCAGGGCATTCGCTTCCGCGCGCAGGCTCTCAATGGCCGCCCTATCCTCGTCTAGGATGTGTGCTATGAATGGCGCTCTCATGCCCTCGGATGCCCGCTGCTCCTCCCCCGCTGCGAGCGCCAGTACAAACTTGTCAAGGAGGTGCTGGCGCCGGGCATCCTGTTCAGCGTCAGCGCCGCCTTGCAGGGTCACCCCCACTAAGAGGTTGCCACCGATCTCGAGTACGTCGAGCGCCCGCTCGGCCCGCTGCAGCAGTCGTTCCTTGTGTCGTACCGTCTCGTCGTCATGGTCGGGCATCACCTCGATCTCTCGCCGAAGGTTGATGGCTGTTTGCAGTGAGTGCTGCACCGGCAACGCCATAAAGGGGATAGGCTTGCCCTTGCTGGCCCCTAGATGCCATTGGCCCAGCGACTGCAGATCGACGCCGAGCAAAGCGTCACCCGCTTTAAGTGCATGATCGAGGAAGGTGAATGGCCGATCCTTCTGCACGGTAACAAGCCACAGCGAGAGTTTGGCCATTTCCACGGCCATGGGGTTGATGTCCACCCCATACAGGCAACGTTCAGCCACGAGGCGACGGGCCATGATGAGGCGCTCACCTGAGTCGCGCGGCAGTGGCGTCTCATCCAGCGTGCCCTCCGCCATCTCACCCTCAGGGCTGACAACCATTGAGCCTGGGTGTTGGCGCTCGGCCTCATCCCACGACTCAATGAGACGGTCAGCTAGGTAACGGTCGGCGGCCACTAGAAAGGCGCCCGAGCCCATCGTCATGTCGCAGATTTTGAGAGCGAGCAACTCTTTGGCTGAGCGCAATCGCCATTCTGCGCGCGGCTTACCCGCAGCCGGTCCGTCGTAGACCGCGGGCTCGAGGGTATACTGGACGATAGGCTCGGTTAGGCTGCGCGGCGTGTAGTGTGTGCCGGTGCTGCGCCGGTCGCTGCCCTGTGTGACATAGACGCTGCCCTGCGCGATGACGACGGGGTAACCCATTGTGTCATCACGCAGCAAGCCGGCGAACGGCTTCACACGCTCGTATAGAGCTACATCATTTTCGCACGCCGCCATGAGGCGCTGCTCGTTGAGCAGCAACTGCGGTTCGAGCGCGCGCGCCAACGCTTTCTCCGAGCGCCCTGTCTGCTCTTTCACGTAGGTGATGAGGCTTGTGTCGCCGTCACGCTCACGCCGTCTTTCCAATTCTGCCAATGCGATCTCAGGTTCGCGGTCCTTGCTCCCCGCGAGGCCGAGGATGGGCTCACCGGAGCGCACCGCCGTATGATCAAGCAACCCTTCGTAAACGTGACCAATCTGCTCGATGTCGAGTGCACGAAACGAGAGCAATCGCGCCTCGGCAGGGCCGCCGCCCGGTGCGCGGACACGCAACACCTGCAGCGCTTCCAGGAGGTGGAGCACGGTGCGGTTGTGGATGGCAACTGGGGCAGATGGGGCAGTTCGGCACCTCGCCCCCTCCCCGCGGCCCTCCAGGAAGGGGAAGCGGTCAGGGTCGAAGAGCGTTCCGCCGTATGCCGGCAACTCCAGCTTGTCGTGCCGAACACCGCCGTAGACGGCCCGGAACGTGGCGAGCAAGCGTCCCCATGCATCTTGACGATGCTCCATGACCTCTTCCCCGTCGCGGTCGGCCACGGCGCGCAACTGGGCACGCAAAGTTGACACGGCATACGACGCGTCGTACACCTCCTCGCCGAGTCGCAGCATGCCGCGCTCCTCGGCGGCGAACAGGAAGACCAGGCGCATCATCACGGTCAACGCCGACTGGTACAGCATCTTCTCGTCGACATCGCGCAGCAACGCCCGTTCATTGTCCTTATCAACGCGGTCGAGCGCCTGGATGAGAATCTCGACGGCCTCCCGCACCTGCTTGCCGAGTTGGTTGGTGACCTCCTGCTGATCGGCGGCGCTGCGATCCAGCAGGGCCTCCAGCATCTCATGATCGGATACGCCAAAGAAGCGATATGCCGAGAGCAGGCTACGAAACGCCCGCAAGGTCACGGACTCCTCGAGCCAGAGTTGTGTGTACCACGAGGCGAAGCCGGATGTGTCGCGCATGGGCGCGTTCACCAGCATCCATCGCTCTCCGTTGGTGACAAGACCGAGGCGCACGCCCGTCCCGTGCAGCAAGGCGACCATGCGCGTGGCCGGTGAGGCGCTCCAGCGGTGGCCTGAGATGGGCTTCTCCAGATCCTGACGCGGTGAGACAACCTGTACCAGGAGGCGTGGCGTGCCCGCGTCCTGCCGGCCTGACGGCGCGACGATGGCGACATCCGGCCGCAACGTCTCACCGTACTCCGGCACGGGGACCGCGAGGCTCGGAGGCAGGGCTTGCCCCTCAACGATGACCTCGTCCGGGAAACCGAGTGTCTGTCCCAGCACGAAGCGTATCCACGCTCTGGAAATAGCCGGATCGGGCCGGCTGCTCGCGCCATTCTCCTCCCACTCGCGCGCGGCCATGCGCAGAGTCGCCATATGCACGGAGTCATGCGCCTCAAGGCCCTGTGGGAACGTGTCCACCAGCACGGGCATGGACAGGAACGGGCCGGACACCTCGACCAGCGAGAGCCATTCGGCATGATGGCGAGCGATGGACATCTACATAGCCTCTCTATGAGCGATGGACGCGGGGATAAGATAGGTGACCGCGACCGGGAACAGATGCGCCGTCGGTTCGGCATAGCGCGCCTCGATGGCGCGGCGCTCGCGCGCGATCTCCGCCGGGATCTCGTCGGCGCGGGCGCGTAGCGCGTCGACATTGCGCTGGAATTGATCCTGCTCCGCTGTCGTGAAGAGGGCCAATTGCTGAATCTCCGGCTCGTGGAGTTCGGCCAGGATACTCGTGCGCAATTCGGTCAGAATAGCCTCGCTGTCGCGCGCTTCCTTCGCCGCCCGATCCTGCAAGAAGCGCATCAAGCCAGCCATACGGTCGTTCATGCGCGCTTGCAGGGCGCTTTGCAAGGCATCGGCGTGCTGAGACCAGGATGCTCGCAGGCGTTCTTGAGTTCGCGGGGACGCGGCCTGGTCGGTCGCGCCGTCAAGGGCCGTCTGGACCTCACCCACGTTCAAGCGAGAGAAGCGGCCGCCCTCCCGCAACCGCCCGCCCGCCGTGAGTATCTGCTCGTGCAGACGCTGGCCGTCGCTCCCCAAGGCGACGAGTCGGGCGTGCGCGAAGACGGCCGGGGTATCGAGGACACGGTCCGGCACGACGCGCGCGGTAACGCGATGCAGCCGCGCGGTGTCGGCCGACGACCACACTTCGGCGCGGAGCAGGCGCAGGCACATCTGCACCAGGCGGTGCCCCAGGTGCGCGAGCACGACATCGTCGCGCCCCTCGATCAGGTCGTGGTCGAAGACGATCGGGCGTATCTCGCCCGTGTGCGGGTGGCGCAGCCCCTCCGTGCAGGAGGCCCAGCTACCCGTGAGCGCCGGCAGGTGAAACGCCGGCATGCGTGCGCGGCGGCCGGTTGGGTCGGGCCAGAGGCCTGGAACATCGGCGGGGATGAGAGGTAGTTGCTTCGCGAGGGCCAACCCGATGGACACGACCTGCTCGATCGTCTCGGGGGACACGTTCAGGTCGCGCTTGCTGGTCTGCATCTGGTCATGCAAGCGCTCGATGCGCTCGCGCAGTTGCCGCTCGACGCGGAGCATCGCGCGGATCGCGCCAGCGTCGCGCTCGGCCGTCGACGTCTCCAGATGCGTCCGCCGCCCGAGCATGGCCTGCTCGACCTGCGTCGCGATCACCGGGCCGACCTTGCCCAGATCTTCACGGATTGTCTCAACCTTGCGCGCCGCGCGCATCAAGAACTCCAGGTCGCCTTCCAGGTCGCCTGGCTGGCGTGTCGCGCTCACACTGCGGGCGTCATACCCCTTGCCGACGAAGTGGTAGACCTGCACCTCCTTGGCGCGCTGGCCGTGGCGGTCGATGCGCCCGTTGCGCTGCTCCAACCTGTTGGGGTTCCAGGGGATCTCATAGTGAATCAGCCGGGAGCAGTGGTTCTGCAGGTCGATGCCCTCGGACGCGGCGTCCGTCGCGAGCAAGATCCGCACGGGCGATCGATCGGGGCTGGCCTGGAAGGCCGCTTTTACCCGCTCACGCTCCTCGGTGTCCATGCCGCCGTAAAGCATCAGCAATCGGTCACCGCCACCAAATCCGTGGGACGTTAAGTGCTGCACCAGCCACTTCTGGGTGTCGCGGTACTCAGTGAAAATGATGACACGCTCATCGGACCATGTCCCGCCGGGCTTGAGCGTCTTGTCCAACCAGGCAAGCAACTCGTCGGCTTTGCTGTCGGGGCGCGCCGCAGCGGCGGAGGCCCACGCGCGCAACTCGCCCAGCGACGCCTCCTCCTCACTGGTCAACTCTTGAAAGAGGTTGGTCGCCGCCATCACCGCATCGTCGGCACTCTCGGTGAAAGCATCGTCGTCGGCAAAATCCTCGTCGACGCCTTCGATCTGACGCCGCAAGACGCCGAGGGACGGGACGAGGTGCAGGGGCCGCGCCTTCTTGCGCGCCGTCCGCACCGTCTCTTCATGCTTGGCCAGCGTCGTGGCGAAGGCTGCGGGCGACGAGAACAGGCGCTTTTTGAGCAACTTCAGCACAAACTCGGTGGCGACGCGCTCCGTCTCGTCGCCCGCGCGTCGCTGGCGACTCTCGGTGTAGGCGTGCAAGAGGTGGTGCGCCCGCCGCTCGGCGTCCGTGTACGGGACCTCAATGGCCGCGAGCGTGCGGCGCGGGAAACGCAGTTCGCCGTCGAAGTCCACGATGTCCGTCTTCAGGCGCCGCACCATCACGGCCGCCAATTGGTCCGGGTCGGGGCGCACGCCACGCGCGAAGCGCTGGTTGTCGAGCATCTCCAGCAGCGCCGCGAAGCTCTCCGGGTAACCGTTGTGCGGCGTCGCCGACAGGAACAATTTGTGCTCGAAGTGCGGCACAAGCGCACGAATGGCATGAGTCCGGTCCGAGTCGGTGGCGTAGCGACCGCCGCCCGACGGGGCGACGTTGTGCGCCTCATCGACGATCAGGAGGTCGAACGTACGCGGGAAGACGGGTTCGCCGGGGCCTGGCAGCACCTCGCGGAATAGGCGCATTGGCCGTTCGCGTTTGAGATAGTCGATCGACGTGATGAGCCGTGGGAAGTGCGTCCAGGGGTTAACGTGCAGACCACGACTGCGCCGCAACTCTTTCATTAAGGTCGCGTCGACGATGCGGAAGTCGAGGCCGAACTTGTCGCGCATCTGATCGCGCCACTGGATCTGCAGCGCCGAGGGACACACGATCAGCACGGAGTGGACGCGCTGGCGCAGGATCAGTTCCTGGGCGACGAGGCCGGATTCTATCGTCTTACCCAGGCCAACGTCGTCAGCGACGAGCAGATTGACGCGCGGCATCTGGATGGCGCGCACCACCGGGTCGAGCTGATAATCCTCGATGGCGATGCCAGAGCGGAAAGGTGCCTGCAAGGCGTTGACGTCGGCGGACGATATGGCTCCCCAGCGTACGGCGTCGAGGAACGCATCGAGCCGGCGCGGCTCATCGAAGCCGTGGGTCGGATCAGGCAAGCGCCGGCCCTCATAGATCCTGGCACCCGGTTCGATTTCCCACACAACCCGCAGTTCGTCACCAAGCGCATCATCCTCCACCGAAGAGAGGGTGACGAGGTGCTGGACAGGCGTGTGTCCGTTGGATTTGAGGGAGTCGATGGGAAGACCGGATGCGATGACATCTTGGACTACGAAAGGACGTCGACGCACCTCGACCAATTGTCCTGGCTCAGGGACCGCCACGACAAAAGCGGTGTCCACACCCTCTCCAACGCGCGCTTCCACCACTACGTGTTCCCTTTACGACTTAAATGACACAATCCACGGAAATGCACACCACTATGCCACGGTCCGACATAGGTGAGCATGCTTGTTGGTAGTGTATTCACAGAATAGCCTGTAGCGGAAATGCCGTCGATAGGTTTGTGAGTTAAAGCAACGCCAGTTGCCCTCCAAACGTTATCCGTTATCCCTCATTCCAGTAGCCATGCGCTCGGTCGTACTCATTGAAAGGAGCACGCCACCGATAGCGTAAGTGAGAAACGAGGGCCATGTAAGGGCCGTTGTCGTCGGTTTTGCCCCAAAAGGCTGCCCAGACCGTTCCATGCCGATCACCAAGAGGCTGGTGCTATTGGCTCCCCCTTTTCCCAGAATATCGGCGGCAGTTTAGGCGCTAGCTAGTGCCGACGTTGAATCAACAGACGTTCCATCAATATCTTGTGCCCACGACTGCATGCGCGTCATGACATCGCTCCACAGCGTAGGTCCTGCCGCGATGAGACCGATGTCCAGAGGATCTTCACCGCGAACCCAATAGTCGCCTTTTTGCTCCATAGCATCGTACCGCAAGAGTATTTGGACCGCATTGTTATCGGGACTAGCGATACGATAATATCTGCGTTCCTCGAAACGCATCCATCCTTGCAATACGCGGATAGCCTCGGTGTTGGACAGCGTGTCGCTAGTGACGGAGAGCACCAGGCAATCAATAGTCATCAGTGCATCGGAAGGGGGATTGCGAACCCGCGCTTTCTCAAATGTCCAACTCCCGGATGGGAGTTGAGAAGCAGCCTCTATGTCGCGGATGAACCCGGTCCTGGTATCGTAGGCGGCTAACTGAGACAATTCTTCGACGATATCCGTGACGAAGGGATAGTCGTAGATAAGTGCCCGTCCAAGGATGAACCAGGCATCTTCGAGCACCTTGGCCGTGACCTGGTACAGCGGGTTCTGTAAGACATTGCGCCAAACATCTCGTAAGGCGAGTCGATTGTTATCTGCCTTTTGGGCCCTCGTTAACCGTGACACGTAATAAAGCGCGACGAGCAACCTCGCATCGGCCTGATTATTCTTCATCACATCGCCAACCCCCACGATTTGCGAGTTGTGTAGGCTACTGAGGTAGCCGGGGGTATCTTTGCTTCCCCAAAACAACTGCCATATGTTAAGCAACGATTCGGCCACATACTCGGGAGATACCCAACCCTTGAAAAGGAGGCGCCAGAGAATATGCGAGAATATGATGTAGTTATTCGTCATAACGTCATGACCGACGCGCGTCTGAAAGTCGGGATCGTGAATGCCGCGGAGATACCGACCCACAAAACGTTTGATGATGCGTTGTCTTCGTTGATCCTGTGTGCGCTGATAACGCTCCCGGTCTTCAGCGTCCCCATCTCGGTCGGTGATCGCCTCAACATCCTCCTGAATCGCGTCTTCTATCAACGTGTCTACGGCCATGGTCGGAGTCGCACGTGATGATAATCCGGCGAAATGGTCGGTGATGCTATTCAGGATGATTTGTAATTTCTGTATTGGGCAAAGACATGTTGCACACGAGCTAGAGCGCGTGGGCCTCACGTCTATCCGCAAGGCACACACACGCCGCGTTCAGCAGTCCCTGCGGCTGGCATGTAGACGGGCGGGTAGCTGTGCAACATGTCTTTGCCCAATACAATGATTTGTAATTTCGTTTGATTGTTGCCGTGCCGGCCCGTGGAGCCATACAGATATTGCTGCATTCTTGGATGTTGGCGTAAGGCATCGTAATCGATGTCGGCGTAGTCAATGTGGATCTCGTCGCTCGATGTTGTCCCCTCTGAGGTTCGGTGTCCGGTTAGATTCCAGACACTCTGTTGATCGAGCACCAGAGACGCCTCGAGTTCATCAAACAGTTCTTCTAGTTCGCTATCTTCCAGATCGAGGCTACCGGCCCCTTTGAGCGCCTCGGTCGCGCCCTCGACGTCGAGCATCGCGTCAAGGGACGCCTTATTGCAAACGATGATAGGATTGGACTCGCGGGCGCTATCCCCATCACCCCACCTGATAGATACGGAAACGGGTCGGGCAAGGAGATCGGCTGCGTCCGGAGCCACGCGCACGATAACGGTTCCACCTCCATGCCCTAGGATGACCAGCGGAAAGGTGTGACTATCGACAATCAGGCATGCAGTCCTTACATCGGGCATAACGCCCGCATAACGCAGGGTGAGATGATCCTCCGACCACTCTCCTCCCATGAGATACCAGTCTTGGTCGCGCACGCCGGCTATGGGTCCATCCGAGCGATACGACAACTCTAAAGCATCCAGGGTCTCGACGGCCGGCTCTATCGTCAGCGCCTCCAGGATGTGGTCGAAGGCATGGCGCGGCCCTGTCACCAAGTTGGCAACCTCTATGTTCGCTGAGAGGCCAGATGCGAGCATGGCGACGCGCGAGAGGTTTGGCGAGCCCTGGAGACACACAGCGCGGTTTGCCATCTTGAACAGATACATCTTGGCGTGAGCATAGCATCCCTCGTCGCCCACGGTAAACGGTTGCACCTGACAGCGACCCGACGCGTGTTCGATCAATGCTTGTAGGCTCGACGGGTCGGCGGACGCGTAGCGCGGCTGCAGCAAGAGAACCATCCTGTGTGGCGCAAATGTGTCCAATAGACGTTCGGCCGCCGCCGCTTCTTGATCGTAGAATGGCGACAAGACCCAAAGTTCCTCAACCGTCTCGTCACCGATGGCCTCGCGCAGTTGATCTACGAAGCTTCGCGTCAGATTATGGCGCACCGGTCGCTCGGTAGAGGGCGATACGGCGAATAACCAGGGCGTCTCCTCCAGCAGGAACCCGATATGCCTTTGAGCCGCCACGCCCACATAATCGCCGCCCAGTACATGCTCGACAAGTTCCCGTACAGCTACGAAAGCGGGCAAGTCCTGCGGCTTCGCGACGTCATACTCATAACAGGTGAAGATCTCGCCGCCCGATGCGTAGCCTTGCCAGCCCAAATTCCCGCTACCAACGAGCAATCGCCCTCGATCAGGGTTGGCGAGGAGGATTATCTTGGCATGGGCGGCGTGCGGCACGAAGATGCCCTCGACGACGTACCGTTGGTTCAAGTGCCGCACCAAACCGGCATCGGCGTAGTGGGCGCAGGCATCGAGATATTGACGGCCATCCATCAGAATGATCTTGTTGCGGCAGCGAGAGGCGAACTGGCGCGACAAGACCTGTTCGTAGAACGGGATGTCCGCTCCATACGTCAGGATAAGCGCATGATCCCATGGCCCTTTCAACGTGTCCGGCAACTCCAGAACGGTCACGGCAACTCTCCCTGATCGAGAATGTGGAGCCCATCGTCCGTCAGGGGATGGTTGCTACGCGAGAAATTGCCGGACAGGCCGAGATCATGGACAGTCGTACTCAGCGACTCGAAGCGGGAATCATTGAAGTTCAGACGGTTGTCCATAAGGTAGAAGCGGAGACGATCGCCTTCACGCTGGAAACGGAATGTGTTATTCTGGGGCATTTTACTCAAGGCCGTTAACTGGTGCTGACGAATGATGTATTCGTCATAGAGCCAACGCGCGATATCGCCGATCGTCATGTGCCCAGATTGCATCCGTCGGCGGATTGTCTTGACGAAGCCGTCCATACTCAGGCGTTGTTCTCCTCCCATTCTAGCGATCGACCATTCGTCGCTCAACCACAACGCCGGAGAACAGAAACGGAGATAGATCATCGCCAGCATTGCGATCATTCCAGCTATCATGAGCGAGGTGTCGAATTGGTGCGCTCTGACCCGTTTCATAACGGCGGCGTAGAGGAGATGCTCGTTCAGCGGCGAGCCCAGGGTACAGGCGCCATCGAATCCTCCAGTTTCCTCCCCTGCCCCAACCACCTCTTGCAACCAATCCAGCAGACTGACGAATGGCGATGTTTCAGCCAATGTAGGCGATGGCAGATGGAAATGTTCGGCCAACGCATCAAAAGTGAGCGACGCATCGAGATACTGCCGAAAAGACGAAAGGGGGATTGGACGTGCGTCCCCGCCGCGCGCCACGCCCCATTCACAGAGATAGTACCACAGGGTATTCAGAGCGAACACATAATACTCTCGTGCTTGATAGAGGCGCCATTGTCTGTGTGTGTATCTCACCGAATCCCGCGGCTCATAGATTAGTCCCCGATCCGTGCTTTGAAAGTAGAGCAACTGACGGAAGCCGTCCGCATCCAATGCCTGGCCCTGTGTCTGCGCCGCAATGTCGAGGAAAAGACGGAATGTTGATCGTCGTGCGTCCGACGCTTCCTTGTTGAGCCCGCGCAGGAAGGTGTTGAGTAACAAGGGACGATCGGGCGCATCAGGACATTGCAATTGGCACAGGCACGCATGGTGGATAAACTCGACAACAACGGGATAAGGGACACATGCGGAGTCGTCATCGAAATAGTCGCGGTAGTAGCGGGTGCTTTTCACGGCTTGACGAAAAGCGTCCGCGACCTCCTTCCCTGTATCGGTCAGCACATCGACCTTATAGGGAGAACCAGGCCCGGTTGGGTGGACCAACCCTACGTCGGCCATCACGGAGCCGTAGTAGAGACCGTAACCGCCCAGATCCTCTTTGATGTAATTAGTCGTCGCGTCATAATCTTTGAGTTTCTTGCTCGCAAGCGAGTTGGTCTTGCTGCTGCCGACGATGCGACCAGTTCCTTGGTGCTCCTGACGATCGCAGAGATGCGCCCCGATCGAGAAGATGCACTCGCGCGGGCGATAGAACGCTTTGAAGCCCTCCGATGTGCGCGAGCGATCGCGGCGCCAGAACTCATCGAGCAGGAAAGCATAGAAACTGAAATAGCGGGGATGATACGTCAGCGCGTTTATGCCCGGCGATAGGCTGGCTAGTATGCGGGCAGAGGAAACGCTACCCAGGCCCAGGTGGTCCTGGCCTGCGGTCGCAGGATACATCTTGGCGATCCATTGAGGTTGAGCATCTATCGACATCATATTGGCCTGCCCATCATGTATGCGCTTCCGTTGATCTTATTCCTTTTGGCGAGAACCGCACCGTCAACGCGTGGAAGATGCCGCAGCGGCGAGCGTTGTCGCGGCCTGCTCGAGCGTTTCCGCAATGCGATCGTACACAGCATCGAGCGCCATTCCCCACCCGCCGGCGTGAGCTGCAGCATCCACGCCGAACACCTTGAGCGCGCCATCGAACGCGGCTCGCCCGCCGGCCCCCGTCCGATGATCTGCGAGTTGCCGCAGCCGTGTGAGCGCGAACAGGGACTCAAGCGGGTTCGTGGTAGGCTCCGTCGCCAGACGCCCGACGATCTCCGAGCGGTCCTCGTCGAGCCGCAGCCCCGATTGCTCGGTCAGACCTGCGAGACGCACGAGACGATCGAGCAGCATCAGGCTCTTGATGCTCGCGATGTCTTTGGACGGAATACCCAACGTGACGAGCGTTTCCCCCAATCGCTTCTCAGACACCCCCTCGACGATGAACTTATAGAGATCGTCGCACCTCCCGAGGAATCCGTCCTTGTGGAGCGTGCGCGGGATGTGCCGGGTGATCGGCTCCGCGTGCGCCGCCGCCGCCCACCCGCGATACCGAAGATCGGTACGGTCGAGTCCGATGATGTCCGCGCCCGACACGGGCCGACCGAGGACCGGCGACGCCATGTCGGCGACCGCCTCGCCAAGGCGCGTCGCAGCATCGACGATCCGCCGCGCACGCGTCCCCACGTTGCGCTCCTGGACAAACACGGGCGCGCCAGGTGGGGGCGGGACCGCGTACTCATGCCACTGGCGGACTATTTCCGGTCTCGCGCCTTCGTACAGTTTCTTCAACTCGACTGAGATGAGGTCGCGACCAACGCGCCGCGTATGGCCGACACTCCATTGCCCTCCGTAGGAGACACCTCCCGATTCTGGATAGATGGTGAAGCCCGGCCGTCCTTCGTACAGGCCGAGCACCTCGTCGCGCACGTAGGCGACGGCGAATAGATCGAGGCGCCGCGACACGTCGTCCGAGATGGGGTTCGGGAAACCGGGCCAGGTGAGGGCCCCGCCCTCCCACCGGCCGGCGCTGACTGGCGCGGATCTCGGTTGGAGAAGCGGGCGCACCCCCCACACCTGCGCCAAGATCGGTCGGTCGCGCTCGCCGGGCAGCACCCGTAAGTCGAGCAAGCGCCCTTTCAGGCGAAACTCGACGGATTCTTCGGCCCCCAGCAGTCGGCGGATGTCTTCAGTCGGGGGACCAGTGCGCGTGACATAGTACACCTGGATGAGCGCGCGACCCCGGATTGTCGCATAGTCCTGGAGGTAATCGCGCTCCACCACCACGGAGGCCTCGGTGTGGGCGGGGAAAGAATAGGTCGATACAGCTTTCGTGATTGCCACGTCGAACCGGGGCTCCTCCGGATCGTCCCAGTGCATCGTCGGAGTGTCGGCGCCTGCGACCAGCCGCGGGACGAGGCCGTACGTCATGAGGAAACCCTGATCGGGCCACAGGACCGTCCGATTGTTGGCTTGCCAGGAGACGATAAGAGGTTCCAAGCCCTTGGGGATCACCAGGTCTCCCTCGACCCAGAATCGCGGTATGTAGTCCCACGTGCCACGATAGTCCACGGGGTGGGGCCCGCTCGCGCTCACGTCGTGGCCAATCCCTCCGCGGCGTCGGAGTATCGCGTTGCGCCGCCCGATAGGGGCGAGCGCGGTGTATAGGTGGCGGTAGTTGATGTTGTCGACACCCTCCGTCCCACCGACCTCGGCCACGACCACGCGATCCGAGGCTAACGGGTCCTCGTCCGCGACATCGCGGAGCCAGTCGGGCCACCAATCATCGGGAGGGTGTGTTCGTGAGGGCATGAGGCCGTGTACCAGGTGAAGACTAGACAAGGGAGAGAAGATACCAACGGCGCCAACGACGGCTGGATCGGCCGATAGGCGCAGGATAGCACGATCCCAACCTTCACGCCAACATGACGACGACTCGAATCAGTCCCGCGGAAGAGTCGTGGACAGACCACATGCCATGTGTTGGCCACCCTCATGTCGCGCGCGGACTCACGACCTGTCTCAACCCTGCTATCGACGGAGGTTAGAAGACGCTTGGTTGCCACCCGAGCCTGTGGACGTTGTCATTTCTTGTATTAGGCAAAAGGTTGTTGCACACACGCGCCGCGTTCAGCAGTCCCTGTGGCTGGCACGTAGACGGGAGGGTAGCTGTGCAACCTGTTGCTGCCCAATACAGACGTTGTCATTTCTCCCCGCATCGGCACCCTGAGTTGAGATCCCGCCCTACGGTGTGCCTATCCAGCGCGATTTTGCATAGGAAGGCACAACCCAGGATCGTTGACGATCATCCGACGCGCGACGTCGAAGTCGTCGCGAGGAGAGATGACGTGACGCAATGCGGCGCGCACAACCATGCGATTCGCCCGCCAGACCCAGGGACGATCCACGATGCCGCCCGACGGTAAAGGCAAAGGCTCGTCGGGGTCGTAGATAACCAACGCCAACGCGGGCGTCAGCGGCATGTGCAATCGGATGCCGGGCGATTGGAGCCATTCATCGACGCGCGTCCCACGCACACGGGTCACGTCCTGCGCATGCGCGAAAACCGGGTTGTCGGACGTCCAGAAAGGTGTATCGCTGTAATTGTAGACCAGGTGCCAGACGAGGTTGATGAGGCGGGTGGGAATATCCATCGCGCCACGCGCCACGAACAGGGCGTGGATAAACGTGAGGTCGTCCATGGGCGGTTCGGCCATGACTGGCTGCCGCGCCACGGCATCGGCGAGCAAGGCACGTATGAACCGCGGGCGGAGGAGTTGTACGGCGATGAAGTTGACCAAGACGGGGCTCGCCTCGACAAGCCTGACCTGTTGGGGAGGGAGGACGATGGTCGCGTCGGGCCGCGGCTTGTCGATCACGGCGTCGACGGCCGTCTTCCAGAGATTCTCGAGTGCGGTGAGCGTCGTCTCGAGCGACCGGCAACTGCCATCGGGCAGTGTCACCCGAAAGTAGCCCTCCTCGACGGCGATGTCCCTCGTGCTCGGCCGGATGACCCGATCGTTGACTTTGTCGTAGCATCGGAGCAATCCGTCGGGTGCGGCGAAATAGCGCAGGTAGAATTGGGGGACATAATGCTCCCTGCGCATCGGATCGTCGCGGGCGATGTCGTGTTCATCCCGTGTCATGGCCATGGCGCACGCTCGACGCCCATGCTGATGCGCATCATCGATCGCCATCGTTGGGGATTTCGCGCATCTCGGCCACATCGAGCAGGAGAAACGCCGTGCCCGCATGTCGTGCTGTCGCCCGCGCATGGAAGTGACCGTAGGCCCACCACCGCGGCGCACACCGCACTGTCACGGCTTCATACAAGGCATCCATCGCGGATCGCTCCGCGTTCAAATCCTCGGCTAGTGCAGGATCACCCCGAACGGAATCCCACACGAGGCTGCCCCATTGCAAGGGAGGGGCGAACGACGGCGCGGTGTGTGTGACGACGGCGGATACATCGCTCAGGTCCATCGCGTGCAGGGTCGTCGGATCGAAGACGAAGCCTTCATCCCGCCAATACGTTATGCCCGCCTGGCGGTGACGCCGATCGATGGAAATCGCGCCACCGACGCACAGGACGCGCTGACGATCAATCGTCAGGAGTGTGTAATCTGGGACGAAGTGGATGCGTTCCCACCGCTGCTCTTGCTCGGGTGCGAAGTAGGCGGGATCGTCGTGATTGCCGCGGATGGCGTAGAGAGTCAGATCGCGCATATCCAGGGCACGATCCAGGCGCTCGAGTCGCTGGCGCTCATCGGTTTTCTTCGAGAAGCCGACCCCGAGATCTCCGACCTGGAGGAGCGTAATCGATCGGGTGTTGCGCTGGCGCAGGCGGTCCGCCAAGTTTTCCCACTCTCCGTGGATATCACCGACCAAGAGCATGCCTTACTCCGTCCCTTCGCTGTCGATATGGCGCGCGATCGCCGTGTACGTGGGGCGCACGGAACAGACGGCGATGCGCGATCGCCTCCGATCTATCATACGCCTTTTACCGCCGCCGCCAGATCCACCTCGGTCGGTTGCGTATATAGACGTTCAGATAAAGAATGAGGCTCATCCTGATCATTGTAAATGAGAGTGCTCGACACCATGACGCAAGCTGCAAGTGGCCCCAAGATTTTCCCTGCCTTGACACGGATGCGACGAGAAAGCTGGCGGAATCACTGCGGTCAGTAGCTTCGCGCATGACATTGTCCAGGTAGCTGCGGGGAGATGGCACCACGCCGGACATGGTATATGGGTTCGCCAACGACTACTTCCTCAAGATCACGGCGGCATGGAATCGGGGGGATGATTGCCGATGTATGATCACCCGGACGAGAGCAAGGAGGGTGCCGTGATCGATACTCGGGGGGAGAGCGGCACGGCGCGCAATCCGCGCCGTGCCACTCATCGCGTGGTTGCTCATAAGCGGCTTGGACAATGTAGGGTCGTGCCGTTGACCGGCCCGAACGCGTGAGCAACCATCGAGGTTGTCGTGCCACTTGAAAAGAAGCCAATGCCGTACGTAGCATGCAATAGTCGCGGTAGACATATGAAGGCATTGTAATGTTCGCGTTTTTATCCGCTAATTCTGGAATGCTGCCACTTGTTGGGTCCGCTAGGCTCGGGTCATCGTTTCGATTTTTTACGCTAATTCTGGAAATCACGCTATGGGTATGGTAGCTGCCAACTACGCGTGGGCCTGGGTCGCTAAGGCTCCCCCGTTTCGCCCTCTCTTCCCATCTAGTACAGGCCTAGCACGAATACGAGATGGCTCAACATAGAGTCACCCTTTTGTAACTTTATGACAGTAGATGAGCCGCTCTCGCTCAAGGATAAAGGACACATGAACCACCGTCACTTTTGTAACTTTACGCCGAAATCGGTGTGCTTTTGTAACTTTATGCCGGGAGCTTGTAAAACGGGTGGAACGTTAAGACGGGGCATCAACGGGTAAAAGGGAACTATTGTATTGTAATGTTATCCCGGAAGGCACACCAACGCAGCGGGATCTGCGCCATCGGCGCACGGGTGCATTAGTCCATGCTGGCCCATGATGTCGTCCGATGCGCGACAATAGAGATATGAGCATCTCTACACCAACCGATCAGCGCATCCTGGACGTCGCCCAGCGCTTGATGCAAGCGCACGGCTACCATGGCGTCAGCTATGCCGCCGTCGCGACGGCCGTGGGCCTGCGCAAGGCCAGCGTCTTCCATCACTTCCCCACGAAGGAGGCCCTCGCCCGCGCCGTCGTCGCCCGCTACCGGGCGACCGTGCGCGATGGGATGGCCGCGATCGATCAGGCGACGGATGATCCCTCCGATAAGCTCGCCCGCTACGCCGGGCTCTACCGCGCGCTGCTGAGGCGCGGCGAGCACATGTGCCTGTGCGGGCTGCTCGCGGCCGAGGCGACGACGCTGCCGGAGTCCGTGCGGGGAGAGGTGTGCGGCTACTTCGTCGAGCACGAGGCGTGGCTGGGCGACGTGCTGGCGACGGGCCGCGCGGCGGGCCTGCTGCGCGGCGACGGGTCGGCCGTCGATGCGGCGCAACGGCTGCTCGCGGGGGTCGAGGGAGCGCTGCTGGTGGCGCAAGCGCACGACGACAACGCCCGCTTCGACGTGATCGCCGCCGGCCTCCTCACTGACCTGCGCGCCACCCCGTAGCGCGTCAGGACCGCGTCGTCCTGCCCCCAGTCGTCCGGTCTCCCCCGTGGTCAGGCCCCATGCCTACCGATCGACCGGACGGGCATGGCACACTTCCTGCAACCCTCCCGCGACCGGTTGGAGCGTCACCCGTTGAAACGACGCCGGCCATGAGACCCTGCCCCTCTATGAAGTGGGGCCGTATTAGGAAGGGAGCACTGATGCCTGTGTCGCACCGAGACAACACCATACCCCCCGCTATCCACCCGACGCGCCGCGGCGTGCTACGCGCGGGCCTTGGCACGGCCGCCGCCCTCTCCGGGGCCAATGCGCTGCTGCCCGCGCTCGCCCATGCTGGGGGTCCCGTGACGACGCCGCCCGTCGTTGGCGCGAACACTGGACACCCGAACGCGCAGATGCAAGCCGTGCTCGACCAGTTCGCGGCCCTGCATCCGCTGCCCCTCCCTACGCTGACACCGGAGCAGGCTCGCCAGCAATCCTCCACCACCGACGCGCTCCAGGGCGTCCAGGCCGCCAGGGGTTTGGCCCCGGCCGTCGAGCCCGTCGGACGCATTGATCACATCCGCATCCCCGGACCGGCCGGGTTGATCCTGGCGCGCGTCTACACGCCCCAAGGAACCGGCCCGTTCCCCGTCACGGTCTACTTCCATGGTGGCGGCTGGGTCATCGCGAACCTGGACACCTACGACCCCTCCTGCCGCGCCCTCTGCAACGCCGCCGGCAGCATCATCGTCTCGGTCGCCTATCGCCAGGCCCCCGAGCACCGCTTCCCCGCCGCGCCGGAGGACGCCTACGCCACGCTGCGCTGGGTCCAGACCAACGCCACGACGATCGGCGGCGACCCGCGCCGTGTGGCCATCGCCGGCGAGAGCGCGGGCGGCAACCTCGCCGCCGTGACCTGCCTCATCGCGCGCGACCGCGGCACGCCGCAGCCGGTCTACCAGGTGCTGGTCTACCCCATCACCAACGACAACTTTAACACGCCGTCGTACCTGGAGCAGGCCATGGCCGTGCCGCTTGACCGACCGAGCATGATGTGGTTCTTCAAGTACTACCTGCGCACGCCGGCCGATGGCGCCAACCCCTATGTCTCGCCGCTACGCGCACAATCGCTGCGTGGCCTGGCCCCGGCGACGGTCATCACCGACCAATTCGACCCGCTGCGCAGCGAGGGTGAGGCGTACGCGGCGCGGCTGCGCGCGGCCAGCGTGGCGGTGCAGGCGACGCGCTACAACGGCGTGACGCACGAGTTCTTTACCCTGTCCGCCGTCGTGGACGAGGCCACGCAGGCCGTGGCCGAGGCCGCCGCCGGACTGCGGTCGGCCTTCCGGTAGGGAGGGGACACAGACGCCGTGACAGGCATCGTGCCCGTCGCGACCGACGACGGGCACGACGGAGGCGTCGTCCCTGTCGCGCAGCGTGATCAGCACGCTCGACACGTTCTAGAAGCACGCCAAAGGGGGAGACCTATGATAGCCAGTGGAGACCTGACGCCAACCGAACGTTCCATCCTCGCGGGTGGGACGGCCGGATACGAAACGGTCCAGCAGATCATCAACATCGCGGCGACGGCCGAGGCCTTCGCGGTCACGGCCCTGGGCGGGGCGCTGGCGAACGCTGCCAGCGGCACGCTGGCGCTCACTCCATTGCAGCGCCAGACCTTCACAGCGGCGCGGGCCGAGGAGCAGGCGCACTACGCGTACTTGACTGGCGCGGGCGCACGGCCCTTGACCACCACGTTCACCGTGCCCAATCCCAAGATCGTCACCGACGTGCCGACCTTCCTGTTGACCGTGATCGAGTTGGAGGAAGCGTTCATCGCCGCGTACCTGGCGGCGGCGCAGGAGTTCGCCCTCCTCGGCCAGCCGCGGTTGGCCCAACTCGCGCTGCAGATCGGTTCGGTGGAAGCCGAGCACCGCGCGGGTGCACGCTTCTTCGCGGTCGAGGCCGGGCTGCTCTCCGGCACACCCAACGATGTGGCCTTCGAGAAAGCGTTGTTTACCAGTGTGAGCGGGGCGGCCGACGCCCTCAAGAGCCTTGGGTTCATCGGCGGTCGGGGCACCCAGATCAGCTATCCCGGCCCCGGCGCGATCGACACCACTGGTGTCCATTTCCTGCGGCCTTGAGCGAGTGAAAGAGGAGAATGACTGATGAACGAACAGGATAGACGGACGAGCGCGCTGCTCTCACGGGGTGCCGTGCTCAAAGGCGCGGTCGCCGGACTCGCCGGCGTGACACTGGCGCAGGCGGGGCTGTTCCGCGCGCTGGCCGCGGAGTTGGAGAGCGTCCAGCGGATCCTCGACATCACGGCGACGATCGAGCGCTTCGGAGTGACCTTCCTGGGCGCCGGCATCGCGAGCGCCCAGCAGAAGAACTTCAACAAGCCCATCCCGGCTCCGGTCCTCGCCATCCTCAAGGCGGCGCAGGCGCAGGAGCACTTCCACCTCGCCTTCTTCGAGCGCGCCGGGGGACGGCCCTTCGTGGAGACCTTCACGATCCCACCCCTGGCCCTGACGGACTACGACACCTTCTTCAACGCGATCGTGGTGCAGGAAGGAGCGGAGGTCGCCACGCAAATCGCCGCCATTGGCGTCTACGCGGGGCTAAAGAGACCTGACCTCGTCAAGATCAGCTTCCAGTACGCGGCGGAAGAAGCCGAGCACCGTGTGCTGGCCAACGCCGCGCTCGGGACCAGTCCGGCCAACGACCGGGCGTTCGCGCCGATGCTGTTCGGAACCGTCGGCGAGATGTTGGTGTCGATGCGGCGGCGCGGACTGATCGGCGGGAGCGGCACGGCTGTCACCTATCCTGGCCCCACCCCGATCGACGCCACCAACGTCACCTATCGCACGCCAAGCGGCCCACCCGTCCGGTAAGCCGTCCGTTCCTCGGCGCGTCCTCGGCGCGCCAGGAGCAGTCGGCCGCGCCCCATGCCCCGCGCCTGACGCGGACTAGATCCTGCGTCAGACGGACACGTGGCGCTGTGCAGCATGGGACACCGTAGAGGAGACCACGCCATGCGGGGTGTCGCGTGGCCGTGCGACCGACGGGGGCGCCGGCTTCCTCGATGCACGTCTAAACGCCTACGATCTCGTCGTGCTCGACCTGACGCTGCCCACACTCGATGGGCTCGAGGTCGCCTTGTGCTGGCCGTTTTGTTCATCCGTGCGACGGAAGGATGAACAAAACGGCCAGCACAAGGCCTATGGCTCTGATTTGGCCTCAACCGTCCCCGACCACCACCAGCGCCAGGGGCTTCCCGGCGAGCCGGAGTCTCCCGCGGACGCCTCCTACTGAGGGTAGGGCGACAGTCCAAGAGCGGAGCGCTATGCGTGAGACCCGTCGCCCTCCTCCAGCAGCGGCAGCCACACGGTGAATGTCGTTCCCGCTCCCTCCGTGGACGCGACCGCGATGCGCCCACCGTGCGCCCGGCCAGCTCCTGACAGATGAACAGGCCCAGCCCCAGGCCGGTGTGCCGGCTACTTGCGGCATCCGGGTTGTCCGGCCGCGCTACGTGCCGTGGTTGTATTGCTAACCTACACCACCTGGGCGTCGTTGCACCGCATGCTGACGGGCCAGCGAACGGCCCCCCGATCCGTTCGCTCTGTGCCTCTCCAATGGGCGATGAAGTGGCATAGGTCGGTACCTCACGGTACTCTCCCCGCCTCAGAACCGTGCGTGCGGTAGAGTAGCTGGCTAGCGAGGTGGCACATACGTGCCCCTTTTCTAACCAGCCCTCTCCGAACCGGGCATGCAGCTTATAACTGCACCCGGCTCTCCAGTGCCTGACGACCACCGCTGTGGTTGGTTTTCAGAAGGATGTGGCGATCTGCATTTCGCATACCTCCCCTCCCGTCCACCGCAGGCACCTATGCCCCTTGTCGGGTAAGAGGCCAGGTCTTGGTTGCCCAAGAGCACCAACCCCTCCCCGCCGAACCGGACGTGCATCGTTTCGATGCATCCGGCTCTCCAAGAGTCCCTTCGCTCGCTCAT
>JAABUO010001276.1_pt1 | contig 34069 bp, 25 predicted proteins | sample 5559291 | NCBI WGS metagenome assembly JAABUO01 (sample SAMN10711878, study PRJNA513372) | rock metagenome | isolation source: Antarctica rocks | place: Antarctica: Victoria Land, Finger Mt sud | reverse complement strand
ACGGTCAGGATGAAGCGCGGGCATCATGCCGATGGTGTGCTCTGTCTCTAGATAGTTTAAGTAATTCGTTTTCGTGGTTTCAAAAGTTTATGTTAATGATTATGTGATTGCTGAAGTTCCATAATGAGTGTTATTGAAATTTAATTCTTTTAGCAATTTTGCTAAAAATAAATAGAATTGCCGAGCAGACTGTTTCAGCCTATATAAAGCTTTGTTTAATAAACAAACTTGATTTGAATTTTCTTCAAATCCGATAGGTTGAATTACATAGATTTCTTCATCTATGTTTGCATTGGGAAAAGCCGATTTTATATTCCATTGTTGTATTTCTAGATTATTAAATGCTGCGAGAGCAAATAAAGCTCTAAATACTATATGTTAGGGGCCAGCATAGAGCGAGTCATATGAGTGTAATGTAACGAGTATATAAATGCTAAGGAAGGAAAGTATCTAGAAGGGAAGGACCGGCTATCTATATGACTCAGAAGAATCTAAGCTAATTCTGAATAGAGTTGGCCTCGGAACAAGGCTATAGCCTAGCGACGAGCGACCGGCGATAGCCATCAACATAGCTACCAACATAGCTAGAATCGTAACATCATAGGTTTAACCGTATTGCTAAAAGTTTCAATATAATCAATACCGTACTTTTGCTGAAATCTCTTTGCAACCCATCAAGCTTTATATTTATCGATAAATCCGTTTTTATCTAATTTAGTTTTGAACACCCATTGACTTTTTATTATTTGTCGATTTTTAGGCGCATTAATTAAATTCCAGGTATTTTGACTTTTTAAATCGTCAATTTTCTTTTTCATAGCGATTTTTCAATTTTTCGCATTTGAACTTTGAATTGCCTGTTTATAAGTAACAGGATTATTGATATTGCTATTGTTTATAATAGCAAATGCTAATTTATCATCAGATATATCATCTGATATTACTCTTTTGTGAGTATTATTAGCATTATTACTAGATATATTATTTTGACTATTTTCGCTATTTAATTCATTGAATTCATTGAATTCTGAACTTGTGATATCAGTAATATTTGATTCATCTTACGTGTTTTGCGTATTATTTTCGCTGTCTTTAGACATATCACATTCTGAATGTTGATTAGTCAGCTGATTTTCAGCCCTATCAACATCAACAGCCCTCTTGAATGGAATATGGCTTGTAATAGCGTTGTCAATAATAATTTCGTAATTATTATTCAAATTGACATAGTTATTTATGTCATAGTCTTCGGTATTTTTCCACTTATAAGGAAATATACCTTCTAATATAATAACATCTCGTGATCAAACAACACGTCTTGTTATTAAATCTAGTAATTTATATTGATTACTATTGTAATCAATCAATATGTAAGATTTAGCTCGTTTATTGAGCTTTTTTGCATTATTAATTCTATTGTACGCAATTGAACCCCATATTTTGATATTTTCTAGGTTTGGTTTTTTACCGTATTTCATTTCATACGGATATTTATAATTTAGCGATGCGTGCGGCGTTCGATTATATAAATAAACGACTGCATTTAATGCTTCAGCCCAAAATTTAATTGATAATTTTGCTATAAACAATAATGCTCGTATTTTATTTAACAATGTTAAATTTATACGTTCAGCCGCACCAGCTTGTTTATGTGCATATGGCGCAGTTTTTTCTGATTTAATTCCCTTTTTAGAACAAAGATCATGAATTTTCAAAAGTTCAGTCCTATTATCTGTTCGTAAAGTCTTTAATTTTTTAGAAGAATTTCTTTCTTCTTTTATCAGATAGCGCTCAAATGCTTTGAATGCATCATTTTTAAATGATAAACTTTCAACTTCAAGCCATTTGCTAAATTTATCTAGAAAAGTAATAAAATATCTTTTATTACTATAACTAGTAACTTGAGTTGGTTTGAATAAATCGGATTGTACCAACTTTAATTATTCAGTGCACTTATTGCTACTAATATTATGATTTATATGTCTCTTTGCCTTTGCTAAAATGTACGGCTCGCATATAAATTTATTCGAATTATTTGATTTTTGAATATTTAGTTCTTTTAATGATTTTTCATTTATATGATTCATTCGTTGATGCCATATATTGAAAATATCGCTACTATCAACGACTTTGCTCGAATATGCGTATTTCGCATTTTCATTCGAATTTGCAATTGGAAAAGTATATAATTCATTGTTGTTAGTAGTTGATATTATATCATTTTTAGAATTAATTATTTTGCACTTTGTGTCAAAAATAATTTTATATTCTTTTTCAGTTAACAGATTAACTGATATCAAATTTATATTGAATTCTGATACGAATAAGCAATTTTGCAATATTGCTTTTTTATTCGTATCTTTGAATAGTATCGATACACTACCGATACCTTTAGCCTGAATTCGGCTAATTTTGCCCCATAATATTTTTATATCTGTGAGTCTTAAATCGTTGAAATTCGATTTATCGCAACAAATATGAGTTGTTGCGCCAGAATCTAATATCTAATTAGATTTATTTAAAATCGTCAAATAGACTGATTTATCTAATGCATTTATTTTATTGACATTTTCATTACTAATACTTATTGTATTATAAATAAGTTCAGTAATTGCACGAATTTGTGATATTCGTACGCATTTCGCAAATGCGTACATCACAAGTGCGCATATCACAAATGCAAATTTTGCAAATTCAACATTTACATGCTCAGTTCTTGAAATTCTATTAAATTTCAAAAACCCTGTTGTGCATTGTGCTGCGAATTTATGCATGACATTGAAATTTTTATAAAAATATGAAAATTCGATTTTATATTCATGTTTTTTGCATATCTTGCATTCGCATTCGACGCAATTGCAAAGCAAATGCAATGTCAATAAGAAAAGCATAAATATCATAAAAACTATGTTTTTTATGCTTTTCATGCATTTTCGAGAAAAAGATCAATAAGCTAAATCAGTTTCATTACTGTTATCTAAGCATGTATCTAAATTCTCTTCAATATTACTATACATAGTAATTTCTTCAGTCTTATTCGACTTATTAGGTCGTAGTTCCGAATATTTCATCCAGCACTTTTCAATTTTGTGACCTTTTTTGCGACAATGTTCGCATGTAATCAATTTATTCGAATTCTTATTCGAATTATTCAATTTCTTCATCTTATTCGCATTATAAGGTTTTTACTTCTTTTGCTTTGTTGTAAACAAAGCAGTTTCGTCTGAATCTTTATGTTTTAAACGTTTAGATTTATCTATCAAATTAGAAAATAATTCTTCTAATTTGATTGAACCTGAATCATTTACGCGAATATATTGCGTAATAGTGGTAATCAGAGTTTCGTAACTAGGCGAAAGATTATTTAAAACTCATGCGAAAATTATCTTTTCAGGTATTATAACATTTTTCGCAGTCAACTGATCATATAATCGAAAAAATATTTGAACAACTATTGGTTCAAAAGTTTAATCACGTGACTTCTTGATCATGTGATTTCTTGATCACGTGATTTTTGATTACGTGGGTTCTAAATCACGTGACTCAAAATATGACTTGAACACTATTGGTTCGCTAAGTCACGAGGTACGAACCCTATAGTTCGTTTGACTAGTTGACTAACTTGAACACTATTGGTTCGCTAAGCTAGTCACGTGCCCTCGCTTACTATTTCGAAAAATAGTGCGACCCGAGCTCATAACCTGTCAGAATATGAAGGGTAACAGGTTAAATATATCGTTAAAGCAGGGGAAAATATAGTAGCGAGGTAACTATTAATTATATAATCAATAGTAAAATCTTATTAAATTTTATTGCTTGCTTGTTATAAGCTTGAATGCTTGAGCTTCTATCTACTACGGTATCTGGGGTATTAATGGTTAGTTCAGTGGCGCACCACTATACCTATTCTGGTATAGCCAATCCTTTTTTTTTAAGCTACCCCTATTACTACTAAATACAGTACAGTCAAAAGTGAATTTGCTTCCCATCTGCAGCAATAACAGCTTGGCAACGAGCTCGCATGAACTCAATGAGCTTATTCAACTGCTCTGGTGTGACTGCATCCCAGGCTTCCCTCACTGCTTTTCTTAGAGTATTGTAGGAAAGCTTGTCCTGATCGTCATAATGCTCCTGAATCCAATCTTTCATGATGTTTCATACTGTTTCAATTGGATTCAAATCAGGTGAATATGAGGGCCAGGAAATGACGGTTATACCCCTTTCCAAAAACTCCTCCCGTGTGTACTTGGCTGCGTGACCAGGAGCATTATCCTGCATGAACGAAAGCCCAGGATTTAGCCGCATCCAGCCGTGTATAATGGGTATAATATGTTTCGAATAGAACTCTTTATTGATTGTTCCCCAATCCTTTTCCCAAAATACACAGGGCCCTTTAATGGAGCCTGAAAAGAAGCCCCAAAACATTCATCCACCCTTTTCCGGATGACGAGGCACAATACAGGTGGGATCGTACTCTTCATGAGCCCGTCTAGTAACCCATATTTTGCGATGACGGCTGCCGTTAACCCAGGTCTCATCGCTCCACAGTATAGTTTTCCACTGTTCCGTGGTTCAGTCAAGATGCTCGTGTGCCCAGGCTAATTGAAGCAGTCGGTTCTTCTCTGAAATTGAAGGCTTCCGTCGTGCTATTCGTCTGAAGAATCCTTCCTTTTTCAGGGCCAAACGTATTGCATCTTCAGTAACATTCCAGCCTAACTTTCAGGGAATTTGCTTATATGACATCTGTCGATTCTTCGTCGAAGCACATACAAACTCAACTAGCATTTGTAGAGATTCGGTATCGATGATAGCTTTGCGTCCACATCGTTTTTTTTGCGAAGTGGGTCGCATAGAACATGCATATTAAACCTGACGAAGAATGATTTTCAGATGTTCGGCTATTTTGAAGTAGGTTCATCCAATTTCGCGTAGGGTTTGAACTTTGAGTCGTAAATCGCGTGACAGGTTCTTTTGCTTCTGAGGGGTAGTAGAAGGCTTCATTTGAATATGTAGGTAGGTATGTGAGTAGGTAGATGAGTGAGCGGGTGAGTAGAAAGGTGAGTACTTCGTACGTAGGTAGGTAGCTGAGTAAAAAGGGGTCGTAAACATCGATTTGTGGCTACTGAAGCTAGTAGGGGTTTTAGCGCGTACTAACAAATAAACCTTCGGCTACGTAGTACACGAAGGTAACGCTCGTTTATATAAACGATTTTGGTGAGTGTGTATTATAAATCAAAGTTTCTAGAAATTTCTATAACCAGCGTTGTATTATAAATCAAACGGGTTGATTTCTAATAATCGCGGTTACTGGAAATTTCTAGAATCGACGTACTTAGAAATTCCAATATTTGATTTCTAATATCGCGGTTTCTAGAAACTTCTAGAAAATACTAATCAACGAATGTATTAGAAATTAATATTCTAATACATTAAAGCCTTCTAGAAACTTCTGCGCTGCTTAGTAATCACTACTATGAATGATTACATAAGCTTATTCTAACATTAAGTATAAATCTTATAATGCACATAAAATAATTAAGAATAATTTGAATAATTTGAATAAAAATTTGAATAAATTGATTACATATAAACGTTGTCACAAAAAGAGTTACAAAATTGAAAAGTACTGAATTAAACTTTCAAAACAATGATCTAATAAGTTGAATAAGACTGAAGAAATTACTATGTATAGTAAATCAACAACAAGATTTATTTATATAAAATGCTGACTACAAATCTTTTGCAAGCTATGCTTGTCAAAAGAGTTGAATAATCTCATTAACAAAGTTGTTTCAACACGTTATACTTAGATACATAGATCAAGCATTGCATCGCGCTCATAAACAACAAAATTATATGACTAAATAATCAAATGATCAAACAGTGATCAAACAGTGAATGAAAGCTTATGTTGAAGTGATTAACTTTCACATACACAGATTAAGCATTGCATTATAATGCTCACAAACAATAAAATCATGTGACTAAATGATTATGTGATTAAACAGTGAATGAAAGTTTACGTTGAAGTGATCAGCTTTTAGTTACATAGATCAAAAGCTCATTTAGCTTGTTCAGTTAAATGATTAAATAACAAACGAAAGCTTATATCAAAGTAATTAACTTTTACTTACAAAGATTAAAAACTCATTAAACTCGTTTAGCTAAATGATGGAACAGCAAAGAAAAGCTTGCGTTAAAGTAATCAACTTTTATATACATAGATTAAAGTTTATCTAGCTCGCTCAGTTAAATAATTGAACAGCAAATTCAGAAGTTCATATCAAAGTGATTGACTTTTGTACATAGATTAAAGTTTGTCTAGCTTGCTCAGTTAAGTAATCAAACAGCAAATTCAAAAACTTCCGTTGAAGTGATTAACTGGCATACATAGATCAAAGCTCATCTAATTCACTCAACTAAATGATCAAACAACAAAGTTAAAAGCTTACGTTAAAGTAATCAATCAACTTTTATACATAAATTAAAGTTTATTTAGTTCACTCAACTAAATGATCAAACAGCAAATTTGAAAGCTTACGTCAAAGTGATCAGCTTTCACACATAGATCAAAATATATTTATCTTTCAAATGATCAAATGTAAATTCAAAAGCTTACGTTAAAGTGATCAACTTTTGTACATAAATCAAAGCTTGTCTAGCTTGCTCAGCTAAATAATCAAACAGCAAATTTAAAAGCTTACGTCAAAGTGATCAACTTTTGTACATAGATTAAAACTTATCTGGCTTGCTCAGCTAAATAATTAAACAGCAAATTTAAAAGTTCATGTAAAAGTGATCAGCTTTCACACATAAATCAAAGTTTATTTATCTTTCAGATGATCAAATGCAAATTCGAAAGCTAACGTTAAAGTGATCAGCTTTCACAATTTCGAGTTGTCTATATAATTACTTGATTATATAAATAGTTCACACGCTCGTATGCGCATTTTAATAATCTGACTGCTCAATGAAAAAATATATAGCATTAACTTTGACTAGATTACATGTAATTTAGCATACACATAGCGCTTCGTACTACTACTTAGATAGATAGCATCATGTTTCATAGTCTTAGACTGCATAAGATGAAGCACGTAAAACTTAAAGAAATTCTTAAAAAAAACTATATATAGTAATATTGAAGAGAATTTAGATACATGCTTAGATAACAGTAATGAAACTAATTTAGCTTATTAATCTTTTCCTCAAAAAATGCATAAAAGCATAAAAAACATAGTTCTTATGATATTTATGCTCTTCTTATTAACATTGCAGTTGCATTGCAATTGCGTCAAATGCGAATGCAAAAATGTATGCAAAAAACATGCACATAAAATTGAATTTTCGTATTTTCATGAAATTTTCAATCTCATGTATAAACTCGCATCGCAATGCACAACATAACTTTTGAAATTTAATACAATTTCAAGAACTGCGTATGTGATAAACAAATTTGCAAAATTCGCATTTGTGATATTCGCACTTGTAATGTACGCATTTGCGAAATGCGTATGAATGAATATCACAAATTAGTCAAATTACTAGACTTATTTATAATACAATAAGTATTAGTAATGAAAATGTTAATAAAATAAATGCATTAGATAAAACAGTCTATTTAACTATTTTAAATATATCTAATTGAATATTGAATTCTGGCGCAACAACTCATATTTGTTGCGATAAATCGTATTTGAACAATTTAAGACTCACAGATATATTATGGGGCAAAATTAGCCGAATTTAGGCTAAAGGTATCGATAGTGTATCAATACTATTCAAAGATACAAATAGAAAAGCAAAATTACAAAATTGCTTATTCGTACCTGAATTCGATATAAATTTAATATTAGTTAATATTTTGACTGAAAAAGAATATAAAATTATTCTTGACACAAAGTGCAATATAATTGATTTTAAAAATGATATAATATGAACTACTATTAACAACAATGAATTATATACTTTTCCAGTTGCAAAATCAAATGAAAATGCAAGATACGCATATTCAAGCAAAGTTGTTGATAGTAGCAACACATGACATCAGCAAATGAGTCATATAAACGAAAAATCATTGAAAGAATTAAATATTCTAAAATCAAATCATTTGAATAAATTTATATGCGAGCCGTGCATTTTAACAAAGACAAAAAGACATATAAATCATAATATCAGTAGCAATAAGTGCACTGAATATTTAAAGCTAATGCAATTCGATTTATTCAAATTAACTTAAGTTACTAGTTATAGTAATAAAAAATATTTTATTACTTTTCTAGATAAACTTAGCAAATGACTTGAAGTTGAATGTTTATCATTCAAAAATAATGCATTCAAAGCATTTAAGTGCTATTTAATAAAAGAAGAAAGAAATTCTTCTAAAAAATTAAAAACTTTATGAACGAATAATGAAACCTAATTTTTTAAAATTTATAATCTTTGTTCTAAAAAAGAATTAAATCAGAAAAAACTGCGTCATATGCACATGAAGCAACTGAACGTATAAATTTAACTTTGTTGAATAAAATACGAGAATTATTGTTTACAGCAAAATTATCAATTAAATTTTGAGCTGAAGCATTAAATGCAGTCGTTTATTTATATAATTGAACGTCGCACGCATTGCTAAATTATAAAAGTCCGTATGAAAAGAAATACGGCAAAAAACCAAACCTAGAAAATGTTAAAATATGAGGTTCAATTGCGTACAATAGAATTAATAACGCAAAAAAGCTTGATAAACGAGCTAAACCTTACATATTAGTTGGTTACAATTGTAATCAATATAAATTACTAGATTTAAAAACAAGACGTGTTGTTTGGTCGCGAGATGTTATTATATTAGAAGGTATATTTTCTAATAAGTGGAAAAATACCGAAGACTATAACATAAATGACTATGTCAATTTGAATAATAATTACGAAATTATTATCGACAACGCTATTACAAGTCATATTTCATTCAAGGGGGCTGTTAATGTTGATAGGGCTGAAAATCAGCTGACTAATCAACATTTAGAATGTGATATGTTTAAAGACAGCGAAAATAATACGCAAAACACGCAAGATGATTCAAATATCATTGATATCACAGATATCACAAGTGCGTCAAATGCGAATTCGCATATCACAAGTTCAGAATTCGATGAATTCGACGAATTAAATAGCGGAAATAGTCAAAATAATATATCTAGTAATAACGCTAATAATACTCATAAAAGAGTAATATCAGATGATATATCTGATGATGAATTAGCATTTGCTATTATAAATAATAGCAATATCAATGATTCTGTTACTTATAAACAGGCAATTGAAAGTTTAAATGCAGAAAATTGGAAAACTGCTATAAAAAGGGAAATTGACGATTTAAAAAGTCAAAATACCTGGAATTTAGTTAATGCGCCTAAAAATCGACAAATAATAAAAGGTTGATGAGTGTTCAAAACTAAATTAGATAAAAACGGATTCATCAATAAATATAAAGCTCGATGGGTTGCAAAAGAATTTCAGCAAAAGTACGGTATTGACTATATTGAAACTTTTAGTAATACGGTTAAACCCATGATATTTAGAGCTTTATTTGCTCTAGCAGCATTTAAAGATTTAGAAATACAACAATGAAACATAAAATCGGCTTTCTTAAATGCAAGCATAGATGAAGAAATCTATGTAATTCAACCTATCGAATTTGAAGAAAATTCAAATCAAGTTTGTTTATTAAACAAAGCTTTATACGGACTAAAACAGTTTGCTCGGCAATTCTATTTATTTTTAGCAAAGTTTCTAAAAGAATTAAATTTTAATTTAATAATTGCTGATCAATTCGTATTCTATAATAGCAAGAGTAATATTATTATTACTGCTCATATTAATGATTTATTAGTTTTCACTGTAAATAAAAATGAAATAAATTCATTAAAACAGTAATTAAAAAGAAAACTAGAATTATCAGATTTAGGCAATATTACTATTAGTTACTATCTTGAAATGGAAATATCACAAGATAGAACTAAAAATAAGTTGTTTTTTGTCACAAAAGAAATATGTAAAAGAATTATTTTCAAAATTCAATATTTCAGGTGATAAACCAATTTATTCACCTAGTATTCAAGATGTTTGTTTAGAAAAGAACACTGAACAAGTCGAATTAAAAGATACAAATTTATATTAATAGCAAATCGATTTATTAATGTATTTAATGACTGCTACAAGGCTTGATATTGCATTTTCGGTGAGCAATTGTGCTAGATTTATAAGCAATTCCAATAAAGAGCATTTTAATGCTTTAAATCGCATTTGACAATATATCAAAACTACTAAAAATAAAGGTTTACTTTATAAAAGTAGTGACGAATATTTAACCTTGAAAAATTATGTAGATAGTGATTGAAGTAGTGATTTTACTACTAGAAAATCTACTACCAACTATCTATTTTTACTAAGCAATACGTCTATTTCATAGTCTTTTAAATTGCAAAAATCGGTTGCAATAAGTTCTTGTGAAGCTGAATATATGACTTTAAAAAAAGCTGCAAAAAAATTAATTTGGTTAAAAGCATTGTTTAAACAATTGAAATCATTAAATTCTATATTTGCAGATACTTTATATTGCAATAATAAATCAGCGATAGATTTATCAAAAAATCCTAAATATTACGCAAGAACTAAGTATATTGATATACAATATCACTTTATTCGTGACTATATTAAAAAAGAAATATTTAAGTTGAAATACATAAATTGTTACGATCCTAGCTACGCACATATATTGGTAGCTATGTTGGTAGCTATGTTGGTGACTATGTTGATGGCTATGTTCATGACTATCGCCGGCCGCTCGTCACTAGGCTATCGAATTGTTCCGGAGCCAACCCTATTCAGGGTTAGCTTATGTTCTTCAGAGTCATATAGATAGCCGGTCCTTCCCTTCTAGATATTTTCCCTCCTTAGCATTTATATACTCGTTACATTACACCCATATGACTCGCTCTATGCTGGCCCCTAACATAAATAAGAAAGAACAATTAGTCGATGCGCTATTCGTGCCCCTTACTTTCGCTTAGTTTTTCGCTTAGTGCTCATTAGCCATGCATCATTTTCAGTCATACATCACTAAATCTTTATATTTTTGATTCATCATCTTCTAAAATTCATCAAAAGTTTACGCAATAACTTCTACATACGCTATTATCGAAAATCGCATTCAGAAAGCTATTGACGCCATAAACACGCGTGAAAATACTAATCGAGCCGAAATTGCGCGCGAGTTTCGTGTTTTATATGATCAACTTTGATCTAGACTACAAGATTATCAGTTCAAAACAGCAGTACGAAAACTTTATAACAAAGTTTTAAAACCTAATCAAAAGTCAGCTTTACAACAATACTTAACTACAGTGAATCTGTTAAGCCTGTCAGCTAGACTACACATGATGCAATTAACGGCAAAGCATTGACATTTGAAGACGATTAACCAAGCTGTTCAAATTAGTGACAAGATTTTTTCAAAAGTCGAATTTTTGACTGCTTTTAACGAATTTCAAACCAAAACCTTTAAAGAATCTATTATTTAATCTGCATAAAAGCATACTGAGTTAATTTCTTTTAATTCGAAAACAATACTGAATAAAGTTCAAATTATTGAACGTTCAAATCAATCTATTACATCATTATCTACTATAGACGATTCGACCGTTTGAAAGACTTCTACTAGTCGAGCAGTACTTGCAAAACAGCTGCTTAAGCTAACTAATAAATTGACATCAGAAGAATTTACTACAAAGCTTTGTACGTTCTGAAAAGATGCTAATGCAATGACTTGTAAAATGAAGTTGCTGCAGAATCAATTAAGTCAAATAGAAGCCGCTGAAAATGCTCGCAAAGCACGCAAAAAGCAGTTTGGTAAGATTTTTAAATTTGAAGGCATTTTGTACGTCAAAGATGCTCGAAGTATAATTTAATATAGACAGAAATTAAAGAACGAGAGGCAGAAGAAGCGCGAAGTGACCGGGGAAAAACGTTATTTAAATGCACTAAAAAAGTGCTACAGGGCTACTAAGTCTCATAAAGCTGCTCGCATTAAGTTTGTTTAGACTTATCAGAAGAAATAACGAATTATTTTGAAGCAATTGCTCAAAAATCAACGTGTATATAATGAATAGTTGAATTTAGTGATGCATGACTGAAAGTAATGCATGGTTGATGAGCACTAAGCGAAGAACTGAGCGAAAGTGAAGGGCACGAATAACTAAAACATTAAGTATTAATAATTTTAGAAAATTTGTAAAATGTATTAACTTAAGAAAAGGGTTTTTTATCTATTTAGATTTTCCCTCATATAAGATTTTATAATTTTTCCTTATCAAAAGTGTTTATATTTATCAGGTATTTGAACAAACTTCGCAAATGATGCAAAATTCGCAAATCATAAGTTTGCACTTGTGATAATGTGATATATGGTTTATTGCATATAAAAACTCGAGGTTTTATTTTTTCCTCGATAGAAATTCGCTATAAAATTTATATTAAATGTATAAATATATAAATGTATAGAAATATAAAAGCGAAAAATAAAGGTTTTTACTTTTTCCTTTACTATAAAGATTAAGAGAGTGTGTTAGAATAAGCTTATGTAATCATTCATAGTAGTGATTACTAAGCAGCGCAGAAGTTTCTAGAAGGCTAGAAGGCTTTAATGTATTAGAATATTAATTTCTAATACATTTGCTGATTAGTAGTTTCTTGAAGTTTCTAGAAACCGTAATATTAGAAATCGGAAATCGGAAATTCTAAGTACGCTAGTTCTAGAAATTTCTAGTAACCGCGAATATTAGAAATCAACACGTTTGATTTATAATACAATGCTGGTTATAGAAATTTCTAGAAACTTTGATTTATAATACACACTCACCAAAATCGTCTATATAAACGAGCATTATCTTTGTGTAGATAAAAGCTCAAGTACTCAAGCTTATAACAAGCAAGCAATACAATTTAATAAAGATTTTACTATTGATTATATAATCAATTGTTACTTCGCTACTATTTTCCCCTGCTTAGTAGTACATTTTACCCTGTTATTCTTTAATTTAGACTGACCGTCGGGTCGGGTTTCGGGTTGACATTTTGGATCCGACCCGATCCGAAGTTGGGTTGCCCACATTTTCAACCCGACCCAAGTCGAGTTGAGCATATTTTCAACCCGACGCGACCCGATCCGACTAGGAATCAGATTAACCCGACCCGACCCGTCAGAACTCGAGCTTGGCGCCAAGAGAGCTAAATATAGAAATTTTTCCGCTTTTGCATTGCTTTTTTGCATTACCTTTTTGCATTTGGTAGGAAGGTATAATAGAAAGCCATGACGGGAAATATGGTGGGTAATATGATGGGTAATATGGTAGGGAACATGACGGGGAACATGGTGGGTAATATAGTGGGTAATATGGTGGGTAATATGGTAGGGAACATGGCGGGGAATATGGTAGGGAATATGGTGGGGAACATGGCGAAGAACATAAAGGGAAAACATGAAGGCCGTTTGACTTTGGTAGAGAGTCATGACGGGAAAACATGATAGAAAGCCATGAAGGAAACCATAAAGACTGTTCGACCAAGCTTTTTATATCTATCTAATATCTTGTCAGGTCGGGTCGGGTTTTCGGGTCGGATTGTCGAGTCAAGCTTCTCAACCCGATCCGAGTTCTCGGGTTCAACTTCTCAACCCGACCCGTCACTTTTTCCAAAAAATTCCAACTCAACCCGACGCGGTCAGTCTATTCTTTATAACCTGACAACTTTAATAATCAATCTTGAAATTCAAAAAATGTTAAATAAAAGTAGCATTCATAATATATTACTTAAATTAAGTTATTTACTATTTAGCATAATAATACACTTTGATAACTGCATTATTTTATAAATATGTTATCTTGTTACATACATTAACAATGCAAAAACAGCTTTAAATATTAATAAAAATTAAAATGCAGAACATCTTTCAAATTTGCTTTAAAAGAACTATCAGATTCATCAATTGCATTATCTTTACATTCTTTTCTACAATAAACATTTTATACTTTGATGATAATTTTCTCAGAATTCAAGTTTATATATAATTATAATACTTAAGAAACAATATTTATTCAACAAATTCTGAAGTCATTTGTAATTAATCTTGTTAACAAACTCTTTTTGCAAGATTAAATGTTTATTTAATATTTATAAAAAATATTGAACATGAAAAAACATTTTTAATCATTTGCATCAATTTTAAAAAGTGTTGAGACCGTGCCTAGAATCTAAACCAATAGAGTGAGTAGTGGCTAGAATGTTCATAAAGGTAGCTATAACTAGGATTTTAAGAATACAGAAGAAAGAAGGTACAAAAGGCAAGAAAAACATGCTCTATATAGTAGTTTCTCAAGCCTGCGCTAGTCCCGAAGAAAACGTGTTGAAACATCAGAAAGATGTTGGTTCGAAAGATGTTTGTAACACAAAGGAATGTGTTTGCCATAGGTGACTGTTAACTATTCGTAACACAAAGGAGTGTGTATTGCCTAGAAAGCAATAGAAGTTGATGTAGAAGGTGCCAGGGAATGAAAAAGATGCTGGGCCAGATCTTGACCAGATCTAGGCTAGATCTCGGCTAGGTGGTTGACTAGCTCTATAGAGGTTCAATGAATCATGAAGTTCTAACATAATCTATGTTAGGCTAACCCTGGTACCGTTCGTAACAAAAAGTTCAAGATGTTGTTTCTTTAATATTTTCATGTTGAAAACTTATTAACAATAACATTAATATAATAATAATAATAAATTTTTACATTCTTGTGACATTGATAAGATGAACTCATGAGAAAAATCTATGCTATGTATGTCAAGTGAACAAAACTCTCTGAGATAGAAAATCACTCACTATCTATGTGACTGCTACACGCAGTTGAAATGATAAAGCTAAAACTATGTATCAGATTTGTTCATAATAATCACATGTTAAAGAATAAGTGTTTTTGTCACTTTAAACTGCTTTGAAAGCTTTATTTTTATCATTATTCTTGCTATTGCTTTGAAACTCTTCGTGATTGTGATGATGACTTGATAGTTTATGAAATCAATGTCTCATAGCATATTTGATTGCAAATGCATTCAATTCAAGCAGTGTATCAAAATATACTTGACTATCTAATGATTTCACTTATAGTCACATTAAAAACTATTCATGTTCAATACATTTCTTGAATGTAGATAAACATTCAGCTTTATACGTTTGATTTTGATGCAAGTTGCAAGAATGCTTTCAATCTTCTGAAGATAATCACGCATTCTTACTGACTTTTTGAATAAATGAAATCTTTGAGCGAGAATTGCATTAATGTCTGCAATGCGTTTTTTGTAGTTTTCTTATCAAAAATTTCATTAACTTTTATGAAATCATGCAATTATATATTTACTTGTTGAAATTAACATTAAAAGATTGAGTCATTTGCATTTAAACTGCAATATTGTTTCTTCATGAATTGAAATGTTCAGAAACAATTTTTTATTTCAATATTGAAAAGTTAGAAATTAATTAATTAGTTTCTATTAGATGAGCATGTATGATCTTACATGCTCATTAAGTCTTTTGCATTCTGTCATCAATTTAATTGCGTAGTGTAACTTGATTCTGTAGCTTGTTCAGATGAACATAAAGTGAATATGTTTCAACTTTCAGTGTTTCAGTGTTTACTTTTTTGAAAACATTAATCACATGACGCAGCGCTTGATTTTGAAGAGTTTCTAGTCTTTATTTTGCACTTAACAATTTTTCTTCTTTATCACGTTGATGTCATATTAATACTTTAAATGTTATTCTCAATCTTATTATCATTAAGTATATTTATTTTGCTTTTGCAGATGTAGTTTCTTAAGTAAAGATTTCAAGTTAACTAAGCATCAACATCTTGATGACATGATCTGCTTTTATTCAATGCAGATGCAAATTTTATCATAGTTTCATGTTCAACTGAACTTCAAGAACTTGCATGTTCAACTTTAACTTTATTATTAAGTTTTCTATGCATAAATTAACAATCATGTTGAATTTTTTGAACTTATAAATAAAGTGTATAAATTCATATTTCTCTGAAGTAAATGTAGCATCATGAGTTTGAACTCACTTTGCACAGATGTTATATGCTTGACTTAATGTTTTGCAAATTTGATTCTGTGATTCTGTCATGAATCAAAATATTAATGTCATTTATAAAGTTGAGTACTTTGATTTTAATTTCTAATGCTTTGCATTTTTTGATTAAGCTTATGTTAAAAAATAGAAAAAGAATCAATGATATGAGAAATTTCTGTGATATGTTAGCATTTATTCATTGCATCACGTTAGTTTGCTCATTGAATGTCAGCAATGACTTTCTGTTCTTCAAAAAGCTGTGGGTTTAATTGACTATGTAATTTAATGTTTTTCTTATTCTCAGTGTATGCAGAAGTCTGATTTGTAAGACATGATTAAGCATCTTAATAATGTTTAAATTAAGCATGAAAGTTACATACTTAATTTTGCAATCTTATACTGCATGTACTTAATCTACTAGTAGATTTAGCGCTGAGATCATAAATTACTTGCATCTCATTCTCATTTAAGTGTTTGAAAGCATGTGATAAATCTCAGTAATGTCATTTAATCTTTTAATCATGATTGATTTTAATATTTGACTCATAATGATTAGCAAAGCAATAAATTAATGATACATTTTTGAATTAATATAGTTACTCTTTCTTGATTTGCATAGTACTACTTGTGTTACGAACGGTATCAGAACCTAACCTTAATTAATTCACAGTCAACGCTAGCGAGTTGACTGCGTATTAATTAGGACTAGTCAACAATCTAGCCGAGATCTGGCCCAGATCTGACCCAGCTATGGCCTAGCACCTATTTTATTCCCTAGTACCTTCTACATCAACTTTCATTGCCTTTTAGACAAACATACTTCTTTGTGTTACGAATGATCAACATGCGAGTAGTTATCAACAGTCATCTTTGTGTCGCAAACATCTTTCGAATCAACATCTTTCTTGTGTTTCAACACGTTCTCTTTGAGACTAGCGCAGGCCTAAATAACTACTATATAGAGCGTGTTCTTCTTGCCTTTTGTACCTTTTTCTGTATTCTTAATATTCAGTTATAGCTATCTCTAAAGATCAAGCACTATCAACCCTGACTTTCATTGATTGTATCATCTAGGCACGATTCTAACATTTTCTAACAGTAGTCATTTAAATCATCTTAAAGCTTTGTATCAAGCTTTTGAATCTTTTTAAATTTATGTAAAGTAATTTTTATAAAAAAGAAGAATTGAAAAGAATCTTATAAAGAGATTGATTCAAGAAATTGTTAAATTTTCATCTTTTTTGTTAGGGACCAGCATAGAGCGAGTCATATGAGTGTAATGTAACGAGTATATAAATGCTAAGGAGGGAAAGTATCTAGAAGGGAAGGACCGACTATCTATATGACTCTGAAGAACATAAGCTAACCTTGAATAGGGTTGGCTTCGGAACAATTCGATAGCCTAGTGACGAGCGGCCGGCGATAGTCATGAACATAGCCATCAACATAGCCATCAACATAGCTACCAACATAGGTGCGTAGCTAGGATCGTAACATTTTTCAACATCATTTTTAATGAATATAAAACAAGCTCAATGTGTTTAAAAGTCAATTATATATTTAATTTAGTAAAGATTTTGATTCATAAATTGATGAAGAAAGCAAGAAAGTTTTACTTGTCGAAACTTATTGATTCAAGTTGAATTATCTCATCAATTATCTTTGAATGATAATGCTTCATGAGCTGAAATATTTTCACATTTAATGACTGTGTAATATAGGTAAAATGTAAGAAAAGAGTGAATATCATGAAAATTAACGTACTATAGAAACTCATAGATAAGATGAGACTTGTAGTTGTTTATAATTGTTACGAACGGTACCAGGGTTAGCCTAACATAGATCATATTAGTCTAACATAGATCATGTTAGGGCTTCATGATTCATTGAACCTCTATAGAGCTAGTCAACCACCTAGTCGAGATCTGGCCTAGATCTGGCCAAGATCTGGCCCGGCACCTTTTTCATTCCCTGGCACCTTCTACATCAACTTCTATTGCTTTCTAGGCAATACACACTTCTTTGTGTTACGGGTAGTTAACAGTCACCTATGGCAAACACATTTCTTTGTGTCACAAACATCTTTCGAACCAACATCTTTCTGATGTTTCAACACGTTTCCTTCGGAACTAGCGCAGGCCTGGGAAACTACTACATAAAGCATGTTCTTCTTGCCTTTTGTACCTTTTTCCTTCTGTATTCTTAAAATCCTAGTTATAGCTACCTCTATGAACATTCTAGCCACTACTCACTCTATTGGTTTAGATTCTAGGCACGGTTTCAACACTTTGAAAGAATTTTCGTTGACTGCTGAAGCCTTGTTTCAACGGGGCGTAAGCAAGCTTTATGCGCTTTTTCTGTGAAAGTTCTATATCTTTAGAAGGTATGAAGGTAGAGAAGGTGACTGTCATCGTTTTGCTGATATGTTGAAGAATTGCAGCAATAAAATATGAAATGTGAATTTTCAGCCCTATAGGGCCTGACGACTGCTAGGTTTAGCCGAGTGCTAGATGAACCCTTCTACCCGTCGAATCGCCTGCCTCATCTCGTCTTGCGATAAGGCTGAATTGAACGGCACTGTCAGCGATATAAAGGATTCCGGAATGTCGCTAATGTTTGTCTGAGACGATAGTGAAAAGAACTTCTTTCTCAGTATTTCTGTTTTTCCTTTCAATGAATTCGCTATGTGATTGAAATCGTCGCTCTTTAGTGACGGAAACTGCGGAAGTTTTTTGAGTAGCTGACTTTTGATCCTGACTCATTTTGCAAAGCGTCAGATCGATTTCGATTCGTTGCACAGCTCATGCATCTGTGATCTAAAATGAAAACGCTTTGTTTCTCTAATGATCTTGTCTTTGTGATCGTTGTACTTCAGATAGTCGTTTCATGCCCTCAAAGTACTTTGCGTTTTCCACATAACTCGCAGCCGTCGCGATTCTGTCACGACTTTCGAGCAATTTTGGTTTCAAAAGTCTCGTGCTCTATTCGACGACTTTGCTCAGAAGATGAATTTCTCGATGACTTCTTGTAACGCATGAGTGATCTCAGCTACTCTGTCGTCTATCGCCGCCCTGTCGTTCAGGGGGCGATCGATGGGAAGATTTATTCTCAGATGAGCGTTTAGCGTCTCTGCGTTTATTTTCTTCCATAGTCGATGAGCCGTGAGCTGCACAAAGAATGTGCGTAGACATAACTTCGTGACAATCGAAAGATGATCAGATCCTTGATGTAAGTCAGTTCTCATCTCGCACTTATGTATCATAAACTGTATTTTCTTGCTGTCAAACGCTAGATCTATTGTTGTAAGCTGATTATGAATCTCTCTAGTAATTGTGCCTGGTTCGAGCAGAAGCTCTAGCCTTGCGTTCGTAACGATGTCTAGTAGAGCATCGATCGTCATGTGACGAGTAAAGCATCTTCTGCCTTCTCAGTGTGAATGATGTAGATTGAAATTTTCAACGATTAGTTGTTCGTAGTCATTTTTGATTATTTCATTCAGACGAGAAATAATAGATGATTCTTCTGTAAAGATGATAGACAGCGAGCACGAATTGTAAACGTTTATGAGTCGTAGAGTCTGTATTTCGCCGTTTGAGCTGCTGATTTGTACCTTGATTGAGCAGATGTCTGATTCGATAGTTTTTATCGTTCATTGATTGAATTTTAGACGTTTGTTGACGTAGATGCATGTTCTTGCTTGAAGTGACGAGTTTCTCATCAGATGAAAGAAGTTGTAAGCCGAGCTAAACGTCTGCGAAACGTTTGCGGCTCTGTTCTTGAATGACTGTTATGTTGATTTCGCGAACTTCTCTGTCTATCAGAAATGATTTCTGAATTTTCAATGACTTTCTGATGTTGTACTGTAGAATTCGTAGAAAGATTTGATTCGTCATAGCGTTATCTGTAGCTGCTGTTGATTCTGCGCTGAGACAGCCTTTTGTATGCTTTTCGCCGTCGAGAGCCTTTCGCATTTTTCGATTTGGCGTTTCTGTGTCTGTTCAGACGTCATGTTCTCAGAGTCGCTAATCACGCATGAAGAGCGATCTACCCGTCTCTTCTTGACTCCCACCACTTGTCATGTAGGCTCGTCGACGTCTCGACTGCTTGTCGCTGTCGAGACGTTCATTGAACTCAGTGGGTTCGTTGAACCTAGGTTCATTGAACCTGAGTTCATTGATCCCAAGAAGTTCAGAGAGAAAGGAGCGGGTGAGCGGTTGTGCCTCGACGCTTCTGAATATCTGACCGGTCTGTTTCGGAAGATTTCTTCGGATTGCTTTGCTTGTATTTTCCACTTGGGGCATGAGCGTCTCCAGGGTTCGTGGCTACCGTTGCAGTTTGCGCATCGCCTTCTATTCGCCGGCACAACGCACCCCTTGATGTGATGCTTGCCTGCGCATTTGGAGCAGCGTTCTTCGTTTTTGCAGAATCTAGTCATATGGCCAAAACCGAAGCACCTGTAGCATTGTGTGATGCGACAGTTCTTATCAAACAACTCGCATGAGCATTTCTGGTACGAGTCCAGCATACCCACGTCTAGCAGCCGGTTCGCCATCGTTTCGGTCGCGACCTCTACGATGAGCGATGAGTGGGCCTTTCCACTTCCGACTACCTTCTTGGACCAAGCTATTCTTAGCACCTCTAGGCCTCCGTGTAGCCTCGCGTTGTCCTTTACCAGCCTTTTGATGGCTGTCTTCTGATTGCTTGTATCTAATGTGATGCGTACATCATGTGCCAGTATCGCGAAGCTTCGGCGCACTACGTGCGCTGAGCCTGCGATTCCCTTCGCCCATTCCTGCGACTTTTCCAGAGCTGCTCGAGCTTCCGGGCTCACTGCGTGCAGTGCAACGTCTCCGCTTCCGAGCTTGCGGAGTGACACGATTAGGTCCCGTTGCGCCGCCGACACGCTTTCGATTCCCTGGAAGATCTGATTGGCTGACTTCTTTTGTATCTCCTCCACCTCTTTTCTTTCCGCTATTTTCACTAGGATCTCGCGTCCCTTGCGAAGCGATGGCAGACCGTCTCTGGGTCGCTGCTCCCCCGTTGTTACTCCTCCTCTTGCTACGTCGGCCCATGATGATGTTCCGGATGTGGAACGCGTATTTCCTTGCGTCTGTAGCTGTTTGTTAAGGAGTTGAACGGATGCCTTCAACTCCTGTACATCCTTCGCGATGGACGCTTCTTGACTTTCGATCTTCCTTCTTGGAACGTTTCGAAGGCGTCGAACCAGCTCCAGGGCCACTTCTTTCCATGGGTGATCTTTGCCCTCCTCTTTCTCTAACGTCGGTGTCTGTGTTAGTAGGTCTATGATGCTGGTAATGTTCGTCTCGCCATTGCGTGGGCGTCTAGGCCCCGCGTCGCTGCCTCTTTGCGACGGGTCAACGCTGCTCGCAACCGTCGTTGAATCAGCATTGCTGCTGCTCATACGATTCGCCATCGTTTATCCGTCTACTCGATTCTTGCTCTCTCGTTTGTAGTGCTCTTTTCAAAAATTCGTTTTGCGCGCGTTGTGGTTGTTTTTAATATATCTTTTAACAGCGAAAATAATACGCAAAACACGCAAGATGAATTAAATATTACTGATATCACAAATGCGTCACAGCGTCAAATGCAAATTCGCATATCACAAGTTAAAATGCTGCTAAAGCAAATAGAGAAAGAGTGTGAGGACGAAAAAAAGTTCCGAAGGAGTTGGGTGAAATTCAACGGTCAATCATTAGGTAATCAAAATAGTAGAAGGGGGGATAGTGCTCTTCTTGTACTGTAACCAGGAATATTCATGCAGGAAAGCAATCACAGCATTGCTCTCTTCAGATAGAGGTTCGAGAAATACAGATCAGGTAGGCACACGGTAAGTGAATCGTTGTTCATTTGCGTGATATCTGTCTGCGTTCTAGCACTATCTTCATTTTGCCTTTTCATTGGCCAGAGTGCATAGGCTCATGGGACAGAAATTCGAGTATTAGAAAAGGACACTTCTGTATCTGTTGAATAAAGCACCTACCACAATGATCGCCGCGTCGTAGCCTAGCACGAATGATGAAGTATGCCAAGACCCTCAATGATAAGGAAGGTTGTGCCGAGGGTGAACAACCTCGTCATCGGCAATATGAGATACTTGCCCACAACTTATTTCCACTGCAAACTGAGATAACACATGGGGAGCATGGGTAGAAAACCATATGGGCAGGAGAAATTCAGAGAATTGCGTGGATGTTCTGTTTTGACAGTCACGGAAACTGAAGTGGCTTTTAGGAGGAAGAGCGGTCCGTTAAGATTGATTGATTGATTGATTGATTCATACACGGAACCAGGAGCCTATGGCCACCTATGCCGAAGTAGCTAGCTATTTCGCCGATCTAAGCAGGGGTAGTCAATCCTAAATCCGCAGTCCCTCCCAACCCTACATATATAGTAACCAACTGAGGAAAATAAATAAATATGTGGCCCAGATCACATGACATCTGGCTCAGATTTGGCCCAACCGGCCTCAACTTAACTCGACTCTGTCCTAGCTTTTGCCCAGATCTTGCCTACATCTGGCCCAGATTTGACCTTCCGTCACCCCCTCTTGGGTCATCGCCTCCAAAATTTGCCTTATAGGCTAGACATTAATGTGAAATGAAAATTCCGAAACTCCCTGGGATGACTGCCCCCTCTATTGCTTGATCTGCGGCCCAAATTCTTTGCCCTTGCACTCGCGGCCCACATCACCGGGTGCGTTTTGCCTGAAATACCAGCTGAATCCTGACTTGCCGTCGTTAATCTTTTAGACGCTCCATGGAGACGCTCCCAAATTGGCCAAGGAGACGCGTCCATATCACGAATCTAGCAGCTTCTTTTGCCAAATTAGGCGTGCTGAGTATTTTCTTCAGGTCCTGAACCCGGGATTCCTTCCATATTGTATTCAGCCGGGTGCGCTGATAGGTCGGACATTCAGTCAGGACATGTTTGACTGTCTGCCTGCCCCATCCGCGCGGGCACTCCCTCGAGTCAGCTCTTTTGATACTGTATAGATAGTCCCTAAGGCCTATCTTCCCCGTGCGCAATTGAATCAACGCTGAGCCCAGCGCTCGATGCAGGCCTACATGTAGACGGAGCGCTGCCCTTGCTGGTACCTCAATAAGCCTTTTGGTAATCGATCCTACTTTTTCCCCCCACCATTGAGATTCCCAATCTGAGTGTATTCTTTTTCTTAGTCTCATCTTGACCGATGATCACAGTGTTGCAAAGGGAATGTTGAACGTAGGAGGGATGAATGGTGACCAGGGATTCTCGCGCCAGCCCGTGGCCTGCTTAGCTGCCCTATCTGCCATTTCGTTCCCTGGCACCCCTATATGAGCCGGAATCCAGTGAACCCTAACCTCTATACCTCTCCACCTGAGAAGGTCTAGTGTGATGGCCAGGGCCTGCAGTATTCCTTGACCCGATTGAGTGCCTGGCTCCGAGGAGGAGGTGATTGCTGCCTGGTTGTCTGTAAAGATGATCAGGGATGTTTTATGCCCTAAATGTTGCGATGCTATAGAGGTAGCTAGCATTAATCCATGCAATTCGGCTGCGTAGACAGTGGCTCTGGTGTCGTCACCTATGAAGAGGTTTCTCTCAATTCCCAGGTTGAGTACTACTGCCGCCGCTCCTACTTTGCCATTAATGACACTTCCGTCTGTGTATACTATGAAGAGCCTCGTGTCCTTCGTAATTTCATTGTGTTCCTTGAGGGCGATGTCCTTATTCTCCGCTATTCTGTACTTTGTGGGTACCCTCCAGGGGGGGGCAACCCAGGGCCGTATCCGCTCAATTGATTCAAGTGTCCCGAGGTCCAGCCTATCTTGTGCGTCGTATCTTTCTTCCAGCTTGCGAAGCGGACTCCAGAACCTGAAGTTGTCCTCAGTTGCTCTGGAGTGTTGTCTTGCTTCCTTTATTTGATCGTAGACCTGACTCGTTTTGAGGCGGGTGAGAGATTCCCCTAGAGCCTTTTCCAGCACGAGCTTGATAGGTAGTAGATACAGTTCCACATCTAGTGCCGGTCCAGAGGTGTTACTGAAAGCTCCACTTATCGCTTTTGCTGCTCGTCTTTGTACGGAGGCTAGTGTCTTGATGATCGCATTTTCTAGGCTCAACGTGCCGAAGCCTCCCTCTGGACTGTACCAGATTGAGCACGCGTATAGCGCCTTCGGAACTACACAGGCCTGATAGATTCTGCGCATATTTAGAGAGCTCGCCCCCCAGACTGACCCGCCTAGACTGTTGAGTACGTTGAGCGCTTGGGATGCTCCCTTTTCCACGCGCCTGAGATGAGGTATCCACTTCAGATCCTTATCCAGAAGTACTCCCAGATAGGTTCCGATGTTCTGTGGCTCAATCGTGTGATCTTCTAGATGCAGAGTATCATCTTCAGGTGATACTCGTCTCTTTGTTGACCTTCTGAAGTGTATTAGCTGAAATTTGGCTGGTGCGAATTTGCTTGCATGTTTCCTGGACCAAGATTGTTCTTTCGCCTCGAACAGACTCTCGATCCTTCTACAATTGGCCTCCGCGGATATCCCTGTGACTACTCTTGCGATGTCATCTATGTATCCTATGTTTGTCACTCTAAAATCCTTCTCTTCCTTCATCAGATTCGCGTTATAGAATAGATAGAGTAGAGGTGAGATTGGTGATCCTTGAGGTATTCCCATGCCTGTTTCGAAGGCTTTCGAGGTGAATTCTGGAAGGGAAATTATTGTGCTTCGGTTTGATAGAAAGCTGAGTATCCAATTGATCATGTTGCCGCCTATTCTTCGTTTCTTAAGGTTGTGAATGAGCCTACTGTGAGAGAGGTTATCGAAGGCGCCCATTACATCCAGTAGCAGCACCGAGGCCACCTCTCCCCTCAACCAGGCCGCGTGTATTAGCTCCATTAGCACCTGAAGTGCGTGCTCTGTTCCTCGTGCCTTGCGCCCTCCCATGTGTCTTCGAGGAAGTAGGTCGAACTCCTCCGTTGCGTAGCTTATGCGTGCCGCCATTATGCTTTCCAACGCTTTGCCCAGTGTGTTGAGCAATGCTATTGGCCTGTACGCTTTGGGTTGAGTGTAGTCGCCTTGCGTAGAACCACTGTTTTGGATTCGCGGAAGAGCTTTGGATGATATCCTAAGGTCCAACACGCATTGTATAAGGGAAGAAGTAGAGGCAGTATGATTGGTAGTGCTATCTTTAGCACTCTGTTAGGTGTGCCATCGATATCTGCTTTATTTGACGCTGCTCTTTTTATCGCATTGACGATCTCATGCTCTTTTAGAGAGTCCCACTCCACCGAGAGTGAATATAGATAATTCTTAAGATCCGTCAGATCCGCTTCGGGGGGAATCGGAAAGAAAGTCTTCTTAAAGATCTTCGCCTTGCCCTAAAGCCCTGATATTGAGACGTGCGATTTTTGGCCCACCTCGCCAGTTGCCAAAGACCCCTGGTCGATGCGGTTGCTTCCTCTACTTTCTCCCTGTGTTGAGCTCTGAGAGCCTTCTGATGTGTTCTTTTCTTGCGATTCCGGGTTCTCTTATATTCGTTCCAGTCGTTGAGCTCCTGAGTCATCTTAAACCTTCGTCTTAGTCTTTTGCATTCCATCTGTACATTCTTGCACTCCTGATTCCATCCCGTGACTGATCTTGAGCATCCTTTTGAAAGCGGTACCGCCGCATCTATCGCTTTTTGCAGCGCTCTGCTTATAAGTGTTGTCGTGTGATCAATTTCGTCCATAGAATTGGGGGAGTGAGGAGTGGGAAGCTCAGATCGAAGCATTCTCATCAGCAAAGTCTCATTCATCTTGTCCCATAGTCTTGCTTGTTTGATGTCTCTAGGTGTCCGATTCAGGTTAAACACCATGCGCACTGGCAGATGATCCGAATCATTGTCCATGTCTGAAGCTATCTGACACATCTCGTGAGTGCCTTCCAGATCTAGGCTCGCAAAGACCAGGTCCAGTGTGGTTTCGGCTGCTCTTGCTCTATATGTGATGGTGCCCGGAGGTAATAGCAGTTGCAGGCTATGTTCCTTGATGATTTCTATCAGCTCGTCCGCCTCGACGTGTTGATGATGATAGTTCTCACCCGCCCACATTGGGTGATGTAGATTGAAGTTACCTACTACTATGTGCTCTCCTTGCGATCGCAGACCCTCTTTGAGCTTGATCAGTGTATGAACGCCTCTGATGTTTTGATTCGGTCCCGCGTTATATATGTTATGTACGTTGACAGTGCGCGTTCTCGAATCCTCTGATGTTTTGTACTTTAGATGCAGAGTGATCAGATCCAGGGAGTGTTGAGTGTACGTCCACTCAGTCGCTTCTATTTCCTTATTAACGAAGAAGCAGACTCTTGCTGTCGCTCCCACCTCTTCTGACATCGTCGTCTCTGGGTACAGTAGCTCAAACCTATCCCTTATGGGATGATGTGTGGTAGGTGTAAAGGGGTTGATCCACGGCTCCTGAATAGCTATAATGCTATGCCTGAAAGTCTCCGTGTCTCTTAACAGTGTTGCCATCACGATGTCCTTAGATTTCATGCAGTTATACTGAAGTATTGATAGTTGATCGGTTGCTTGACTCATAGTTCTTCTTCGAGGTCCTGAGTGTCTCTATTTTGCTGTTCGTTGACTCTAACCTTGGCTGAGCCAATGCTAGTTCTTCCCGATCTGGTCGTTGTCTGAGTGCTGATCGACGCGTTTTCCTTATCCTCATGTATAGACACTTGATCTTTGCGCGTTTTCCTACTCACAGTTATCAAAGCGAGGGCGTTGGGGTCCTTTGCCTGCATTGTTTCGTCCCTCTTTCTCTTCTTCTTGTCCCCTTGTTTCGTTGTTACCACCGGCGTCCATGCATCCTCCCCTCCCGGACCCCTCGGGCCTAGGCTTCCACCTCCTCTGAGGTTCTCATCCTCCGTCAAGACAATTTCCATATCCGAACTCTCTTTCTCGTTGGTTCCTGTTTCTGTTCTTCCTGAGTCCAGGCTCACTGCAGCCTTGCTTGAGCGCGAGTCCCTCAGGCCTAGGCCTGGGGAGGTCGGCCATAGAGGGCCTGCCAGTTCTTTGACTCTGTTTACTCGAGCTCTTTCCGCCTTCCTCGCTGGGCAGGCTTCGCTGTTAGCCGTGTGTTTTCCTCCGCAGGTCGCGCAATTCGCTTCCTCTTTGCAATCTTTATTGCTATGCTTACCGGCGCACCGAAAGCAGGCTTCGTCATGACGGCAAGCCAGACTCATGTGTCCATATTTGCAACATTTAAAGCATTGCTTCATCCATGTCTCTGGCAGATGACGCATGCAGGAATATAGCCTAGAGTCTCATACCAAATTTGACATGAGTATCTTATTGCAGTCTATCGCATTTCTAAGGTGAATCACGATTGAGCCGCACTTTTTGTTTTCGGGTGAGTTTTTGTTAAGCCACTATATATTCTATGCCCTCCTTGATCGGAAGGTCGTTCTGCTCCTTCAGCTGTTTGATAACTCTTTTCATCCCATTTATGCTCAGATCCATGCTCTTTGAGATTCCGTGTGCTACTGCCCCATATGTAGGCTTCAATACCTTTGCGGTTGTGCATATATGTTTTGCCCAGGTTTCATCGGCCCGAAGCGCTGTGGTGTCTTCAATTTTTGTGCCTGTTACCGATAGATCGCCACTAGGAAGAATTCTTGCTTGTACAATTTGAGGTGTTCGATGGTTTTTATCGTGTTCCGGGAGCGAGCTCAAAGTCGAAGCTGTCACCCGGTCTTTCAACTGGGCTGGGCTTCTTTGCTTAAGCTCGTTCGATAGGTTCGTGTTGCCTAGTTTGCAGATGACCTCTCGGGTCTTCGCTAAGCTATGTGTCGATGTTGTTGAAGGTATGAGATTGATGGATGAGGTGGGGTTCTGTGCGGCCGCAGCTGCATTCAGCTTCTCCGCCCAGGTAAGAGGGTGTTTAGAGGTCAGTGGTGTTGCTTTGGATGTATCCATCTTATGGTTAATGGAGGTCACCTTTTGTTCGGTGTTCTGAACCCTCTTCTGAATCTCAGCGAGAGTGGAGATGATGGATTCGGTATCATCACTGTTGGTCAGGAATTTCTTTAGGTAGTTGAGCATCGCTGCTATCATCGGCCTATAGGATTGCATAGGCATTGACTTATTGCCTGTATAGCTCTTTGATTGTTGCAGTTTTTGAAGCTCTTCAGTTAGAATGTATGCATTTTCTCTTAGATTTTCGGGGTATGCCTCCACTCCGACCGCGGGAAAATCAGCTCCCATTGTCGCGATCGACAAGAGGTTCGGGTTAGGGACCCTCTGAATGACTACCTTACTGTACCTTACCTTACTCAGCCTTACGTATTCAAAATCATCAACATTCATCTTTCAGACATGATCATCAACGCAACACATATATTCTTTCGATATCGACAACTGCAATCAATACTAGTATATCTATTCTATCTATTGACATAAATTCTAGATACATGTTCTGCAAATAATTGAGTATAATCTGGTGGGAACTAGCAGCTAGGTACCGGGGAAACATCGACTCTAGTACCAGTACTTTAGGTGCCAACCGCAGTCCTGAAGGCAATAATCAACGCAGCAATGATCGGCGAGGTAATAGAGGCAACGGTCAGTATGGCAGTTCTAACTCTCAGCCGAATTTCAGGGTGGTCTCCGAGATTTCAGAACTATCAGAACAATGCTTATCAGAACCAGTCTCAGCAGTCTTCATGATCAAACATCAACATGACGATGCCGGCGTTGCCAGCTCCACCGCAGCCATTGCTGCTAACAAACGGCCAAACGGCCAAAATGCGTCAGGTTCGAGTCAGCGTTCAATGACCTCAATGAGCCTACCTCTATCGAGAATCAGGAAATCAAAGAGGTGGAAACCAATACTGAAAGGGCAGAAAGCCTATCATGGCAATGAATAGATAATTCTATCAATAAAACACAAAAGGACTGGAATGCTGAGAAACTTGCAGCAACTTGTAGTGTTAATTTACTAATGATGGATACAGTGAACTTTCTTCTGAATGCCAATCGTTGAGTTCACCCTCTCAGCTCGACGATCCGCTTTCATGTACACCAACTCAGCACCATCTATCAATGCTCATTGAACTCAACGCCAGAAGGCATGTATCCAGGATTATTTCCACCCATGCTACCCAACGTTCATCCTATGAGAGCAGCGAAAAATCTGTGGCTAGCTTTTATGCCTGTCTTCCACACCGTTCAAATGAGTCTCAAACTCAATCCCAAAACAATGATCTAGATCCAGCAATCAACACCTCTGTACTACCTCATAGCTACAACCCATGGTCTGGCTAGCTCTCTCATGACGAAGTGCTCTCCCCACCCAACAGCAGCAGCATTTCCCAAGCTCAACCACCATGTTCGCTTCCATGTGCCAGTTGAGCATGCTGTGGCCCCCTTCCATGCCGCTCTTCAACACCGCCCAAATGAATTCAATCTCAAGACAATGATTCAGATCTGTCATCCAATGTTAGACGGCTCAATCAAGCCACATATCATAGCTCTGAGAAAATGCAAAGGTATTGGATGACAGATCTGAATCATTGTCTTGAGATTGAATTCATTTGGGCGGTGTTGAAGAGCGGCATGGAAGGGGGCCACAGCATGCTCAACTGGCACATGGAAGCGAACATGGTGGTTGAGCTTGGGAAATGCTGCTGCTGTTGGGTGGGGAGAGCACTTCGTCATGAGAGAGCTAGCCAGACCATGGGTTGTAGCTATGAGGTAGTACAGAGGTGTTGATTGCTGGATCTAGATCATTGTTTTGGGATTGAGTTTGAGACTCATTTGAACGGTGTGGAAGACAGGCATAAAAGCTAGCCACAGATTTTTCGCTGCTCTCATAGGATGAACGTTGGGTTCTCAAGACATCGCACACATCCACGCCTTCCTTCAAGACTGCCAAACCCAAATTGACTCACTCACTCTCAAGCTTAAAGGCACACAAAACGAACTTATGGAACAGAGCTGACTAGCAAAGGTTCAACACAGCAATCGGGCAAAGATACGATTGTCACATTACAGTGGTGCTGAAATGCATGTAGCCGTATGTACATATCTGTTAAGGATGAAATTGGTCCAAATTACACTACAGCGACAGGTCACATGATGCGGCTAGAGGAGGATAGTGGACCAGACTTCCATTCAACACATTGCTACTGCTCTTAGGCTACTATTATCAGCACCAAGCTTGACTTACTACGCCTATTACCCAGATGAATTCTGCTAGTCACGGTGAGGATTTCGAGATGATGGAATCGAGTCCGGTCCGAAAGAACATACGAGCGGGGCAAGAGGTTACAACAGCGGTCTACGCCGAGCTTGAGAACATAGAAGAGAAAGCGAGACAGACTCCTCCAAGGACTTGCAGTTTTACTAGGCATAACACTACGCCAGATGTGCAAAAGCTTGAAAGTTCAGCGACAATAGCTTTACCTATGAGGACTGTTACTGCGATCGTAGCCATACCTCAGAGCGAAGACACTTTGACCATCCTATGCCGTAAATTGACAGCAATCGCAGAATTGGTCAGTGCTGGGCAAAGTGTTGCTGTGGTCACAGGCTATGCAGCTGCAGCAAGTCAAGAGCAACGCGCAGTCCAAAAAGCAACTCATCAAATGCGTCCTTGCGAGGGCGGTATGGAATGGACGACTAATATTGGTCCTACTCCTCTATCACCGACGCCACTAAAGACTACACACCGTTGTGCAGAAGCTCTGAATCGACTCTATAAGACAGACCAGGCACAGCCACACCATTCGGTGTGGTTCACGAAACATCGTCCAGTACACCTTCCTCTTGTGAACGCCATGGCTCGAGTCATTGGTGCGGAGCAAGATCTTGTTGGAGGTGGTGTTTTGACAGCTACACAGCTGGCAGACTTACAGTCTATCAATAAGATTCTTTCTGTGACGGCAGAAATTGTGAAGGGCCATGGATCAGAACCTCTACTACCGGCCGTCAACCGTGCTCAGGCGGTTGTCTTGCAGGGATACTTTGCGGAACCTCATTGTCGGCCGTAAACGTAAGCGCGAAACACAACCGGTCCATAGACCCAGCATCGCAGGAATGTTTAGGCGCCGGGTTTGATACGTGAGTCGCCTTTAGCGTGGCCATTGTAATGGATTGCCGTTATGGAAACCTGACTGATGTCCGAGACAGGAATCTAATAGACTTGAGGCATGACGGACTGAAGAAGACTTTTAAACGGCTCGGACTTTTTTTCGGCCTTGGAGCAATACTTTGCCAGATAGTGTACCACTGCCGTCTGATCCGTACAGGGAGAAATGTCCGTGTTAGCCATCCATCCCATAGTCACCGTGGCGTTATAGCTGTTGAGAAGAGCGTCATTTCGGACGGGAAGATAAACACGATGGTTTGAATTCACCTCGCAAGAGACTTCGGGCAGAGGTCGCTCTGACCGAGGGAAGTGAAAATGACAAGTCAACTCATCTGTTCCTCTGATCTTACGCTGACATTAGCTCGGAGTGCAGCGAGTGTGACGCTGAAAGCGGTTCAACAGTTCGGTCAGCTCACGAAGCGTGTTTTCCTCTTTGTTGATTTTTTTGACCATTTCTATTCAACACTGGTGTTATGCATCGCCACTATATTGCGGGCGTTTAAAATTTGTTTCTTGTCTTTGGCTCTGTGTACTAAAACCTACTCCTTCCAGGAGAGCGTTTGGCCTGAGCACACAACCCAGATGATAGCGGTACTACCGCGAAAACGCCCCAAGCCATCCTACCCATCGACCCCTATTCCTGTTCCCCCAGATCTATTGCTTAGGATTTCCCTGATGGTCGTTGCTTCCAGAATCCTTCCGCCCATTTCGGGCAATTCAGTACACACCGTCCGCTTCTCCCGGCACCTTATCTCCTGTAGAAAGCTTCGAAACCCTATCTTGCCTGTTCTCAGTTGTGTCAGCAGAGAGCTGTATGAGATAGACCATCGTGTAGCCTGAGGGAGCCCTGCGCGGTGTGTGGGATTATCCTGTGCAGGTTTTAACCCTTTTTGCTTTCAGTTCACCTTGTCTGCCTGCGTGTGACTTGTGCTTACGGCTTGGATTCTGCTTCGCGATCTGCTTTCTTGTGACCTGCGAATTCTTCTAGACCGATCGACTAGTGTTTGAAAAGGGGCGACGCCTATGCTGAATGATGAAGTGTAGATCTGATGATTGACTAAAGGTCTATCTACCTGGATTTGACTGGTATTGCAGCAGTTAGATGTTGTAGTAGACCATAGTGAGGTAGAGAGGTGAAGAGATAATAAAGCTTACCTACCTGTCTACAGATATTGAATCAACGTTTCGTCCCCACCGAGCCGTAGTTGACCAGGTTCTTCATCTCTTTCACTTACAGGGAGGATATACAGCTTGTTGAAATCAATGGCAGGCAGCCCAATCATATTCAGACCTTGATCATTGACTGTAAATCGAAGCAAGGGAAGATTGAGTACTGGATCTTTGAGTGCAGTATCCTGAACTTTGGAGATAACCGCGAAGGCTCGACGTATTGGGTTCAATTCGTGGACGAAGAGTTGGTTCAGACGAGCAATTTGCTGATGGTGATAGTAAACGAAGTCTCCACTACGATACGCCTTGGCCTTGAGAGTTCGAATTTGAGGATCGGCGGTCAAGGAGTCGACTTCCTGAGTATTAATTGTCTTGGAAGCTGCTCGAGATTGAGTGGGATTGGGGGTGACGGAGCGGGATCGAGAATTTCTCTCCACAGATTTTATTGCACAGTCCAGAAGAAGCTGATATTGAGTACGGCCCTCGATGACAGTATCCATGATTCAATTTCTCTCGTCAGTGGATGAAGATCCTGCCATAAGAACACTGTTAGACTTTATCATAGCCGCAAAGGCCTTGACTGCTATAGAAACAGGATTCGATTCTTCAAGGTTTCACTTAACCAACCCCGGGATAATCACAGACCAACGGGCATGATCAGAGAGGCTATAGCTTTTGAGATGATGGATAGAAGACTGCAGTTCTATGGAGGTTCAAGCTTCGGTTAGATACAGTGCGTCATGTGACCTCGATAGGTCCGAGCATAACTCCTGTTTCAGCACCTGGCATATGCAGGTGGAAAAGGAAAGCTTCGTAACACGGAGGTGTACATCTTTGCAGCAATGAGAGTTAAGATTACCCCCAGAAGAAGAAAGTGCAATTGTCGTGTCATTCCGGAGTATTCAGAATGAGCTGGATCACCTGGACGAGAGATGATAATGTCTAAAGCTGGGGAAACCTTTGTGAGAGGCGGCGTTTTCGTGTCGAGACTTCAATCTGTGGCGTATTTCTCTCTTTTGATCACTCTTTGAATGGCATTCATGTGTTGTCTCATTCGCATGGTCTGGTGATGAAATCATTCATTGTGATATCATAATCAAGATTATGACGCTCGTCGGCTGTGATAAAGCAGCTTCGACAACCCATTGTGGCTCTTTGAGTCTTGAAACCGGAATTCTCCTGCTGTTGAGGCATGTCGCCAATGTATAAGGCTGTAAGAAATACGTCTTTACCGTTAATTTGAACCATCAAACCTTTCTCCAGAACAGCTAAAGATTGCATGGCCTCGATAACATCCGAGAAATTACTTCCATGAGATCCTAAGGTAAGAGGAAGAACGTTGGCTCGTCTGGTTCATCCTCGATATGCGAAGGCTGCAAAAATCAAGTACATGCCCATCAACGAGTGATAACTGTTTCGGTACAGACTAAATCTATTAATAAAAGTAAGATATGGGACGAAGATACAAGGCGGCAATAACTTTGGCATCGTCACCCGATTTGATCTCGAGACTTTTACCCAAGGACACATGTGGGGAGGCACAACCACGTACAATCTCACTGCCAACGCATCTATATTCAACGCCTTCGAAAATT
>JAABUO010001274.1_pt1 | contig 34072 bp, 30 predicted proteins | sample 5559291 | NCBI WGS metagenome assembly JAABUO01 (sample SAMN10711878, study PRJNA513372) | rock metagenome | isolation source: Antarctica rocks | place: Antarctica: Victoria Land, Finger Mt sud | reverse complement strand
ACGAACGAGGCGGGGTGAGGTCCTACTCCTGAACCCGCTCCCAAATCTCGTCGCGCGTTGCCGTTGCCACGCCCAGCTTGCGGACTACGACCGCACCGGCGGCGTTCGCCAGCGTCACGGCTTCCCGAGGCGTCGCGCCGGATGCCAGCGCCAGCGTCAGCGTTGTGATTGTCGTGTCTCCCGCGCCGGTCCCGTCAAAGACTTCCACAGGGTGGGCGGGCAAATTAAAGACGTCTCCGTCACTGGAAAACAGGGACACACCATGTGCGCCGCGCGTAATCAGCACATTGTCCGCGCCCGACTTCCGCAGCAGCATCCGCCCGGCTTCGCGCAGTGTTCCCGTATCGCTCCCGCCGTCGCCTAGCAGCAGGCCGGACGCTTCGCCGGCCTCAAACACGTTCAGGGTCATCATCGTCAAGCGGCAGTGGCTTCCGATCCCTTTTGGCTTCAGGTTTCCCGTCATGACTTTGCCTTCGGCCCGGCCCTGCTTTACCACCGACGCGACTAAATCCCGCACTAACAGCCCCTTCTGGTAGTCCGACAGCAGCAGCGCATCACAGCCTGAGATCGCGTCCCGCAAAAACGCCAGCAGCTTCGCCTGCACCTCCGCGCCGATTGCGTCCCTACGCTCATGGTCTACCCGCACAACCTGCTGCGCCCCCTGCTGCGTGTGCGCGATGACCCGCGTTTTGAGAGTGGTCGGACGCTCTGAGACCGCAACAAGCCCCGCAACATCTGCGCCCTCTTCCGCCATCTTCTCTTTGAGTGTCACCGCCGCGCTGTCCTCACCAACAATCCCGACAATCACGGCTTTTGCGCCCAGCGCACACACGTTATTGACCACGTTCGCCGCCCCACCCGGCACAAACGTATGGCTGTCGGCGTCCACGATCATCACCGGCGCTTCCGGCGAGACCCGGCTGACCCGCCCCCAGACATACTCATCCAGCATGACATCGCCGACGACAAGCACTTGCTTGTCTGTAAAGTTGTCCAAAATCTCTTTCGCGCGTTCTGCGTTCATCCGTCATTCGCTCCCTCTTGTATAAATCACAATATCCGGTGAAGGATACAGCATGTCATGTGGTAAATTCCTTGAAGGAAGCTCTTCATCCGAGGTAAGCCCTTCCTGTGCAACATATCCTGCACGTTCAAGGTATCCTTCCAGATATAGCGGAGAGAACCTGATTACAGTCGAATACTCTTGGTTTAGCTGCGCGAGATAGGCTAACACTTCTGGATTATGTACGCGCAAGGCGTCATCATAGTCATACTCGCTCAGGACAACAACGTCCGGCTTCTGCGCCTCTAGCGCGGCAACGTCCCAGTCTTTGCCGCTGTAAACAATGCGCTGCTTCAACTCCGGCGGCGTCACAGCCTGCCATGTGCCAGGGCGGTAATATGGAAAATAGGGACTGACAGGCGCTGTGCCGAACCACGGCTGAACAGGAAATCCAACCCGCGCGGGAGCGGCTGCGTAGGTATTCAGCCAGGAGAGCGCTGCGTCTCGCGTATCTTCATCAGCCATCACACTCACCAGCACAAGTGCATTCCCGCAAGTGAGCAGCACCGTCAAAGCTCCAATAGTCACAGCGCCTCGGCGGAACAGGGAACTTGGCACTCGCGACCCATCCGCCAGCATTCGCCCGACCCACAGCGCCAAAATCGGCAGCAAGGGGATCGTGTAGCGGGCATACCGCACAGCGGCTAGGCTGATCAAAACGTAGTAGGGCAGGGCGAATGCCGCAAGCAAAGCGTCGCCGCGTTGCCTCCGGTAGAGCGCATAGCCGACAGACGCCAGCGCCAAAAGCAGCAGCGGCAGGCCCATCCCGGCATCCAAGTTGTGCGTGATATGGTATACGAAGCCGCTGCCGGTGTCCCGGAACGTCGGGTCATTGACGTTCTGGACATGGACGGCTTCAAAGCGGACGCCTTTCAGAAAGGTGCTGGTTTCCAGAAGCGCACCGGGACAGGCCGCGAAGAAGGCCAGAAGGAAGAAAAGGAGACCCACCCCGGCGTAAGCGCCGACCCTCCCTAAAAGGAGGGTTAAAGAGATTGAAGAAAGCAGCGTGTCGCCTTTCTTATCCTTCCCTTCAGGGAGGGTCGGCGCTTGCGCCGGGGTAGGCCTCATCACACACGCCGCCAGCAGCGGCAAAACAGCCAGCGCCATGTTGTATTTGGTTGCCGCCGCAAGACCCGCAAAGATGCCTGCCAGCAGCGCGGCACGAAGCGGCTTCGCGTCATCCGTCGCCAGGCGCACGGACCACAGCAAAGACAGCAGCACCCAGAACGTCGCCGGGACATCCACGGTCAGAAAGTGTGAATGCTGGACATGCAGCGGCATAACAGCAAGCAAAAGGACCGCAACAAGACCCGCACGGCGGCCAAAAAGCCGTGCGCCTACCGCATATGTCGCCCAGACTGTCCCGATACCCATGCCCACCGTGAGAGTGCGTCCGATGAGGTACATCTTGGCCCACTGCGGATACCAAACGGAGAAGTCTTTCGGGACAATGTCTACCCCGCCAAACAGTGCCGCTAGCGTGTTGACGAAGCACACCAAATAAAGCTGCAAAGAGCCGTAATTGTAGAAATGCGGCAGCAGACGCCCAGCGAAAACGTTCATCGTCAGCGACGACGTTTCCAGCACCACGCTTTCGTCCGGGTGATAAGAAAAGTAATGCGTCGCTGACGGAAGTCCCCAGGTCAGGCCCCACACCCGCAGCGCCAGCGCCAGCAGCAGAACACCGAGCAGGGGGAGGGGACTCGCGGCAAACTTCGTCATTGCGTACTATTGTACCCCAGCGAACTTCGGAACCCGGCATCGTCAATCGCACCGGCACTGGAAGTGCCGCTCTACTCTTAAATGAAAGTATGCCGAAGACGGCACTACTGCGTATCTGCTCCGCGACTACGGAAAAGACCTTATCACCTAAATCCGCAGTGTCGAAGACACTTTCATTCACCAGTAGACCGGCACTTCCAGTGCCGGTGCAACGGACGGTGCCGGTTCCTCTTATCCCAGCAGCCCGCGCCGCATCTCCAGCTTCGCCTGACGCTGAACCAAGTCCGCTGCATCGGCCCGCGCCTTCTCGACCACTTCCGGCAGCGCCCGTGCGACAAAACTCGGGTTATCCAGCCGTCCCCGTACCCCGGCAAGCTCTTTATCCAGCTTGGCGATCTCTGCCGCCAGCCGCGCTGACTCTTTCGCCGGGTCGAGGCCGTCCAGCAGCTCACTTGCGGGAACATAGAACGCCGCGCCTGTCACGCCTGCCGGAACATACTTGCCACCAGCCGGCGCGTCCGCCGCAATCGTAATCTCGCCGAGCCGGGCAAGCGCCGCCAGGGCCGGAAGCTGATCGCGCAGTGTTGCGCCTGGGACTTCAGAGTCCGGAACCGCAACAACCGTGAGTTTGCGGGTCAGCATTGCGGCCCGTGCGGTCTCGTTCTCCTGTCCGCCCGGCGTAAACTCCGCCCGCAGACCGCGCAAGGCCGTGATACTGTCAATCAGCAGAGTGATTGCCGCCTCGGCTTCCGGGTCTAGGAGAACCTCATCGGCAACGGAGTAGGGGGCTAGGCTGATGCTCCCGGTCTTGCTCGGTAACTGCTGCCAGATTTCTTCGGTCACAAACGGCATAATTGGGTGCAGCAGGCGCAGGGTCGCTTCCAAGACCGTGTACAGCGTCGCGGAAGCGTACCACTTCGCAATTGGGTCGGCTCCCTGAAGCTCCGGCTTGCACAACTCCACGAACCAGTCACAGTATTCGCCCCACACGAACTCATAGAGCGTTCCACAAGCGTCATCCATGTCATAGCTTGCCAGCGACGCATTCACCGTCTGCGTCACCCGCTGCAAGCGCGACAAAATCCACCGCTCCGGCAGCGAGCCTTCGGCATGAAGGACATGGGACCAATCCCGTGTGTCAAAACCGTCAGGTAAGTTCAGCAGCACAAAGCGGGCGGCGTTCCAGAGCTTGTTCGCGAAGTTGCGGGCTTCGGGAACACGGTCTTCTCTGAACTTGATGTCCTGGCCTTTCGACGCGAGGCGCAGCAGGGAGAAGCGCAGGGCATCAGCCCCGTACTTGTCAATCATCTCGACGGGATCAATGACGTTGCCGAGAATCTTCGACATTTTACGGCCTTTTTTGTCCAGCACCGTTGCGTGGATGTACACGTCGGAGAACGGCTTTTCACCGGTGAACTCCAGTCCCATCATCACCATGCGGGCCACCCAAAGGCGCAAAATCTCGCCTGCCGTCGTCAGGAAATCAGTTGGATAGAAGTAATCCAAATCCGGCGTCAGACGCGGCCAGCCGAGCGTCGCAAACGGCCACAGGGCCGACGAAAACCAGGTGTCCAGCACGTCCTCATCCTGCGTCAATTGGTCTGTTCCGGCGCGTTCCACGGCTTCAGCCAAAGAGCGGGCAGCGATAGAGGTGCCGTCGGGCTTGTAGTAGATGGGAATGCGATGCCCCCACCAGAGCTGCCGTGACAAGGCCCAGTCCCGGATGCCGTCCATCCAGTCTACATAGGTCTTGGCGTAGCGGCCTGGGCTGAACTCGATTTGACCATCGCGCACGATCTCCGTGGCCTTCTGGACTATCTCGGTCCCGGCCATCTTCATAAACCACTGCTCGGACAGCAGCGGCTCGATCACCGTCTTGCTGCGGTCACAGTGCGGGACGCTATGGCGGTACGGCTCGATTTTTTCGAGTGCCCCGGCATCTTCCAAGTCGCCGACAATCAGATCACGCGCCTCAAAGCGGTCCATGCCGGCATAGCGAACGCCAGCGTCAGTAGTGAGCTTGCCGTCAAAGCCGATGACCGTGATCTGCGGCAGGCTGTGGCGCAGGCCCACTTCATAGTCGTTCGGGTCATGCGCGGGCGTGATTTTGACCGCGCCGGTGCCGAACTCTTGGCTTGCGTAGTCGTCAGCGATCAGCGGGATTTCCCGATCCGTCAGCGGCAGCCGGAGCATCTTGCCGATCTTGCCGTCGTAGCGCGGATCGGCAGGATTAACCGCGACTGCCGTGTCGCCAAGCAGCGTCTCCGGCCGCGTTGTCGCCACGGTCACGAACCCCGAGCCGTCGCTGAACGGATAAATGATGTGCCAGAGCGAGCCGTCGGTGTCAATAGATTCCACTTCAATGTCCGAGATCACCGTTTGCAGCCCGACCGACCAGTTCACCATCCGCTTGCCCCGGTAGATCAGCCCGGCATCAAAAAAGCGTACAAACGCTTCCGCGACTGCGTCGGCATACGCCGGGTCCATCGTAAAGCGCAGGCGGGACCAATCATACGCGCAGCCGAGCCGCTTCATCTGAGACACAATGCGGTCACCGTATTCTTCTTTCCAGGCCCAGACCCGCTCCTCGAACTTTTGCCGGCCCAGATCAAACCGCGTCAGGCCTTCGCGTTCAATCTGCCGGGATACGACTGTCTGCGTCGCAATTCCCGCGTGGTCCACGCCGGGCAGGATCAGCACCGTGTCGCCCAGCATCTTGTGCCAGCGCCCGAGCGTATCCTGCACCGAATGGTTCAGGGCATGGCCCATGTGCAGGCTGCCCGTGACATTCGGCGGCGGAATACAGATGCTGAACCTCGGCTTCCCCGGCGTCGGCTCCGCATGAAACAGCCCCGCCGCTTCCCACTCTGGGTACAGCCGCGCTTCCACATCTTTCGGTTCGTATGCTTTTTCCATCATTCACTCCAAAAACAACAAAAGCCCCCGCGTCCACAGCGACAGGGTTGACCTATCGCAAGGACGCAGGGGCTAACAAAAGCCAATGCGCGATACCACCTTGCTTCCCGCGACTGACCCAATTGGATCAGGCACGGACACTCAATTCCGAAAATGGCTCCAGGGCGACCTTCGGCGGCTTCGCTGCGGGAACGCTTGCAGCCGGTGGCGCTCCCTCTCTAATTCAGCTTAACCCGCGTACTCTTCCCCATCAAGGCCGACATCAGGTTTAGTATAGCGTAAACGAGGCTGGCAAGTCAAGACGGCGACTGCTTGCGCGTAGCTAATGGGCTGGTGAAGGCGTCTCTTGCCAAGTAGGCTTCTCAAAACCGCCTTTTTCATTCATCACTATCCCAGTGGGAAGATACCAAAGGTGACCTGTTTGAGTATCTGCGAAGTAGAGGCGGTCGCTGCTTGCGGCGATGCTGTATCGCCCTGCCTGAACGGGGGGACCTGTCGCAGTAGACTGCGCGGCGACGGGAAGCATGATTGGCCTGAGCAATGCTCCAAGAAGCAAGGCGCACAAGCACAGTAGAGCTACGGGAACGCGGTCTTTCATCAGTTTCTCCTTTTGCGTTCAGCCTAACGTACAGCCAAGTGTAGCACACCTGCTTATGGCAGCGGCATTTAATTCACTTCTTCCATGAGGAAAGCGGGCGTCTGGTCTTGCACACCCAGCGCATTCCAGCATAAGCAGCCAGGCTTGTCAATTCTTTAACTCCTGTTACCTCTACCATAAGAGAAAACAGTGCCGTCTGCCGACAATAAGGCATGGGAGACATTACTATGCTCACATTGACAGACGCACGCCAGCGGCCCTGCGTGGATCTGGCCCGGCAGCTTAAGGCCTCTGCGCCGCCGCCCGAGATGTCGCATGACGCCCTGGAATTCCTGATTGAAGGCTACGCCCGGCTTGTGGAAAGCCTGCTAGACCCCCGCGCCTCCGCGTCCGGCATTGAGTTCGCCTACAGCCGCCTGCTGGGAACGCGCGGCGGCATCTGCCGCCTCTGCCCGTCCGCAGATATGAGACGCCTGCCGCCCAAAGCTGTCCGGCGCTGGAAATGGGCCGAAACGCACCTGCGGGACTACCTCGGCAAAGCGCCGCAATTGGAAGAAGTCGTCGCCGTCGCCCGCCGGGTTGAAGAAGGCTGGGCGGACAGCATGGAGCGTTATGTCGTCACGCTCACCGCGCGGCTGAACGAAACGGAAACGCCGGACAAAATCGGCATTCTGAAGGGAATTGACACGGTTTCCATGCATCTCGCCCAGCGGGAAGTGTTTGCGCTGTCGCAGACGCTCGCCATTCCCCTGGAGAACACCAGCGCCGTCAAGCTGCGGATCCGTTTGCTGGCCCTGTTTTTGACCCTGCATCGGTGCGGCTTCTGCGCGGCATTCCCGGCCATCAAAAGCTACCGCGAGACGTTCCGCATCCATGATCCGCTGGCCTATCCGTGGTGGTTTGTAGACTGTCGCCTCACCGAGCGGCAGCTTAATTGGACTCATAGGCGCATTCCCGTGGAAGATTTAAATTGGCGTTTTTAAAAGCTCTGTTGCTGATTTTGCAAAAGGGATTGACTTTTTGGGAGCGTGTGCTATAATAGCCTTATCCCCCCAGGGGGGATAGAGGTTCTGTCTCATGTCCGAACGTGACGGCTCTGTCACAGACGATGTCGCGAAGCGGCTGGCGCGGATTGCCGGCCATGCCGCGAGCCTCAAGCGGTTCTGGGACGAAAACCGCGAGTGCGAGGAAATACTGACCCAGATTTCCGCCGTTCGCGCCGCGCTGGACCAGGTCGGCAAGACAATTTTAGACCATCATGTGGAACACTGTGTCCGCGAAGCCATCGCCGACGGCAAGGCCGAAGAAGCCATTCGCGATCTGCGAAAAGCGATTGATCGCCTGATCTAAACTTAAAGAACAAACAAAAGGAACACAATGGAACCCGGCAGTAGTCAGGTGCCTGCTCAGAATGGCAGGCACACAAATCTATACAATTTAAGACCGGCCCGTCCGTGATCCGATCCTTCGGCAGCATGTTGTTCTAGCGCTTTATGTTCTAGTTCCTTCTCGCTCTCGCCCTGCTCGCTTCGCTCATTGCCCCCGGTCCGTGAGGCAAAGCAAGACAGCGGCGACAGCATCCCGCCGGAACCTTCTTCCGGTTTGCTTCCTCCATTTTTGTCTTCTCGCGCCTCTCTTGATGTCTCACGCGATGCCAAAGCGTGATGCTGCTTGTGCCTCATCGGCGCAGAGCAGGAAGGCAGACAATGCATTTCTTTTGGCAGAATCTCGCTCACAGCCTGACCCTGCTGGCCCAGTCGCGTGACGGCCTGATGATAGGGCGCATGGCACTGACCCTGCTGCTCTGCGGGATTGTCGGCCTGGAACGCTCCACACATGAGCGAGCCAGTGGCTTCCGGACGCATATCTTAGTGGGCCTCGGCGCGTGCATGATGACGCTCGCCGGCGGCTACGGCTTCCGTGACCTGTCGGGAAGCGCCGCCCACGGCGCGGACCCCATGCGGGTCGCAAGCTACGTTGTCTCCGGCATCGGCTTTTTGGGTGCGGGCGCGATCTTGCGGCACGGGACCAGCATTCGCGGCATGACCACGGCGGCCAGCCTGTGGAGCGCAGCGGGGATCGGCATCACAGTTGCGGTCGGCCTGCCGGTGCTGGCAGCAGCGGCGGCGGGCCTGATTTTGTTTACTTTGGTTCCCTTGCAGCGGTGGGAGTCACGTCTGCGGCTGACGCGGGGCGCGGGCAGCCTGACGCTGCATCTGCGGGACGATCGAGAAGCGGTCGGCAAAGCCATGGCAGCTTTGACCCGCATGGACATCATCATCAAGCGGGCCACGGTCATACCGGGAGCCGGCGAAACCGCTGTGCTACGGATTGACCTGGGCCGTGCCCTGACGTCTAAAGAAGTCGCGCCGCTTGTGTCGCGCATGGTCGCGCTGAAGTATGTGTCCCGCGTAGATACCAATGACCTCAATCCGGACAAGAGTCAGGATGAAAAATCGGATGAAGACGCCGTGAACATGATGGAGTATGATGCACCGCAGGAAGAAGCCACGAAGCGCTCTTTCGAGGAAGCGTCTGCGCCTCTCGTGCCGGTGGAAGACGAGAATGAACTTACGCAAAGGAGGGCGAGCGATGGAAACCACGAAAACTGAGATGGTTGTTACTCAGGAACAAGCAGTATCCCTCAAAAGCATCGCTGTCCGCTCTTCCTGGCAGCGCAATGTGCTGACGTTTCTGCTGGTCGTCGGCCCCGGCCTTATCGTGATGGCTGCCGACAACGACGCCGGTGCGGTTTCGACTTACACGCAGGCCGGAGCGCAGTACGGAAAGCACCTGCTCTGGCTGCTGATTTTGCTGCTGCCGACCTGCTACTTCATTCAGGAAATGGTCGCAAGGCTCGGCATCGCCACCGGGCAGGGCCACGCGGCTATGATCTACCAGCGCTTCGGCAAATGGTGGGGCGTCTTTTCGCTGATTGACCTGCTGGTCCTGAACTTCCTGACGCTCGTGACGGAGTTCGCCGGGGTTTCGCTGGCCGCGGGTGCGCTGGGCCTGCCGCCCGTGGTTGTCGTGCCGCTGGCGGCGCTCGCCCTGATGGCGCTGGTCACGACGGGCAGCTACCGGCGCTGGGAGCGCATGACCCTTCTGCTTTGCCTGCTCAATTTGGCTTGGGTGGTGCTGGCGTTTGCCTCGCATCCCAGCGGCGGGGAAGTCGTCCGCAATCTGGTCGTGCCGAACATCCCGCACGGCGGCCTGACTTCCGGCTTAATCTTCACGATCATCGCCATTGTCGGCACGACGATTGCGCCCTGGCAGCTTTTTTTCCAGCAAAGCACCGTTGCCGACAAGAAGCTGCGCTTTGCCGACCTGAAGTTCGCCCGGCTGGATACGTTCTTCGGCGCTTGCCTCACAGTCGTCGTGGCTGGCTGCATGATGCTGATTGGGGACGCGGCGTTTCGGCATCACCTGCCGTTTGACGCGGATAACTTCAACCCGGCCACGATGGCGGTCTCTTTGGGACACATCTTCGGCTCGTGGTTCAAGACCGGCATTCTGCTGCTGATGGTGGACGCGGCAATCTTAGGCGCGCCAGCCATTTCGTTGTCGTCGGCGTATGCTTACGGTGAGGTGCGCGGGTGGTCTCACGGCCTGCAAAAGAGCGTCAAAGACGCGCCCGGCTTTTATGCCACTTATGTCGTTTGCGTGGCTCTTGCGGCGGGCCTGGTGCTGATCCCGTGTGCGCCTTTGCAGCTCATTATCGTGAGCGTACAGGTGCTGGCGGGGGTGATGCTGCCGTCGGCGATCATCTTTTTGCAGCTTCTCTTAAATGACCGTGCGCTTTTGGGCGAGCAGTGGGCAAATAAGCCCTGGAACAACGTGGTGAACTGGACAATCATCATCGTGCTGTTTATTTTATCGCTGATTTTGGCGCTGCAAGTCATCGCGCCCAATTTGTTTCCAGCCTCTTGAGAGGCTGAGTTGGTGAAACAAGAATGGAGAAAGAAATGGCAGTTTTAATAACATCACAGGCGGAAGACCAAAAATTTGAAGACCGGAAGTTTCAAGTCGTGCATCCGCTGGACGACATCGCGGAGGAAAAGCGCAGCCCGGCGGGCCTCGGCGAGATGCCGATGAGCGGGAGCGTCAAGCTGTCGTTGTATGCCCTGCGTGGCTACCTTGTTTTAATTGGCCTCATGGTCGGCTACCGCGTCTTGACTTTAGCAGGCGTGTTCAGCCACCATGTTCACTAAAGGAAGAAACTGATGCAGACGCAGACACAAAAAAACGCGCCGGCTGCCAGCGCTCTTGTGATCGCTTCTCTGCTTGGCTTCGGCCTTCCCGCGATGCCGGCGCTGGCGCAAAAGGGAGGTGCCGCCGCTCCCGCGCCGCCCGCCAATCCTGGCGTCAACCAGGCCGGAGTCAACCCCGGCCCGGCGGGGAAGACGGGCCGGCCAAATGCCCCTGCCGGAAGCGCTCCGAACCTCCAGATCGTCCCGGCTTCGCCCGGCGATGCCAATACCTACAAGCTCGTGCCGGATGGGTCCGGCGGCTTCAAGCTAGTTCCGGCGTCGGCGTCTGACACGAACACTTATAAACTCGTGCCGATTGCGACGCCCGCCGCCCCGGCAGAAGCGCCGCCGCAGCAGATATACGCGGGCTTTCAAGCCAGCACCATCACCCAGCATGTCTTTCCGTTCCACAGTCCTTACGCCGGGGCGCAGAGCTTTCTATCCCGCAATGAAACGGAGACAACCGATACTTACACGATTTATCTCGGTGACCGGCTGAACAGCCGCCTGGAAGCGTATGTAGACCCGGAAGTCTCGCGCGGGCATGGCCTCAGCACGGGGTACGGCTTGGGTGGGTTTACGAACGGCGACGTTGTCCGCACGCCAACGCTGGATCAAACGCCGTATCTGGCCCGCTATGTCCTGCGGGAAGTGATCTCAATTGGAAAAGCCACAGAGTCCGTAGCGCAGGGCGAAGTCCAGCTTGCCGGGCCGCGCCCGACCCACCGGATCGTCATTTCGGGCGGCAAGGAGGCCGTCGCCGACATTTTTGACGTCAACCGCTATGCCAACACCACACGCACCCAGTTTATGAACTGGGGCCTGATTAACTGCGCAGCCTATGATTATGCGGCGGACACACGCGGCTACACCCAGGGCGGTGCGATTGAATATATCACGCCAAGCTACGCGGTCCGCTTCGGCGTGTTTCAAATGCCCAGGATCGCAAACTTCATTCAGTTGTCCAGCGATTACAAGAACAACTTCGGCTCACAGGCTGAAGTGGAGCTGCACCCGTCGTTCCTGTCCACTAAAGCCGGACCGGGCATCGTGCGGGTTCTTGGCTACTACAACCGGGCGCACATGGGGAACTACCGGGCTTCCATTGCTCTGGCAAGGCAGACCGGGACAACGCCCGACATCACGGCGACCGAGACGACCGGCAACAAGAAGTACGGCTATGTCGTCGGCTACGAGCAGCCGCTCGCGGATGACGGCAACACGGGCCTCTTTGGGCAGTTTGGCTACAACGACGGCAAAACGGAAGATTTTGCGTATACTGAGTGTGACCGGACAGGCAGCATCGGCTTTCAGTTATCGGGAGCACGAATTCGCCGGCCCGATGACGTGTTTTTACTGGCTTTGGAACAGAACGATCTCTCCAAAGCACATGCGGACTACCTGGCGGCGGGAGGATATGGTTTTTTGCTGGGTGACGGCCGTCTGCACTACGGCTCCGGGCGGCTGCTGGAAGCTTACTACAACTACCAGTTGTCGAGGCACGGGGCAGCGACGACGATTTTCGCAACCGGAGATTACCAGCACATCAACAACCCCGGCTACAACAAAGACCGCGGTCCGGCGGATGTGGTTTCCCTTCGTGTGCATCTGGAGCTATAAGCAGGGGCATCTGGAGCTATAAGCAGGAAGCTTAGCTGTCAGCGCGGGCGATACCAGCCGGAGGGGCGTGGCTTGCGCGGTACATTGTCGTCCGCGTTCTCGTCCCCCTGGCCGCTGATGGCGGACAGTGGAACAATCTCTTTCGCGGCCACTTTCAGCAGGGAAATATCGGAGTGGCTCTTGCGGGCCAAATCATCCACTGTCATGTCCGCCGCAGCAATCCGGGCCGCTTCCGGGGACTCAGCTTCCATTTCCACGACTGCCGTTCCCTGGAACGCCACACTGACTTTATACTTGACAAGCATGCGATTTTAAGTTTCCAACATTCCAGAGGTTACCCACCGAAGAGCCGGTGCCAGATCGAGTCGCGGCGCGGCATGTTGTTTTCCAAGGACTTCAGCCGCGCAATCTCCCCATCTTTAGCCGCAACAAGCTCATGTTTGTGCGCCTGTTCTTGGTTCAGTGTTTCCCGAAGCTGGGCGAGACTTTCGGAGTGCAACATGTCCATGTGCGACAGTGTTGCGCGGGTCGTTTCTTCACGTTCCCGCAGTAAATCGCGCAATGATTGCGCTTCTTCCTGAGTACGCTGCGCCGCCAGACGGACATCTTCAAACCGCGCAGACCACAGCGCAATTTGTTCGCGGTGCTGCGACTGGATCTCGGCAATTGCCGTCGCGACCATCGGTGACAAGCTGGTGGAGTAGGAAGGCGTAATTCCGTGAAGATTTGTCACTGACCGTGCCTGCGCCTCACGCTGGGTAACCCGCTCGTACAAAGCCCTGACACGCCCTCGGTCGTAGCGCGGCAGCCCGTCTTCGCCTGTCACCGTATTGCCGAAGTCGCCGCGGGACGCGCGGGCGCGAATGTTCGCGGCGGACTTGCCGAAAATGGAGGCGACTTCGCGTGTCGTGAGTTGCTCCGGCTGCCGATCCCAGGCGATGAAATCGTCGGGGCGCACAGGCGCAATTGTTTCGCGTTGCGATGTTGCGGGTTCAGAGTCCATAGAGACATTCTAGCGAAAGTCCGCGCGTTTGTCAAGCACAACTTAAAAATAAACCCCGTAATTTTTTCGTCTGAGCATTAGGAGAACCAGTGCCGGAGCGCCAGAATCAGGCCCGATGTCAGAGTAAATGCCATGCTGCCACTCAGCGCAAACTGTGTTGCGCCTTTTCGTGTGCGTGTTGCGCCCGCCGGCTTAACAGCGACCCCTAGCGTGGTAGCAATTAAATAAAGGAAGCCGCCTCCGACATTGGCGAAGACAAGGCCCAGCAGCAGCGGTGAAGCGTAGCGCAAGCCGAACATCCCCAACAGCGCACCGACTTCCGTCATCGTTTCAATCGCCGCTGTCGCCCAAAAAGCCTTGCGCCGGGAATAGCCTGCACCAATTAGAAGCAGCGCCAGCGCCAGCCCCTCCGGCAGCTTGTGGAACGAAACCGCAAACAGCAGCGCAAAGTTGGGATGCCCCGTAATCTTGTCCCCGACCACAACCGCCAGCCCGTCCATCATGCTGTGCAGGCCGAGCGCGATCGTCAGCAGCCAGATATTTTGGCTGAGACGCCCGCCGAATGCTTCGGCAGGCGCATCCACTGAGCAGGCTGGGCAAAGGTGATACACATACTTGCCAATCAGCCAGAACAACCCATAGCCGCTTGCTGACGCCGCCAGGAACTCCGGCCAGGTCAGCAGGTCTTTTGCGTCCGGCAGCACATCAAATACCGTCACCGCCAGCAGTGCGCCCATCGCCGCGTACACCAGCAGCTTCAGCCGCCGCGCCGCCGCGTTCCCCAGCAGTGCCCCGATCCCGCCACCGGCAAACGCAATCAGCGTTGCGATCGTTGAGCGCAGTAAAAGATAAGCCATTAGAAAATCTCGTAAAAACTTGTTGCGCTTTTCTACTTGACATGGTAGAATGCGAACTGTGAACCGACTGCATACAAGCGGGCCGCAGACACTCTTACGGAAAACAGCGCTGATTTTGGCGCTGATCTTCCTGAGCATCAGCGGCGGGACCACGCTCACTCACACTGAGGACGGCGTCTTTTCAGTGCGCGTCCATGCCGGAGCCAGTCTGCTCACACACCACGCGGCAGCCGGAGGCGATTCTTGCGCGGCCTGTCAGTGGGAAAACTCCGTGTTCAGCACGCAGGTTCCCGCTGTTCCTTTGCTTCTGCCTGAGTTTGTGTCCCTGCCGGTGCTTGCCGCAAGTTCGCAGACCCGGTTCCCGCATCCGTTTGACCACACCTCGCCCCGCGCTCCCCCGCGCGTCTCTTAAACCCAGCTATTTCCTCCTTTCCTGCCGGGACTCCGTCCCGACAATAACTTCGTACCCTGTTCGGGACCGAAAAAAAGCGCGAGGGTGCTGGTAACACCCTCACGCTTGGCGAACGCGATGCCGTCACGAGTGACTTTTGTCACGTCCGTTGCCACGGTGATTGTATCACGTCTCCGCCGTTTCGTCTACCCCGTTCCGCCCCCAAAGTGCATCTGCATTGTGGGTGCAACTACACGACAACGACAAAGAGAGACCCATCCATGACTCACCGACGCCTTCTCACGCAGCGGCCCCTTGCCGGACTGCTCACAATCTCCTGCCTGCTCCTTGCAGGCAGCGCCCACGCCGACGTTTTCGGACGCCTGCGCTTCACCATTCACGACGCCGCCGGCAAGCCGGTCCAGGGCGCAAACATCGTTTTCCATGATACTGCCGGAGTAGACCCCGACTTTAACGTCATTTCCGATGCCAGCGGCGTCGCCCTCAGCCCGCCGCTTGAAATCCGCCCCTGGCGCGTTACCACTCAGATTGTCACGTTCAACACCGACACGCGCACCATCAATGTCACTGCCGACACCAGCACCGACATCAGCATCGCGCTGACCAAGCACGTCATTACCAGCTCTTCCACGGTGCGCGTTCCGCTTAACAGCAACACCTCTAACTCGAACCGTATCGACCAGAGCCGCCTCAAGTTCGGCTCAACCGCCGGCAACCCGCAAAGCCTGCGGAACCTGCTCATCACAAATCCCGGCTTTGTCCAGGACTCCGTCAATCAGGCGCACCCGCGAGGCGAGCATTCCGCGACTTCCATTTACCTGAATGGATTTCGCCTGCCGGGCGCGTTTCAAGGCCGGGCCGGGCAAGTCTTGCTGCCGGAAACAATCCAGAGCGCCGATGTGCAGACCGGCGGCTTTGCGCCCGAGTACGGCGGCGAAACGGCAGCAATCCTGAATGTCAACCTGCGAGCCGGAACGATTACACCGTTTCAATCGTTCTCGGCAGACGGCGGCAACTATGCCACCTATGACCAGTCGCTTTTGTTCGGCGGTCAGCTCGGCGATCCTATCAATGGCGCGGTTGTATCCGGCCCGACCGCCCGCAAGTTCGGCTATTTATTTGATTTCAGCGGGCGCAGCACGGCAAACGCCCTGGAGCCGCCCCAGCCCGACAAGCAGACCACGCATAACGGCGGCAAGTCCCAAAGCTTCTTTGGCAACTTCGGCTACACGCCCAGCACCCGCGACCAGTTTACTCTTGCTCTCGAAGACGCCCCCGCAACGACCCAGATCGCCAACCGGACGGGGCTTTCCAGCCAGTATGCTGCCGTCGGGCAGGGCTTTGGCTTTGGCGGCGCACGTAACCCAGACGGCAATATCGGAGCAGGCGTTGTCCTGAACGCCGACGGCACCGTCCCGCTCGGCGGCGGCGCTGCTGCGGTACTGTCTCAGCAGGACGCCGGGCAGGACATCTACCAGCACGACGAAAACCAGTTCAGCAACCTGAACTACCGCCATGATTTCACGCACGGCCTGACCGGCTTGTTCTCCTACGGCGCGACGCGCTCCCGCCTGGACATCCGCAACGGCAACCCGGCCGCGCCTGACCTGAGCGCTCTGCCGGTAGACAGCTCCATTGAATACAACCCGACTATCTTGAAGCGCTCCAGTGACTCCGAGTTTGCCGGCAGCCTGACCCAGTCTCAGGGCGTGCATACCTACAAGGCCGGTTTCCTGACAGACAAGCAAAGCGGCGACGAGTCCTACAACCTTCAGTCAGGCAGCCAGTTCGCGCTGGACGCGCTGGCCTCAAGCGACCCTGATCTCGCCCCTGCCGGCACGGTTCAAATGGACGCTTCCGGCAATCCCGTTCTGGACGCTCTAGGCCAGCCGGTCTATACCGCCAATGCCGGCGCGTCCACGCCCAATGTTCCGGTTCACCGACAGGGATACTACAATGCCTTTTACGCCCAGGATACCTGGCGGGCAACCCGCAAGCTGAACCTTGACTATGGCCTTCGCTATGACCAATACAAGCAGGACGAAACGATCTTTTCCGGCACGCAGTCCGTCAAGAAGAACTTTCTCAGCCCGCGCCTGAATCTGGCTTATCTGGTCACGCCGATTACGACCCTGCGCCTGTCCTACAACAAGCTGTTCATCCAGCCGCCGCTCGCGCAGGGGTCCGTCGTCGGCGCACCGATCATCCCGGAAACCTACGACGACTACAATGCCAGCGTAGAACACCAGCTTGCGCCCAACCAGACAGTCAAACTCGCGTACTACTACAAGAACGAGCGCAATCAGATTGACACGAACCTTTTAATTCCCGGTACGCAGATCGGCGTTTTCACCTCGGTCAACTTTGAGAAAGGCAGCGCCCATGGCACCGAGCTATCCTACAACTTATCGCCGCGCGTCGGCGTCGGCGTCGGCGCGTACCTTGCCTATGCCAACAGCATTGACAAGCCGGAAGGACTGCAAAACACCGGCGCTCCCGTGCCGCCTTACAACGACCACGACACGCAGAACACGCTCAGCACGGGTTTGGACTACTCGTTCCGCTCCGGCGCGTCCGCCGGCCTCAACGTCTACCACAGTAGCGGGACGCAGTCCAGCATCATCGGGAATTACTATCCGATCAACAACGCCATCGCTCTCAATAACAACCACCGGTCAGCGCACACCGAAGTCAATCTGCAATTCAACAGCCCCCGGCTAGCGGGCTTCGGGTCGCTTGGGCTGGCAGTAGATAACATCTTCAACAGCCTGCGGCCCTTTAACTTCAACTCCGGCTTCAGCGGCACCCGCTTCCAGCAGGGCCGGCGCATTGTACTGAGCTTGAACGGCAACTTCTAATCTGCCGTTCTTCAAGGCGGCTGGCCGTGTTCAGGACGGCCATCCGGCGCTGGGAACTCACGTTTAGCCTGCTTTCCCCCTTCGCAGGTGGAACGGGGTTCCCGGCGATCCACTATTCCCGCATCAACAGAAACACGGAGAACACACAATGAAATTGACTTCGCTTCTGACGGCATCCGCCGCCGTGCTTGTGCTGCTGACAACTACCCCGGCGACCCAGGCACAGCAGACCCACCGGTCTTCCTCGGACCGGCAGTACCACCGCTCCGACCGGGCGTTCCATGCCGAGGACGCCCGCTTCCACGCCGCCGACCGCGCGTACCACCAGAGCAAGCACCACACAGCGGCGCAGGCACGGGAAGACCGTGACCTGCACCGGATGGACCGCAATCTGCACGGAGCCGACCACGATCTCCATTCGTCCGACCGCACCTACCATCGCGGACAGAGCCGTTAGAAGGCCGTGACACCGCCCCGGAGGCTGCACCTTGCGGAATCCGGGGCTGTCTGGTATGATAAAGAATATCTTAGAGACTGGATAGAAAGCCTCTCCAGGTTCCCTACACTGAACGGCAGGGCTTTGGAAGTGCAAGCGCCCACGATCGTGGGCGAAGATTGTGTCCAAAGAGTGTCTTATGCCCGCGAAGGCGGGGAGTTGCTTTGCTAAAGCACGGGGGTTCAGCCCCATGTTTCCGGTTTTTGAATCTCTGAGACTACTGCAAGACAAAGGAGTCGCACACACGCTTTCATGAATACCATCTGGCTTATCGCAAGCGGCACGTTCGGCGAGGCCATCCGCCGCCGGACACTGCTCATCTTTCTGGCGGTCGCCGCCGTTGTCCTCATCCTCGGAGCCGCAAACTCTTCGTTCCAGCCCGGCAAAGACACGCTGGTCGTCAAAACGCTGGGCCTCGGCGTCATCGGCCTGATCGGCGTCTTTATCTCTGTTATTCTCGGCATCAACCTGCTGCCGACTGAAATTGAACGGCGCACGATCTACACCATTCTTTCCAAGCCCGTTCATCGCTACCAGTTTCTGTGCGGCAAGTTTTTAGGCGGCCTCATCACCGTGCTGGTGAGCGTTCTGGTCATGTCCGCCGTGTTTCTCGTGCTGTTCTTAATCAAAGAACGAGGCTTTTCGAGTGAGGCGATCTCGGCCTGCCAGGGCGTTTTGCTGCTGGTGTTCCAGATTTTGCTGGTCTGCGCGATCGCCATGTTCTTTTCCGTGTTCGTGTCGCCGTTCGTCAACTTCTTTTTGACCCTGGCGATCTTCCTGCTTGGCCTGTCGTCTTCGGTCACACAAGCACTGGCGGACCCGAACTCCGACCCCGCGCATCCCAAGAACCCGATTGTCGTGCTGGTCTTTAAAGCGATTTATTACGTCGTCCCAGACTTTACCAAGTACAATGTCCAAAACCAGATTTTATCGCCTAACCTGGTTATTACCAACCGTGTCTTCTTCATGGAAGAAGCTATCTTGATCGCTGTTGTGTACTCGGCTATCCTCATCATTCTCGCTACGTTGATCTTTGAGCGCCGCGAGGTGTAGCACAACCGGCAGGCAGCAACTGGGCACAGCAACGGAACCGGCACTGGAAGTGCCGGTCTACTGGTGAATGAAAGTGTCTGCGACACTGAAGATAAGCCCACGGCTGCTGGCATTTAGTCGCGAAGCGACTTTCACTTTATAGTAGACCGGCACTTCCAGTGCCGGTTTCCAACCCGGCAACCCCTATGAAACCAAACCATACATTCCTGCCGCTTGCCCTCTTCACTCTCGCTGCCCCCGCCTTCGCCCAGACGCCGCCAAGTGCCTCGCCTAGTCCCCTGCCCATCAAGCAGGTGACCGTCTTCACGTCCGGCGTCTCCTATATCGAGCGCGACGGCGCAGTCACCGGCGATGCTTCCGTGCCGCTCACCTTCCGCATGGCGCAGATCAACGACCTGCTGAAGTCACTCACCCTGATTGACTCGCAGGGCCAGGTGCAGCCGGTCATCTACGGCGCACGGGACCCGATTGGCCGGACCTTGCAGTCGTTCGCGATTGATGTCACCGCCCCGCAGAGCCGGACCGAGCTGCTGAACCAGCTTCGCGGGGCGTCCGTCCAGATCACGACCGCCGCCAAAATCACCGAAACCGGCCAGATCGTCAGCGTCGAGTCGAAGTCTGTCATCGGCCCGAACGGCATGACTTCTACGGTAGACACGCTTAATTTACTCGGCGCGAGCGGCCTGACCTCCGTGCGTTTGGACGACGTCACGGAAATCAAGCTGCTGGACCCGCGTTTGGACCAGGAGTTCCGGGCGGCTTTGACAACGCTTGCGTCAGGCTCGGACAACCAGCGCCGCACGGTCACGCTGCACTTTGCGGGTTCCGGCCGCCGCCCGGTCAGCGTCGGCTACATCACCGAGTCGCCGCTGTGGAAGATTTCGTACCGCCTGCTTCTCAGGGACGCCGGCCACGCGACGTTCCAGGGCTGGGCTTTAGTAGAAAACACCAGCGACGAAGACTGGTCCGCCATTCACCTGTCGCTTGTCTCAGGCCGCCCAATCTCGTTCATTCAGGACCTGTACCAGCCACTCTACCTGCCGCGTCCGGTTGTACAAGCTGACATCATCGCCTCGCCCACGCCGCAAACCCACGACAGCGACATGAAAGATCAGGGAGTAGTCGGCGGAGTGGCAAGCGAGCCGAACCGAGCTAGAATTACCGGGGATTTTAATATGCCGGCTTCTGCCGACGCGCCCTCGCCCGTATCAGCCCTGCCCCGAGACGATGCTACCGGCAATTTCGCCCCGCCTCCAAAACGGAAAAGGCCTGCTGGGCTTTCCGATGTGGCTGGCAACGGCGTTTCGGCGCAGGCAAACGGCGCGGAGGCGGGGGAGCAGTTTGCCTACGACATCACGACGCCGGTAACACTGCCGCGTCAGCAGGCGGCCATGATCCCGGTCATCGCGCAGGACATCACCGCCGACAAAGTCTCGCTGTATAACGCCGACGCCGACCCGACTTACCCGCTGAACGCCATTCGCCTGCACAACAACACCAAGCTGCACCTCAAAAGCGGCCCCGTGACACTCTTCGACGCCGGCACCTACGCGGGCGACGCCACGATGGAAGATGTCGCGCCCGGCGAAACGCGGCTCATTTCCTACGCCGTGGACCTGTCCATTCGCGGCGAAAAGCAGAATACCCAGACGGACTCACAGCGCACGACGCTTGCCATCCGTGGCGGCGTTTTAACCATCACCACGCGCGAACGCTCCGAAACCAAGTACGTCTTCAAGAGCCGGGCACTTACCAATAAGACCGTTTTAGTGGAGCATCCCTTTGATGCCGACGCCAAGCTTGTCGCCCCCGCCACGTCCGCGGAGCGCACCCCGACCGTCTACCGCTTCGCCGTTCCCGTCGCCGCCGGCAAGACGGCGGCCTTAGACGTCATCACCGAAAAGCCCGACTCTTCCACCGTTGCCCTGCTTGACGGCGACCTCGACGAATTCGTTTCCTACGCCGACGACCAGGACATTCCCGCCGCGACCCGCACCGCGCTTGCCAAAATCGCCAACCAGCGCCGCCATATCCAGACCTTGACAGAGCAAGCCGCCGAAGCTGACAGCCAGGTCAAGCAGCTTGCCGCCGAGCAGGACCGCGTTCGCAAAAACATGGGCGCTCTCGACCGATCTTCACCCCTCTACAAGCGCTATGTCGGCGAGCTGGACACGCAGGAAACCCGTATCGCCACCCTCCGCGCCGATGCCCAGCGCTCCCGCGCCGCCGCCGACACCGCCCGCGCCACCCTACGGAACACGCTAGGTAACTTGGAGATTGGAGGATGAGAGTCGGAGTACCCCGGCTCATGTAGGGGCAAGCCCTACCCCTACATTCGTTCTGCCGGACGCCGCACCAGATACCAGGCCGGACCGAGCAGCGGCACGCCCAGCGCAATCCGCCCCAACGTACTGTCGTCCGGCACGCCCCGCCGGGCCATGTCGTCGCGCAGCAGGGTGGGGAACAGCAGCGTCAGCACCAGCAAGTCTACCGTCATCACGTTGACAAAGTTGCTGCGGCGGAACCAGAACACGTAGTCCGCTAAGTTGCCCCAAACCATAATCGTCAGCAGCAGCACGCTCAGTGCCGCCGCTGCAAAGACCGCAAACGCACGGCTCCCAAACCAGCGCACGGCTAAGTTCGTCCTGCCCGGCACTGCCCTCGGGTAATCCCGGCGCAAAATCAGATACGGCAGCAGCGAAAACGCCCCAAAAGCCATCATTCCCAGCGCAAACGGCCATGCCCACACCCGCTGCCCGCGCCCATCGGGGAACAGCAGCGCCCAGTACAGGAGCGGCACAATCCCAAGAAGCTGAAACACGCCCCAAATCGCCGGGTTCCGCGCCGGTCCTTGCCCAAGCGCCAGCGTCACAAACAAATTGCCCGGCGGATCGCCTTTCGGCGCGAGATAAACCGCGTACAAAACATCCGCCAGCAGCAGGGCTGAAAGCACCAGCCGCCGCAGAAGCAAAGGCGTCAAAAAAGCAGGCATCATGCCGACAGTGTACCCGGCTCTCCTCCATGCAGCAATGCACGACTTTTATGGTATTATCGCAGTTAAGCAGGCCGAAAAGGATAAGCAGTTGATACTTAGCTTCAAGGACGAAGAGACAGAAGATGTTTTCAACGGAGCCGTTTGCCGAGGTTTGCCGCCGGACATCCAGAACACGGCACGGCGTAAACTTCGGTATCTAGATAACGCAGCCGCTTTGACTGATCTGCGCTCTCCTCCAGGTAATCACTTGGAAGCCTTGAAGGGAAACCGACTGGGGCAGTACAGCATTCGCATCAACGACCAGTGGCGCATTTGCTTTGTGTGGACGGGAACGGACGCGGAACAAGCAGAAATTGCAGATTACCATTAAACAATTATGGAACAGCTAAAAAACATACACCCTGGTGATATCCTGAAACTTGACTTCCTGGAACCGCTTCACATTTCAGCGAGCCAATTAGCAAAAGACACGGGCCTCAGTGTCAGGCGTATCTCCGAAATCCTTCACGGTCATGCCCCCGTAACTTTGGAGACCGCCGTGCGTCTGGGCCGTTACTTCCGCACGACACCGCAGCTTTGGCTGAACTTACAGCGGGCCTATGATTTAGAAGAATTGCAGCGGCACACTGAGGCTTATGCCAATGTCCGTGCCTATGATGAGAAAGTCGCCGCGTGAATACTCTTGCCGACTGAGAAGGTAAATAGTACGATGGACCGACTTTGGGCACTCGGGCTGATGCATATTTGGCTATTTTTCATGGTTTATAGCTGGTTTGCGAACAAAGACGGCAGCGCTGACCAGCATAACTATGACCGCTTCAGTCGCTCGTTTTGGACGCGCTGGATGCTCTCAGGTCAAACCCGCGATACTTTCCTACGCCGGCGAAGCCTGCTTCATAAATTGGCCTTGCCATTCGCCGTCTGCTTCTACTTGTTAGGCATGTACGGCATTTTGTATTTATAAGCGAATTGCGCCCACGTTTCCTGTCCTATTGCCTGCCAATCCTGTAATTCTTTGGTCAAGCCTGCGCTCATCGGCGCATCGGTGAGCGGAACCAGCAAAAGTCCATTGTGGGTCTCGATCACGCGAACTGAGGTCTTCGGCAGCATCCCGCACCGCTCCTGAATATCGGGCGGCAGCACAAGTTTCCCGGCATGTTCAATAGTCATGGTTGTCATCGCATTTGCCTCTCGGCAGATCGTACCCGAACAACTGCAAAAAGCCCCCGCTTCGGTTGAAGCGGGGGCTTTTCTTAGTCAGCATCGGGCGCTCATCGTCAGGCCATGCTCGGCACGTTGGCCGTAATGTCGGCGGACGGCGGGGCGGTCTCCATTGTCTTCAGGCGAGCGCCGCTTTTGGGCTTCTCGGTCTTCGGCGCGTCCATCGGCTGCAAGGCGGCGTCGAGGACTTCGGCGACGTTCTTGGCGAAGATGAAGGACATCCCCCTGCGAAGCTCTGCGGGGATGTCTTCCATCAGGTCCTTGCGGTTGCGCTCGGGCAGGATGATCGTCTTGATCCCGGCCCGCTTTGCCGCCAGCACCTTTTCTTTGATGCCGCCGACCGGCAGCACCTTCCCCGAAAGCGTCACCTCGCCGGTCATCGCCAGCGCCGGCTTAATCGGGCGGCCTGACAGCAGAGATGCAATGGCCGAAGTCATCGTAACGCCTGCACTCGGGCCGTCTTTTGGCACCGCACCCGCCGGTACGTGGATATGCAGGTCGGACTTCTCGTAGAAGTCCGGCGCGATATGCAGCGCATCCGCGTGAGCACGCACATAGGACAGCGCGGTCTGCGCCGACTCCTTCATCACGTCGCCCAATTGGCCCGTGAGCTGAAGGCCCTTGCCGCCGGTCATTTGCGACGCTTCGATGAAGACAACGTCGCCGCCGACTGGGGTCCAGACAAGGCCTGTCACGACGCCCGGCTGCTCGGTGCGCTCGGCCACTTCCTCGTACTCAAAGCGCGGCGAGCCAAGATACTTTTCTACTTGCTTCGCGTTAATCGTCATCGGCGACTTTCGCCCTTCGGCGAACTCACGGGTCGCCTTGCGGCAGACGGCGGCAATCTGGCGCTCTAAAGAGCGCACACCCGCCTCGCGGGTGTAGCCGCGCACCAGCGCCTTGACGCCGTCCTCGGTGAACTTGACGCTTGTAAGGCCATGCTCGGCCACCTGCTTCGGCACCAGATGGCGAATCGCAATCTGCACTTTCTCTTCTTCCGTGTACCCCGACAGCTCGATGATCTCCATGCGGTCCCGAAGCGCTGGCTGGATCGTGTCAAGCTGGTTAGCGGTGGTCACGAACAGCACTTTGGACAGGTCAAAGTTCACATCCAAATAGTTGTCACGGAACGTGCCGTTCTGCTCCGGGTCCAGTGCTTCCAAGAGTGCCGAAGACGGATCGCCCCGGTAGTCCGCGCCAACCTTGTCGATTTCGTCGAGGACAAACAGCGGGTTGTTGGTCTCGGCCCGCTTGATGCCCTGAATGATCTGGCCCGGCAATGCGCCGATATAGGTCCGGCGGTGACCGCGGATCTCTGATTCGTCATGCGTCCCGCCCAGCGAAATCCGAACGAACTTCTTGCCCATCGCCGACGCGATTGACTTTGCCAGGCTTGTTTTGCCAACGCCGGGAGGGCCGGTGAAGCACAGGATCGGCTGCCGGACATCGCCCTCGGGCTTGAACTTGCGGACCGATAGGTACTCCAAAATCCGGTCCTTGATCTTTTCTAAGCCAAAGTGGTCTTCGTCTAAAGTGCGCTTGACGCTCGGAATGTCTAAGTTATCGGGCGTGGACTTATCCCACGGCATGGCCACAAGCCAGTCCAGATAGGTCCGGGTCGTGGTGTAGTCGGGCGCACCCGGCGACATGCGCTGGAGCCTGTCAAGTTCCCGGTTGGCCTCTTTCAAGGCATCTTCGGGCATGTGAGCTTCTTCGATCTTTGCCCGCAGCTCGTCCATCTCCTCGCCGCGCTCATCGCCCTCGCCCAGTTCTTTCTGGATGGCTTTAAGCTGCTCGCGGAGGTAGTAGTCGCGCTGGGTCTTGTTGATCTCCGACGACACCTGGGATTGCAGCTTGGAGCCAAGCTCCAGCACCTGCACTTCAGAAGTCATCAAGGTCAGCAGAAGGTTCATGCGCTCCTTGAGATTGACCGTCTCCAAGATGCGCTGCTTGTCCTCGGCGCTGATCGGCGAATGCGCGGCGATGAGGTCCGTCATCACGGCGGGATCGTCAATGGACGTAGACAAACCCGCCAGTTCATCGGGCATGTTCTGGGACAGCGCGACGGTCTTACGGAACAGCTCGCCGATGGAGCGCTTCAGCGCTTCAATCTCAATTTTGTCCTCGTCCGCGATCTCGGTCTTGGCGTCCAGCACCTTGACCCGCGCTTTGAGATACGGCTCTTCGCTCGTGATCTGCTGGATCTGAATGCGTGCGACGCCCTGGACAATCATCCGTATCCCATCGGGGACTTTCGCCATCATGCGAACGATGACCGCCACGCCCATCGGATGAATATCACCCGCTGTCGGGTTCTCGACCGAGCTGTCTTTCATGGCGACCACGCCGATAATGCGGTCCCCGCCGGAGACGGCTTCGTCTACCAGCTTGATGCTGTTCTCACGGCCTACGGCAATCGGGGCCACCAGCACCGGGAAAATGACCGTGTCGCGCAGGGGTAAAAGTGACAGCTCTTCCGGGATCGGCGGATGGCCGTCCCCTTCGCCGTTGATCTGGGTGACGATCTGCTCGGCAACGCCTTCAATCGGCATATCTTCCGCGATGGCATCCACCGCTGTGCGTGTTTCTTCGTTACTATTATCGAAATTATTGTTATCGGACATGACTAACTATTGTCCTCGTTTTCTGTGTAATCTTCGGTGCTGATCGGAATAATCTGCGGCCCAGCCTGCTCCGCGCTGCGCTTCTTTGGCAGCGTCACCAGCAAAAAGCCTTCTTTGTACGACGCCTTGATCGCGTCCCGGTCTAAGCGAATGCCGCTCGGCAGGGCAACCGCCCGCTCGAATGGCCCAAAATAAATCTCCATCTGATGGCAGCGGCTGCGGCCTTCCCGCTCCCGTGCGCTTTCTGAGCGGGAGCCGCTGACATTCAGCAGCCGGTCATCCGGCGACAGCGACACCTGCAAATCGTCGGCCTTCACTCCCGCCAGCTCCACTTTGACTAAAACCGCGTCGTCCGTCTCGTGAATGTCAATTGGCGGCTGCCAGAACCGGCCCGCGCCGCCGGCGGGGATCGCGAAAAAGCCGCGAAACGCTTCATCCGACAACTGCTGCATCTCGCGCTCCATCTGCCGGATGATATCGCGGTAATCATTATAAGCCATGCCTTGCGTCTCCTCTATCTGTTCGAATAGGTTATTGTTGCCTACGCTGATACTCAGCTTCACCGCTCCCAATCGAATAATTTCTCAGAAGTTACTTGAGTTTAGCACACTCAATAGACAGAATACCGAAGGACAAAACATAGTTCCCGCCGTCAGGGAAACTTGTTTACAGAGTGAGGGTCGTTCTGGATCGCGCTTGACTTGTATGTCAAAAATGACATACAATAGTGGTGCATAGGAGGTGAGAGAATGGACAAGGAAGTTATCTGGCTGCACGGAGAAGTAAAAGCGCCACCGTTCAGCGAGAAGGCACAAGATGAATCAGGCTTCCGCTTGCGGCGGCTTCAGCAGGGCAAGATGCTGACGCTTCCCCATTCGCGCCCTATGCCTTCGATCGGACCCAGATGCCACGAACTCCGGGTACGGGACGAAGACCTTTATTGGCGCATTATTTACCGAATAGATGAAGAAGCGATACTTGTTGTGGATGTTTTCCCCAAGAAGACGGAAACGACGCCTCTCAGTATAATCAGCAACTGCCGAAAGCGGCTCACGGATTATGACAAAGAATAATCAATAGGCCGCGCATAACACGCACAGAAAGCACAGGTGAGACCTTATGGATGAAGCAAAGCGCAGGAGGCTGGAAAAAGCTGGTTTTCGAATAGGGACTGTCGCCGAGTTTCTCGGTTTGACACCGGAACAAAGCGAACTTATCGAAATCAAGCTAGTTTTGACCGACGCTCTCAGAAAGCAGCGTGAAGTAAGCGGTTTTTCGCAGGCTGAGCTGGCAGACAAAATTGGCTCCAGCCAGTCACGCATCGCGAAGATGGAAGCGGGTGATCCCCATGTCTCTCTTGATTTGATGACCCGAGCTTTGCTTGCCGCCGGGATGACACGCCATGAACTTGCATCCGTCATTGCCGGGCAGGAGGCTTGTTCTCCGGCTGCTGCCGTTGAGCGCCCAGCACAACCCACGTCAAAGAGCGTTACACGGCAGAAAGCGACTAAAAAGCGGGTGCGGAAACCGCAAACGGCGGGTATCTAGCGTCATGCAACTTGGAATTATCGTGCTTCTGATGCTGGGCGGGGTGGGGCTGACGCTGCAGGCGGCGGTCAATGCGCGGCTGCGGGAAGCGGTGGGTGCGCCGGTGCTGAGTGCGCTGATCTCGTTCCTGGTCGGGGCCGTCCCGCTTGGCATTCTGGCGGCGCTGGGCGTCTTCGGGCGGGGGCGGCTGACGGACCTCGGCGGCAATCCGTGGTGGATCTGGATCGGCGGCCTGTTCGGGGCATTTTATGTGACGCTGGCCGTGATCGCAGTGCCGCGAGTCGGGGCTGCTGTGGTCATTGCTTGCGCCGTGTTCGGGCAGATGGCCGCCGCGCTGCTGCTGGATTCGCTGGGCTGGCTAGGCGTTCCCCGTGCGCCGTTAAGCGTCTGGCGCATTTTAGGCGGCGTTCTCGTCGTGGCCGGGGTGCTGCTCATTCAGCAGAAGAAGTAGGAGCGCACCCCCGTGTGTGCCCTGGTATCGGGAAGGGCAGACACGGGGGTCTGCCCCTACGTTTCAGGAAGCCATCTACTGCACGATAAACGGCGTGATTTTGCTGTAGCTCTGGGCGGCGTTGACTGTGGCGGTCGGTGCGGCGTTTGTCGCGTTAGGCGCGGCCTCGGTTTCGTCGGCAGCGGCGACGACAATGACGTAGTAAGTGGCGCTGCCGCCGGTGAGGGTCACGGTCGCAGAGCTGGTTCCTGCCGGGAACGGCGTGGGAGCGGAGGTCAGCGGCTGAACGCCGATGGACGGGTACTGGGAGTAGATGTAGACATAGTATTTAGTTGCGCCGGTCACCGGAGTCCAGGAGATTGTGACCGGGCCGATAACGGTCTGGCCTGCCGCCGGTGCGGTCAACGTCAGCGGACTGAGCGGGGTAATGGAATACGGCGCGGACAGGGGCGACTCTTTGCTGGCGTTTGTGGTGGACGACGCGAAAGAGCTGAGGGCAAAGTTGTACTGAGTGCCGCCAAAATAGGGATTGAAGGCAGGTTTCTGAGCATTGACGGGGTCGCCACTGGCGGTCACGTCGGTATAGTAGTTGGCCTGCGGGTCTATCAAAGTGTCGTGAAAATCCAGCCCTGCGCCTGTCGCCGCTTCAATCGGCGGGTTAGTCGTCACCGAGCCGGTGGTCCGGTAGACGTTGTAGCCCAGCAGGTTAATGTCGGTGGCGGCGGGCGGATTGAACCCTAAGTCTATCTCCACGGCGTAAGCATTCGCAGTAGCGCGGGACACGAGGCGCTTGCCGACAGTGCGCCTCCGGGCAGCAAACGCGGCATACGACGGGGACAGGCGGCGGCGCAGGTCTTCGTAGACCGAGCCGGAGCCGGACGCGAGCCGCGCCTGAAGCGCAGCGCCGACCAGGCCGTCGGCGGGCTGGGTGAAGGCGTTGATGCCGACAATGACCGGCGTGTCGGCGGCGGCGTTGGTGGACGCCGTCAGCGTGAAGTTCTGGGTGAAGACGCTGCCGGGCGTGAGGCTGTTCTGCGTGATGGACGCGCTCCCGTTCGCCGTTGCCGGGGAAGATGCCGTCACCAAAAGGCTGCCGGCGGGCAGAGCGGACGGGATATTCGCGATCTGGTAAAAGCCGGCGCTGTTCGTGAACGCGACCAGCGAGGAGTAATTGCCGGAGGAACCGCCGCTTGCCGTCAGGTTCGGGGCCTGCACGCCGGCGTAGACGCTTGCCCCGGCAACTGGGTTGCCGCTCGTGTCGCGCACGTAGCCCTGCACCGTCGCCTGCTGATTGACCTGCGACAGCAGGATATTGGCATTGGAGTTTAAGTTTCCGGCGGTTGTCGCCACCTGTGTGCTGCCGATGTACTGCACACTGCCCAGAGTGACGGCGGCTGTGATCTTGTGAACGGCGGCGCTCAGGGCATCCAGCCGGTAGCCGCCGGTGCTGATGGTCGTCGCGATCTGCCCGCCGGTGTCGACCGCAATGCTGACGCCGGGAATGCCCCGGCCAAACGTGTCGGTTACTTTGCCGACTATCTGCGACGTGCTGCTTCCCCCGGTGCCGGTCCCGGTGGTTCCCGTTGTCCCCGTGCCGGTAGTGCCGGTGGTTCCCGTCGTGCCGGTGGTGTTGCCGTTGCCGCCCCCGCCGCCGCATCCGGCCAGCAGCGCCGCGCTTCCGGCGGTGAGCAGCAGCAGTGCGCTCCGCGTATTTCTGTTCTGAGTATTGATATTCCGAGTGTTCAAGGGGTCGTTCCTTTCAGATGAGAGGCCAATGTGCCCGGCCTTTTAAGGCCGGGTTCTTATGAGAGAGAGCGCTGCATCAACATTCCGCATCGCCTTCGCCCGCAGGCCCGGCAGCGCGGCACGAAGGGCATCGGCGCGGACGGTACGCTCGGCCCAAACACGGGCCAGCAGCGCCTCAAGCCTGTCTAAATCCGGGGCGCTGAGATCATACACGGCATCGCCCTGGCCGCTTGCCTGCATAAAGGCCGTCACTTTGGGATCATACGACAGCGCGACCGACGGCACACCGGCGGCGGCGGCGAGAATTAGCGCATGAAGCCGCATCCCTACCATCATATCACACCCGGCGATGGTTGACAAGAGGGGGCCTAACCCATCCGTCGTGGAGCAGAGCGTCGCAGCGCTCACCTGGCCCCATTTCCGGGCGAATTGCTCGGCGATGGGCCGGTCGCTGGCGTCCTGCATTGGCAGCAGCAGCGGCTTCTGACGGCTGAGGGCTGCCAAACACGCTGCCGCGACTTCGGCACCGACATTTTCCTGCCCGTGCCAGGGACGCAGCGCCACGCCGAACGCCCCCCCGCCCCCAATAATGGGGGAGCCAGATGAGGATGGCGACAATAGCAGCGCGGGGTCGGCGGTGACTTCAATGAGCGGGCGCGTGACGCCGATTTCGCGGAGCAGCGCGGCGGAGTCAGAGTCGCGGACCGTGATGGCGTCCAGTTTGTTCGCCACCGTGGCGACAAGCTTGCGGGAGCGGGGCAGGGAGAGCGGCCCAACACCCTGGGCGATGAACATGGTCTTTTTGCCCAGCATTTGGGCCATCTTGACGACGCCCAAGTAGTAAAAAATGCTGTGAGCCGAAGAAACGTCTTGAAGCAGGCTGCCGCCGCCGGACAGGAACGCCTCGCAGCGGGCAATCGCCGGGAGCAGCGCTGCGGGCTGGTAGCGGTCTGCGGCCTCAATGCCGTGGGCGGTGCGCGTCTCAGCCGGGCTGCCGGACAGGGCGGTCAGCTCCAATTCTCCGGTTGGAGCCGCAGAACGGAAGCCGGCCACTAAACCTGACAGCACGGCCTCATCGCCGGCGTTGCCATAGCCATAGTAGCCGGATAAGAGAAGACGCTTCACGCGGAGACTTCCACAGGTGCAGCGACTTGAGCGGGCCGGGCCACAGCGGCCCAGACCAGAGTGCCGAAGACCGCGCCGAGCGCCCAGCCAATCAGGCCGCGCAGAGCAGACACTAAAAGCGGCGTATGGAGGTGGCAGAACGTGTCCATCAGCGACGACTGCCCAACCGCGCCGATCACCAGCAGCGGCAGCACCCACTGCGGGAAGCGCCGGGACGCGGCCGCAGCCAGCCCGAGCAGCAGGGCCGGGTGACCCAGCAGGAACTCTTTGGTGCGGGGCCGCACATACAGGTACTTATCCAGCAAAGCGCGTGTCTTCAGCTCCGTGGCCGAGACACCAACGCCGGGGTCATTGCCGCTCCGGGCCACAAAGAGGGCCAGCGCGACCAGCGCGACGACGCCAACGCCGATCTGCCCGGCAAGCAGGGGACGCGCCGCAAGCGCTTCCAGGGAACAGCGCACCGTCTGCCACCGCTCCGCCCAGCCGGCATGCGGAGGGAGCGTCCCGAGGCCCAGGCCGTAGTACGCGGCCACCAGCGCGACCGGCGTGACCAGCACCAGCTTGACGCCGAGAAACTCATCCACTTTCAAGAGAAACAGCCGCCCGGCCAGCAGGCCGACAACCAGCACAATGCCGATGATCGTCACAAGCGTCATCTGGACATAGGCCGTAAACGCCCGGCGCAAGACTTCGGCGTTGGTGCCGTTTGGAAGAGGGCGCGGCAGGGTGATCGCACACAGCCCGAGCGTCGGGAACACGCAGGCCGACAGCAGGGCCAGCAGCTCGCGGCCTTTTGGACTTGTCCCCGGCAGCGCCGCGCCCAGCGCCAGCGCCAGCCCGATGGCAGACGCGATGACCAATGCCCGGCCGGAAATGCCCGTGAAGACGCGCAGCAGCAGCAGCGTTCCGCCGCTTACGCCCAGCGCCATGAGGACGCGCAGAATAACGCCCGGCTTGGGATCGTCGGCATAGGCATGAGCAGGACCCTCGCCAACAGTCAGACGCGCCTCGTGCATCCCTTTGACGATCTTTCCGATGAACTCCGTGTTGGCCGCCAGCACGTCCGGATCATGCGCCAACCCCGAAATAAAGAGGCGCACGTAGCACACCCGGATGTTGCGCTCCTTTGCGGCCCGGACAAACCGTTCCACCGCCGTCGGCTCCTCCATTGTGCCCATCTCATCGGTGCCGATTGAGTGGACCCGGACTGTCTGGGCGCTGGCGAGCCGGGACAAATCATCGTCCCCGAACATCTTGCCCAGCTCCACGCTGCCGTAAGTCAAATCGTTCTCTCCCAATGCGTCAGCGGTTGTTCCAATCAGCGCCCGGTTGCCCAGCACCGAAGTCCCGGCAAAGATGACCGGCCCGATCCCCGCCGGTTCTTCACACTGCTGCTTCGTTTGCGCCAGCTCCCACGGAATGTTCTGCGCCGTCACTCCCGTGAAGTTGACCAGGCGGGGCGCAACAAGCAAAGCGTTGCGCTTGACTGTGCTGACCGTGTCCGAGTCCAGGCCAATCGGGATCGAGCTGAACTGCGGCCAGGGCGCACCGACCCGCAGGCCGTTTTCCCCTTCCGGTGTCACCCCCAGCCCCGGCGCTTTATGCGCCAGCATTTGGATTACCCGCGCCCGCTGCCCTGGAAAGCCCGGCGCAAATGTCAGCAGAGTCGTGTCCCCTTCGCGGACATAGCTGACGACGCCGTTCCCGGTCAGCGACGCCAGCGTGTCTTCGGTCACGGCGACGGTCGTAATCCCGGCGGCTTTAAGCTGAGTCAGCACATCGTCCACCTGCCGCCGGGTCGTGTTCGCCAGTGCCTGCGCGTCGCCGTAGTCCACGACAAGCTCCACCCGCCGGTTCCGCGCCTCCGCCGCCCAGCGGTGCGCCGCCGAAACAAGGCCGCCTAAAAGGCCGAGCGCAATCAGAACAACAAGCAGCAGGTCAGCCGGCAAAGTTTTCAGTTTGGTCAAAGGGAAGTTCTCGTGAAAGTAAAAATTGGAGGGTACTGCTTGAATTATAGCCCACCTGCCGGGCAGGTGTCAACCAAGCCTGCGCTTGACAGTCTGCGTTTCGGCCGCTATACTTTTCCCATGCAACGTCTTCTGACCGCATTCGGCGCACTGTGCGTTCTGGCCCTCAGCGTCTCCGGCATCGTTCTGATTGTCCGTCATCAGCGGGAAATCGCCGCCGAACGTAAGTTTGCGGCGGCAGGCCCGGCGCATCTGGCGCGGGAAGAAGCGGCGGCCCGGCGCGAAGGCATCCCGCTGACAGCCCATGAGCTTCAGCAGCCACTTCCGCCCGCCAGTCAAAACGCCGCCCCGCTTTATGTAAAGCTGACCAAGCTGCTGCATGACAAGCCACTTGGCCTGCCCAAGTACGCCGAAGGCATGGACGCATTCCACTCGTACACGCCCGCCCAGATCGCCGCCGTCCGCCAGACCCTCGCCGCCCGGCGGGACGTGTTGGCACTCGTGCATCAAGCCGCCGACAAGCCGCGCTGCGTGTTCACGCGGGATTGGAGTTTGGGAGCAGACATGCCTTTCCCGGAATATCAGTGGATGCGGGAAGCAGCCAGGCTTATTGAGACCGAAAGCTACTTGATGGCACGGGATGGGCATTACAAAGAAGCCGTCGCTAATCAAGCAAGAGGGTTTCGCATCGCCGAACACGCCGCGTCCGATCCTTCCTTGATTAGCTATCTGGTTGGTATCGCCTGTCAAACGCTTGCGCTGCGTGGGATGCAGAGCGTCCTTGCGCTTGCTGGGCTAAGCGCCGTCATCGAGGCCGATGTCCAGCAGGCAACTATCACCCAGTACACTCCATTATCCCTTCGGAGAGCATTGGCAGGAGAAACCGGCTGTTACAGCGCCAGCATTCAGCGGATGCACCAGGGGGAAAAGAATGGCGTATCGGCGGCATTTGCTGCTGGTCATTTTCCTTCTGAAAATAGTGAAAGAATACACCTGTCCCCAGCGGAGACGCGAAATTTACATGACCTTATTGACGCCTGGCAAGCGGATTATCTGGCGCGGATGCGTCCTCTCGTTGTCGCAAGTCGTCAGCCACCCTCAGTGCGTCGTGCTGCTTATGCCTTGTTGGATAAGCAAACAACTAACGAGAACCCTGCTTCCGACAGCGTTATTCATCTTCTTTCTGACATTTTAATGCCCGTCTTCAGTAAACTAGACCAAAACGACACCCGCACTCGCGCCCGCGTTTCCGTCACCCTAGCTGCCGCCGCCGTTCTTGCTCAAAAGGCCAAAACTGGCGCATTCCCTAACCACTTGCCGCCTCAGTTCACCGACCCGTTCACGAATAAGCCGCTGCTATACAAGCGCGAGGCTGCCGGCGGCTTTGTCGTGTACAGCGCCGGGCCAACCGGCACATTCAGTGGCGGCAGACCGGGCGAGAAAGTGCCGGGGCAAGAGTCTGTGTTTCGGTATCCCGCTGTGACGAAGTGAAGAACCTACCCCGGTTCGTTCCTCACCGACCCTCCCTAAAGGGAAGGTGAGGAGTA
>JAABUO010001272.1_pt1 | contig 34094 bp, 35 predicted proteins | sample 5559291 | NCBI WGS metagenome assembly JAABUO01 (sample SAMN10711878, study PRJNA513372) | rock metagenome | isolation source: Antarctica rocks | place: Antarctica: Victoria Land, Finger Mt sud | reverse complement strand
TACATGGGATAGAGAAACCCTCGACCAAGGATACGAGCACGAGTGCATCGCTTTCGGAAGCTCAGAAAATCCAGGGGCCGTCGAACGTTACATTAGGATCGAAATTAGATACTAAAACGACTGGAGATGATGAATCAAATTCTGCATCAGTTCATAGACGTCGACTGCAAAGTCAGAGAAGAGTACTTAAACCTGATAGCGATGAAGATGAATTAGACGGCCTTCATACACCTCACCGACGAAACCTTTCAAACATTCAACAAGCAATTGATGTACAAAAATCGCGCAGAGCAGCTATACCGACTCCAATTGAAAGACGTTCGCTTTCTCACTCTGCAAGTAGCCAGAGTATGGCCCCCAATAACGACGTTCCGGATGCTAATAAGCTCCTCTCTTCCTCCTCAGAGGACAATATACGGCAGCCTCGGCGCCTTCCACGTGCTGAGCAATTATCTAAGAAACTACACTCAAAACAGCGAGTTGTGAATGAAGAGGCTGAGTCTGATGAGTCTAATTTGAGCCCCCTTACTTCAGCAAATAATAGTACAGCAAGGTTGGCTAGTAAGCCATCCGTTAAGTACAGAACTGGATCTAATCAACGACCTTTGCGTCTTACCAGCATTGGGACGGTAGACCCAAGTGAGAAAGAGACAACCTCGTCAGAGTCTGAAGCAGCCAGCTCCGAGTCCAGAGCTACGCAGTCACAATCAGAGGAGTCTCAGTCTGGGTCTGAAGATATCCCGAAACCGCGTAAAAAGGCCAAGGCAACGAAAAACACCGCTCTTGGCCGAGCTGATCGCTTAAAAGATAGGAGAGCAAATAAAACCAACGAAGAAAGTACTGATGGTTCAAGTACTGAGTTTTCATCCCAAGCAAGCTTCTATGAATTCCCAATTCGCCGTTCCGAACGTGCTATTAGACAGCAATCTTCTTACAGAGATGTCGACGAGACTCAAATTGATCCTAATGATGACGTCTCTGGCAATACTCCTCGGCGCCGATCGAACCAAGGCAAAGGCAACACGAGGCGCGCTAAAGAAGGCTCAGTGAAAGAAGTGGCCAAATCCTCCCCCTTTGTTCAAGTTCATTACAATAGCTGTCAGCAATGCTTTAAATCTAAACAGAATGCCGACTCTGGGAATCTTGTCATGTGTCAGGGTTGTAGCTTTGCTTACCATACCAAATGTTGCAATCGAAAGGATCATGTCAAGAATTTTACTCTGATCTCACCCGCGGAGTCTGTCTTCCAATGCAGATTTTGTCTTAAGGATACCTCCGCAGAGTATCATAACAGATGTACAAAGTGTAAAGAAGTGGGTGATGGATGCCAGCCTTTTCATTCCTATAATCCAAAATCTGCTTCACTCAAGCTTACTAAAAGTTCGGAAGGAGCATCGATAGAAGTTACTAATGAGGAACTCAAACCCGAAGAAACTGAAATTCCACAAAATCGACCCATCAATGATCCGATTGCGGTCTTGTATCGTTGTCGGAAATGCTGGCGAGCCTGGCATACAGCTCACTTGCCTTCACTACCTATGGAATACTATGGCACTGGGTCTGGATCGGACGACGAATTTCCTATGGATCATTATCTCCGTCGCGGCCTTTGTTCTGATTGTAAAACATGCCCAGGAATTATTGACAAACTCGTAGCCTGGAGGTGTACAACTGAGCAAGACAACAAAGCGTTTCAAAATATATCTGCTTTAGAAAAGGAAATTTTAATTAAATGGAAATACAAATCATACCGAGAAGTATCTTGGATGCCTGGAACATGGGTCGAGAATATGGCGGCGCCTGTCTCCAAAAAGAAACTTGCAGCCGTTTGTCCCTACTCAAAACCCAAGACATCTGACTCTGTACCAGTAAGCTTCATAACTCCAGAGATCATTCTTGACGTACACTTCAAGAATGGCCAAAGTCGCAGAACTCTACAATTCGCCGATGCAATTGAAGAACTGCAAGCATTTGATAACATTGACAAGGTTCTGACTAAATGGGTCGGACTCTCTTATGAAGATGTCACATGGGATCGTCTGCCAGGACCTGGAAAAGATGGGACTTCAAAATTGGAGGAATTCAGAAATGCTTATAAGGAATTTGTTCGAAGCTGGTACATCCATCTTCCTCTTCGTCCTGCAGAGAATGCAAGTAAAGCACGGACGAGATCATTTCAACCAGTAAATGACGCGAATTTTCTGAAAGGTGGCACTCTCATGCAGTACCAGGTTGATGGTTTGAACTGGCTTCTATACAAATGGCGGCAGCAGCGGAACTGTATCCTAGCTGATGAGATGGGCCTAGGAAAGACCATTCAAGTAATCGCATTCGTTTCGATATTATTTGAACGTCATTCCTTATGGCCTCATCTTGTAGTGGCACCAAATTCCACTGTCTCGAACTGGAAGCGAGAATTCCAAAAATGGGCCCCTTCTTTACGGACTGTGGTGTTTACCTCCTTATCTTCAGCAAAAAACTTAATTGTGAGTACGAGTTGACTGCCGCTAATTTTAGCTTAAACATGAAATGCATGGGGAAAATTCGAAGGATTTGCGCTGTCATGTTGTGATTGCTTCCTATGAGACCGTTGTTTTGGCACCTCAACATCTAAGCAAAATACCATGGGAGACGTTGACAGTGGATGAAGGGCAGCGACTTAAAAACGACCAAACTGTAGCGTATGCACAATTGAGTGAATTCACTGTTGGTTATAAGCTCTTACTAACGGGTACGCCCCTGCAAAATGACATTGGGGAACTCTTTAATCTCTTACAATTCCTTAACCACAGGGAAGTTGATGCGCGTGCATTAGAAGTAGAGTATACAGAAATGACTTCGGAGAAGGTAGCAAAGCTGCACGAAATGCTTCGCCCTTTGTTTCTCCGCCGAACCAAAGCCGAGGTATTGAAACACTTGCCGCCAAAGTTTGAGATGATTCTTCCGGTGCGTATGGTCAAACTTCAGAAAACTCTGTACAAGACGATACTCTCCAAAAACGCAGCACTCTTGCGCTCCATCGCTGCCGGTAGTGGTAAGCAAGGAACCAAGTCAAAGGCTACCGCAAACTTAAATAATATTCTTATGCAACTTAGAAAGGCAATTTGTCACCCGTTTATGTACAGCGAAGAGATTGAGAATCGAAAAGTACCGCCAGAACAAATGCATCAGAATCTTATCGAAGCAAGTGGCAAATTGGAGTTGTTAACCCTTCTTCTTCCCAAACTCAGAGAACGAGGTCGTAGGGTGCTAATTTTCTCACAATTCTTGGACGCACTCACAATTCTTCAGGACTTTTTAGATGGATTGGAGCTACCTCATTTCCGAATCGATGGCAGTACTAGCTCTATAGAGCGTCAATCGCTCATCGACCAATTCAATGCAAAAGATTCGCCAATATTCGCATTTCTGCTGTCTACTCGAGCTGGAGGAGTGGGGATCAATTTGGCTTCTGCAGACACTGTGATCCTTCACGACTGTGACTTCAACCCGCACCAAGATATTCAAGCACTATCCCGAGCTCACAGAATTGGCCAGAACAAAAAAGTTTTGGTGTTTACTCTCATGACTCCAAACTCTGTGGAACAAAGGATATTGGAAGTTGGCAAGAAAAAGCTTCTGCTGGACCACATTGTCGTGGAGACACTTGCTGATGCGGAGAACGAACACGTTGATGTCGAGTCGATCCTCCAATTTGGGGCTAGAGCGCTCTTCGAAAATGACAGCGACGATCGTGACCCCAAGTACTCTTCGGCCGATGTTGACAAGATTCTTACCAAATCTTTGGCAGAAGATGAGCAGGACGCCACCAAAGCTAGTGATGACAACAGCGCCGGAGGTTTTAGTTTTGCAAAAGTCTGGACAAACTCTGAGGGTGGACACGTCGAGGATCTACAGGAAAAGACAGAAGCAGAAGGTGATTCTTTGAACTTCTGGGACAAAGTACTCGCCGAACGTGAAGCACGACTCCAGGCTGAGCGCGACGCCGCGATTGCAGCTTCCTTCGTGAGTAACAAGCGCAGGAGCGCAGCTAGAATACAGAATTACTCTGAGGCGCATATGTATGGCAGTGACGACGATCCAACCGCCAGTTCGCCCGTCAAGCCAAAAGCCATGGATACCGATTTTCAGGTTGAAGAGCAAGATCACATGTCAGAAAGTGATGGAACGGACATTGAGGATCTGGATCGAAAGGATCTGGATATAACCGACAAGGAATCGATTTCACCTCACAAGTCGCCGTCGCTTTTGCGCAACCCTCCAAAGCCTCCAAATACAATCACTTCAAATTATCGTGTTCATTGCTCAGTGTGCGGATACACCCATCTTCCCGGATTCTGTCCGTTTCGATGGGAAAAGTGCAGGCTCTGTGGACAAGCACACTATGGCGTGGATGCCGCAAATTGTTCTCGATTAAAGACAGTGGATGGAATTGACGAAGTCCTCGCTTTACTTAGATTATCTAACGAAAACACGGGTATGGTGCGTGCAGCTGCCCATTATCTGACTTCTCGGAGGCGGCGCTTAATGAAGAGACTTGAAGATGGCGATAAGAGTAAGGACATTGACGAACCGCCGTCGGCACTTAAAAGCGACCTTCCTGATGATATGCAATTTGGGAGTGAAAACAATGTAATGCTTCAAGGACAGTTTTAGAATATACAAATGCAACATAATCACCGGGTATATCTAGGTTACCTCCGAGACCAGAACCATATTTGACTCTCCGCTAATGCACATTGACGTCATAACGGACTTCGGCTGCTTAGGTGGGGCAATGTCGGGAAAGTGGGTGGAGTTGGCCCCCATAAAGCGTTGCAAATTCCCCCATCCGCACACCAGTTTTTCTTTTTCTTCAATCATCAAATAAAAATGGGAGACAAAGTATTGAACACGAAAGGCATGGAGTACCGTTTCCTGGGAAACACCGGTATGCTGGTATCGGTGTTGTCATTGGGCGGATGGCTAACTGCTGGAGGAAGTGCCGCTGATAAGACCTTCAAAGAAATTATGCTCGAGTCATGGAAGCATGGCATCAATTTCTTTGATGTAGCTGAGGCTTACGCTGGTGGAAAGGCAGAGACTGTTCTTGGCAATGTCCTCAAAGAGGTCGGATGGGACCGTGTTTCGTACTGTATCAGCACCAAAATCTTCTTTGGCGATTCATCGGCACCTCAGCCCAATGCTAAGGGAGTCAGTCGAAAACACTTGATGGAGGCAATGAACAAGTGTTTGAAGCGTCTGCAACTTGATTACGTTGACGTTATCATGGCCCATCGCCCAGACCCTTTGACGCCTATGGAGGAGACTGTACGCGCTTTCACTCAGATCATCAATGATGGCAAGGCACACTACTGGGGTACGAGCGAATGGAATTCCTTCCAGATTGAACACGCCCACCATATCGCTACCAAGCATAACCTGATTGCGCCTATCTGTGACCAACCTCAATATTCTCTCCTGGAGCGGGAAAAGGTCGAGAAGGATTTCGCGCCGTTGTACAAGCTCTACAAGTATGGAACGACTGTGTTCTCGCCATTGAAGCAGGGCTTCCTCTCTGGAAAATACAACGACGGTGTACCAGATGACTCTCGCTTCAAGACTGGAGACATGAAGCACATGGGTGACTGGTTGAAGACGGACGCAGGAAAGGTAGAAATCGAAAAAGTGAAAAAGTTGGGTGATTTTGCAAAGACTCTCAACACGGACACCGCTACGCTGGCTCTTGCGTGGGTCATTCACAACCCGAATGTCTCGACGTGTATCCTTGGAGCCTCGAAAGCGGACCAGATCACGCGAAACATGAAGGCTTTGGAGGTCTACAAGAAGCTGACCACTCAGGACATTCAAAAGATCGAGGATATTGTGAAGAACAAGCCGGAGGAGGAATCTCTCTATGGACGATGGCCCGCTGGTGTTCCCCAATAGACCCTATTCTTAGAGTAAAAGCATTCGTTGCCTTTTGACCGCGTGCTTGTGGTTTCCCCATACCCCGGTCCATATCAAGCGCGACACCAGCGACAACAGCGACGAGAAGCAGGAAGACCCGTGCAATGATTCTTTGCGCAGAAACACTTGCTCCCATGGTCAACTGATGCTCGCTTTGTACCGTTATGAATTATGATCGAAACTTGGCGGCTCCTGGTAGACAATCCACACAGCGTGGAAATACCGGCAGAAGAGATTCCTCCGCAAATGACCCCAACAAAGGTCGCGGACAGCCGCTAGATGCATTAATTTGGTCTTCGGACTACACACATCCCCGCTTGCCTATGTCGCAGGAGAGTCTCCGGCAGGGTGCTGCGAGTTCTGCACAATCGGAAGCATCCAGAGACGTGTCTCACGACGACCCGTCTGTAGGACGCGAGAACGTATCAACGTTTATTCAGCAGCTGAGTATACAAGATGACGTGCCGCCGGTTAAATCTAACGGAGGCAGTCATCGCTTGACGGTAGAAGCAATCAGTGAACAGAACAGTAGACAAGCCAGACGGGGAAATGCAAGACTGGACACTTCGGTCCCTTCACCAAAGGATTCTGATTATCAGCGTCCAAAGGCCTCTGGTCAGAAGCTTTATAATCCTAAAACAAACGGGTTCTCCACTTTCTCTGATAGACCTGCTGCATCAAGTAACTGGCGGCGCGAGGATTCTGCCAGTCCTAACTGGAGAGCCCAGTATTCCAAAGAGGGCAGGATGCCAACACGAAAGCGTGGGGTTGGAAAGATACCCCAGCTTCAGAGGAAGGAATTTGGGATTTATGAGCCGAAACGTTCACGAAATGCTTCTGGATCAGCTCTCTGGAACGACAGCGATGATAATGGACGCCACGAACAAGTTGTAGACGACGACAGATTTGCAAACGTCTCATTCGACCGACGCGACATGTCAAGTAAACTCTCCACAAGCGCCTTACAGGAAAGGATGAGAGTCTTGTATGAGTCTTTGTCGTCTATAGAGTCCGCTTGTATCAGTGAGGATGAAGCTTTGTCGAAGCAAACCAAACAAGGAAGCTCGTATGATTTAGATGGCCAGCAGCACGAATGGCGTCGTCTTGTCGAGCTGCATGAAAGGTCGTGCTGATATTGACTGAGCTAATGGTAGCCTCGCACAGGCTCATTTTGACTTCTTTGAGTTATCCGGGCATGCAAATGCAACAGAAGCAACGCGTAAGATCCCCGAGACGTACTCGCTTCCCATGCGTCTTTGGAGACATGGAGTGTATCCTTTGTTGGAAGTGCTACGCAAAGCACTTCCAGATTCCAAGGAACACATGCTCGCATTCATATACTCCTCATACAGCACGATTTCGATGTTGTCCGAGTCGGAGACTCTTACAAGGCATGTTTGGTGGGAGCGACTCGGCGACTTGTCAAGGTATCGCTCACTCATTGAGCAAGATGTGGCAGATCGAGACATTTGGAAGAACGCGGCTGTCAATTGGTATCATGCAGCGAGCATGGTTCATCCAGATGCTGGGCATCTATACCATGACCTTGCAAATGTGTGTGATGATGGAGATCACTTGACCGAGTTGTTTCTCTACTGCAAAAGGTAGGGAAATATTTGCTTTACTGACTTAGTGTATCCGCTGTCCATCCCTGTTATCAAATGGCTGGACTGGCAGATTTAATCAACCCTTGCCTGGAGAATTCGACTGATCCAGACTGCTTTCTCGATTCTTTTCTCTTAGTCCATGCACTTCTCTTCTCACAAAGTGATATTGAGGAATTTGGGCAGATTTCGCATGATTGTCTCTTGCGTCTTGACCAAGAAGGAATGGATTGGGAAAGATATGGAGCAGTGACAGCTTGTTGCAACATTGTGTCGTTATTTCAGTATGGACACCGAGGAGCTTTCCTCAAGCTTTTCCCATCCCAGCTTGAATACTCACGCGACGGCAAGCGAGACAACTTGGCACTGCCGTTGGATCCCAGTGTACTCTCCATACTTGACGTGTTACCTCCAACTTACCAGAGTGACGAAAGGCTCGTGCTTCCCTCCATAAAAAAGAGTAAACAGCGCAAGACGAAACATTTAAAGCACGACTCCGGAAGTGTCAGGCGGCTTTTCGAGACTGCTTCAACTTTTGCTTTCAGTATGTTCAAAAGATCTTTAATGATCACAAATCTGGAGTCATTGCACCACGTATATGTCTGGCTGGTCTTCTTGGAGTATGCCAGCCGGCAAAGAGGAATGCTCCGCTTATTTGAAACTTTTGTGGCTTGGGATAGGCTGGTGGACTTTCTAAATCGTATTCTGCCGTGGACGGCAGAAGACGATGGGCCGGGTGACGTTTTGCGACCATTGCCTGATAGTTGGAGGGTTAGGGGCACAATTTGGGCACAAAAGAGTACGAGTGATATCAACTTTAGGGACTATTCTATGTTGGATAGGGAAGAGGTGTACTCTCAATTCACTGGTTCTCTCAAGCGTCTAGGAACGTCAGTCGTGAAGTTGGCCAAAACATTCGCGTTTACTGGCCAACACTTGCATTTCGACGAAGTCACAGACACTTTTGCATTTGATCAAAAGTCGGAAGAGCGAATGCTTCGAAAGACTTCAAAGCCGAATTCAACGCCCGCAGGAGGCATCCCAAATGAGCAGATGGTAAAGCAAATTCTTCCCAGCCATGGGGTGGTAAGTATCATATTGTGGCCGAGTTCATTCATAGACCTTGATTTTGGATGCCGAAATTTTTACACAAGATATTGGAAATCTAGAGCGTGCAATTGGTGACGGCCAGTACGACGTCGTCTTGCCCTTGGCTGTTGCCACCGAGATCAAAATACGGTGCAGTACAGACCCCGAGGTGGCTCGACGTTATCAAATACTTGAGAAATTGGTTATGGAACGCAAAGTTCGTCTCATGACGGCAAGGGGTACCTTCCTTTCTGATCTGTCGCTTCAATCAGAGGAAACGGAGTCTATGTCAGATGTGCAGAAGCGCAAGGCCCGCATACATACGAGAATCATCGACGTGGCGTCTTTCTTACTAAAAAAAAGTGCTATTTCATCAACTCAAAAGGAGAAGACGGATTGCGGCGGACTTGCAAAAGTATTCGTAGTGACAAACGACCGACATCTTCGAATCCAAGCTGCCAGTCGCCAGATTCTTTCGTCTTCTATTTACAACTTACAACTGCATATTCAAAATAATTCAAAATAAAAGGTTGGACTGTGATCTCTATCCTGTGGTAGACCAGATCTCTTTGATTTTGGCAGAAAGAGCGGGCCCGATCTTTTTCCGGCCAAATCCAACGCATCGCGAGCTAATGAGAAGGTCCTTCTCCTTTGCTGTGCTGAGCGCTACATAGGCCTGAATCAAGTGACTTGGTGTCTGGAAGACTTTCTGAATTTCAACTGCTTTCTCGGCACTGACTCCTCGAATCGCCATGAGCATTTTCAAAAACACATCTCGGACTGTGTTGGAGCTTGACTTTGATGTCATTGAGGCGAACCCTTCGTAAGAGAGATGAGCATCAATCAGAGGATGCTTGGTTTGGAGGTGTGCTTGCAACCTTGTGAAGCTTGCTGCATTCACCACGTCGTCCGGAATGCAATGAAGATCAACGTCTTTGTACCTTGCAATCAGAGCTTTTGTCATGAGCGCATAATATTCGATGGTCTCGTCTAGGGTTTTGCACTTCTTTAAAAAGAAGCCATTGCATACCTGCACGGAGCTCATTGCGGTCTGCACTGCTTCGCGGAAGTGCTCGAATTGTCCCATATGGCTTTCCTCCACGAGATATATTATATTTTTGATTTCACTTTTTGTTAATCGAAACTTTTGTTCTTGAAAGCGGCCGTCTTTGATGCTGGTAATCAGATCGTCCATCCTCTTCCTTTCCAGAATGAAATCGAGGACTATTTCTTTGCCGCTTTGCCTGTCTGTTGCAATCCATAAGCAATCACCAACTTCCAGGGGCCTGATGATTGGATTTACACCTCGTTTCTGAAGCTGTATCGGAATATATTCTCGATCACTCGGACTGCGTACCTCGCGGGTATCCAAGACGAGCTTTACGTCAAACGATCCTTTCGGCAAGATAGTCATTGCAAAGTCAAACTCGGGATCGACTTGTACTTCGCCAGCAATATCCAACGGCGGTTCCCTTGTTTCTTGGTTTGAAACAGTAAACAGCGAAGCTTGGCTTGCAGCCACAAAGGGCAAGTCAGGCTCGGGTACTGCTTCCAGCCTCGAACCTCCTTGCACACTGTCGACTTTGACAATCTTTTTCGCAATTTCAAGCCCTTCATCAGAGAGTGAGTAGCGCGGTGGATTGCCATTTTTGTAGACCAGGCCTTTATCAACGATTGTCTTCATGGATGCCCAAGCTGTGTAGAATTTGGAGGAATCGGACGCGACCTCAAAGTTGGAGTCACAGTATTGCTGCCCGTGATGTATGATATCCGTCTTTGTCATTGGCTTTCCCTGTACGTCACCAAACTCTGCCATGGCGCGAAGAATCCCATAAGCTCCAGATCTGTAGACTGGGACATATGGCTTTGTCTTTTGTCGTTTGGCTTTTGGCTCGCCAGTCCCGGCAGCAATCACCTGCACAAACTTCTCCGGGATCGGCATATCATGCGCTAGACAGTATTCCTCGAGCTTCTTTTCCATTCTCTGGACTAGCTTGGGTCCAATGCCTTTGAGCACGGAGGCTTCAGACGGATGTGTAAATACGATTGGATTCACCTTCATGGCTTCATAAGCCTTCTTGTATATCACATATCCTTTAGAATCCAGTGCCTTTGCCTCATCCACCCATTCTTTGAGAAAGGACAGCAGGATCGGATTTGCACACGTTCCCTGTGAGCTCATTGGATCTGAGGCGTCGCGTTTGTTGTGTATCTGTTGCCTCTTTTGGACGACACGTTGAACCCCCTGAGGCGGCATGTGAACGTCAGCGATGCTGTCACAAATGCTTCGAATAATCAAGTTTGGATGCAAAGGCGAAAGACCGGTTTGCAAACAGGTATTGAATGCAAATTGCTTCCACCACAATGCACAATTGACGAAAGGAGGGATTAGAAAGTATGCTACCCATCACAGCATCATACAACGAGGGCAAAGGCCCAAATCAGCGGTTGAGCAGCTTGCTATACCGCTTGCCTTCACAGCAGGTGTATGCGGTGTCTCGTATCTCTACACGCGCTGGAGCAAACCGCCTGTCCCTGGTAGTAGACTCTTCCCGCAACTAAAGCCGTCTCATGCAACGCTTGCCGTCATCATAGCCATGAACGGAGGCGTCTTCCTGGCGTGGAGGCTACCGCAGCTTGCATCCGTCATGGGACGGTACGGCGTTCTTGACCCGGCACGGCTGCGTCTACCGACTCTTCTTACATCCGCATTCAGTCACATGGAGACGGCTCACTTGCTCATCAACATGCTTGCACTATGGAACATCGGTGGGGCGGTGCACGATCTCATTGGACGACAGAACTTTCTGGCTTTCTACGTATCTAGTGCGGCAGTATCGTCGTTTGGGTCGCTGGCCTGGCAGGTGCTCTCCAGGAGACCGCTGCATCCCTCTCTTGGAGCCTCAGGTGCGATTCTAGGTTGTCTAGGTTTCGTCGGCTATGTTCTGCCAAAGTATGGATTCAAAAGACCCCTGCTAACATGAGTCTACAGGTATCCCTTCTCTTCCTCCCCTTCCTTGTCCTCAATCTGGGCTGGGTCGTTGTTGGAACCGCGGCATTTGATCTCTCTGGCCTTGCGGCTGGATGGAAGTATTTTGATCATGCTGGACACTTGGCGGGGCTGGGCAGTGGAGTTGTGTATGCTCAGTACATGAAGTCGCAGGCGAAGAAGAACAGACTGCAGCAGACGCGTCGCAGCTTCTAGTTTATGGTGTTGATATCCCATTAGAATGCTCTTCCCTCCGTGACCAAAACACGACGAACCCGATTTGGCAGTGGTAAGCGACGCCGGCCAGGAACCGAGCGAGCGTGTCCAGTCTGTCGACGTGATGAGCAGCCACCAGCTTGGCCTGGAGGCACTCCCACTATGGCAGCGTGCTCTCCTATATGGTGCGGGCCTCTTGGTGATACAGATGGTCTCGCTGTACGTTTGTCTGCTTCTGTTTGCCCACCGGCCTCGAAATGCCCGGCCGTCTGAGCTGACATATCGCACGATAAAGGCTACCGGGGAAGTCGATGCTCCAATGCTTCTGCCTAATATGCACGACCCGGAAGAAGTATATCTCAGTGTTGTGGTTCCGGCGTGGAATGAACGAAATCGAATGCCGCTCATGCTGACAGAAACCATTGAGACTTTGAGCAGCACATTGCAGGGTTCGGGATGGGAAATCTTGGTTGTGGATGATGGGAGCACCGACCATACGGCCACAATTGCATTGGACATGGGCAAGAAGTATGTTGAGAGTAAGCAGCTCCAGCCTGGACAGCTACGTGTGTGCAGGCTGGAGGCCAACAGGGGCAAGGGTGGAGCAGTCACCCATGGAATGAAGCATGTGCGAGGGAGGTACGTTATGTTTGCGGATGCCGATGGCGCATCACAGTTTTCTGATGTTTCCAAACTACTGTATCAGATCAAGAGCATACAAGTTGGCGGTTGTGCGGTAGCAGTGGGATCAAGAGCACACATGGTCAGCACAGACGCTGTTGTCAAGGTAGATACTCGTACGCACGACCATTAACAAACAGAGGTCAATCGTCCGCAACCTTCTCATGCATGGATTTCATCAATATTTGCGAGTGTTGGGAATCAGTAAGATACAAGACACCCAATGTGGCTTCAAGATGTTTTCGCGTCAAGCATGCCGAGAAATCTTCGCAAACATGCATAATGAAGGCTGGATCTTTGACGTGGAAATTCTCCTCCTCGCAGAGCACAAGGGCATACCTGTCGTAGAGGTTCCCATAACCTGGCACGAGGTCCCCGAATCCAAGGTGCAGCTGATGTACGACTCCATCAAGATGGCTGTTGACCTTTTGACCATTCGACTTGCATACCTCTTTGGCATCTACAAGTGGACGGAGGAGTCTCACCAAGCCGTGCGGAAGGCCGAGCTGAAAAAGGAGAAGTAATGCCGTGCGTTGGAAGTAGAAGCAGTGCGTGGGTCTTAGCACCGATGGACCTTGAGTGAACTGTCGACCCTATTTCGGCAGACTGGACAGGTGCTTCCGTTCGTGTTTAAACTCTTTGGTGCACAGGTGCTGCACATCATGAGATGCGCACACGGAAGAAACACCGTATCGGCCTCATTGTCAAAACACACGCGGCACTCCACCTCTTTGGCCACCGGAATGAGCGATAGCTGGTGATGCAGGGCGATTGGCGGCTCCCGCTTTATGTACATTCGCTGGAACATGGAGGTGATGGGCGACACGTACTCGCTATTGTCAATCTCCTCCCTCGTCCCGAAGGCCCGAGCCATATTCTGCCGCACCCGTTCGCGCCCGTCGAGCGTGACTTGAGCGGTCCTCACTTCCATCGTGGCGCGAATCAGCAAAGCGATGGGACTGCTCGACGCCTATGACAGCTGTCCAGTGCATTTTGCAGCTCGCACAATAGCTCTGCCATCGGAGTCCGCAGTCTCGCATGCCTTTGCCATCCACGTAGCACTGGTAGCGGCTGTTTAGATCCCCGGCGCGTTTGTCCATACACAGACAACATTGCTGTCCGCTCAGCAGACAGAGGTTTGCAGACTTGTGGCTGCAAGGTGCTTCCATTCCTCCCTCTCCTCCTCTATTACTCAGAGTGACCCCCCGATCGGCCAATTGCTGATGTTGGTCTTGAAGCGACGACGTATAAGCCTGCTGCGACTAGGGCAGGTCAGCAGCAAGTGGAAAAGGATTCAAGCGATGTCGTCGGGGCTGCACGAGACCAGACAGGGTGTGGCAAAGGCAAAGATCCTACGAACAGAGCCGCTGGACGATGGAAAATGGACGCAGTTGCAGAAGCTGACCTGGCAAGACCAGGATGGGAGGCAAAGGGTCTGGGAGATGGCAAGTCGCAAAACAAGGGGCAAAACAGGCGTAGACGCCGTCTCTCTGTTTGTCATTTTGGAGAAGGCATCAGGACCAGAGATTGTGCTGGAGAAGCAGTACCGGCCGCCCATTGATAAGATCATGATTGAGTTCCCGGCTGGATTGGTGGACGAAAGCGAGGAGCCGGCTGAGTCTGCAGAACGTGAGCTCGTGGAGGAGACTGGATATCATGGCAAGGCGGAGAAAGAGTCTTCTATTCTATTCTGTGATCCAGGGTTCTCAAATTGCAGCATGAAGTGCGTCACCATTCCCATCGACATGCACGATCCTCGAAACAAGAATCCCAAGCAGGAGCTTGATGAAGGGGAGCATATCGAGATATTTACAGTCAAAGTAGCCTCGTTAGAGAGCGAGCTGGCCAGGCTTGTGGAGCAAGGCTATGCCGTAGACGCTCGAGTACAGCATTTCGCGGAGGGCATTGCAATTTCACAAAAGTATAAACTGTGATCCAAGGGGACTCGGAGAACAATGCTAAATTATATGCTACTTATTCTCTGGTCTGAGGGATCGGACAGCAGTTCCGGCCCTCCAGATCTCCTCATTACGGATATCGTCCATTTCCTTCTTGAACTTCTCGCGGTAATCAGGCGCGCCGTTGTACTCCAAAGATCGCTTGGCCTCACTCCCGTCCTTGACAGCATCATACAAGGCGTTGAAAACGGGCTTGTTGGCATCGTAGAACTTTGAGCTCCAGTCAATAGCACCGCGTCGTGCAGTTGTGCTGCACGCCTCGTACATGTAATCCATACCATTTTGACCAATCAAGGGATACAAAGACTGTGTCGCTTCCTCCACGGTCTCGTTGAATGCCTCACTCGGGGAATGGCCACGTTCGCGCAATACTTGATACTGGGCACGGAACATTCCTGCAATGCCACCCATGAGACATCCTCGCTCTCCATACAGATCGGAATAGACTTCCTTCTCAAACGTGGTCTTGTAAAGATATCCGGAACCAATTGCTACGCCAATCGCAATTGCTTTCTCCTGTGCATTCCCTGTGACGTCCTGGAAGACAGCAAAAGAGGAGTTGATCCCTCGTCCTTCTTTGAATAACGAGCGGACAGTTCGGCCGGAGCCCTTGGGTGCACAGAGAATGACGTCGATGTCCTTTGGCGGGATGACGCCCGTCTGATCTTTATATACCACGGAGAAGCCATGGGAAAAGTAGAGCGTTTTGTTTTTCGTCAACAGCGGTGCAACCTGTGGCCAAGTCTGGCTCTGCGCAGCGTCGGAGAGCAGGTTCATGACAATGGAACCCCTCTTCACCGCTTCCTCGACATCAAACAGATTTTCCCCTGGGACCCAGCCATCTTCCTGTGCTTGTTTCCAGGAGGTGCCGTTCTTTCTCACACCCACCAGGACATTGACTCCGTTGTCGCGAAGATTGAGACCTTGTCCATGTCCTTGGGACCCGTAGCCAATGAGCGCTAGCGTATCGTCCTTGAAATAATCCAAAAACCTCTCCCGCGGCCAGTCCTCGCGCTCGTACACATCTTCCTTGGTCCCGGCAAAGTCAATGCTCTTCACTCCCCGGGTTTGGAGTGCCATGGAAGGCCGGGCCAGTTTGAAGGGACCGGCAGCAGCGTGGGTCATAGCAGGCCGCATGGCCAATTGGGAGAGCTGTCGCGCAGAGCGTCTTGCTGAGCTGGCGGCGCACAGCTGGTGGCTGCGAGCGAGTGCCCTCGAAGCCATTGCTGCCATATCTGTTTCTCGTTTTCGCTCGAGGCGAGAAATTTAGAAGTTTCCCCACAGTGTGACTGACGGCCAGTGACAGGGCAGGCAGGCTGATCTCCGGGCGATGAGAGGAGGAGAGCATGCAGAAGGAAGACGCCTCCTACTCCTTCTGCCGGCTGAAGGACATCGCGTGTGCGGTGTGCGTCAGAATCGACGCCCTCGAGAGCTACAAGAAGCCGGTGCCGGCCTCGAAGCTGCACGAGGACCATCTGCTTCGTAACTTTGGCGGGGGCTCTGCAAACAACTCAGACCTCTATGTCACGGTGGAGCTGTTTGCAGACAGAAAGCCGCTTATCCTCCCCGTCAGGACATCTTATAAATCATTCAAGGTTCGACGCAATTGGAATGAGTGGCTCACCTTGCCAATCAAATACAACGAGCTCCCGTCTACTTCGCAATGTGCAATAACTTTATGGGATGTTGCTGGGCCTGGGAAAGTTGTCCCTTATGGAGGCACGACGGTAGCTATGTTTAACAAGGACTTCACGCTCAAACAAGGACCCCAGAAATGCAGAGTGTGGCTGGATGTGGAATCCGACGGAAGCCCCGAAAGTACAACGAACAGTTTTGCCGAGATCAAGTCGGAATCTGACCGCCTTGAGTCTCTGTGGAAGAAGAAGGAGGCCGGTGACCTGCCAAAGGTGGATTGGCTAGATACCTTGACCCACCGGCAGATTGAGAGAATCCGTCAGGAGGACAAGTCAAGATTCGATAACCACTACCTCTACATTGATTTTGTGCGATTCGACTTTCCAATCATCTACACCGACAATGAATACTCGAAATTGTCTGGGACAACGACTATTGGCGCCCTGGCCAGGTTGCATTCTGCAACGGTAGTCTATGATTCCGAAATCCTTCGGGATAATCTAGTGGAAGCGAAACACCGCACTCTTGCCCGGAGCCATCGAACAGGGGCGAGTGACGTTGATTTGAAGCCAAACGCAAAGATCAGAGACGAGCTGAATGAGATTGTTGGCTTCTCTCCCACTCAAGAGCTGACAAATGAGCAAAAGGACCTTGTGTGGAAATTTAGATTCTATTTAACGCGGGAAAAGAGGGCTCTAACAAAAGTTCTCAAGTCAATTATCTGGACAGATCCTGTCGAATCAAGACAGGCCATTGAGCTGCTTGGCAAATGGACGGAAGTGGAAGTCGATGATGCTCTCGAACTTCTTGGCCCTACTTTTACCAACTACGCTGTCAGATCATACGCTGTAGACCGCTTGCGTAAAGCAGGAGATGACGAGCTCACCTTGTATCTCCTACAACTCGTTCAAGCTTTGAAATATGAATACATTCCAGAGAGTACGGCAAACACTGCGGAGGATTCTAGCCTGGCTTCCTTTCTTGTCATAAGAGCTGCGCAGAGCGAAGTGCTGGGAAATGATTTGTATTGGTATCTTATGGTTGAGTGCGAAAGTAAGAATGCGCCCAAACTCTTTGGCAAAGTGGCCTATCAATTCATGAAGACACTCATGGCCACCCCTGAAGGGCAGAGGCGTCGCGAAACCCTTCGTCTTCAGGCCGAGGTTGTTGAGAGAATAAACCGGGTCTCCAAAGAGATCAAAAATTCGAGAGAGAACGTTACCAAGAAGCAAGTCCACCTGCAGCATCTTCTCTCCGACCCTAAAACTGGACTGAACGAATTTCGAAAAATTCCGTTGCCCTTGGATCCCAAAATAAGTATAGTCGGAATTACGGCAAGCGATTGTGGGGTCTTTAAAAGCAGTTTATTTCCATTACGGTTGGTCTTTAAATGCAGCGATGGAGGCGACTACTCCATCATCTACAAGAACGGCGATGACTTGCGGCAAGATCAATTGGTCATGCAGATAATCATGCTCATGGACCGGCTCTTGCGTAATGAAAACTTGGACCTTAAATTAAGCCCCTATCGTGTGCTGGCAACAGGTCCAGATCACGGTGCCATCCAGTATATAAGGAGTCTATCTCTCACTGCGGCCCTAGCTGAGAACAATGGGAGTCTTCTTGCGTTCCTCCGAACAAACAACCCCAACCCCGATGCTCCCCTCGGTGTCGACCCGCTGGCAATGAACACATATGTCAAGAGCTGCGCGGGATACTGTGTAATAACTTATCTACTCGGCGTTGGCGACCGTCATCTCGACAACTTAATGCTCTCGCCCAACGGGCGCTTCTTCCATATCGACTTTGGCTTCATTCTCGGACACGACCCAAAACCATTTCCACCTGCTATGAAAGTCAGTAGAGAGATGGTGGAGGGCATGGGTGGACAACAGTCCATCTATTATCAAGACTTCAAAGGTTACTGCTACACTGCTTACACGACCCTTCGAAAATCAGCAAACCTTATTCTGAATCTCTTCTCCCTGATGACAGATGCCAATATTCCCGACATTCAAATCGAGCCAGATGCTGCTGTTCTGAAAGTGAAGGAGAAGTTTTGCTTGGAAATGAGCGAAGGTGAGGCTATGAAGCATTTTCAAAGCCTCATCAACGACAGCGTCAGTGCGCTATTTCCACTTGTCATTGATCGCTTACACAACCTCACCCAATACTGGAAGAAGTAGTTGCAAAGAAGTATCTACGTCTTGCTCCACTCCACGGCCCAATCAAGTCTGTGATTGGCGAAGAATGGGACAATTGCATTCTCCCCTTGCCCACATAATGCATCTACGACGAATTGGCTCTTTCGAAGAATCACTTTATGCTGTGGGGATTCCATCGACGGCCGTTGATAGAAGCGTCGGCCGGCTTCAGCGACAAAATGTTCGAGCATGTGTAGCTTTCCGACCTTGTCAAACACTTGCGCGACGTAGGATAAGACGTAGGGCTGTGTAAAGACGCCTGCGGCCACACGATCTGCCTTCTTCGCGCTTTTGGCATGAGGGGCGCTATCGGATCCAAAAAAGAATTTCGGGTTTCCGCTCGTAGCAGCCTGGATGAGAGCGAGTCTGTCAGAGGGCAATTTGGCCACTGGCTTGCAATAAGAGTACGGATTGTCGACCCAGTCATCGATGGTCAGAAATAGATGATGGGCGGTGATGGTTGCGGCCACTGTGTCTCCACACCGCAAGACAGCCGCCACAGCATCACTCGTCGTGCAATGTTCGAGGACGATGCGCAGTCTGGGGAAGCGTCGATGCAAGCTCTCCAGCGTAGGGAGAAAACGGGCCTCGGCGTTGAGCACGGTGGTCTCGTCGGAGGAGGGAGACTCTCCGTGCAGGTTCAGGACGAGATTGCATTCCTGCATGGCCTCAAACACAGGGTAGAATGTCTCGTAGTCCACCACTCCCTGCTCGCTATTCGTCGTGAGTCCTTTGGGGTAGCTTTTGATGCCCACAAGCCCAGCCGCAGCAGCTTCGTAAACCACTGCCGGAGTGATCTCCACGCACAGGTAGAGCGTCATCAAGTACTCCACCTGCGGATTCACCGAAGCCAGGAAGTCTCGGTAGCCAATGGCGCGCCGGACAGTCGTGACCGGCGGCGTCAGGTTGGGCATGACGAGCGCGACACTCACGCCGCCGTCCGTGATCATGGGCGCCACCATCTCTGCCATGGCACCATCGCGCAGATGCACATGGAAGTCTGCTGCTGGCTGATGCAGCACAAACCTCTCCTCCTCCGACATCCTCCGTTGATGGTGATCCACTTGATGTGATGTTGATGGGACGACGACCAGCGCCGACTGCCTAGAGGGAGGGCACGCATGAACCCTGTGGTCATTGACAGCGGCTCCGGCTTCCAGAAGGCGGGCTTTGCAGGGGATGATGTGCCCAAAATCTTCTACCAGACCATGGTCGGCCGGCCAAAGCACACGCGCGTGATGGCTGGCGGAGCCGTAGAGGGCGATATCTTCATCGGTCCGCAGGCACAGGAGCTGCGCGGGCTGCTGAAGATGCACTACCCCATGGAGCACGGCATTGTCACGGATTGGGAGGATATGCAGCGCATCTGGGAACGGCTGTATGCGGAACTGCAAGTGAATGCAGAGGACCACCCCGTGCTCTTGACGGAAGCGCCGCTCAATCCGAGGAAGAACAAGCAGCTTGCCGCCCAGATGATGTTTGAGACGTTCAACGTCCCTGCTTTTTACACGTCCATTCAGGCTGTCTTGTCGCTATACTCCACCGGCCGGACGAATGGACTCGTGCTCGATTCTGGCGATGGAGTGACCCATGCCGTGCCCATCTACGAGGGCTTCTCCGTCCCGTCTGCCATGAGGAGATCGGATGTCGCTGGACGAGATGTCACGAATCATCTGCAGCTGCTCTTGCGAAAGGCAGGGACCGTGTTTACGACGTCGGCAGAGAAGGATATCGTGCGGCAAATCAAAGAGAAAGTGTGCTATGTCGCCGCGGAACCGAGGAAAGAGGAGCGGGAATGGACTTCGAGCGCGAATCGGAGCGTTGACTATCGGTTGCCGGACGGGAAAGTCATTAAACTAGGCCAAGAGCGCTTCCGAGCACCGGAGATCCTCTTTGATCCGTCGGAAATCGGCAGCGAGGAAAGTGGCATTCACGGCTTAGTGGTGGAGTCAATTGGTCGCACAGATCTGGATATGCGTGGGAAGCTCTATGCAAATGTTGTACTATCCGGCGGATCGACATTGACGCGCGGTAGGTTTTGCGCAGGCGACCGACTAACGCGACAGGCTTTGGGGACCGACTGCTCAATGAACTACGGCGCCATTCACCCAAAGACTCCAAGCTTAAAATCTTTGCACCGCCAGAACGACAGTATGCTACGTGGATTGGGGGGTCCATCCTTGCCAACTTGGGCACATTTCGCAAGGTAAGCTAGAGTGGAGGCGAGGTGCTAATGCCAGATGTGGGTGACCAGCGAAGAGTATCATGAAAATCCCGATATTGTCCAGCAAAAATGCATGTAATGCATTTCACGCCAACTCGGAAGAAGGCTTACTTATCATGAGCACCCAAGCTCCGTCAAGCGCATGGAAAGTCGCATGGGAAGTGCAATACTGGGGAATAGACCATGGGAATTGGCAGTCCTGTGCTACCAAACTATGGCTACTCCAAATGGATTCAGAATCTACATACATGTAAAATAATCATGAATTTCGTCTAGTGACAAACTTGAATAAAGCTGCAACAAGAAGAGTAACCCAAAGGCTATACCATCTTCTCGTCTTGCCCTGGCGATCAAACCATGGACTGTCACCCAACATCAGCCGGAAGCGTTGTATTTTAGCCGGCGTGTACGGAGGATACCTAAAGCTCAGGAGAAACTCCATCCACCCCGGACTTTTGGCCACGGTTCGACGGTGTGTGAAGGTGTCGAATGTGGCTTTTGCCCTATAACACCCCGTCCCTGAGCTTCCAATCCCTCCAAATGGCACTAGCGGTGTTGTCGAATGGATTAAGATGTCGTTGATGCCTGCACCGCCGCTTGGAACTCTCTCCAGAATCCACTTTTCCTCAGCCTTGGCTGTAGAGAAGATATAGATGGCAAGCGGAGAAGGATGGTTACGATTCACATAGTTGACGATGGAGTCCGTATTGGCAAACGAGACGACAGGCAGGATCGGTCCAAATATCTCATCCTGCATGAGGGAATCTTCTGCATAAACGCCCGTTACGATGGTAGGATCAATATAGAGATCCGTCGCATTGGTGCAGCCCCCATGAACAACTTTGCCGCGTGTGCGATTGAGCATATCCTTGACACGCTCAAAATGATGAGAATTCACCAGCCGTCCAAAATTCTCTTCTTCAGGCCCGTTGGAATAGAACGACGTCAATGCAGCCTTGCATTCCGCAATAAATTCATCATGAACAGATTCGTCAATGGCAACGTAATCGGGAGCAAGACATACTTGTCCGCAGCAAATCACCTTTCCCCACATGGTTCTTCGTGCTGCCAGCTTGATATCAGCATGCTTTGTTACGATAGCCGGGCATTTGCCACCCCTGAGAATTAGCGTATGAAAATACTTCGCAATACAGTTCAAGGACAACAGGCGTCAAGTTCTCGGCCGCTGCTTTTGCCACAATTCGAGCAACTCTCCCGCCTCCTGTGAAGAGAATCTTGTCGAATTTCTCCGCTAGAAGCTTTGTAGCCACATCAGCATCCCCATTGATGACATGATAGCAACTACTATCAAGGTATTGACTCGCAAGTTTTGCAAGGAGTGTAGACGTAAAATGACTGATTTCGCTGGTCTTCAGGACAGCAGTACAGCCGGCTGCCATAGCACCTGCCAGTGGCGACAGCCCAAGCATGATTGGGAAGTTCCATGGTGATATGATGAGAACCTCGCCCAAGGGGACCATTTGAGACCGAAAGGAGTTGAATTGCAATGCCATCGGAACCGAGAGGGGGGAGTCTTTGGTCCAGCTCTTCACATGCCTTATAATATGTAGGAGTTCGGTCTTTAAAAAGTCAATTTCGAGGAGGAAGCATTCCGCCTTTGGCCGATGGAGATCGAGATAAAGAGTGTGGCACAAGGCATCCTCGTTCTCATGAATCAGCCAATATAGATTCTTCAGTTGCTGGATCCTAAACGCGACCGGCCTTGTCTTTCCACTGTCGAAGCTCGATCGCAGCCTGGCAACAATTTCTGGGATTTCTGAAATCATGGACGTGGAGCTTCATTCACCAGCATTACGTCCTGCACTCGTAACAGGTCAAAGGATAGGAAAAGTAATTTGCTTTATACGTATACTCACATCTGCCTGCTCATGATGGTCCACACACGGATGATGCTGTCCGTGTAGCCGGCAAAAAGCGTCTGACCATCCGCACTCCACGCAAGACTCACACACTCGGGGTCCTTGCTCCTCCTGCCAACACCCACAAAGTCTGGTTTTAACTCATCCACCGGTGTCCTCTTTTGCAAATCAAAGATCTTTATGGCCGATGATGTGGCAGCACAGAGCCAGTATCGGTTGGGTGAGAAGACGAGTGCATGGATCTCGTCTCCAGAGTCGAGCGAATAGAGGTGCTTGCTGTCATTCAGATCCCACAACATAGTCGTGCCATCTTTACCGCCACTTGCACACAGCGAACCATCCGGAGAAATTGTCACCGTGTTGACATATCCTGTGTGGCCCGTGTGATCAGTTTGCAGCTTGCAGGAAGACAGCTCCCAGACCTGTCATGTTAACTATGCTCTTGTTCATGAAGAAAACGAAAGTGAAACAATGAAATCAGAAATGGTGCGTTTGTCTCATGGGTCAATCTGAAGTAGCAAATATTACCGAAAGCATCATGTCGTGTTTCAAGAACAAGAGGGAAAAAAGTAAACCTTACCTTGACAAGTTTATCCCATCCAGCAGATACAATGACGGGGTTTTCGGGATTCATGGAGAATCGAACACAGGAGACCCACTCCGTGTGTCCGTGATCGGTGACGGTTACTTTGCAGTCCCCGAGAATATTCCAGAGCTTGATGGTGCGATCTCTGGAGCCGCTGACAATCTGGCGGTTGTTTGGAGAAAAGGAAACCGACAGCACGTCATTCGTGTGGCCGACGAAGCGAGCCGTGGTCTTGCCAGTGGCCAATTCCCACAATCGCAGCGTCTTGTCCCAGGAGGCAGACATGGCGTACTTTCCATCACTCGAAATGGCGCAGTCCTGGATGAAGTGGTTGTGGCCCTTTAGCGATCGCTTTGGCACGCCGTAGGACTGCTCATCCTGCGTCAACTTCCAGATGATCATCGATCGATCGCGGGATCCTGACAAGAGCATTGTGGGATCCTCTGGCGTCGTGGCCAAGCACGTCACCCAGTCTCCATGGCCTTCCAGCGTTCCTCTCAATATCAATTGCTCCATGATGGCTGATTTCCGGGTTTGGGAGTTCAATGGGATTGGGATTTGCAGCAGTCACAACGACGTTGACGAGCACGTGATGTTTAATGAACAGCGCGCTATGGAAAGATAGCGTGCGCAGAATATAAAAAGTGGCCCAAAGTACTCAAACACCACGTAGAGGGTAGTTGTAGAGGAAGTGTAGCGGGGAGTGATTTGCCATGTCCAAATAGAGCCATCACGGGATGCAGTGTATGTATAAAACGACGGTGTGTTGAGGGTAGCGAGTAAGCCATCAGGGATGCGGTCTCCGTCTTCGCTTCGGCGAGGCGTCAAGGTCAAATACATCTCCCATGGCAAGTCGACGTTTGCCCCTTCGTCGGTCCCGGTGGGAGGTATGGGATGTCGGAGGGGGGAAGGTCGGAATGGTAAAAATGCCGGTATTTGTCACAGGGTTGTTTGCGGGTGCTACGGTGGCACTCGCAGGAGCGACACAGGCTGTCTCGATGGCCTCTTCTTCGCTTTCATCAGGGTTGGCTGTTTTCTGTAGCAAGCACCACTGCCGCACACCTTCGAGGGAGATGTTGTCTTCCAGGAGTAGCGCTAGGAGGTCGTCAAGAGCTTCATCGTAACCTGCCTTGCGTGCCTCGCTCGACAGATTCTCGCTTGCTGTCTTGTAGAGATTGGTAACCGCCAAGGCAGCCGTCTTGAAGTGCTCGCGCAGACTGTTTTCCTTCTCATTGCGTCCTTGCTGCGGAAGATTTCTCGCCATGGACCTGATGTTGTCCATCCCACCGCGATTCTGCTGCTGCTGCTGCTGCTGCCAAGTCTCGAGTGGCTTGTTGTGCTGGGTGACGAGAAGCTCGCTTTCCTCGGCTAGATTGACACACCCTGACGTACGTAGTGCAGAGCAACCAACAGTCCTCAACCCAAACAACCCCAAATACTACGTGCAAACATCTACGGAGAGCAGGCAGACCCAGCCATCGTGCTGCTCCCTCACTTCTAGTCGTTAATACTGGCAACTCCAAACCGTTTGTTGCTGAAACGTCTCCTCGATTGGCAACAATCAGGTAGCACCCTTCCACTTGTCAGGTGGACAGCAGCAGCTCTCGGCCTTCAAATGAATGCAAGAGACACCAAAGGCAAACACAATGGGTCCAGTGCGAATGATATGCCACCCAAGAGGCCACTCACACCTATGGGCGGAGATCATCTTGTCTCACATAGGCATGTTTTATCCACCCAATCTTATCCCAAAGACATAGAACCTCTTCGGATACGATGGTTCTATGCAGTAGATGTACCGAAATGGAAGCCCTTTCAAAGCAAAGTATCGAAGAAACAACCTACAAAATACATGCCTTTCTCTCTCCGTGATAGTCGGGCCATCGAGAGCGCCTTTCAGTCGTCTTCTGACGATAGTGGAGACGTTTCACTCGCCAACAACCAAACAGTTTACGTCAATGAGGACCACTTGTTCAAAGTAAATATAAGGGAGCGTGTCGTGACGCCAATTTATTGGGAAGGACCGATCTATGAAATTCGCAGAGGGACCTGGTTCACCAGCGAATCTGGGTTGCTGAAGCCTCTAGATGAAAATGTTGCAACTCAGATAGAGGAGGGGTATCTCAAAGTAAAGCCCTTCCGGAGACCGTCACCTGCCCCCGGTATGGAACCTTATGCCATCAAAACAAACGAGACGTGGCCTCTGTATGGACCTCACTTGGGAAAGTTCGTGGTATATACAGACGCCAACGTAGCCTGGATATTAGCTGACGACTTTTACGGCAAGCTGTCTGCCACTTTCTTCCAGCGTCTGACGAGTGGTAATAATCTTGGTGGTACAAGAATCGTACGTGGGTATTCAGAGAAACAGCATAGCCGTGCAGCATCCAGCTCTACAAACTCACCCCTTCTTGACGAAGGTAATAAGGAAGACGAGCACATAGCATCGACACGTGAGGCCGACCTTACAGCGAATAATGAATCTATACTTGGCGAGCAAAGTGAAGCTGACCATGATAAAAAGGAGGATGAGCGGTTGGAGAGCGAGATGAAGGAAGATTATTCCTCCATCGATGATCCCGAACGACCAATAGACCATCTCATCCTTTGTGTGCATGGAATCGGGCAAAAACTTGGAGAACGAGTCGAGTCTGTGAATTTTGTCCACGATGTCAATATCCTTCGCAAGACCATGAAAAAGGTTTACTCTACAAGCCCTGACTTGCAAGCTTTAAATGATTCAGTTGGGCAACAGCCGTCTAATTGTCGGGTGCAGGTGCTTCCTGTGGTTTGGAGACATAAGATAACCTTTGGACTGTCGCGCGATGAGGGTGAGGCAAATCCGGGAAGGAAGAGTTCGAGCACTCGAGTCACTGCGGAGAAGGATATTGGCGAAGCTGAAAGCGAAGAGGAAGTAGATGAAGAAGAATATGCCACGCTGCGGGACATTACTATTGAAGCTGTGCCATCCATTCGATCGATCGTGTCGGATGTCCTGCTTGACGTCTTGTTGTACTACCAGCCGCGGTCCCGAGAGCAAATTATACGGACCGTTTCGGTGGAACTGAATCGCATATACAACCTCTTCAAAAAACAGCATCCTGCATTTCAAGGCCGAGTAACTGTTATGGGCCACTCGCTTGGATCAAGCATAGTTTTTGATGTTCTTTGCCGGCAGCCTCCAGATCCAGGGAAAAGCAGCATTCCAACTGAGCGACCACTTCCGCGCAATCTGGCTTTGGATTTTGCAGTCGAGAATTTCTTTGCTGTAGGTTCACCCATTGGCCTTCTTCAAATGCTCAAGGGACGAAACATCCGAGCTCGTGGCGATATCGAATCATTGGTCCCTAACTCGCCACTAAGCACCGATCTGGATGATCCATTCGTATCGTCATCGTCACCGCCTGTATCCTGTCCAAAGGTTCGAGATCTCTACAATATCTTTCACCCAACCGACCCCATCTCTTATCGCATCGAGCCACTTGTCTCCAAAGCAATGGTGAGATTACGTCCGCAAGCGCTTCCGTGGACCAAAAAAGGGTTAGGGCAGCAGCTTGGGTATATCTCTGGATTTGGGCAGCGTGTTGCTACTTCAGCTAGTTCCATGTGGTCGGGCTTCACATCCAACCTGCTCAACAGGTCCTTGGGCTTTCACGACCTTCCACGTGGAGAGAAGAATCCACACACTCAATTCCAAACAGCACCGCCCGCCTCGCAACTACCGGCAGGATCTGATGTCGAAACCCTGTATACCAGCTTCCTGCGCGCTCAAAACACGGTGAATGGTCCAGACATGGCCAAGCTTAAGAGCGAAGAGGCCAAGGTTCGTGCACTTAATCGCAATGGACGGATCGATTATGCGATTCAGGAAGGAGTTTTTGATGTCTCGCTTTTGTCGAGCATTGCTTCGCATTTGGGATATTGGAGTGAAGAGGATGTGGCGCACTTCATCCTTGGACAGCTCCTTTCCAAGCCGGGACTTGCTACGAAACCTAATACTAACGAGAGCAAGAGGAAATAATTCTAATAGACGATAGAAATAGAGCTTCATCCATTGTTTCTTTGGTTTGCATTCGTGCCCCTTGGCCCAGCTTCCACTGCACGATATTCATTACGCGCTTTTTCCCGATATTCTGATTTGATACCACCTTCCAAGCGTCCGTTTGCCTTGTCCATTATGGGCACATAATGGTTTATTGTATAGGTAGAAGTTTCACTGTCACTAAGACCACGCAGACGTCACCTGCGTTATTCATAAGCACGGTCACAACGCTCATTCTGGTTGGTACCAGTGGCGTCAAATGCGACGTTCCTGCCTTCACGTCGTATGTTACCCTAGATTCGAGTGCGTGGATCCATATCCACAAAGTGCGATAGGGGTATCGAATGTAGCCAGCTCTACTGGATGACTACAGAGTCTGCTACATTGCGAGCACGATCAATACTCAAGCGCAATTGTCTGCCATTTCGTAGGAGACCCTTTCTTAAGTTTTCCGCATATAATTCGTACGCAGGCATGTAGGTATCCACAAATTTGACAACCCCATCATCCATCATTCCGCTTCCGAGCTTTGCAATCATATCGTGTTCTTGCTGTAGTCTCCATGTATAAACAACGTCCAAATCAGCAGTGTCCAAGTGGCAAAAGGCATCGAAATAAGCCCAAAGCGCATGGTACGCTTGTAGTTCTTTGTTCATTGTTAACAGATCCTGTAGCCGATGGTTCCGAAGTGTACTGCAGCTAAAAGACTCTTGCTGCTTCGTCAAGACTTTGGCCTCCGGGAGTGCACGGAAACCAACACACCACCCTTCGAAAATAACGATATCTACTGGAGGGTTTATTTGAGTCCACGTTGTTACTGCTGTTCGGTCTCCCATTCCCTGATATAGTGATTTATCGTAGAAAGGCATTTGAGTCGGCTTGTTTTGTTTTAGAGACTCCAGCGTTTGGACTCCCAAGGGAATGTCATGGGTTCCTGGTTCACCTCGGTTCGAGTAGAGGCAATTGAGAGGATCTTTCTGCACCAGAGCCTGTAAAGTTTCAAAGGGATGGTAAATGTCGTCAATGGAAAAGACAGCAGTATTCAAGCTGTGTTCTTCACGCAACATCCTTGCAAGCGCATTGACTGCAGAGGTCTTTCCCGAACCCTGCGCACCACTTAGACCGAGGAAGAAAGGCCTCTTGTTATTCTCTTTGAGAAATTCTTCATAGCTCGAAAGCAGAAAGTCTCGAATCAACCCTGCCGTCGTGGTCATCCCTTCCCCGGATTACCCACACTCCACCATGACGTCGCAGAGGCTGTCCTCCACATGATCAGTCTGCCGGTTATTGACATCTCTCCGTTCCTTCGCAACACCAAAGATTGGGATGCAGAGCAGGCCAAGACTGCTGATGCTATTGCCGATGCATGCAAGAAGTTTGGATTCTTCTACCTCATTGGACACGGAATACCCTCCCAAGAACGCGATGTGGTCCTCAGCCTAGCCAGAGACTTCTTCAGTCAGCCAGAAGAGCACAAGACGCTTCTTGCGGTGAAAGCAGCTGGTGTCGAGGACGGTGATGGAGCAAGAGGTTATCAGCGGACGGGCGAGAACATTACGCAAGGCCGGCCAGACTGGCATGAAGGTATTGATTTCTACCGACCTGTGAACAAAGACTCTCTACCACCGTACGGACTCCTTTTTGGGGTCAATAAATGGCCATCTGAGTACTTTCAGCAAAGATACCTGCAATATGTGAATAGGCTGCTGCAACTCGGCCGAGCCACCATACAAGCAATGGCACTTGCACTGGGTGAAGACAGACACGTCTTTGATCAACTCGTGGATCAGAGCTTCTGGGTGCTCCGTGCAATTGGGTATCCTCCTCTTTCGGACCACGGGGACAGGGAAGGAATCTCATGTGGAGAGCATACAGACTACGGCTGCTTGACTTTCCTCCTAGCCGACGACACCAAAGGTGCTCTCCAAGTGCTGCATCCCAATGGCCAATGGATCGTAGCTGATCCACTTCCTGGGGCTTATGTTGTGAATATAGGAGATGCCTTCAACACCTGGTCGAACGGGGAATGGAGGGCAACCTCTCATCGAGTCATCCATAACGCCGACAATTACCGCGTTAGTGTCCCGTTCTTTTTTGAGCCAAATTTTGACGCTCGTATTTCACCACTCCCGTCCGCAAGCGGGAGGAGTAATGAAAAGATGGAATCTTTTGAATACGGGCAACATCTACTGCAGAAGATTTCGGGTAACTTTTCTCTGTCATCTTAGGCACGAGAAAATTGTCTTGAAGAGCTAGAAGAAAGAGCGACGCCTCCCCATATGCCTAGAATAGCATCGACAACGCGAAATGCTCCGGGATTTTACGAAATCCATCGTAGCAACGAAAATTGATTGGGAAAGAAGATCGCCGTCAAGAACTAACCTAGAACAATTTGGTGCAATGCAGTGCATGAAACCAACTGGCCAACAGGACGGTTAGCTGTTCTATCCTGTACAGAGGTCATTTCATGATGCCCACTTGGGGTGTTCGGAAACGAGTAATTACCCACTTTATAGAATCATCCTCGCTCATAGAATATTTTCCGCGAAAGGGTTTTCCTTAGCCAAAACTTGATGATTTTGACGTTACCCTCAAATATTTTCCTGAACAGCGATCGCGTAGAAAAATGGTCATTAACAGTACACTGACTGGCAGTCACGTTCTTTGGCCCCCGCAGGAGGAAAGCGGTTCTGGCAGCACCCCACAAGCTGCCGCAGAACAGCTCCCTCCTCAAGGGCTAAGGGAACAGGATTCGGGCCGGCACACCCCGGATTCAGGGTCGAGTGCTTCTGCTGGAGTATGGAAGAGGGATTCTCCCAAGCCCGAGCTCCCAGCGAGGAAGCGGCGTGCCTTAAACACGCCGCAGAAGGCATTGAAGGGGGTGGTGGCTCACAAAATTGAGCACACCATCTTCACCCAGGCGGAAAGACTACTGAAACTATGTAAAACGAGCTTTCCAGCTGGAAGACTTCTTTGAAGACACGAATGACCTGGAGAAGGCATCCGATCTTATGGAAGCTCGGCCCTTCCTGCGTCATCGGTTTCTGCGCTTAGACTCTCTGGAGGCGAAGGCGGAATTCTTGTCAGAGAAATTGCGTGCTGACGGTGCTGCGGCGCTTCCCTCTCAAACAGCGAAGGGGAAGGAACCGGAAGGTAGAGATCGATTCTAGCGAATAAAAGTATATTTACAAGTACGTCTATAAAGGAAGCGACCAAGCGACCGCTCTACAGTCCACGACGGATAATCGGCACAAAGAAATTCAATAATACGTCGATGCCAGATTCGTATCCGCTGCAGAGAATCTTAGCGCATATTTATGTTTCGGATGCACCGTAGTCACCCCTCCGTTCAGCGTTTGCAACTACATCTACCCGATCAACAGACAGTTACATATAGCGGTTCTGCTGATATTGCGGATATTGTAATTCGGAATCATGAAAGACGCTCACTCAATCCGCTCCCAATGATGGACCTTCTTCATCTTTGCGCCTTCTTTATACTGATGCCCACCAGATTGCGTGGAATTCCTCAATGCGCCAATGGAGTGCAAGGAAGAACCGCTCCTTTCTATCGGCGGGATGTATAACACCGGGTCGCAAGCTGGTGAGCGTTACTTCATATGGCTACTTCTGTCAGTGCTTAGCGGAAGTACAGCATTTGAAGATCTTCGAAGCTACGAATGCGTTGTTTACACATCATATAATAACGCTTGCCAACCCTGAGTTCGCCAATCATCTGCTAGCTGAAGAGGTCAACTACGACACTTCAGCTCTCTGCTCGGAAGTTACTCAAATAATGAACACCAACCTCATGCATCACTTGAGCAAAGCGAAGGGTAAGGAGGTAGTTCTAACAAATCAGATGGATCAAACAGACATGGATGAAGCAGACGCCAATGGAACGAACGAGGTTGACTTGGCACAAATTGACCCCTCACTCTGCAGTCTTGGTGCTTCTACAAACGAAGATTTAATTCTCGAAGATAACACACCTTTTACACTTCTTGAAGACTTTACGTCATTAATTCTCAGCAACGCAATGTGCTGGAGGTCATTTTACATGCATACGAAAGCAAGTCGTCCTAGACCTCTTTTCATCGTGGCCCAGAGGGGGCCGTCCAAGCATTTCTGCAAAAACCAATCCTCAACACCATCAGAAGTCATGGACCCATTGCACTTGCTGTAGCTTCTTCTGGCATAGCAGCAACGCTGCTACCTGGTGGCAAAACTGGACCTTCTCGCTTCAAACTCCCCTTGGAAATAAGCCAAGATTCTATGCGCAACATCTCATACAACAGTCAACTTGCACACTCAATACGACAAACAAGGTTAGTATTGTGGGATGAAGAAATCTCTTAAAGAGATCGGTCAAACCGTTCGGAGGCATCTCCATGGTTTATCAGGCGACTTCCAATTCATAGTTCAATGCGTCTTCATCGTATTCTATTAAAAGGAGCTATTTAACTATTGCGTGCTCAAGCCAGCGTCACTTCGCTCTCGTTCACACGTTTCTCCTCGACCTCAGCAATATTGCCAGCAGCCACCTTCTGCTTGGAGAGAAGCCAACCTGGGTTGAGAATGGCAAGCACGCCCATAGCAATCATCATCGGGATAGCATCGAGTGCAATCACATATCTTTCGTGTGTAATCAGGTATCCTCTCCATCCTTGCACCAGTTCGATCGAACGATAGACGCCGCGTAGTACCATCATTGTAGTTGAGAGGACTATCGCTGCAGAGACAAGTCGCATGGGCGTGCTTTTTCTGATTTGTGGCCAGCCGCGCGTGAGAACGATGCCGAGGATGATGGAAAAGAAACATGCCGAGACCAGTTGCGCAATGATGCCGACGACCATGGTCAGTGTTCCTGGTTGTGTATTGCCGAAATTTTGCGCCGCAGCGCCGGCCAGACCGCCGCCAGTCGCTTGCAGTGATAGACAGACCACATCCACGACAAAGCAGATCCAGAGGTAAGTTTTCGGAGGAAGGGGAAAAACGTGCTTGCCGAGGACGGTGAAGAGAAGCCATAATGTAATATAGACACCGGCCTGTGTCCATGCAGGGCCCATAATCAAAGTTGCAGTTTGCATGGTGAAGAGAACGCTGGAATATGCGCATTGGTGACTGAGTGTCCTTCCAATCCACCCCAGGCACTCAAGTCCGGCGCCAATCACAAAGAAGAGCATCCATAAGGTGCGATAGCGGATTGTGAAGGTGAGTTGGGTGAGTGCGATAAGCCCAAAGACGATAACGAAAACAATTCCAACACTCAGTGAGGGCAGGTAGCCATAATTGTTGTGAATGCTATCGTTGTATGCAAGGCAGGCTGGGGGGTGGTGCAACATGAGAAGGATGAGAAGGATGAGGAGGATGAGAAGATATTTGGGGGATTCCACTTGCTTTATAGCTCATGATGTTTGCCGTAGTGATAAGGTTCTTCCGCCATGTCACCCCGTCGTGGGACGTGTGGGCGCTATCGGGAGAATCGGGGGAATTATTGGCCCTAGGAGGAACGTTCTCCCTACGGGGGCATTCTGATTGGCTGACTTTAACGTTGCTGCATCACCGGTCGATCACTTCCTAATACATCTGAAGTAGGCCTACCGGTTGAACTAATTCGGAACAAGCCTAAACAGTCTTCTTGACACTTGAAAGATCATATCTATAGCTCCCAAACCCGTGTCCTGACGCTCACGACGAACATGCGTCTGCAAGACTCTGCTGATGCCGAATCCAGGCGAGCTCTAATGGCTTTAGGAATGGTGTGGATCAACAATCAGGGATACCACTGCCACAACAAGCAATTTTACATAGTGTGACAGAGTTGATCTTCAGCCTCTTCCCTCGCGGCTTCTACCACCACCCAATTACTGTTCGTGATCATTGCGTTCTCGCTGCGAATAACGACCATGTCAAAATCCCGCAACTACGCAACTACTATTCGGTCAACGGGCTCATGGACCATACCACGGATGATTTCCCTATAGACTACCTCCAATCAATCAATGTTCCTGGCCTTCCATTACCCGTTTCACTGCTGTGATCGTCTTGCGCAATATTGATCCTGCACATGGTCTGTGTAATGGAACTCGGCTCAAGATCACACGTCTTGGAAATTGTGTGCTCGATGCTACAATGACAACCGGGACATTTGCATCTAGAAAGGTCATCCTATGGGTGATTCCAATGACGTCTTCACTCAGCGGATTACCTGCAAATCTTAAGCGGATACCAATTTCCCATCAAATTCGCGTTTGCCATGACAATTAATAAAGCTCAAGGCCAGATTCTACCACACGTTGGTCTAGCTCTACGGTCACCAGTCTTTTCACATGGCCAGCTAAATGTCGCATTATCGCGTATTTCGAACTCCCGAACACTAACCGTTCTACTCCCTAACCCCTATTGTAATGAAGCCACAAAAGAGATTTTAGACCAGATTTATTTGTAAGTCCTATTCCCGGCGATGCCTGTCGACAGGCGCCTATCTACCTAGTGTGTATAATGTAACTACCTCGCCGGCTTAATAATTTGCCCTCCAAGGATCATGGACGTCATGATGACCTTGCGAGCAAGTCATTTGGCTCTCTATTTGCTGGATTTTTGAGTGACGTTTCGACCGACATCAACAGGGTCCTGAACACACGCAATAAATGGGCTTCGTTCAAGCCGGCACTCGTGGGTGGGGCGAGCGACCAGCGAAGCGGAAGAGGTCACACCGAGAAGAGGGAGGTAGCACGCGCCCGAGATATCGTGGCTTGACTAGCCTACCAACAGAACTCATTCAAGTCATATTCTCCATATCGTTGAATGACAGCCTGAGTCTGGTATGTCGGCATCTACACAAAGTCCTCGTTCCGACGCCCCATCTCGAAATGCTCTTCCTCGAATTACTCGACCAGCAACAGTCTTCCCATCTTGGAGTCAAGCAATGCATCTACCGGCGCTTCTTCTCCCACAAAACTCTGCTGAGATTTGAAGAGCGATTGGGGCAGTCTATCTCCTTTGAAACCGATGCATTACCCACTCGTCTACTG